>Ga0209347_1000466_pt1 | contig 101993 bp, 74 predicted proteins | sample AutmiccommuBRH23_FD_187382 | JGI IMG/M metagenome (GOLD analysis project Ga0209347, IMG submission 187382) | Deep subsurface microbial communities from Mt. Terri, Switzerland - Autotrophic microbial communities BRH/23 (SPAdes) (version 2) | ecosystem: Environmental > Aquatic > Deep subsurface >...
TCCGCACCATCAAAGAGGAAGAGGTGTATCTGGCAGACTATGAGGATTTCCAGGATGCCTCTCATCGTATCGGCCACTTTATCGAAGATGTCTATCAGACCAAACGGATTCACTCGGCCTTGGGCTACTTAACGCCCGCAGAATACGAGGCCGCTTATTGGGACCTTCGAACTCCCTCACTTTACAGCCAAAAAGGTGTCTAGAAAACGGGGGTCAGTACAGACGGGCATCTCCCTCATACAAACGCCGGTCAGACAGGCCATGCACACGGTGGACTGCCTGGACTTTTACTTTACCCCGCCATCGAGCGAGCGCTACACCTGGGGGCATCGTTTTGGCGGCGGATGGTGGGACCTGCCCGACAGCGCCCTGCCGGATCAAGAGACCGTGCTGACGTACGCCCGCGAGATCGAGCAGCGTATTCTGAGTATACTGAGCACGCTGCAAGACGAGGACCTGTTCCAGCCCATGTACCCTCATCGCACGGGGCAACACACCCGCATCGGCCACTACATCTATGCCCTGAAACACACCCTGCACCACCACGGTCAACTGGCGGCCCTGGCCGTCTACCACACCGGCGACGGTGGAAGCTGGGACTGATTACACGGAGGCACACCAATGACAGACACGCAGCTATACGGCGAGCCTGTGCTCCTCGAGGGCAGGGCGATCTACTTCACCAGTTGGAAATACGTGCGACAGGGCGGCTTTTCCTACCAGCGCGAGACTGCCCCCACCGCAGGCGAGGCCACCGACCCGATTGCCGCGGCCCTCTATTCCAGCGATGGGCCACGGCCTGCCCGCTATACCCCCAGGGACATCCCCACCGGCATCCGGCTGGTGGCGCAACAGGGGCAGCGCGTCCCGCTGGAGGGCAAACCCCTGGGTCAGCAGTTCACCGTGATCCAGGACGGCGGGCGCTATCGGGCCTGGTATGGCGTGCCCCCCTGCCCCGACCCGGAACCCTTTTCCACCAAGCAGCACATGCTGCACGGCAACAACGCCCACGTGGCCTATGCCGAGTCGGCGGACGGCATACACTGGGAACATCCCTCGCTGGGGCTGTTCGAGTACGCGGGCAGCCGGGACAACAATCTCGTGTTGCGCAACGACCTGGACGGCTCCCTGCGCGGCTGGCACGGCGGCTGCGTCTTCCTAGACCCCACCTCGCAAGAAGAGCGCTACAAAATGGTATTCCTGGGGACCATCAGCGACGAGGAGTGGGAAGCCTTCGCGGACAAGTACCCCGGCGAAATCAATTTCACCGCCCGGCGGCAGCCGATGGGCGGCTATCGGCTGGTGTGCGCATTGTGCGGCGCCGTCTCGCCCGATGGCATCCACTGGCGCAACCTGCCCGAGCCGCTGCTGGTGGACCATTGCGATACCCAGAACACCTGCTATTATGACGTGGACCGCCAGCTCTACGTGGCCTATGTGCGCACCTGGCAGGTAACCCCCCAGGCGGAGGAATATGCCGCCCAATTCCCCGATTCCTGGATTGCGGCGGGACGGCGCTCCATCGGGCGGGCGGTAAGCCGCGATTTCCGCCATTTCACCCGCCCCGAAGTGGTCGTCGCGCCGGGCGCGGACATGGCCCCCAGCCATCTGTGGTACACCAACGGCAAGACGGCCCTCCCCGGCTGTCCCGATCAGCACGTCCTGTTCCCCTGGCGGTGGGAATTGGAGAGCGACGAGGGGGACTGCTACCTGTTCTCCAGCGCCGACGGATGGGCCTGGTCGCAGGTGCCGGGCGGCCCGGTGGTCGAGCGGGGTATTCCCGGCACGCCGGACGGGGCGTATGTGGTCTGCTCGCCAAACCTGGTGGAACTGCCAGGAGAGCGGTGGGGCATCCCCTATCACGGTTGGCCCATCCCGCACAAGTACCCGGGCCGCGACCTATCCAAGCGCACCGGCCTTTTTCCGGGCGTGCCCGACTGCCAGGGTTACGCCATCTGGCCCAAGGGGCGGCTGGTAGCCTTGGAATGCCGCGACGAGGGGAGCTTTGCCACCGTGGGGCTGGTGCCGCCGGGCAATCGTATCCGCCTCAACGCGACGATCCGGCCTGCGGGCTATATTCGCGTGGCAGTACAACGCCTGGATGGCGAGGCGCTGCCGGGCCGCACGTTTGCCGACTGCGACCCGCTGGTGGGCGATGGCCTGGCAATGCCGGTCACCTGGCGCGGGGAAGATTACCTGGAACAAACCGGCGCGCCGCTGCGTCTAGCATTTGAGATGCGCCAGGCGTGTCTGTATGGCGTCGAGTTTATCTGATAGGTTGGCGGCCCGCATGCGCATGCGGGCCGCCAAATCTGCTTCAGGAGGTGACACCGATGTGTCGTGTATGCCTCTGGCGAAATCCAATGTTATGGATTCTGATCCTGGTACTACTGGCCGGGTGCGCCCCCGCCCCGACGTCGCCCAGTCCTATGGACACCGTCGCGCCCATCGTTCAAGCCAGCACCCATACTCCCCAGCCAACGGCCACGGACACCCTTATGCCGACGGTAACGGATACGCCCATGCCAACACAGACCCCCACTCCACCGCCAGCCACGGAACCACCTCCACCTACGGCCACCACCCAGCCAACGCTCACCCCCAGCCCGGTGGCCCCAGGGCCGGGCACATACGAGGGTTGGCAGACCTACACCAATACCAGATTCGGCTTCTCCCTGCGCTATCCGGCGGACTGGACCCTGCAGGAGGACACGAACCCCGTCTCTACCCTGGTTGGCCGCGCCTTGTTCCTCCGCCCGCCGGGCGAGGTGCCCATCCAGTTGGTGGTAGCCTTCCGGCGCGCAGACGAGGATGTCCAGATCACCCGCACGGGGATAGGCTCCGGCGATCTGGTAGAGCGCGGGGCGGTGATCTTCTTAGGAGAGCCGATTGCGCGGCAAGTGCTGGTCTGCGAGGGGAAGGACTTGGCCGTACTATACGCCGGAGCAGGCCAGGTGTACCGGGACGATCTGGTCTTTGCGATGGGGATAGACTATCTCGGCTCCTGCGCGGACAAGAGTGCCCTGCCGGGGGATGTGATCGTCGCATCAGACCTGATCGTGGCCTCATTTGCGCTAGAATAGGCTTATGGTGTATCCCGCCACGCGCTGACCTGCAAGAACACTGACACCGCAACGGCACAGTCGACCATCAGCTTGTGCCGCTGCTTCCCTCTTGCCCCCAACCCGTGTATCATACGCCCATCTTCCCTGCGAACGAGAGCCATGACCAGCGGGCAGGAAGAGGAATCACGCACAGCTAGTCTACGGGGGAACGCGCTATGGAAAGCGCGCCTACGACTCCCATTTCGTGTCTTTCGTGTTTTTCGTGGTTGAATCTCCTTTCTGTGTATTCTGTGGCAACCCTTCCGTGGTTCATCCTCTGCGCAAGGAGGCGAGATGATCAAGTTTCTGTTTCTGGACTACCGCGACGTGGAAACCCTCTCCGGGTTCACCCGGCGGCTGGAACAGCCGATCAAGCACCCGCGGAACCCGCTGTTCCTCGCCGATGCGCCCTGGGAGAACGGCAACATGCAGCTCTATGGCAGCGTGCTCAAGGCGCCGGGCAAGCCGTTTCAGATGTGGTACTCTTGCATCCACCCGCCCTTTGACATCCTGCTGGCCTACGCCGAGAGCGTCGATGGCCTGCACTGGCAGCGGCCCCTGTTCGACTTTTACCAGCATCAGGGGGATCGGACAAACATCCTACTCACCAACAACCCCCACGGTGCGGCAGTGATCTATGACGCGGCGGACCCCCGCGAGGACTGGCGTTACAAGCTGGTGGCAGGCACCGATCCTTCGGGCTGCATCAGCGCGTTCCACTCCGCCGACGGCATCCATTGGCAGCCCGTCCGGCGCTTTCCCATCCTCACCACCAACCCCGACTGCCCGATGGGCTTCCTGCGCGCTCCCGATGGACGTTATGTTATCTATCACCGACTGGCTGGCTATGGGCGGCGGGTCTTTCGCAGCGAGTCGTGGGATTTCCTGTACTGGACCGGCGAGCCGCGCATGGTTCTGGAGCCGGACGCGGGCGATCCCCCGCAGGTACAATTCTATGGCATGGGCGCGATGGCTTACGGGGATTACGAGTTGGGCACGCTCTGGATGTACCACACCGACGCCGGGGATATGGGCCGGGGCAAGGCAAACGGCTACCAGGAGGCCGAACTGACCTATGCCCGTTCGGGCTATGCCTGGCATCGCGCGGCCCAGGGAACGCCCTTTATCCCGCATGGCCGCCCGGAAGATTGGGATTGCGGCAACCTGCAATGCGCCTCCGCGCCCGTGCTGCTGGACGATGAAATCCGCTACTACTATATGGGGACGACCATGCGCCACCGGCGGCATTGGGAGCTAGAGTCACAGCGCGCGGGCCTGGGGCTGGCAACAATCAGGCCCGACCGCTTTGTGGGGCTGTATGCCGGGGATGCGCCCGCCAGCCTGCTGACCGTCGGCGCGCTCTTGCCCTCCGCCGACCTCCGGGTGAACGCCGCCACCGACCCCGATGGCTGGGTACGCGTGGAGTTGCTGGACGCCGATGCCCAGGCGATCCCCGGCTATACGCTGGACGACTGCGCGCCCATAACCGGCGACGGGACGGCGATGCCAGTTCGCTGGCGCGGGGCCGGGCAGGTCGCACCGCCCATCGGCCAGCCGCTGCGCTTGCGCGTGCAGGCCCAGCAGGCGCGGCTGTACGCCCTCAGCGTCGTCGAGCCGGACGAAACCCCGGCCTACGCCCGCTTCACAACCCGCTAACGCCATCCCCAGGGCCAGCCGGATCACGGCTGGCCCTTGAACGCCCCTCGCTATCGCCCATCTCCCCCTTGGCCCCACACGATGGTTAGGCAATCTGCACAACCCATCCCCCGTGGAGTTGTGGGGTCTGCCTGATGCGTCATCGCCCTCCCCTCGTGTACACTAACAGCAGTCCAAAGCGAAAGATCGGGAGGATAGCAGCCAGGCGCAAGCCGGACCTGATTGGCGCCTGGTGGGGCCGCACCCCACAAGGAGGGACGCGAGGAAAACATCAACCCACGGACAAAACCCACGTGATTCTGGCTTCGACGTTCGCAGGGCTGCGAGCGATCAGTATCCCCACCGCTGTGCGTGCATAAGACCTGTCTAATTTTCACATTCCATTTTCGCAGGAGGTATATCGTGAATCCAATCAATGCCGGAGATACCGCCTGGGTTCTGATCTCGGCGGCCCTGGTCCTGGTGATGACGCCCGCGCTGGCTTTTTTCTACGGCGGCATGGTGCGCAACAAGAACGTGCTTTCCACGCTGAACCTCAGCTTTATCATGATTGGCCTGATCAGCATCCAGTGGGTGCTATTCGGCTACAGCCTGGCTTTCGGCACAGACAAGGGCGGGCTGATCGGGGCGCTCAACCTGGCCGGGCTGGCCGGGGTCGGCTCTGAGCCGAGCAGCTATGCCCCCACGATTCCCCATCTGGCCTTTGCCGCCTTCCAGATGATGTTCGCCATCATCACCCCTGCCCTGATCACCGGCGCGTTTGTCGAACGCGTGCGATTCAAGACATTCGTCGTCTTTTCCCTGCTGTGGGCCACCCTGGTCTATGACCCGCTCTGCCACTGGGTGTGGGGTGAAGGTGGCATCCTGCGCCGCATGGGCGCGCTCGATTTCGCCGGGGGCACGGTGGTGCACATCTCGGCGGGCTTTTCCGCGCTGGCTTTTGCCCTGGCTATCGGCCCGCGCAAAGGGTTTGGCCGAACCAGTTTCGGGCCGAGCAATATCCCCTTTAGCGTGTTGGGAGCCGGTTTGCTCTGGATGGGCTGGTTCGGGTTCAACGGCGGCAGCGCCCTGGCAGCGAACGGGCTGGCGGTGACCGCAGTCGTGACCACGAACACGGCAGCCGCCGCCGCTGGCGTGATGTGGATGTTCTTGAGCTGGCTGGATAACAAGCCCAGCGTCCTGGGGATCGTCACTGGCGCTGTGGTGGGGTTGGTAGCCATCACGCCGGGAGCCGGATTCGTGACCCCTATGGCCGCGCTGGCCATCGGGGCTACGGCAGCCGCTATCAGCTACTATGCCATCAAACTGATCAAAGGCCGGTTGCACATTGACGAGTCCCTGGATGTGTTTGCCTGCCACGGGCTGGGCGGCCTGTGGGGAGCGCTGGCGACGGGCCTGTTCGCCACCCTGGCCGTCAACGACGCGGGCGCGAATGGCCTGTTCTACGGGAACCCCAACCAATTCCTGATTCAACTCGTCGCCGCCCTGATCGCCGTGGCCTTTTCCTTCGGCGTCACCTTTGGCCTGGCAAAGCTCCTCCAGGCGGTGATGGGGCTGCGGGTTTCGAGCAACGAGGAAGAGGTAGGGCTGGACATCAGCGAGCACGGCGAGCGGGCCTACATCTAGCCATCCCGGCTCGGACCTGCCATCAGGCTGCACCATGCATAACGGACATTACAGGGAGGAACCATGACCCATAAAATCGAAGTGATTATTCGCGAAGAGAAATTGAACGATGTCAAAGAGGCCCTGCGCGAGATCGGGATTGTGGGGATGAACATCCTGGAAGTGCGTGGCCACGGGCGACAGGGGGGCATCACCCTCATGGGCCGCTCGGGAACGTACCAGGTGGACATGCTGCCCAAGGTGCAGCTTAACATCGTCCTGAGTGACCACAACCTGGAGCGCACCATCGACACAATCTGCCAGGCGGCCAAGACCGGCGAAGCGGGCGACGGGATGATCTTTGTGTATCCGGTGACGGACGTGATTCGCATCCGCACGGGAGAGCGAGGCCGCGAGGCGCTGATGTACCCGGGCGACATTGATACGCGGTCCCCGCAGCCCCAGCAGTTAACGAAAAAGGCCTCGTAACCAGTCGCCGAAGCATCTGCCACACGCCCACCCGACCAGCCCCCTGCACCAGATGATGCAGGGGGCTGGTTAGCTATAGCTATTTCTCCGGGCCAGAAACGACCATAACCCACCCCTTGCCCGGCTCCACAGGTAGCGCCTCGATTATGGTGATACAAAACCGGAACGCAACGTTCCCACTGCGTTTGACAGCCCATCCGCTCCACTCTACAATCATCGGGTTGCGCGGGCTGCACCTGCGCTACGCCCACCATTCGCGAGAGGTAAACTGCCATGAACAATCCCATCCTGCGCGATCTTGGAAATGGCCTGATTTTACGGCGCTCCACGCCGGAGGACGCCGAGCCGTTGGCCACGTTCAACGCCACCATGCACGGCAATCGCCGCGAGAATCGCCCGGACCCCCGCGTAGGGGCCTGGGCGCGCGACCTGATCACCCGTCCCCATCCTACCTTTGGGGCGGGCGATTTCACCATCGTGGAGGACACGGCCACCGGCCAGATCGTTTCCTCGCTCAACCTGATCTCCCAGACCTGGGCCTATGAGGGCATCCCTTTTGGCGTGGGGCGTCCCGAGATGGTCAGCACCCTGGCCGAATATCGGGCGCGCGGGCTGGTACGGGCACAGTTCGAGGTGGTCCACCAGTGGGGCACCGAACGGGGACATCTGCTCCAGGCCATCACCGGCATCCCCTTCTTCTACCGGCAGTTCGGGTACGAGATGTGCGTGAACCTGGGCGGGGGGCGCACCGGCTCCAAGGACGATGTACCCGCGCTGAAAGAGGGAGAGCAAGATCCCTATCGCGTGCGCCTGGCAACCGAGGCGGACATCCCGGTGATCGCGGAGGTCTGCGACGAGGCGGCCAAACGCTCCCTGCTAAGCTGCATGCGCGACGAGGCTATCTGGCGCTACGAGCTGTTTGGTCGTAGCCCAGAGAATGTGCACACGATGACCTACCGCATCATCGAAACGGCGGCAGGGGAGCCGGTCGGCGCGCTGGCGCACGTCCCCCGCATAGACCACAACTCGCTGGGCGTCACCGCCTACGAGATCAAGCCGGGTCTCTCCTGGGCGGCGGTCACGCCCAGCGTCCTGCGCTATCTGAAAGCCACTGGCGAGGAGTATGCCCAACGCGACACGACGCCCTTTACAACCATCGGCTTCTGGCTGAGCGTGGAACACCCCTGCTACTCGTTGGTACAGGGCCGGTTGCCGCGCTTCCATCCCCCGTACGCCTGGTACATGCGGGTGGCTGATCTGCCCGGTTTCCTGCGGGTGATCGCGCCCGTGCTGGAGCGGCGGCTGGCCGCCTCGACGATGGCGGGCCACACCGGCGAGGTGACCATCAGCTTTTACCGCAGCGGCATCAAGTGTGTATTCGAGCAGGGGCGGCTGACCGCCGTCGAGCCGTGGAAACCCACCGCAGACGAATGGGGCGCGGCCCGTTTCCCGGACCTGACGATCCTGCAACTCATCCTGGGCTATCGGAATGTCGAGGAACTGCAATACGCCTTCCCCGACTGCGCGCCGGGCAGCGACGAAACGCGCACGCTGCTCAGCATCCTGTTCCCGAAGAAAAATTCGCAGCTCTGGCCCCTGGCCTGAACGCGCCACACAGCAACCCGCCCCGTGGATGGTCTCCACGGGGCGGGTTTTGTATCGATCAACAAGGGGCACTAGAGCGAGCTTTGCGCCCGCTCCCAGATGCCTCGCCAGTCCAACTCCACGTAGGGCACGCCCCCCAGGATGCGCGCGCGGCGATCCGGCTCCCCGCCCATGAAGCTACTCACCCAGGGGTCGGCGTCCGGCTCTTGCGAGTCATAGTAGCGATAGACCTGCGTATAGACCCCCGTTTCCACCAGTTTCAGAAAGAGCGGCAACCGCTCGATCCAGCAGACGTCCAGCGGCTTTTCCGCCAGATACCCCCGCAGGTAAGACTCCAAAAAACGCCCGGCAAAGGCCTGTCTGCCCTCCTGCGGGTGTAGCACGAGGATATCGAACAGGCCCATCGCGATATCCATCGCGTACCAGCCATAGGCGCAGTCGTCGAAATCGAACACGGTGATGCGGCCGCTCTCCGGCTCGACGAACAGGTTGGCAAAGTGCAGGTCGGCGTGAATCAACCCATATCCCTCGGCGTCCGTGGGCAGGGCGCTCGCAGCGCGCAGCACCTCCTCCCGCCGGGCAGCCACCGCCGCATCCTCCAGCGGCTCGCCGGGGTGGAAGCAGTTGCCGATCTGGTCCCAGGCGGGCCGCCGCAACGTCGTATCCGACGGCGCATACTTCCCGGCCAGTGCGTGCATCCGGCCCACGACCCGCCCCAACTGCTCGTACAGGGCGTCAGTCCACTGCTCCAGCGGCAACTCTTGCCCCAACACCCCGCGTGCCTTTTCCACCACCGTGGCGATATAGCTCCCGTCCTCCCCCTCGATGAGTTCCAGCAGCCGCCCTTCTGCCGACAGGCTGGGGCGCGGCACGCAAGCGCCGCCATCCGCCAGGAACGCCATCCACTCCAGGTAGGCCAGCGTCGAGCGGGCGTCCATCTCCTCGTTGGGCGGGGTGATGCGCAGCACATATTCCTGCCCATCGCGGGTAAAGCCATAGACGTGGGTAAAATGTCCCCCATCCAGGGGCGTCAACTGCGCCGGGGCCACGCCATAGCAGCGCGCGGCGCGGGTTACTACGATCTCTTGCACAACGCTTCCTCCAAACGATGTCTACGCGCTCAATCCATCCGCCTCCCTCGCCCGCCGGCGGCATCTGACTCCCTCGCCCTCTGGGAGAGGGTGCGGCCACGTAGTGGCCGAGGGTGAGGGTCCCTTACGCCATGTTCACCCGCAGGGTCACGATCTCGAACGGGCCGATGGGCAGCGTCACCCGGTCTGCGTTGGCCGCCAACTGCTCCTGATCCTCCTCGACCAGGTTCGTGCGCACCACCCGCGCAAAAGCGCGCGGCCCCTGCACCTGCACCATCCCGCGGCCGCCGTGCGGCTCGTACAGCCGCAGTATCCAGCCGTCGCCGTCCTCGGCGGGCTTGACCGTATCGAGAATGGCCGGGCCACTCACCAGGAAAAAGGCTCCCCGCGCCGGGCCGCTCCCCTGCCCTGCCGCCACCGCGCGCGCCAGCAGCGGCACGTTCAGCTCCCAGCCCCGGCGCACCGTCTCGCCCGCCACCCAATCCCCCAGGTGGGGCAGCAGGGAATAGGTGAACTCGTGGTAGCCGCGATCCGCGTCGGGGTCGGGCCATTCGGGACCGCGCAGCAGCGTCAGGCGCAGCACGTTGTCGCGCACGTCATAGCCATAGCGCGAGTCGTTCAACAGGCTGACGCCATACCCCGCTTCGGACAGGTCGGCCCAACGGTGGGCGCACACCTCAAACTTTTCCTGCTCCCAGGAAGTGTTGCGGTGCGTGGCGCGTTCCACCGCACCATACTGGATCTCGAACGTGGCGCGCGGCGAGCGCACGCGCACGGGGAACGCAGCCTTGAGCATCACCTGCCGGGCCTGCCAGTCGGCGCGGGTGACGAAATCGATGCGCGGCACGCGATCATACAGCAACAGGTCTTGCTCGACGCGGCTGTCGCGGTACTGGCGAACGATCCGCACGCCCCCGCGCACCGGCCCATTCTCGATCACCTCCACTGTCACGCCCGGCTCCCAGGCATATTCCCGCTTCTCAAACGTCGCATGCACGTTCCAGGCCGCCTCACGCTCCGGCCCATCCTGGTACAGGTGCAGCACATTCCCCCGCTCCCCCTCAGCCAGCACCTCGCGCTCGGCCCGCTTGTCCCATAGGCGGGCAATCGTGCCATCCTCGGCCAGCTCCAGCAGGAAGAAGCGGTTCTCCAGGCGATACGGCTCGATGCGCAGGCTGCTCTGGGCCGGTTGCTCCGCGGGGCGCAGCCCAAAGGCGGCATATCCCATCGGTGGGATGGCCGCCGGGCTAAACAGCACGTCGGCCTGGTCGCCGCGCCGGTTTACCACCTGCACGGGGTAGGCCCGCCCGTAGTCGTCCACCGCAACGAACGGCTCCGCGACAGCCGGGATGGTCGCCTGCACCATGTCCTCACGCTCCCAGGAAAGGGTATTGCACACCACCAGATGCCCCGCCCCGGCCAGCCGCGCGGCCAGCGCGTCCAGGGCCGCGTCGCGCACGCCCGTGACCGTGGCGGTCAGGCGGGCGTAATCCTGGGCCGCCTCGCGGTATACCTCCCCGATAGAGCTGCCGGGCAGGATGTCGTGGAACTGGAGCAAGAGCAGATTCTCCCACGCGTCGCGCAGCGGTTGCAGGTCGAGACCCGCCCCGGCGTCATTGGCGATCACAGCCAGGAACTCGGCGTCGCGCAGCAGCAGCTCGCTTTTGCGGTTGGCCTTTTTGGCCTCGCTCTGGGTGGTATAGGTGCCGCGATGGGTCTCCAGGTATAGCTCACCCACCCAGCGGGGCAGATCGGGCGCGGCAGCGCGCACCCGCGAGAAGTACGCTTCCTCCGGCCCCTGCACGGTGGCGGGCAGGCCGGGATAGGCCGCGGCCCGCTGGGCGAACTCTTGCATCTCTTCCGTCACGCCGCCGCCGCCATCCCCAAAGCCGTAGGTAAATAGCGTCTCGGGGTAAGCGGCCTTTTGCAGAAAATTGTCCCACGCGATGCGCAATTGCTCCGGGTTGGGCCAGCCGTTGTAATAGCTGCGCAGCTTGGCGATGTGGGCCAGCAGGCGTGTGCCGTCGATCCCCTCCCACCAGAACAGGTGCATGGGGAAGGGGTTGCGGGCCTGCCAGTGCAGCTTGTTGGTCAGGAATTGCTCGACGCCGCAACCCTTTAATATTTGTGGCATGGAAGCGGGATAGCCGAACACATCGGGCAGCCAGCAGGTGCGCGGACGCTGCCCAAACTCCTCCTGGAAAAAGCGCAGGCCGTGTAGCATCTGCCGGATGAGCGCCTCGCCAGAGGGCACGTTGCAATCCGATTCGACCCACATGGCGCCGGTGCACTCCCAGCGGCCAGTAGCCACCCACTTTTTGATCTCCTCGTAGACGTCGGGGTAGCGGCGTTTGGTATAGGCATACAACTGGGCCTGGCTGCACGAGAAAGCGAAATCAGGGTAGCGTTCCATCAGGCGGCAGGCAGTGGCAAAGGTGCGTCCGCATTTGCGCACCGTCTCGCGCAGGGGCCACAGCCAGGCGGTGTCGATGTGGGTATGGCCGGTGAGAAAGACGCGCCCTGCCTCCGGATCGGGGACGATGGACCCCACGCGGGCGGCCAGACATTGGCGCGCTTCGCCCATCTGCTGCCGGAACGTCTCGTCAGGCGCGGTCAGGTCGATGAGCAGCAGGGCTTCTTCCAGCGCGGTCTCCAGCAGCGATTGGCGGCGCTCGTCGGAGGCGACCTTGGCTGCCTCCCAGGCGAACCACAGGTCATAGCCCGCGGCCTCTATCGCCCGGTCCACCCACACGAAAGCGATTCCCCGCAGGCGGGCCTTTTCCCGGCGCAACTCGGCCTGTGACAGGCTTGCCCCCAGGCACATGCACTCGGTGTACAGGTCCAGCGGGCCGGTGTGCGGCATTACCACGCGCGGATGCTGCGGGTCGATCCCCGCATAGGAGCGCCCGTCCACCGACAACAGCCCCTCCAGGCCATCCACCTCAAACGCCAGGTACAGGTCCTCGGCGGGGACGTCCGGGGCGACGGCGTGGCCGCGCAGGAACAGCGTCTTGCCCGCAGACCACAGGCTGTCCCCGTCGGGCAGCAGTGCCCAATCGCTCAAATAGTTGTATTCGCCAGGGGCCAGGTGCTCGGCCAGGCGAGCCTCCCAGCCGTGAATGGGCCAGCGCCCGCGCACCGTGCGGGCGCGAATCTGGTCCAGCTTCATCCGAATGATGCGTTCGTCCATGACAGATCCTCCTGTGCGGGAGAGATAGAGGCAAGGGTGTTCGATGACTGCCCAGGCAGCAGCCAGGGCCAGCGCATTATAGCGCAAATGGGGCGGGGAAAGTAACAAACTGCCAGTTACATCTGGCGCAGGTTTGCTGGAATTACCCGCCTCAGGCGCTATCGCCCCCTGTGCCCACCAGCGCGTCGGCCAGCGCCAGGAAATCCCCCGCCCGCCAGAGGTGCTCCGAGTGGATGGGCCAATAGCCACGCAGCGCCTCGCGCCAGTCGAGCGGGATGGCCTCCAGACCATACACTGCCCCGGCCATCGCCCCGACAATGCAGGCGCTGGTGTCCGCGTCATTCCCCAGGTTCGCCACCTGAATGATACAGTCCGCGAAAGAGCCGGTTGTCAGCAGGCCCCACACGGCGCTCTCCACCGCGTGCAGCGCCCACCCCGAGTTCTGAAGCTGATCTGCCGACCGGCTGGCGGCCTGCTCCACCGTTTGACGCAGCGCATCCGGCAGGTTCACGTCCTCCAGCGCCCGCCCCACCGCGACGGCGGCTGCGGCCCCATGCAACGCGTGCCAGATCACGGCGTTCACGAACGCACAAGCCGCCCCGCATAGCGGATCGGGATGGGTGATGTCGCTCTGCTGAATGCTCGCCTCCAGGCAGCGAGACAGGGAATCGCAGAACTTGAGCGCGACGGGATAGCAGCGCATGACCGAGCCATTGCCCTGCCGCCCCGCCAGCTTACCCACGATTTCCCCGCGCGGCCTGCCCGCCCTTACGGAGGAAAGCACAAGCGATAGCTGATTGCCCACGTCAGCAGGATGTCTGCCATACCAGTCCACGAACCGCTTGAGAATGTCGTCCGTGTCCAGGCCATCGCACGCGATCAGGCTTTCGGCCAGTGCCAGGGCCATCTCGGTATCGTCGGTAAACGACCCGGCGGGCAGTCGCCCCGCCAGCATCGAGCGCACCTGATCGCGCCCGCGCCGGGCCGGGCCAAACTCCAGCGGCATCCCCAACGCATCGCCTACCGCCGCCCCCAGGGCGCACCCCCTGGCGCGATCGAGCAGCATCTCTTGAGACAAGGGCGAGGAATCGGCAGGGCCGATGGCATCTCCGTGGATCATCTGGGCTACCTCCTTTGGTTGCAGTGACTTTTCGGTGAGTGGATTGTCTACGAGCGAGGCATCAAGGCGGGCTTTTGAGGAATAGAAGGAAGTATAGACCGTAGCCGCGCCTTGCAGGCGCGCTAACCTGGCGCGGCAAGATGCCGCGGCTACCTTCCTTCATGCTTTTCGTGGTAAAAATTCTGTAGTTACTCGAATAGCTCCATGTTGACGAACGGCACGAACACCTTGTGCCCGTCGGGCAGGCGCACTTCCGCGCCCTCGGCCCGCGAGCCCAATTCCGTCCGTTGGGGCGTGAGAGGCAGGGCGGCCACCCTGGCGATGACCCCCAGGTGAGGCGGCCGCGTGAGCCGCACTAGCGCGCCCACCTCGATGGGGCGCACCACCATCAGCGCGGTAGAGGCCGCGTTCACCTTGTCCGGCAGGGGGACGATCACCTCAGGGCCGCTATGCCCATCGCGGTCCGTGCCCGACAGGATGGCCGAGCGGCCCTGACAGGACACCAACAGGTCGAAAATGGGATCGGCCATCGGGACGCTGCCCATTCCCTCGGTGACGACCACTGGCAGGTCCAGTTGCTCACACAGGGGTCGTAAGGCGGGAGCCAGACTGCCCACGATCAGGCCGCTCATGCGCAAGCGATAGGCCCGGTAGAGCACGCGCGGGTCTTCCAGCGTGCCTCCCACCAGGATAGCGCCTCGATACCGCAGGCTGACGCGGTCCCAGGTCAGGGGGTCGGCTGGGCCGCCCACCACGACCATCAGCGTGCCTTGCTGTTCGGGGCCGCTGCCCCAAATGCCCCGCACGAACGCGCCAGGGGTACGGATGGCTACCCCGTGATGGGGATACCGCTCGACGACCTCTCCCGGCACATAGGCCCGCAGCCGATATACCTGCGGCTCCTGCCGCAAAAAGATGTGCCCCTCGCTGATGGCCTGGACGATACCGCTGAAGGGAGCCTGGACCTGACGCCTGAGCAGGCCAGGCCAACCCACGCTAACCAGCGGCGCCCCCGCCTGCACCTCGTCGCCCACCGCCACGCGCAGATGGCGGGTCAACGAGCGCACGCTCACCCTCAGCATCCCGGCAGCATCCAGATTATAGAGCTGCCCCTCCAGGTGCGACTGGGCAACGACGTCCTGCGCCTGCACGGTATCGCCCACGTGCACCAATACCTCGCCGGGTTGCGGCAAGAGCCGGTGTCTGATCAGTTGCGTTAGCGAAGAAAAGCGCGCCTCAAGATGTCCAATCGGCATCGCCCACCAGATTCCCCAGCCACTGTTGTATCTTGTTCAATCGCTGGCGTTCATTCTGCGGCAAGGCGAGCGGGCGTCCGCGCGTATCCACGACAATACCCAGGCTGCCGCCCCGCACCTTGGCCCTGCCGCCCATCCCCTTGCGCCCCAGGCCAATGTCAAACTCTCGGCTGGGCCGCACCTCGACAATCGCGTGTTCCTCCAGGGGCAACGGGAAACATTGCACCACCCCGGCGGGAATGCGGGCTTCGACCACCTTGCCGCGCTCGGGGATGATCTTTAAATCCAGCGCCCGGTCCCCGTCGCGGGCCACACCCACCGGCGAAATCACCGTCCCCAACTCGCGAAAACTGTCCCGCTCCAAGACCTGCGCGGCCACCAGTGGCGCTATTCCGGCAATGGCCCCTAGTTGCGGCCACAGCGAGGCCCAATCCACCACCAGACGAGTCAGGCCCGTCGGTTGCAGGGCATCCAACAAGGTCAAGACCATCATCCCATCTTCCGGGGTGTGCACGATGGGACCGCCCCGCGCAGCGATCACGTCGAACACGGGCATCGTTCCCCCATCCTGGCCTTTTTCTGGCAGGTCCCAGAAGTGCCGCATGGTCCGGACGGCCGTCGACACCGCCTCGCGCAAGACGGCATGCGTGAGCAGCAGGTCTTCCCTCGTCTGGGGAATACCGCGCGGGCGCAAGCGTGCGTTCTCCAGTCGGGTAACCGTCTCCTCATTGGTCAGGGCCACGGGCAACCACCGCCGCACCTGGTCGGCCCCGGCCAGCTCCAATACGCGGCACGTGCCATAGCTGCTGCCCGACTCGGCAGTCACCGACCAATGGTATTGCTCGCCACAGGCCGCGCCCACATAGGTGGTCATCCCTCCGGCATCCAGCCCTAACACGCCCTGGGGCAGGTCGTTGCGGCGGGCGAAATAGCGCAGCATATTGCCAAAAGCCTCCGCCGAGGAGAGCACGGGAGCGACGCACCAGCGGCGCAACAGGCGAAAGCCGGGCAGTGAGGCCAGCTTGACCCGCTCGTACACGTCGGCCAGCTCGCGCTGTAGCTCGGCCAGGCTCTCCGTATGCACCGTAGGCCGGACGTTGTCCACCACCCGAAAATCGAACGCGGGGGACATGATATCTGAAACGGGTCGGCGTGCCTCCTGGTTACCGGCAAAGATCACGACGGGCCGCCGCTCGCGCCGCAAGGCTTCGTATACCGCGGACAACACGTGCGCGGCGTTCTCCAACGGCGCGACGGGGCCGGTGTCCACCCCTCCCACCAGCAGCAGCAGGTCGGGCGGAGCGGCATGCAGCCTGTTCAGCGTGCGGTTGTCCCAGCGGCGGGTGCCCCTATCCAGGATCACCGTATCGGTCACCAGCACGTTGGCTGCCGCGCACCCCCGATGGGCGCTCTCGATGCTCAGGTCGTTGGTCAGCCCAACGAGGATGCAGCGCAGTGGAGGCGCGGCGCTAGAAGTCGCCACAAAGGCGTCTACGCCATCGCCCATCACCTGGCCTGGCTGGATTAGCTCATCCGCCTCGTCCAGAAAAGCGCGCTGGGTGATGTATTCCAGGCGTTTGATCGCTCGCACGAGGCCGATCATCAGGTCCATGTCCGGCTCGGCGATGGTGCTGGGGGTCTCGGCGTGCGCGACGAACCGATAGGTCCCCTCCACCAGTTCGAGCAGGGACACATGGGTCAGAGTGCTGCCGATGTCGGCGGCGATTATACTCTGCAACGCTTTCTTGTCGCTCATATGCTATAAACCCAATCGCCCAAGCAGTGGCAGCCAGTCGGAAACCAGGAAGGCGATCCGGCTGGACAGAACGGCAAAGAAGGACAGAAACGCGCCCGCGAGCAGCGCGCCAAAGGACACGGCGATCAGCCCCCGCCCCACGCTACCCGCACCCACCCGCAGGGCATTTCGGAAGCCGCTCAAAAAGCCCCGGCTGCGGGCCGTGTACTGGAAGGCGCTAAACACGGCGATCGTCCCGATAATCACCAGCGCCGCATCGATGGCCAGCGCCCAACCCGCCAGGCCGCCACCATATAGTGTGGGGTTCACCGGCATAATCGTGGCCTGCACCTGGGGCACCAGCGTGCCGGTGAGCGCCCCACCCAGGGCCAGGGCCGCCCCCACCCCGAACAATACGCCCAGGGGCAGATCCGCCAGGGCCGTAACGGGTCGCGCCCCGCGTGCCAGCAGCAGGATGCCTAGCAGGAAAAAGATGCCCAGCGGCCAGTAGGTCTCTGGGTCGGACCGCAACAACAATAGCCGCGGCCAGAGCACCTGCGTCCAGGCCAGCGCCCCGGCATATCCGGCGGCCACGCCCACGAACAGGTACTGTGCCAGGCGGAACACCGGGTTGTTCCCGAAAATGTAGCTGAGCACGGCCAGGGTGAGCAGGGCCGCTACCCAGACACCGGCCACATCGGCGAATCCGGCGGGAAGCTGATTGAGTGTACGCACCAGAACGTCCAGCATTACTTCTCCCGTTGAGCATGCGGTGAAACGCGTTCGGAACAGCACGACGACGAACGAACGATCAAGCAGAGCCGCCGCGAACTAGCGGGCCAGTTTGCGGCGTTGCCTTTTGCCCAGGACATGCGCCACGTTGGTGGCAATGGCGATGGCAACCAACACGACAAACAGAGCGGCATAGGCATCCGCCAGGTTCAGGGCAGATGGCCGCACCCCGGCTACCAATTCGTACTCGGCGGCCTGGAACCCGCCGATCAGCGTTTGCAGTTGCCCCGACTGCTGATAGGGCACCAGAATCGGCTCGGCCCTGGCCGTGACCAGCGCGTGCAACGACACCCCGTTGCGGCTTCTGATCTGCTCGATCCACCGCCTCACCGACTGCGGGCTATCCGAGAGGAGGATAATATGGTCCACATCGTGCAACGTGGCCAGCCCCCTGGTGGCGGGCAGTTCGCTCAGAGGAGCGCGCGAAACGGCATCGGTGTGGAAGGCGTTGGCGAGCGTGCCGTTCAGCGTGCGCAGACCGGCTTCCAGGCCCGGCAGGTAGCCCAGGATCGCATAGTTCACGCCATACTCGGCATAGGCGGGCGACTCGTCGGCCACTTCGGTGTAGATGCGCGTCGCCAACCCCAGGCCTGCCGGGTTGGTGCTCATCACCACCGAGCGCACAGACCGGGCCGCCAGATGGCGAATCACGGCGCGCGCCAGGGGGTCCATCTCCCCGGCGTAAGCCGGGTCATAATCGAACGAGAGCAGCACAGTGGTGTCCGCGGGCAACTCTTGAATCAGGCCAGCCAGGGCAATCACTGACTCCTGCGGCTGCACCCAGGGGGTAATCCAGCCGCCGGTGAAGAACGGCACCAGCGCAGCCATCAATACCATCAAGTTCAGCAACACGCGCCCGACGGCGGGCAGCGCGGGCGGGCGGGGAGGCAACACCTCCTGGGCCGACTCGCGCAACGGGGCGCGCTCGGTGGCAATCTGGTGGAACAGCCCTGCATCATACCGGTCCACCTCATTAGGCCCCACCTGCTCAGTGGCTTCTACGCGGTGGGCGGTAGCGATCACCGGCTCCATCGGGAGCAGGTTATCCAGGTCGGCCAGCGTGTCAACAGTGGCCTCTGGCAATAAGGGCTGTCGTTCTTCCGGCGGCAGGTCCGCTTCCGGCTCGACGGCTGCCAGTTGCGCAGCCTGTTCGCCCGCAATCGGCGGCATCTCCGGCAGGCCTATCGGCGGGAATGGCTCCCCCTTACCCTCTGGCGCGGCTTCCTCCCCGCGCACCGGGGCGGCCGCAGGAGGCTCGGACGCCTGCACTGGCTCCTCCGGCTCCACAGGGAGAATGGAGGGCGCTGCTTCGGGCGGGGGCGTATCCTGCCGGTCCTCCACGAGCCAGCGCAGCTCGTCATCAATTCGGCCCCAGGGCTTGGGGGAGGGCTCGCTCGGCAGGGGCCGAGTTTCCGCCGGAGGCGGCTTCTGGGGCTCTTCCTCCGGCTCGCCCACATCTGCCGCGTCGGGGATCAGCGCGCTGAGGCAGCGATGGCAGAAGGCGTTGGCGGCGGGGTTGGTGGCCCCACAGGCGGAACAGACCCGATACTCGAAAGAGGCCAGGGACTTGCTACAGGCCTCACAGGTCTGGGCATCTTCGGGGTTCTTGTGGCTGCAATTAGGACATACTATCATGCGCTCGAACTCCCACCCTGGGCGTAGCGGCCCTGGCCGCCGGGGCCTGGGCATATGGACGGTCTACGCCGATCAGGACACGCAGTGAAGTGGCGATGGTGCCCAAAGCGGCTCCCAGCAAAATACCCCGCACACCTGCCGTGATGGGCACTGCCATAAGCCAATCCCGCACGAGGGACAGGCCGGGGATCAGAGCGGCGCTAAAGGGCAACTGGACAAAGAACATGACCAGACTGGTTGCCAGCAGGATAAACGCCTGGGCGTTTTTCAGCTTGAAAGCCCGGTAGACGGCGCTGACGATGAAAAAGGCCAGCAGGGCGGCCATCGTCGACTGGAGGGGAAAATACAGATAGTTGAAGAGCCAGGCAAAGGTTGCCGAATTGGGCAGCAGCACGCCCACCGCGAGGGTTCCCAGCAGGGTGAGGATCAACAGCAGGGAGAGCCCTCGATCACGTTCGCCGCTCACCAGTCGGCGCGCATGGTTGGCGAGGATATTCAGAATGCCCAGCAAGAGGGCAAAAGCCGCCAGGATGGTGACTCCCTCTACCAGGACCATCCCCAGCGCGTCAATCAGTGGCTCGCTGAGAAAAAAGTCGAGCAGCGTCCAAATGCCACAGAGGATGGCTACGGCAACAGGCAGGATTCTTCTCATGCATTAGCTCCAGTAACCCAGCGAGACCAGAACCACTCCCACGATGATCGAGAAGATGAGTACCACCCGCAGCACATCCTGCGCGGCCAGACTGCCAAGGTGGCTGGGGCGATGGAGATACGCTCCGGCGGCATAGACATCCTCCCCGACCACCGTCTCATCCAGAGTAGCCGAGAGCAGCGCCGCCGATTCGGGGCCAGCCGCGCCGCCCACCTGAGGAAAGCCCCGGTCTGCGACCGACTCTGCGACCCACAACCCCTCCGGGCCAAACTCGCCCAGGAAGAGATTACCCAAATACCGGCGGTCGCGCAAGGTGGTCAGCGTTCCAGCGGAATAGGCCAGGGGTGTCGCCCCGTAAAAGCTGACCTCTTTGCCGGTATAGCGCTCAGGATAGCCCACTTCCGAGCGGGCCGCCTGCAAAATGCCCTGCGCCCCGGCGAGCAGCGTGGCATCTCCGGCGGTGGCCTGCACAGGCTGATTGGAGATGGCCGCATTCCGGGCGACGTAATCGAACACGACCAGGCCCATGAGCGAATCGGGAGTAGCCTCTGTGCCGATGCGACCAGTACCCAGTGTCACGTGGATGGGATAGCCCGTTTCTGTCGCCTGGCTGGCGAGGCGGCGGATGGTCTCATACACGGGGATAGAGCGGAGGGGGAAATGGCGTTCCTCCCTGGCGCGGATGGTAAACGCAATGAGCAACGGAGTCAAGATCACCAGCAACAGCACGGCGATAATGTCCACCGAGGACGACAGGAGCGAGTCGATTATCAACGTGAAGGACGGCATCTACCCTCCTAGCAAGCTTACGCCGCAGGGTCGTGACGTTGGTTTTCCAGCAACTCCAGGAATCTGTCCAATTGTTGGGGATCTTCGAGTAGGCGCGCGTATCGGCGGGCAAACGTTCCCCCCCACGGACTCACGAGCGGGTCTAGCAGGAGCAAGAGTTGGCTGCCGATGAAGGCCACGGGCCTACACATCTCCAAGAGCACGATGGCGGGCATGGCCAGCCTGCGACCGACCAGACCACTCGCCAGGTCCTGAATCCAGGTCAGTTCTTCCTGCTCAGGGCAGCGAGTGCTGGCCATTCTTTCCATTCTGCAGGCCGTTCGCCTGCCGCCTTTTCTGCACGCGTCGTCGCAGCGCATAGAACGACCGGCGCAAGCGGCTAAACGCGCCCCGTTCTCGCCGCTCAATGGCGTCCAGCGCCTCGGCAGCGATGTCGGCGATAGCCTGCCCAAACAGCGCGCTATCGTCCTCTAGCAATTGCTGCAAGGCGGGGTACGAACCAGAGGTGCCGATCTGTCCCAGGCCACGGACGGCGTACCAGCGGATGGCCGCGTCGGGGCTAGAGGCGGCCCGCTCCAGCGCTTCCCGCGCTTTGGCCGTATGGATATGCCCCAGCGCCATGACGGCGCTGCAACAAACCAGTTGGTGGGGATCACGCAGGGCCTTTTCGAGGGCAGGCACGGCCTGAGCCACGCCCACAGCTCCCAGGGCTGCCGCCGCCGCCCGGCGCACCCACATGGACGAGTCCGCCAGGGCAGTGGTCAGGACGGACACCGCCGCCACGTCCTTGATCTGTCCGAGGGCGCTAGCCGCGCTCACGCGCACCAGGGGTTCCCGATCTTCCATCGCCTGGGAGAGAAAAGTCACCACCGTCTCGTGGTCCCAATGGGCCAGCGATTCGGCCACCGCCGCACGACGCAAGGGGTTGGGATCTTGCAGAGCCTGGCGCATCTGGAGGAGCAGCCCCGTGAAGGTCAACTCGGTAGACTGCTTGTTCCAGGCATGCAGTCCGAGGCGCGCCCTTCGGCGCAACTGAGCAGAGGTACGGGCCAGGGCCAACCCAGCCTCGGAACGGGCGATGGGATCCTCGTGGCCCATCCAGGCTATCAACTTCCCTACGCTATCGGGAGTCGTCTCCCCCGCTAGAGTCGAGATTTCCTGCAAACACGAGACAGTCTGATCCAATATGCGTGTCCCAGCCTGCACCGCAGAAACACCAACACTGCTGTACGAGCTCAAGTTTTCTTCTCCGTCTCACCGTGATGGTAATGACTGCCTGGCAGAGAGCCATGACACGCCCAGTATACCACGCCTTAGGGCCATCTGCAAGCAAATTATTGAGACGAACCAACTTGGCATTTACGCCCATCGGGGATACAGATTTTGCCCCGCGCAGAAGGCCACCGGCCAGCCGCTCGGCATTTTGCTTTAATAAGGCACTTGAAAAGAAAAACAACTTGTGCTAGAATAATGGATGAATATCCGGTCTACATATTGCAGACCGGTGACACTTGACACACAGTGAGCTTGGCTTCGGTGCGATGACGCTATAGCATACGAAACCTCTGCTGCTTTTCGCGGGCCTGATCTCACTAGCATCTGACGTTTACATCCACGCACGTTTTGCCCATCAGTTATCGGCCCACGTTGGCCTTCACTCCATCTAACTGTCGGACATCCTCCCAGGTTCACGCATGCCTGTAGCCTGGCGCGAATTATCACCCATCCCACCATCTCTTGGATCTTGCCTTTCGACATAGTTCCAAGCCATCTGGCAGGATGAAAACCATCCGCCGGACGGCACCAGGGGCATATGCCTCTTCATCTGCCAGTACAGTTGGCTGTCGCGCGCCAGAGAACAGCATGGTCGGTTATGTCTTGGTACATTAGATGAGAGGAGAATGATAATGACTCCAGATGGCAATGGTCGTGTAAGAGTAACGGAAAGGGAAGAAGTCAGAGCGCGCGAGGAGATGCGGCCGATTGAGGAACAGATCGAGCGAGCAGAGACGCGCATTTCGCTGTCGCCCATCGCTTCGCCCAGCATTCTGGGTTTCTTTGGGCTGGGGCACGCCAGCTGGATCGTCGGAGGTTTTCTGGCGGGCTGGTTTGATATCCCGGCGGCTGCCACCCTGTTCTTCCCGTTCTTATTGACTTTCGGTGGCTTGGGCATGTTCCTGGCGGGGATGTGGGCGTTCCGCGCCCGCGACCACCTGGGATCCTTCGCCTTCACTATGTGGGGCACGCTCTGGCTTGCCGTCGGAGGGATCACGCTATTCCTGGCCGGCGATGCAGCGGCATCACTTACTGTAACGGGAGCACCACTTGGCATGATTTTCGTAGCATTGGCTGCGGCGACCTGGATTGCAACAATCGCCTCCGCTTGGCGTAACCTGGCGGTCCTGCTCACATGGGGTCTCGCGGCTGCGGCTGCTACCTCGATAGCCATCGGCGCCTTTACGCTCGCTACTGGTTGGTTCGTCGTCGCTGGATGGCTCCTGGTCGCCACAGCAGTGCTGGCCTGGTACACCGCCGCAGCGCGGCTGTTCAACACGATGGCCGGGCACTCGATCCTTCCCGTCGGCCAGCTCGGGGGTGCCCGCAGAAGGGCCTCGCTGGATGCCGGTCTCGGTGAGCCTGGCATTACGGAGAGCTGGTAAGCAAGAGCACCTCCACGGCAACGTAGGTTGCCGTGGAGCCGTTGTCCTGCAGGGGAATCCGGCGTTGCTTTGACCCTTGCAGGTTGGAAAAAGCGCGCATCGAGAGGGAATCCCTCTCGATGCCGCGTTTTTTTGCACCTTTGCTCGTCTGCCCTCAAGGCGACGATCCAATAGCACGCCAGAGGATTTGACAAGAGGTCGGGCCCGTATACAATACAAACAGAAATAGTCAGCGGGTGTAACTCAGTTGGCAGAGTGTCTGCTTCCCAAGCAGAATGTCGTGGGTTCGAATCCCATCACCCGCTCTCACGCAACAGATGGCCGCCTATCTCCATAGAGGGCCTGCATGTTGTGTCCAGGGTCCTGTGACAACAGCTTTCCAGGCGCATGTCATGGGGCCCAAGAACGAAAAAACCCGCACCAGTTGATTGACACTGGATGCGGGTTGTTTTATACTCGCATTGCTCGGGTGTCAATTGCACCTGGGCCACGCTCCCGGGTGTTCCAAGCACCGCGGGAGCACTTACTTTTCCCATTATAGCACGCTTTTCCCAAAAGGAAAGGCCATTTTCACAAAGCAGCCAAACCTGCAAACGCCGCTCCAATGCTCAGTAACCTGGCACTTTGAGGAACGTTGCATTTTCGGCCAACATCGCCCCCGTTTTTCGCTCCTGGAGAGGATAGGTCACGCGCAACAGGGCCATTTTAGGCCAAAAACGCCTATCATCTTTTACAGTCTGCTAGAGTGTGCATGTAGTTTACTGCTATCAATTCGCCGCTCGCAATTCTGCAAAAACTCGCATTTTCGACGCCTAGAATACCGGAATAAACTCACGACATACAGCAAACCACCGTATAACCAGAACCGCCCCGCTATGTAGATACCAGTAGCCTCTTACCGTCGATCCTGGAGGCTCTGAGGGCCGTTTCGCGCATTTTCGCCTATACCATGCGCCGCCTGTAGGGTACATGCAGAGTCTTGGCTGCCCGCTTTTTCGCCTGTTCACCGCGCCGATCATAGCGCCGGGTAGTCTCGACTGATTCATGCCCGGCCATGTTTGCAACTGTCGAGATGTCTACCCCGGATTCTAGCAGGTCACTCACAAAGGACCGCCGCAGGTCGTGGGGGGTGCATGGTTCAACGCCACCTATCTCTGCCCGTTTCGTGAGAATGTCGCCGATGGCCTGCCCGGTGAGGCGCTGCCCGCGTACCAGGTGGCCGCCACGCCGCCCGCTCCAGAACAGGGCGCCGGGTTCATCCCCTCGGATAGCCAGCCAGTCAAGCAGCGCCAGACGCGCGCCATTGTCCAGGTATACCATGCGTTCCTTGTTGCGCTTGCCCTTCACTACCTTGATAGTGATGGCCTCCCCATCATCCCCGAGAATGTTGGACACGTCCAGGCTGGCAATCTCCGCCCGCCTGAGGCCTCCAGCGTACCCCATGCTGATAATAGCAGCATCACGGGCGCCGGTGGGTGTAGGATCGTTGGAACAGGCCTCCATAAGTCCCTTTACCTCACCACTATCGAGGCCACGCCCGGCCGGGAGAGTGGAGCCAGTAACGCCCTTCACGTCTGCTATCCTCTGGTATTGCTCCGCGTCGATCTGCCCCAGACGCCAGGCCGCGCGCATTACCCCACGAATCGCACACAGATACTTGTTTACCGTCGCCGGTTTGTACTGCTCTGCAAGTTTCGTTCGGAGAGCTGCCACATGCTCATACTGGAGCTGGGGCCAGGGCAGCACGTCCAGGGGCATGCCCACCAGGTCAGCGACCTTTTCCAGCGTGCTCCGCATGGTGGCCCGGCCGGTGGGCCGCAAGCTCGCCAGATAGACAGCCGCCGGATTCGTTTCGCTCTGCCCTGCTGATAGTGCCCGGTCCTCAGTCGTGATAATCGCCCGATCTGCCATGTTGCGCGCCTCCCGTGATAGCCTTACAGAAGTGTGATTCTATGTAGCTATCATACCATAGAAAAGCGCGCTGTCAATGGGCAATTCGCCCGCGTGGGGGATACTCGTTGGCACTTGTTGGCACTTGTTGGTCAGTCATGGGCACCGCGCCCGCGTGGGGGATACCCTTACCAGAGGGACTATTAAGAATCCTCTCCCTGGGGCGCTGCCCCTGGAACCCCGCCAGGGGAGCCCGCCCCCCTGGAGCCCCCAGAGCTGAAGAGCTCGCCCTTGATCACCGGTTCGCTTACCACGCCCCACCCCGCCCGAGAGCCCTGATTATCGCATACCTTGTCAAGGGTACGGCCGGAGTACCGGCCTAGTCGCTACGCTCCCTTATGCCCTTGACAAGGTATGCAGCGCCCATCGTAGGCGGGCGGGGTGGGGGGAGTGTGTGCTTTCCCCATCCCTTGCCGTCAACGGTTCGCAGATGGTATAATGGGACCACGCCATAGCGAAACAGAAGGCGCTCCTCGAGGTGACAGCGAGGAGCGCCTTCTGTTGTGTTCTGGGGTGCAGTTGTTACTCAGCCATAGACACCGGCAGCCCGGCCTTGACGGCTTCCTGAGCCGCCTCCAGCTCTGCCCGCGCTACCATTTCGTCATGGGTGGCCTGATTTAGCGCATTGTCCGCTTTCACGGCCTCTGCTCGCAGTTTCACGGCTTCCACTTCCGCCGCGGCCTTGGCGTCAATGCGTGCGTTTCGATCCAGACCCTTCCCGGCGTCCAGTATGCCAGCGTTCGCAAGATTCGCCGCCTGGCGGGTCTTGCTGGCCTGTACCCTGACCTCCTCGTGCGTGTTGATGGCCTGCTCGAGGGCCTGCTCGAATGGCTCCAGATAGGCGAGGTTGCGCCGCTTGGTCAGTTCGTCCATTTCTTCCTGGAGAGAATCGCCCCACGCTCTGAGCTGGGCGTGTTCATCTACCAACGGCTCCCGTTGCTCGCTGCTATGGTCCGCCTCCAGGAGGGCGCCGATCACCTCGCCGCGCCGCTCGTTGACGGCCGCCAGCGCCTGCATTCTCCAGGCCAGTTCTACAGATAGCAGATCGTATTTCTCGGTCATTTATCGCCTCGTTTTGTAGGTCGGTATGGCGTTATAGAACGCCATTTGTCTAATGAGGTCATCCATTGTTGGTGAGCCCGTTTTTGGTGGCTCCTGGGTGCCGCTGCCAGCGTGCGCCGGTGGGGGTGGCTCCGGCTGCGGGGCTGGTTCCACATAAGGGCCGTCCGTTTCCACACCCAACAGGTTACGGAAATTCGCGGCCTGTTGCTGCAAAAAATAGCGCCGCAACAAGTTGTCCATCACCCTGCCACCCTTGCTGATTCGGTTCGGATCGTTCCAAGACATTGTAGTAACCTCCAGAATGTTGTTGTGTTGTAAACCCGCTCAAGAATAAGAATACTTTTTCTTAATCCATGCTCGCCGTCCTTTCCAGAACGTTACCGCCCATTTCCGCGCCCGGCGCCGCTCCTTGCTTGTCTTCTTACTCATGGGTCAGTACACGCCCGCCGCTCGCAGGCCGCGCATTACGCCGATTTCGATTTCTCGAGCATCACCGTTCGGGGCGTTGATGACGATGGCCCCCGGCGCAATGGTGATCTGCTGGCCCATCGCCCGCGCCGTGTCACTCGCCGGAAGCACCTGCGAGCCGCGCGGCAGACTGACCAACTCGGGCCCTTGCTCGCCCACCATTGCCCAGCCGCCTGGGGCCGATAGTGTGCCGTTGGCATACCCGCGAATCCCGGGGGGTAGGTTGCCCCACCACTCGCCATAGTCACGCATGATTTTTTCAAACCAGTTCGGGTCATCGGTATGGGCAGCTAAAACGCCCTCTATTTGCCCCTGCGCCCCCAGCGCCTTGGCAAGGAACCCAGCCAGGCCGCCGCGCTCTGCCCATTCCTGCTCCCAGCCATTCCACATAGAGGATACCATTTGCTCGCCCAGCTTGCCGACGGCCTCGGTCATGGTCGTTTCACGTGTGGCCCATTCCGTATCCCACGCCTCACCAAAAGCCCCAACCACAGACAAGGCCAGGGACCCGAATGCGCCCGTCAAGCTCGGCTTGTTTTCCTCTACAATGACACCTGATTGCTCGAGCATGTAACGCACATCCTCAGGGATACCAGTAAGAAAACCCTCATCGCCTTTGTCTACTCGGAACATCGCCGCAACAGTGCTTGCTACCATTTGCCCCATTGCAGCACCGGCCTCCGCTGCTTTTTGCTGCGTCCCCGGTTCCATCGCCCACGAGGCCAGATTACCGGCCCACTCATCCAACTTTTCGCGTGCTTTAGAAGCCAGGCCAGAGATGATTTTGCCGCCAATAGCCTGGCCAATACCCAGCCAGTCTACTTTCGGCATACCCTGCTCCACATAGGCGCCTGAATCGTTCCAGAATTGTTCTACTTCTTGCTCTGTAGGAGGCGTCAATAGGCCACTGGCCAGCGAACCGCCAGAGCCGCCCGCCGCCATACCGTCACGTATGCGCTGCTGGAGCTGTACGATCCTTGTTGAAATGTCGTACCATTCCGCCGATCCTTCCTGAGCAGCCGCGAGCTCGCGCTCCCAGATGGATAGCTGCCCGCCGGGGGTTTCCGCTACTGCCAGCTCCCACCGGAGCCGCGCCTGTTGGATGGCCCGTTGCTCTGCCTCTGCTGCCCGCGCCTCTGCGTCTGTATGGGCCTGGGCCTCGCGCCGGTCCCTCTCACCCACCGCGTCTGTCTGCTGCTGAATGGCTCGCAGGAAAGCGCGCTCTGCCTCCAGGTGTTCAGCTACCCGCCGTTCTTCTGCCCTTACCCGGTCATTCGCCTGTTGCTCTTCTGTTTCTGCCAGGGCCAGCCGCTCGCGGGCCGCTGCGATAGCGTCCGCATCGCCGGATTGCTCTGCATCCGTGAGGGCCAGGCGAGCCGCCGCCGTCTCACTTACCGCCGTTCTCAGCTTGGCTTGCTCTGTGACATACCCCTCGAATACGCCCGCACGCCCGCCGAATGCCTCTTGCATCTGGGCGCGTTCGGCATCCGTGAAAATCCCATCTCGGAGAAACGGCTCCAGGCTTTTGAGGGCGTCCGCAAGGTAGGATTGTACCTCTCCCGTTTGCACGCCTTCCCAGCCCGACAGATACGCCTCCAGCGCCCCCTTGCCCCACTCGGGCAAGTCTGGGAGCAGTCTGGGTGGCGAGCCCGGCATAAGCCAATAAGCTATGTCATCCGCAATACGGCTCAGGGCGTCCGCTACGTAGCCAGAGCCCTCGATACCCGCCGCGAATTGCCGGACCACATTCGCGCCCCAGTTGAAAGCGTCCACTGCCAGGCCGCCCAGCTTGTGCGCCCATTCTATCGCCACATCATCCAGCCAGCCGACAGCACTGGAGAACAGCTCCCGGCCTGCTTCGCTCAGGTCTGTAACGAGCTCGGAGTCAAGGAACCCCACCAGATCGCCCAGATGGTCTTTATAAGCGTCTGTGACCGGCTCGCCCCATAGCCGCTTTTGCCTGTCCATCCAGTCGCCCAGGTTGGATTCCATGCCTGTGAGCGTTCGGCTCTGTACATCCATCAGGCCGCCGAATTTCCGATCCATGATCTGTAGTAGGGCCGTCATCGCATCGTCAACAGGCGACACAAGCGAGCCCGCCTTGTTGAATTCAACGTCCATCGCTGCGAGCTCTTGCCGGGTCGTTACGCCCAGCTCTTGCATTCGCATGATAGCCTGCCCGGTATCGCCTGCTGCGAACCGCCCCAGCCACATGCTGATTTCGGTAAACCCAGCGCCCACGCCCGCCGCCGTGTCGCCTGCTATGCGCCGGATCTCGTCGCCACTTTTGCCGAATCGCCGGGCGCTGTCCTCAGCATGTAGCCCGAAATTCTGCATGATAATGTCGGCCTCGATCACCGCGCCCAGGTCAAACGGGGTCAGAATCCCAAACTGCTCCAGCTCGCTTAGCCGCTTCTGTGCCGCTTCTGTGCTTTTGAGTTGGGTTGCAAACCGGGTCTCAAATTGCTCCCACGTCCTATTCGCCCCCACCAATTCCCGGCTCGTATCCCGTACCGCGCCGGTCAAGCGATTCCAGGAGCTTACCACCACGTCACGAATCAGGAACCCCGCCGCACTCGCCGCCGCCTGGGTTCCCAGCGTCAGGAACGTGCTTTTCAAGCCGTCCAGTAGGCCGTGTGCCTCACGCGCCCCGCGTTTTACGTCGTCTGTGTCGAGCCCTACCCGCCCGAATAACTGCGCTACTTGCATGTTGTTTACCCTTTATTTCTACCTAGAATAGAAATTCTATCCACTAGTCAGGCTCTACCCATTCGTCGATTTCGTCTCTAATTCCAGCAGCAACGCCGCCCGTTGCTCCAGCAGTCCCGGCCGCTCCCCTGTCGGGGCATCCACAAGCCGGGATCTGATTTGCTCCAGCTCCCGGCTTATCTCAGCAACTCGCGGGCCTCGGCTGTCCATCGCTCCGCGTCCCTGAGTGCTATCCGTCGTAACAGTGGATCTGCCGTTTTCTCTGCCCATTCTAGATAATCCTCCGCCCAGCCCAACCGACGCCGCGCTCTGCGTATGTCCAGCTCTTTCCGTTTCCTGCACCCCTGGGAGCAGTACCGCCGGGGTCTGCCGGTGGGCCGCTGGGCCAGGAACCGGCCACACATCACGCAATGACGGGCCATTTCCCCAACTTTCTACAACGTTTCGAGGGGGAGAAACCCCCCACACTGGAGCCGGTGGGGGTATCGGCTGGGTTAGGTCGCTCTCCGTCCAGAAAACGACCTCACCCAGCCAGAATCCGCGCAACGCCTCAAATGCTCTGCCTGCGCTCCAGCCAGCTCGTAGCCGTTGCCAGAATGCCGCCAGGCCAGCACGAAACCCCGCCGAATAGCCCGCCCGGTATGCCGCCTCATTCGCCTGATTCGTTGGCATGTGTTACTCCGCCATTTCCAGGTAGTACTGCTCTGCCCGGCTCAACTGTTCCCTAGACATAACCTGTACCCCCTCCATAGTGGAAACCTTGGAAACATTGGAAACCGGGGAAACCCTGTCAGTGTTTCCTATGTTTCCTATGTTTCCATCGTTTCCAGGGGTTCCGTGGTTTCCATTTTTGGGGTTCTCTTCATAGATGGGATAGTATGAATCATCCCGACGTTCTACCAAGAAGAGCGAGCACAAATTCTGCAGATCCTTGTATACAGGTCCTCTGTCACGTCCTAGCACCTCAGCCAACTCAGAACACCCCACACCGTCAGGGAATTCCCTCACCGCTCTCAGCACACGCCGCCGGGTGTCCGATAGGGCCGCCTCAGCTGGAGAGCCTTCACTCTGCCAGCAGCAGGCTCCCTTATCGAATTGCAGAGCTATTGCGCGCTCCTCTACATCGCGCCCAGTCATAGCCAGCACAACGCCCTTTTTGTCTGCTGTCTTGTAGAGCCCCATCACACAGTCAGCCAACGCCGCCTTTGCTGTACTTCCGAGAACGTTGGTCACTGGGTCTATTGGTGTCTCTCCCGTTTCGCTTGCGCCCCCGCCGTAGGGATTCGCCGCGCCCAGCTTGTTATGATGATCAATCACCACCAGGCCGATGCTGAGCTCGTGAGCCAACGTCTGCAACGGCGCTATGGCTCTGGTCATTTCCCGGCCATCGTTCTGGTCGCCCGAGATGGCCCGGGAGAGGGTGTCCACAATCACCAGGCGATACCCGGTCGCCTTGATCGTCTCTGCCAGGACCGGGCCGCCGCCCTTATTCAGGAATCCCACGCTCTGCAATCCGCCGATGGTCATAAAATCGCACAGGCTACCCGTGGGCCAGCCCTGGAGAGCCATCCGCTCATTGATACGCCGCTTGGAGTCTTCCAAGGCCAGGTAGAGCACTCGCCCCTGCTTCACGCGCTGGCCCAAGAAGGTGCCACCCGTGGCAACCGCTAGAGCCAGTTGCAGAGCCAGCCAGGATTTGCCGACCTTCGGCCTGCCAGCCAACAGGGTCAGGCCCACCGGAAACAGGCCAGGTACTACCCATTCCGGCTCGGGCCATTCCGTTGTCAGCAGTTCATCGGCGGAGATGATTTCCAGCTTCGGGCGTGGGTTGCCCATTGGTGGGATCTCGTTTCTACCCTCGGGTAGAGGCTCGGAGGGCATAAACTCCTGCCCTCGAGCCTTCACATCTGTTAGAACACGATTCAAGGTATCTTTCACCAGGGGGCTGCTCCAGTTGCACGTCATCGCCACAATCCCAGTTGGGTCGGGCCGCCGCTGTCCTGCTCGGGCAGCTCCCAGTACTCCAGATTGAGCCCGATCTGGGCGCCGAACGCCCTGTGGTAGTAGGGGAAACCTCGCTCCCGGAACGCCTTCAGGCTAATCTCCCACTTCCTGCCCGTTTCGCGGTCCGTTGCTACAATACGCCGCGCTCCTGCTTGTTGGGCCACGTCGAGCACATCGACACGAAACAGCAACGCGCCCGCCAATAGTTCACGCTTGGAATTGAACGTCCGCCACAAGGTCCCGGCGCCCACGCGGGCCAGGTGGCGGCCAGCAACACAAATGAGCCCGTCCTTGATGTACGCCGGGAGAGAGCCAGAAGGTCCTACCTGATCTTGCTTTTCCGTCTTGCCCGTGGTATGATGCTGTTGAAACATCCGTTTAGCTCCGTCATCTCACTAGAAAAGCCCACCCGCCCCGGTGGGTTTTTCGCTTTTTGATCACTGTTGCCCCACAACTGCCAGCCGATCTACGTCCTGTGGAATAGGCCAAATGCCGCGCCGCTGTGCCTCAGTCCGAATCAATCGTCGTACAAAAACAGCCATAGGCTCCCCATCCGCTTCGGCCATACGATGGACGGCCGCCTTGTGCACCGGGAGCACCTTGATGTTAAGGCGCTCATCTTTCTCCATGTCCCACCTCCTAGAACGAAAAACGGGCGTATCTCGGTAGACTCTGCTACCAGGATACACCCGTTATGGTTGCGGTAACTGGTTTTTACCGGGCGGTAGAATTCTACCGCTTATCTCCCCCGATCACCCCGCTTCCATGTCCAGCCCATAGCCCCCGTTGCACGCATGTCTCGGTAGGCATTCCGGACACCCTCGCCTGTATGTGCGCTTTCTGCGTCCGGCTCTTGCCTATTGGCTTCCATCGCTACTTTGGAATAAGACCATTCGGGGTGTGCATTCTTCAGGCCCTTGTACAGATGGGCGCGCCTTATCGTTTCTTCTGTTGGTCCTTTGATCTTTCCCGGCCTCTTCGGTATCACTTCCTCTGGCGTCCCATCTTCCCCCACCACAACACGCCCAAAGGTTGTATCAAGCCATGTCTCCAGAGGAGACCACCAGGAGGGTAAAGGCGTGTCGGGTTTGCCCTCAAGCCTCACCTGTGCCATTCCAGGACCAGCCGGTTTTACTATGAGGTTCCATCCCTCAGAGCCCCACCACCCCGTATCCCACCGCAGGAACCAATGCTTTTCAGTATTCAGGGCATTGATAAGCTGCCCGATCTCCGTTGCATTTCCCTTGTAAAGCATGAAACAGCCGCCTTCATCTTGACCAGGACGGCCGCACGTGTTACCATGTCGTGTGTCAGTCGCCCGTACCGATTGACCGCGCCCTGGAGCTCCCACTCGCAGGGCGCTTTTATTGTACTCGTTATCTCACTCACCCTGCAAGCTCGGGTTCTTGCTCCTCCTCTTGTCTGTCCAGGTGGGCAGCCGCGCCCACGGTTGCCCGAATTGCCCCGCCCCATTGCGTGTCTGCCGGGTGCAATAGCAGGTTCTCAGCCAGCGCCTCGAGTTGGGCCAGGTCCTCAGCCGATAATTCACCGATCGTCAACGCCAGGTCTACCATGATTCTCCCTTGCTATTATGTCCTGTCCTACACTGGACAGGTTGCAGCCAACCTAGTATAATGTGTCTGTCTACAACTGAATAGCGCCCGGTTGGGACCCTTCCGGGCCAGCAAGAACGGCGCACGACCATACACCGGCGCCGTTCTTGCCTACTTCGTAGCTACATAGAATCGCAGTTCCCACAAGACAGCCCATCTACAGCACCAACCGACCACGACCGCGCTTCTTACCAGGTAGCTCCTCAGTCACCCGCAACCGGAACCCTTCACGCCTGGGCGCCGGTGCCGCGCTCGCGGGTTCGATGGTCACATGCCGCCCGGCCGCATGCGCTTTCGCCTCCTCTGCCTTGGCCCATGCTATCCAGATTCGGGCCAGGACCAGGACCAGGGGCAGCCCGACCATAAGCCACACCACCGCCGGCGCTCGCCACTCCTGGGGCAATTGGTACACGCCCAGAGCGACCAGGGCAGCCAGCAGCACCAGCCCCCAGAACGCGACCGCTCGAAAAGCTCTGATTCCCACGATGCACCTCCTAACATAATACTATAATACGAAACGTTCCCGGCCGGGAGAGGTGCCCGCGCTGGAGCGGGATGATCTGCCGGGATGCGGGATGGGATAGAACGGAACGTAACAGGGAAAGGGTCCGTTGTGCCGATCTGGAGCCTGCCAACCACCCCTACCTATAAGATCAATTCCGTTCCATCCCTCCCAAAAGTACCCCAAAGTGTGTCTTTTTCTCCCCAAACTTCCCCAAAATGGGTCAGACATTGAGCCTATAGTATCGTCGACGTTTCGTCCCGATCGCTTTCAGCGTCCCACGCTGTACCATCCCGGCCAGAGTCAGACGGGCAGATTCAGGATGCACCCGCGCCACCTTTGCCAGCCGTCCCGACGTGATTTTGCCCTCTGTCTTGACGATCTCCAGCGCCGCTTGCATTCGCTCGCCTGGGGAGAGTTTGACGCTGCCAACGGGCCGGAATGTCGCCCCCTCCTCTTGCCCGGTCACGGTCCGCAGCCAGGCGCGCACGCCGTCTATCAGCTCCGCACCGCAACCGTTATCATCTTCCAACGTCTCACCGACCACAGCCAGCAGCTCAGCCAACAACCGATCACGCTTCAACATGGTATACCTCCTATGTCGCAGCCACGCCCACGAGGGCCAGGGCTGCATGATGTTTCGGTTTCAACCGCCATTCGCTCCTGTCGATAATGTCCAGCACCGCGCCCAGATCACCACGCGCCGCCTTGACGATGGTTGCCAGGGCTGGGCCAGCTTGCCGCTCGATCCATGCGGCCATAGCTGCTATGGTCGCTTGCACCTTCTCACCACATAGCAGGCTCGCCCCCTGTTTCACCGTTCCCACGAATGCCGCCCACCAGCTCGCAGCCTGGGCCCGCCGGGTGTTGCTGTCCGTGGGTGAAGGTTGCACGAATCGAATCCGCCGATTGACCTGCTGCACCACCGCCTGAGAACCCTGAGCCAGCACCTCGCGGGCCAGAGCGTCAGCAAACTTGCCTTTGGTCTCGAATTCGAACCGAACCCAATGCAGGTCTTTTCGATCTTGCTCCGCTGCCTTGTCATAGATTCTACAAAAGGCCTCAGACGACCGGGAGCCAAGATAAACCGTCCAGCCCTTGCGCTCGCCGCGTTGCCGGTCCTGAATGACGGTCAGGCCTTGCCACCGTGTCACGATCGCGCCGGTTTCATCCGCCTGAAGGATGCGCTCGAGGGTTATCAGGTCTTGCCGATCATCCATCGCCCAGTCTGCTCGCGTCACCTTGCCCTGATCAAGGCACCAGGCCACGAACCCGCCCAACCGCTCGCCCAGATGCGCGCAGGCCTTGCCGGGCAGATCCACGAGCACACCCTCTACCTCTGCCCTATCTGGGTCAGAGCAGCAGGCGATTATGCCGCCGTCCAGCACCGCATAGCTCGAATCATACCACCCACGCCAGCCGATCGCCCGCGCGGTCATGGGGCCCAACCATTCGCCCAGCGCCTGCCAGGTCTCCCGGGTGTCTGGCACGCGAGCGCGCAGATAGTCCAGGAGCACCGCGCCCTCCTGGGAGGCAAGATCAGAGGATTGCGCTTCATGGGCGCTGTAGTCTTGCGGGGCCTGAGAAGGGTTGTACGTTCCGCCCCCGTGATTACCAGACGGGGGCTGTACACGACCGGCGCCGCGCAGCCGCTCAATTCGTGCTTGACGTTCTGTGGTGGTCGTGCTATCTTGAGGATGCAAGAGAGCCTCCTTTCCGGGAGACGTTCGTGTGTGGGGCGTGAGCTGGTGACTCACGCCCTTTTCTTTCCAGTCCGCCCCGTGGGGTTAGTCCTCGGCTTCTGGAACCCAGAGCCACAAGGCTTTCGGGTCTTTCGGGTTCTCGGCTGTGGCAAATACCATCTCAACGGGCTCGGTGTCCTCTTGCTCGATAACGACAGCAACCGCGCTGGGTAGGTCATTACTATCGAGCCGCCGGGGATCAATGGCGGTATCTTTCAACAGCAGCCGTATGGCCCACTCATCGGTGAAAATCTTTGCCCCCTCGGGCAGTCTCTCAGTGCGAAGCATGTTGATCTCCTTTAGAATGATTTGATCGAATCCAAACCGCGCCGAATGGCCGCCCACGCCTCACAAGGTCGCTCTACCTCCTTTTATCCGAGTAGCTTATCCGCCGGTGAGTGGGCCTTGTGGACCCGCTCCAGGTCCTCACCAGCCAGGGCCAGGTAACGCTGCAACACGGTCAGGTCAGAATGCCCCATCAACATTCTGAGGCTATGCAGATCCATCCCATCCCGTAGGCACCACAAAGCAAACGTGCGCCGGAACCGGTGAGGGCCGCAAGGCATCACGCCGGCGTGCTTTCCCAGTCGGTGCAAGATGGTCTGCAGCCCGTTTATGGTGAGAGCACCCCGCTCGCTCCCGTCCAGGTTGTAGGCCATCCATAGGGGTGCATCACTGGCAACGGGCGCACGATGGGCCAGCATCCGCAACATGGCCGCCCGCGCCTTGGCTCCAGCTCTCACGGTGCGCTGCTTGCCACCCTTGCCCATCACGATGATCAGGCCAGAACGCCTGTCCACACTCCCCACCTGGAGGCTGCAGAATTCCGCCGCCCTGAGTCCGGTATCCAACAGGGTCAGAATCATGGCATAATCACGCGCACCTCTGAGGCTCTTGCGGTCGCAGGCATCCAGGAGAGCAGCCACGTCGTCAGGGGAAAAGGGCGCCGGTACGCGCTTCTGGAGTCGAGGCATGGCAACGCGGGCCATAGGGGAGGCTTCTAGATCGCCCTCCCTTACCAGCCAGTTACACCACGCGCGAATACCGCGGGCGTGGGCGTGTTGGGTCGTATCCTTGAGGTTGCGCTTCTGGAGGCTTACCAGGTAGGCGCGCACGTCCTGGGGGGTCACATCGGCCACACTGGAGACGTTGCGGGTTTTGAGGAACGCCACGAACCCGCCCACGGTATAGCGATAGTGGGTCAGGGTTTTAGGGGTGCATCCAGCCGCCTCTAAATGCAGCAGGAACGCTTGCAAGGCTACATCCAGAGGCTCCAGGTCGGGAGCTGGCCGCAGCGTAAGGTATTCCATGCCGATGCTGTGCCCTCCTGTGTTGAGGGACACAACATGTAGGATCTGAGGAGGTCAGAGGGTACCAGGGGTTGCGTGTCAGCGGGTGTAACTCAGTTGGCAGAGTGTCTGCTTCCCAAGCAGAATGTCGTGGGTTCGAATCCCATCACCCGCTCCATATCTACTGCAACCTCCCAGATTTGGGAGGTTTTTTGTGCCTTGAAACGTCTCGCGCTGCCTGGTTTGTATCCCCATGTGGAAAGCCCTGTCGCTACCATTGACGCACCTTCCGCGGCGTACTATACTCGCTTCAACTAATGTCCTAGCTGCCCGGAGGTAGATCATGTCGGATCGTCAGACACAGGCCGCATACCCATCGCAGGATTGGCCCCAGGCGGACGCGCGTACCGTGGGATTTGATGTGGGGCAACTGGAGAGGCTGCACTGCTGGTTGAACGAGCAGGCCGGTACAAGGCCCTTCCGGGTCCTCCTCGTGCGCCACGGGTACCTGGTTGCCGAGTGGCAAAAAGACCTCACCGTGGACGAACGCCGCTCCCTCGCCTCCGCAGCCAAGTCGGTCTACTCCTCCATCCTGGGCATAGCTGTGGCCGAGGGAAAAATCCCCTCCGCCGATGCGCGAGTCGTCGACTATTACCCGGAGATGATGGACGTTCCCGAGGGACGCGGTCCCAAAGCGGGGCGCAATGCCTTTCCCAAGGACCGGGCTATTACTTTCCGTCAGTTGATCTCCAATACCTCCGGCTATATGAAACCGGGCGAAGAACCTGGCCGGGCCTTTAACTATCAGACCTTTGGCATGAATATCATCACCCACGCGCTGGGGACCATCTATGGCGTGTACGATACGGCCACTCCTGGTGAGCGTCCCGGTTTTGGCCAACTAATCGACCGTTATGTCAAAGAACCGATTGGCGGATCGTGGGATTACCGATATACGAACTTTCAGCACGAACCCGGCGCGCGTGTCGAGGTCTTTGGCAACTATTGCCAGATTGACAGCTCCGCGCGCGATATGGCTCGCCTGGGACTGCTGTGGCTGCGTTGGGGATGCTGGGGGGATCGCCAGGTCTTGCCAGAGGGCTGGCTGCGCAGCGCGACGCGCGTCGCCCCCGATGTCCTGGAGAACTGTTCCCAAGACACCTGGTCCTACGGCTATGCCTTCTGGACCAACGCCTACGGACTCCTCTGGCCTGCCCTGCCCCACGATAGTTATGCCGCCTCGGGCGCCGGGAGCCAACATATCTGGGTCTGCCCCAGCCGCGACCTGGTAGTCGTCCAGGGACCCGGCATCTTTGACAAGCAAGAGGATGCCCGCTGCAATCATGTGCTGGAGGCCGCCTACAACGCGATTGTCGAGCCGTGAGTTGGGCCCATCATCAATTGCCCCTGCGCTTGCGCTCCTGCCATTCCTCCCTGGTGATGGCGAACGAGTAACCGACGAACCTGATCGGTTCGCCTTCCGGCGTCGTCCGAAAAGAGACGATGTCCTCCCCTGTCTTCCTGAAGCCCAGCCTTTGCTGCAACCGACGGGACGGCAGGTTGGCCGCCGCCGTGCCGCTGGTCACTTGATCGGCGGTCAGGTCATCAAAGGCATAGTCGAGCAGGGCCCGGCAGCTCTCGGTAGCATACCCCTGGCCGTGATAGGCCGAGTGGAACCGATAGCCCAGATCATACTCCACACAATCGTCTCGATCGCTCTGTTTCAGCGAGATGAACCCGATGAACGCGCCGGTTGATTTCAGGCAAACCGCTATAAACCCGTCGTTCCCGGTAAAATCGTTCGTGATCTTTTTGATCTCCTCGGCAGTCGTCGGCCAGGCATAATCATAGGCCCAATACTCAGAGGCCTCGGCCTGGATGGCTATCTCCTGAAGGGTCTGCCAATCCCCCGGGCAGAAATTCCGAATCGTGAGTCGTTCTGTTTCCAGCCTGATCATCGTCGTGCCTTTCGCCAAACGTGTACAAGACCTTGCCCGGCTTTAATCCCACCAGAAGTACCAGGCTCGACTGTTTTGCAACATCGCCGTCAGGTTGCCAACGGTCCCGACACCCTGGTCAACGAGGTCTGGGCAATAGGCATACTGCTCTAGTGCCAACTGCCGGGCAGCCTCTTGAGTGGTGGGAGGACGTTCTACGACAAACTCGATGACATCATGCGAAACCGTCACTACCTGGGCACCATATCGCTCGAACCAACGCTTGAAAAACGCCAGGTGCACGGCGGGAGAGGGACAACTGTTCCAGTCGCCCGGCTTTAGATAGGCCGGAACGAGCCACGGTGGGTCTGCGGGAATTAGCCCAACAAAAATCTCTTGTAAGGGCTTGGAGGTTGAGAAATCATACGCCGGGTCAAAGAGCACGATGGACTTGATCTCGCCTATCTGCTGGTCATCAACTACCGGGGGTTCAGGGCCTTCTCGATAGTACTGCGCAACCCATCCGTCCACGTCCAGTTGCAGACCCTCATCCCGGATTTCCTCCGGGCTCTGCTCGTTCTGCGACATGATTTCCACCAGCATTTCGAGCGATGTGCGATCCCCCAGGAGCACCGGAACCAGACCGGGCCGGGCAAGCTCCCGTATCTTGGCCGCTACCTCCGCGCCACGGACCGCAACGCACGCAAAAGGCATATCTGGGACCGGCTCTACAGGGAACATCGCGTTTCCCTCCACACGTGCTTTTGTGGAGAACAGCTTTCTGATGAAATCAAACATAAGGTTCCCCTCCATCTGTGATGTTGCTGTTCCTGCCAACCAGAAGCACCCGCGAGGCAGGTCACACGCTGGCATTATGGGCTAGCAAGGTGTGTCCCGTCAAGAGACGGAGAGGCAGTGACGCTGGCCCATGGGCATAGAGAGGATGGACTGCTCCAACGCGGAATGATTGGCGCTTTTGTAAGTGGAGGTCGCGCGCTATAATGAGTCACCATTGCGCGGTACGCCAGATTCTGGGAGTATGGGCAGGGTGGACTGGCAAACGCCAACTCTGCCATTCCACAGGGATTAGTAGGAGGTTCGCTATGGCCGAATTGAAAACCAAACCGACCGAGGAGAGTGTTACGGCCTTTCTCGACAGCATCGAGGATGAAAAGAGGCGAGAGGACAGCTACGCCATTCTGGCATTGATGCGGGAAGTAACCGGCGCTGAGCCCAGAATGTGGGGCGATAGCATCATCGGCTTTGGTAGCTACCACTACAAATACGCCAGCGGTCGCGAGGGGGATTGGTTCCTGGCCGGGTTCTCGCCGCGCAAGCGCAATCTGACCCTGTACATCATGGCGGGCTTTGAGGGCTATGACGAACTATTGGCCCGCCTGGGCAAGTACAAGACGGGAAAATCCTGCCTCTACATCAACAAGACTGAGGATGTAGATATGGGCGTCTTGCGGAATCTGGTGCAGCAGTCTGTGGAGCACATGCGGCAGACCAACCCGTGATCCCCCAGTCTGGAGCAGCGGACGTGAGCCATTTTCCACAGCGCGAAGGAAAATGGACCACAGAATATACGGAAAAAAGATTTAACCACGAAAGACACGAAGGACACGAAATGGAGAAGCCCCACCCCAGCCCCTCGCCAGATTTGGCGAAGGGGGTTCAGAGGGCGGGCAGGGACTGTCCGCTCCCCTTTTCGTGTTCGTTCTGTATTGGTCACGATTAAGTTACACACTTGCGCCAAAGCAGCGACGTTGGGTAATCGTAGGCGCGATTTCCATATCGCGTTCTGCGCAAGACTAGGGTTTTTTCGCGGTATGGAAACCGCGCCTACGATCACCCAACGTCGCGGCTTTGACGCAGGTGTGTAACCTCATCGTGACCAATACACTTTTCGTGTCCTTCGTGTATTTCGTGGTCAAAACTCTCGGTGTCTTCTGTGTGCTCTGTGGTCTATACCGGGCATCAGTAGCCCAGCGTCACCCCTCCGTCAATGGGCAAGGCCACACCGGTGATGAACGACGAGTCGTCCGTCGCCAGGAACAGCGCCGCCTTGCCGCACTCTTCGATGGTTCCGATGCGGCCCATCGGATGCGCGCCATAGATGTACTCGCGGGCAGCCTGCTCGTCCGGCTGCTGACCGAACCAGTCGTCCACCAGGGGGGTAATGATCCACCCGGGGCAGATGGCGTTGACTCGCACGCCGTGGGGCGCCAGATCAATCGCCATGCTCTTGGTCATGGCGACCTGCCCGCCCTTGGTGGCGGAATAGGCCACGGCGTTGGGCTGCCCCACCAGCCCCACCATCGAGCTGATGTTGATGATGCTGCCCTTGGTCTTGAGCAGGTGGGGGATGGCGTACTTGCTGCACAAAAAGGTGCTGCGTAGATTCGTTTGAATCAGGAACTCCCACTCCTCCTCCGAGGTGTCCTGGGCGTTCTTGGAGATGTGATAGCCCGCGTTGTTCACCAGCACGTCCAGCCGCCCAAAACGCTCCACCGTCTGGGCGATCATCGCCTGGATCATCTGCGAACTCCGGACGTCCGTCGCCACGAAAAAGGCATCCGCCGCGCCCAACTGGCGCAGTTCCTCGACGGTCTCCTCGCCGCGCTCCCCTCGCGAGACGACGGTGATCATCGCCCCTTCCTGCGCGAACACCCGCGCGATCCCCAGCCCGATCCCCTTGGTCGAGCCGGTCACGATGGCCGCTTTGCCCTGCATCCGCATGGTCTCCTCCTCCGCTTTGCAAGCCATGATAGGGTATTACGCCCCCAACCTTCACCCTTCCCAGGAGAGCAGGTGGGCGCTCCAGGGAGCCACGTTCGCCAAACGCACCCGTACATGCTCCACGCCATCCGGCTGCGGCACCAGCGTGTCCGGTTCGGCGGATAGCGACCAATGGACGACTGGCCCGCCCCCGGCGCACACCCGCAGCGTCAGTTCCGGTACGGCATCCAACGAGGCGTTCATCACCACCAGCACCGGCCCACCCTGCGCGTTCCGCCGTGCCCAGACCACCACCCGCGCATAGGTTTCCACGACCACCGGCAGCGTATCCCCACTCAGCCAGCGACAGACTGCCTTGAGCTGATCTGCCTTGGCCCGATTATGCACCTTGTACCAGGGGGAATACCCCGACACGACCACCCGCCCGCCGAGCGCGTTGGTGTACGCCGTCACGCACGGGCCGAGGTCGTGCTCCTGATAATCGGCCAGCCGCGACAGCGTCTCCACGCCAGTCGCCAGCGGCTCCAGATGATACGCGAGTTGCGGCCAGAAGGACTGCCGACAATCCCGCCGCCAGCCCGCACGTCCCTGGTTCAGCGGGTGATCTGCCAGCACTTCCAGTGCGTCCTTATCGAACGCCTCGGCCACCCGCACGCCCGCCCATTCCTGCAGGCCCATCTGCTCCAATGCCTGGAGCGCCTGGCCATCCAGCAGCACGCCTCCGGCAAAGATACGCTCCAGCTCTGCCGCGCTGAACGCCAGCGGCAACGCGCCCGCCAGCGCCGTCACCCTGGCTCCTTCAGGGCCGTAGGCGATGGGCAGCCCCAACTCGCCCAGCACATAGGGCAGCCGCATAGCCCGCGTGTTCTGATTCTGGTTGAGCCAATCCCCCTCCTGTCCCCGGTCCGCGAAAATGTCGCGATGCCAGGCGGGCCAGACCCCCTCTGGGGCGCTGCGCCCTGCGCTGGCTGCCAGCCTGGCGGCAAAGGGACGTACCTTCTGCACGCCTTGCAGGAAGGGGGTGTACTCGCGGATGTCGTCCGGGTCGCCGATGATGTTCAGCGCCAGGCCGGTAGCCCCGGCGGCCATATGCGCCACCCCCTCAAGCATCGTCACCGTCACGCTCTTGGTGAGCAACTGGTAGGGAAAGTTCTCGATCTCGGATTGGATGAGCGTCACCCGCTGCGGCAACTGGCTGACCTGTCGGCCAATGTCGTGGGCCTTGTCCACCAGCCCCATGTAGGCATCGTCCGTATAAAAGCCGCCGCCAGGCCGCCAGCGCGCCGGAGGCGACTGCGGCCCCTCCAACGCCTCGGCCCATTCCCGAAAGCCATATCCCTCCAGGAAGCGGTCGCCGGTCATGAATCCCAGCGAGAGGGCGGGGTCCACCCGGTGGGCAGCCTCAGCGGCGGTTCGCAGCAGGCGGGCGATCATCTGGCGGTTGTGCTCCAACCACTGGGCGCGCAGCGCATCCCGCTCTGGCGAAGGGATCGCACCCATCGCCGCCACCAGTGCCTCGCGGGTATACTCCGCGCCCACTTCTCGATTAAAGCGGGCGGTACAGGCATCGCAGAAGCAGGTGGCCCGCACGGGCATGTGTCCCATCAGGCGCACGTCGTCATCCACCCAGATGAAATCGGGCGCGGCCTGCGCGGTGAGGGTATAAAGCTCCTCGACATAGGCCAGCAACTCCGGGCTGGCGGGGCAATAGCTCCCCCGGCTCACTTTTCCATCGGGGTCCGTCACGCGCGGCCACGGCGCATCCAGCGAACCGGGCAGGTTCTCCTCGTGGTGGCCCATCGTCGCCAGGATGTTGACCCCCACGCGGTATCCCTCCCGGCGCATGCGCGCCATCACCTCGCGCAGCCGGACGCAGCGCTCTCGCATTTCGTCCAGCGGCAACGGCGGATGGGTATAGGCGGTGAACAGGGCAATCTCATCTATCAGGCCGGGATATGCCCCCAGCCAGGCCAATAGCTCCTCTGTTTTCTGCGGCTCCATCCACTGGCGGGGAGCCACCCGCAGGGCCATCAACTCTTGTGCCATGATCTTTTCCTCCCGAAGCCTGCCATCAGGCCGCCGTATCCCCTGATTATTGTTCCCAGGCGGTCAAACAGTCCAGGTATTCTTCATCCACGGTCCGATAGTGCGCATCCAGCACTTGCGGCACCGCCATCAGCCCCGCGAGCGCGCTCAGGTCCAGCCCGCCCGCGTGCAGGGGCGCATGGGCGTCGTAGGTCTGCCCGAAAAGGTCCACGCTGGGCGCGCTCAACAGCACCAGCCCCAGCCGCTCGCCCGTCAGCGCCACTACATCGTCAAGCTGCTCCCCCGCCATCGCGACATGCCCGGTGTTCAGCGCAAAGCGCAGGTTGGGCGCGCCCACCTCCGCGATAAAGGCCAACATCTGGTCCGCGTGGCCGTGCCATTTGGCCGGATGGTGTTGCAGGTGCACCGTGATCCCGTGCGCCTGGGCCTGCTCGCACAGCCGCCGGACCCCAACCAGGAATCGCGCGTCGGCGCGCTCCTTGTCGCAATGGTTCTCCGGCTTGCGGTGCAGCGAGATGATTATATCCGCAGCGCCGAGCAGGGCCATCTTTGCCAGCACATCCGCGATGGCCGCCGCGCTGGCCTCATAACGCGACATCAGCGTGTCCAGCAGGGTCAGGTCGGGGTAAAAGTTCAGCCCGTGACTGAAATCCACCAGAATGCGAACCCCCTGCCGCGCGAGCCAGTCCCGCTCGCGCTCCAACTGGCGCTCGTCCCTGGCATGCAAGTAACTCCAGTCCACCTTGACCCCATCGAAATGCTGAAAGAACGTCGGTCGCCGGAGGATTTCCTCCTGGATGGAGCTGATCCCCCGCAGCGCCAACATGCGGCCCACGGGTCGCGGGGGCGGGACGCTCTGCGGCAGCAGGCGCACGTCGTGCTCGGCGACCCGCACCCGGAACAGACGCACATCCCCACCGGCGATGCGGTCCGGGCCACTGCCGCCGCCCTCGTTCTCGGCATAGCCCGTGGGCCAATAGCCCGGCTGCCCCTTCTCGGACTGATCCACGACCAGCTCTTCGAGCGACTCGATGGGGCCACACAACGAGGTGATGCGCAACGGCTTTTCCTGGAGGTCGTTGTTATAGACCGCCAGGGTATACTCGCCCTCCCCCCTCCGACAGGTCACCAGGCCCAACCCTTCACCCACGGTGAACAATTGCTCCGCCGCCAGCGCCTCGGCCAGCGCCCGGCGGGCGTGCGCCAGCAGCTCGTACGGGCGCAGCAGCGGTTCGTGCGGGCGGTTGGGGATTGGCCCGCTCACCAACGGTTCCGCGTTGAGGCCGTAAGGCGGCAGCAGCACGGTATAGCAACCCTGCTGGACAGGCACGCGCACCACCAGGGGGTCGTCGCCACATGTGGCGAGCACCTCGCTGCCGTCGGGCAGCGCCCGCACGCGGCAGAGGTCGAAAGCCAGCGGCTCGCTGTGGCTGGAGCCATCCGCCCAGCGCACGCGGGTATCGCTGCCCATCTGCCGCGGCGTCGCCTCCAGCTCCAGGCCGGGCACCAGCTTCCCCGCGTTGGCAGCGGTCACCACCAGATGCCCACCCCCGGCCACATAGGCACGCAGCTTTTTCCGGAACTCGGCGCCCATGTCGAGCGCCCCCGCAGCCACCACCAGCCCATACCGCTGCAACACTTCCAGCGGGGTATCCGACAACAGGCAGTCGGCCATGTCCCCATAGGGAGTGGTCGCCAGGAACCCGCGCTCGTCACGGTAATAGCTGGCGTCTTCGTATCCCGGGTATAACAGGGACAGCACGCCGTGTGTCAGGTAATCGCCCGCCTCGTACGGCATAGCACCCCACACCTGATAGACCTTGCTGCTGTACAGGTGGCGGGGCACCGCCCACCCGGCGTCCCAGTTGAGCAGCAGGGCCACCGGCGTGTGCATCGTGCCCGGCTGGCCGTAGCGGGCCACGAACTCGGCCGCCTTGGCCTGGATTTTGCCCACCGGCGAGAGCACGCAAGTGCTGCGGTCCTCCTGCATGGGCACTGGCAGCCCCAGCAGCCGCTTCTCCACATTGTCCCCCATGATCCAGGACTGTTCAAAGCCGATGGCGACCGAGTTGTACATATAGTGCGTGTAGAGCAGGCGTTTGAGCAGGGACAGACTGGACCCCTGCTCCGGGCCATACGCATAGTGATCGGAGAGCTTGCCCGCCGACTCGTAGGATTTAAACCCCCAGCGGTTATACACCGAGGCGTTGCCGAACCAGAGCACGCCGTACTGCTTGCACGCTCCGCGGATAAAGGCATAGTAGACCTGGCTGCTGGGGAGGGCCTGCGCCGTTTCCGCCCCCAACAGCGCATGATTTCCTTCCTTCAAGAAATAGTGCCCGAAGGACAGGGAGACCAACGCGGTGAGGTGGTTCCCCAGGTCATCGCCCATGCGCTGAAAGTGTCGTTGGAAGTTGAGGTATTGGGCAAACCGATCCCCGAAATTGGGGCACTGCTGTGTGGCATAGCTCCCCACATAGCGGCCATCCTGCTCGCCGTTGTCGATCCCGAAGAAGCGCTCGCCGAGTGCCTCTTCCAGGTGGGCCACCATGCCCGGCGGCGGGGTGATGTGCGACCACATGCCATCCATCCCCGCCCCCGGCACATGCCCCCACAGATCGAAAAGATACAGCCCGCGCCGCCGAATCTCATCCACCAGCTCGTCCAGGTTCTCGGCATACAGCGTGTGGATGAGCGGCCAGATGACCCGCCCAAGCCCCAACTCGCGCGTGTAGAGGTCCAGGTCTTGCTGCCAGTCGACCATGCGCCCGTCGCGCACGGTAAAGGCACGCAGGGTGGTGAACTGCGTCTGGTTCTCAAACGTGGCCCAGGTCGGCACGCGGATCGGCCGCCGGGTATAGTCGGGATAAGCCGTCGGGTCCAGCAGATGAGGGTAATGACTGGTCATCTTGCTCCTATCCTTGTCATCCAATGCCCGTGTTGGGAGCGATTTCGAGCGTGTATTGCTCCCCCTCGCGCCAGCGCACCGTGACCCAGCGGTCGCGGTAGAGGAACGGGCCGAACTCGAGCCGGGTGATGCCAAAGCGCGGCAGCGCCAACGGGTCCACAGTGATCGCTCCGTGCGGGTCGGGCTTTAAGCCGACGATGTACTTGCAGATCAAATCGGTCAGGATCACCGACTGGGCCGCCAGAGTATGCTTCCCCTGGTTGTACTTGCCGGTCAGGGAGTGATAGGAATAGGATGAACTTGGCCCCTCCGCCGTGATCATCTGCAACACCCGCCAGACATAGTCCGCCGCCAGATCGCGGTAGCCATAGCGCACCAGCCCCTGCACGGTGAACCAAACCCCGGAGGTCAACAGCACATCCCCGCCGTAGGTAATCAGCGAGGGGTCAATCTCCGGCGTGTTGATGGCGATGGAGGGACAGGGATAGGGCGTGCCGAACTCGTCGGGGTTGGTCAGATGCTCCACCAGCCGGGCGGCCTGCGCCCCGCTGGCGAGGCCCGCGTAGAGCGGCGCGAACCCGGCGATACACTTGATCCCCGACCGCTCCAGCGTTTGCGGGTGAGCGTCGTAATAGAACCCATCCTCCTCGTCCCATAGGTACGCGTTAATGGCCTCCGCCAGCCGCGCGTTGCGCCGCCGCAGCGCGTCCGCGTCCACCCGTTGATCGCCCAGCAGGGTGGCCGCCTGGATAATCACCTCCCGTAAGGCGTGCAGGTAGCAGTTATAGTCCACGCCCACAAAAGGGGTATCCATCTTGAGCATCATTTCGGGGTCGCCCTTGGAGAACCCCCGGATGTAGGGGCGCAGCCGCAAGGAATAGTCAAACTCGTCCACGAACGAGCAGGTGCACAGGCCGCTGGACAGCTCGCCCCGTGAAAAATGCCCCTCGGCCTCGAGCATAATGTCCAGCGCGGCCCGCAGAAAATCGGCGTCGCCGCTGGTGAGATAGTATTCCCACGCCCCCAGCAGGCCGTTGGGGGTGGTGTGCGGCAGGGTAGTATAGGGGAGCAGGTCGAAATCGTCCGGCAGCCGCGAGCGGGCCGCGCCCATCTTTTGCATCTGGTCGTCGTGATGGCGCATCTCGGTCACCTTCTGCAGGGGGTGGAGATAGCTGCCAATGTTGGGCGCTCCGCCGTTGTCTCCTTCCAGCAGGATACCCCCCGCGCCAATTTGCTTGTCGTTCAGCCAGCGCTCGGCCACCGAGTCCAGCGGCGTATTCCACGACCACTGCCAGACCGCGCCGGTCTTCCAGGGGCAGGTGTACAGGTGGGTGAACGGCTCGTAAGGGATGTCGTACACGTTCGCGCGGGTCACATACGCCTGATAGTAATAGAACTGCTCCAGGCGCTCGTCCGAGCAGGCAAACGCGGGCACGACCCGCTCAAAGTACTCCGCCCAGGTGTTTTCCGCCGCCGCCAATACCTGCTGGGGCTGCTCTGTCGCCAGCCGGGCCTGCTCCAACACCTGCTGCCGGTCATAGCCGCAGGTCAGCGCCAGCACAACCGACGCGCCCGCCGGAAGGGACAGGTCCGCCTGACACTCGACGGGGTCGTCGCCTAGCGTCCAGGCGACCCCAGCGACGTGCGCCAGCCGGAGGCAGACGAACACCTGCTCGCGAAGGTCGATCAACAAGCCATCCTCTATCTGCTCGACATGGCCCGCGAAATAGGGGAGCCCAAAGCGCAATGTCGTGTGCAGGTCTGCCGTGGGTTCCCAGATCAGTAGCAGGGTATTCCCGGAAACGGTGCTGGTCTCTTGCACCCGCGCCCCGTTCACGGCCAGCGTCCGGGCGATCCGGTGGGGCTGGAATTGCAGGTCGAGCCGTTGCGCGGCGACGTCCAGATATGGCCCCACGCTGCGCAGGCTGTCGTGGTTGACCAGTTCGGGGAACTCCCACCGCTCCTTCAAGTCTACCGGGAAGGGCAGCGGGTAAAAGTGAAAGCGCTCCCAGCCCGCCCGGCCATCCGCCAACCACGCGGAAAGCTGGTTATCGGTCAGGAAGGTCTGCTCATCGTTCAGCAGCCATTTGCGCCAGGGCTTGGTGATGGCTGGCAGGCGTGGATCCACCGTATAGGGACGGCGCGGTACGAGTGTCATGGGGTTGCCTCCTTAAAGCAAGCATTGGCGGGCGATTGAACTGATCGCAAGATGGGATCTACATGGACGTACCCCTCAATCATGTGGGTTTCATCATGCGATCAGTTTAGTACATGCGTGGCAAGCCCAGCCGGGCGCGCCCCTCCGCATAGACCTTGGGGGCAGCGTTGGGCTGTACGTGGTCCACGACAACCTCCCAATTGTCCAACTCCTCGGTGACGGGGAGCAGCAGCCACCTGTCGCCGGGCGCGGTGTCGAACTCGATCATTTCGCCATCCGCCACGCGCACCGGCTGGCCCTGGCGATACAGCCGCACCACCGGCCAGGGATTCTGCACTGTGCAGCGCTTCCCCAAACGGCTGTCAATAGCCACGAACGCGGGCACGCTGGAGCGCAGTTCGGCGCTGACGGCAAACCCGCCCACCGCATGCAGCGTGAAGCGGCCAGCCGTCTCCGTGCTTGCGGCGGGAGCGACCCGCAAGACCCCGTCGTGGCTCTGCAACAATACCTCGTTCATCGCGCAACTCAACACGGACATGGACTCCATCGCCATATGGCGGAAGGGCCACATGGATAGCGGGAGCTTAGTCGCGTCGCGCTCGGCGGGGGGGAGGGCCGCATCGCGCACCCTGTTGGTGCGAAAGCGCAGCATGGTATCCGCGCGCATCACGTCGAGCGGTCCCCACTGGCCGAACCCGTTGGCGTAGGGCTGCCAGCGAATGGGCCAGTTGTGCAGGATCGCGGCCACCTGCGAACCCAGGCCCAACCGGGCCAGCACGATGGGCAGGGTGTCCCAACCGGTGCAGTCGGGGGAATAGAGCAGCGCGGTAGCTGCCGTCAGGTCGTATAACTCGGTGCCGCGCTGGCCCACGCTCACCAGTCCTGAAGGAAAGGCCGCCGAAATCTCCAGGCAGGGGAAAATGCCGTCGTATTGCGCCAGGTCTTCCCGCACCCAGCTATAGGGGGTCTGGTTCTGCTCCAGGCGGAAGAGCGCCTCGCAAATGTCGTCGATGGGTGGCGACTGCACGTCCGAGGGCACTTTGCCGGTCATCAGCGTGCCGTCCTTCACGCTCCAGCCCGCCGCCAGAATCCGGTCTGTGGGGGCAGGCTGCCCCTTGAAGAACCCCCGCTTGAGCCGCACGCCGTCCTCCCCGGTGGTAAAGCAATCCTCCGGCTGAATGGCGGGCAGCGGGGCGAGGTTGGCGATGGCTTGGCGCCAATGGGCAGCGCGGGGATGGTCGGCGCCCGCCTCCTCCAGCGCCTCCAGGGCGGTGCGCAGCAGCACGCGGGCATAGATCAGCTCCGAGATGGCGTCGCGCAGTTGAATCCAGCCCTCATAGCCCGTGCCGCGCCGGGCGTGGTAGACCCCCTGCGCATCCTGCTCTAGTAAGGACTCGAAAAAGGTGGCCGCTTCCAGGATGTAGGGCAGCGCGCGCTCCCGGAGGAAAGCCGGATCGCCGGTGTACTGGTATTGCCGCCAGAAGTCCATCGCGATCTGCGCCACCGGCGTGTGATTGTCCTTCTCGCCCGCCGAGTTATAGCCTCGCCGCTCGGCCACATCCGCGACAAAGGCCCCCTCTGCCCCAAACAGCTCGGCGGCATCCTCCCGATTGTGGGGCAGCGCGCGGAAGCGATAATCCAGATAGGACTCGATCAGTTCGTGATGGCCCGCCGGGTTGAGCGGCCAATAGGTTTGCTGCTGGTTCCAGTGAAAGTAAAAAGTCCAGGGCTGCACGTCCCGGCTCCAGCCCCACAGGCCGTGAATAAAGCGCCCCGGATAGCGCCCGCCCTGGGAGGACTTGGCATAGTACATGGTCAAATGCCAGAGGTTATCCAGGTAGTCGTTCTCAGTTTCCAGCAGCGAGCGCAGCCAGAAGGCTTTCCAGGCTGCCGCGTGCGCTTGATAGGCCACCTCCCATCCTCGCCGCTCGGCGGCATCCAGGTCCACCCGCACAGCCTCCACAGCGTCCACCGCCAGGGGCGAGGTGATCGCCAGCGCAAAGGAGAAAGCGTGGGAATGCCCCGGCATGGGGCGCAGGCACACGCTGCGACTATGCTCGCGCTGGGCGCTCCACTCTCCCTGCTCGGACTGCACGCGCAGTCCCACTCCAAACGTGCCGGTCGTCAGCCGATGGGTGAGGATGGCTTCGCGCCCCAGGGCTACGCTTTCGGTTCCCGACAGGCCGAGGCTCGCGTCCCGGTTGATCAGGGAATACCAGTGCCCGAACGCGCGCGAGCCATAGCGTTCCAGGGTAACTTCGAGCGGGGATTCCTCTTGCAGGCTGGCGGTGACGCGGCCTCGCAGCATGCCGTCGTCCTCCCCGATAAACGCCTGCACGTCGACCTGGCCGAACGGCCCCTGCACCTGCAGCCGGAGGGTGGCATCGGCCAGGCTGAGCCGCCCGTTCACTTCCGACAGGTACAGCGAGTCAAAAACCGGCTGGCGGAAATCGAGCACCAGCCGACAGCCGTGGCGCAACGTGGTGCTGAATTCCTCTTCCTCGGCGGCCCAGTTGTGAAAGCGCCCCTCTGGCCCATCGTCCCACAGATCCGACTTGTTGACGACGAGGATCAGGCGCGAGCCTTCGCACCAGGCCAGCGCAGCGACCTCGCCATTGCCCAGGGGAATACCCTGCAAGGGGTCTTCCGGGGGGCTGGAGTAGACGACATCGTGGCGCGCTACGCGTCCGGGCCAGTCGAGTTCCCAATCAAAGGTGGCCGGGTTAAACGATGAACGGATCATGACACCCCCTTGCATAGCTGCTGTGCTGCTTGCGCGCCGCCCATATCCCACCAGCGTCCCGCGGGGGACATTCCTGGCTCCTTGAATTGTAACGCAGAACGCGCTCGCTAATCAAGATGGCTGACGCCCTGTCTGTGACCAATTTGTGTCAGGGTATTATGCACTTGACTTTTGCATGGTTACAAGGCATATGTACGACATGCTCGCACGTATCTCGGACGACCGTGTTATCCAGAGAAGGAGTTCATTGTGACTGCCACATCTGCCATGCACAGCGCCTCGGATCAGTACGACATCAAGCTCAGCCTGGCCTCTGAGGTGCGAGATACGGCGCACAGGGGATTGATACGCGTAGCGGGAATAGTGACATGGCTGAGCGCCTTTGATCTCCTCTGGCGCACCTCCGACTATACCTGGCCGATCTGCACGATGGTCCTTCTCGGATTGGGCACGGGCACCAGCAGCGTCCTGCGACATCGGCACCCCCAACTGGCGCGGACCTTGCTGGCAAGCATTTTGCTGGCGGCCTACTTTATGGCTATCCTGAATCGCCCGGACAGTCCCGCGCGCTATGTGGGCACGTTGGTGATGATCGCCCTGCCCGTACTGCTGCCACTAGGCATGTACCTGCTGATGGGCGTGATGACCTGTGGGGGGCTGGTCCTGCTAGAGTGGCTGGTTCCGGCCACCTCCATCGGTTGGCCGGGCACAGTGAACACCATCCTTTTGCTGGCTGCCAGCGCATTCCTATCCCTCCTGGCAATTCGTCACTTGTCCGAAGCGCTGGAGTGGGCCGGTTCCAGCGTGGCTTCTGCCCAGCATCTGACCCAGGAATTGCGCCAACGCCAGTTATTGCTCAACCGCACGCTGCGGGCGATGGATGAGGCCAACGAGCGGCTGGCTATTACCAACCAGCGGCTGAACGAAGCCCGCCTGATGGCGAACGAAGCCTGGCAGGCCAAGGCCCGGTTCGCCGCCAGCGTCAGCCATGAACTGCGCACCCCCCTCAACCTGATTGTGGGGTTCACGGAAGTGATGTATAGCAGCCCGCAGGTGTACGAGGGCACGATCCTCTCCTCTGAATTCCTGCTCGACCTGGGCGCTGTCTATCGCAATGCCCAACACCTGGAGAAACTGGTAGACGACGTGCTCGATCTGGCCCAACTGAACACCGGCAAGTTTGCCCTGCAAATCGGTCCCGTGAATATCGCCGACCTGGTGGAAGAGGCCATCGATACGGTCCGCAACCTGGCGAGAGCGCGCGGTTTGCAGCTTCACGCCGTCGTCGATCCGAGGCTGCCGCTGGTAGACTCGGATCGGGTGAGGATCAAACAGGTGTTGCTGAATCTGCTGAACAATGCCCTGCGCTACACCGAGCGGGGCGCAATCACCGTCAAGGCCACCTGCCGCAACGGCTATGTGAGCTGTTCTGTTACCGATACGGGACCCGGAATATCCCCCGAGGATCAGTTACGGCTGTTCCGAGAGTTTGAGCGGCTGGGGGAGGACTCGTCGTCAAAGAAGGGCTTTGGCCTGGGACTGGCCATCAGCAGGCGACTGATCGAGGCCCTGGGTGGCCAGATTTCGCTGCAAAGCCAGCAGGGACAAGGGAGCACATTCACCATCACCATTCCACACAGCTATGACGTGCTGATTTCCAGGCCCATGCAGGCCACGGGCCAGAGCGCCGCCCATCTGGCGGGCAAACTGCAAGACCCGGTGATTCTGGTTACCCCCAGCCCGCAGGCAGGCCGTTTGTTCTCCCGTCACATCGAGAACTATCGCTGCGTGGTGGTCCCCGATGGCCTGCTGACGGAACAGCGCATTGCCAGCATCCAGCCCAGAGGTGTCGTGGTAGATCAGATAGTGGACAGCAGAACCATCGAGCAGTTAGCCAACAGCCTGGCCCGCGTTCCCGTACAGAGCGTTCCGCTGATCGTCTGCCCGATGCCGGGCGAGCCGCCCACGGGCAAACGGAACAAGGTCAAGGGCTACCTGACCAAGCCGGTCACGCGAGAGGACTTACTAGACGTGATACACCTGATCGGCGGGAATATCGAAACTGTCCTGGTAGTGGATGACGATGAAGACATTCTGCGGCTTTTCACGCGTTATCTCTTGGAAGACCCGGTGCATCACTATCAGGTCCTCACCGCGCAGAATGGGCAGCAGGCACTGGACATCATCGCCCAGATTGTTCCTGATCTGATCCTGCTGGACGTGGTCATGCCGGTAATGGATGGCCCTGCTCTCATCGAGCATCTTGAGGCCATCCCCGCCTGCTCGCAGGCGTCGGTTATCTGGGTGTCGGGGCAGGATGTCGAGAGCGACCGCTCAGAGGTGGAGGGCTGGCTGAGGGCGTGCATGCCCCGTGGCATAGACGCGACCCAGGTGATTCGCTCGGTGGATAGCCTGCTCACCGCCCTGCAAACGAACGTCAGACAAGAGGGGTAAGGTTGTCCAGGGCTCGGATCAGCGCATTGCGCATGATCGGCTTCCTGAGAAACGCCGTCGCGCCCAACATCAACGCCAGTTCCTCCTGGTCGAGCACCGAGATCACGATAATCGGCAGGTGGGCAGTTTGCGGGTCATTTCTGAGGGATTGCAAGATGTCCCATCCATCCTGGTCCTTCATCATCAAGTCCAGGGTGATGGCGCAAATCCGGTTCGATCTGGCAAGCTGGATGGCGTCTGCTGCTCTCATCGCAATGAGCGGACAGTAGTTGGCGCTCTTGAGATAGCGCTCCAGCAGCAGACAGACTTCCGCATTGTCGTCCACGACCAGCACGTTGCGTCCAGCGACCAGGGGCAGGGTGATCTGGTAGGTCGCCGCACAGGGGCCATCCTCACGCGTCTCGACGCTGACCCCTTGCAGGATCGCCAGAGCCACACCGGCCCGGCTACCCGGGTCTGCGAGGGTATCCGCAGAGATGGCGGCCATGTCCTGGTTCGCCCGCCAGGCCACAGACATCACGACGCCATCTCGCTGCTGGTAGGCGCGCAACACCAACTCGCAGATCGTTCTGCACGCAGCCAGATGTCCGAGCAGGCTCACCAGAAACTGTTTCAGGATCTCGGGAGGCAGGCCTATCGGCGGGAAACCGGCAGGCACCTCATTCTGCAACAGCAGTTGTCTCTCGCGAATGATGGGCGATAGCAACTCTAGCACGTTGTCCAACACATCGCTCAGCACACAGCTCTGCTCGCCCGAGGAGAGGGGTAGCAATTCCCGCTGCAACAAGGCCAGCCGCTCTCCCTCATCTGGCGGGGCGTGCTCCGGCCCAGGCTGCTCGCCATAGGCTGCGCGCGCTTCATTGCTCAGACCCGCCCACAGGAAATCGGCAAACTCGTCTATCGCCCGGCTCAACTGCCGGTAGAAATGTCGGCGGCTCATGCTCAACCGGACGGATACCTCATCGGGGGCCAGGCCATTCACATAACGCAACGTCAGCAGGTCATACCGACAGCGCACCCAGGCGTCCCCGTCCCCTTCCAGCGGGCGCAGGCGGTTGATCTGTTGCAGCAGATAGCGAGATAGCTCCCAGCCACGTTGATCGCGGGCAACGCCAGGAACCAAGAGACCTGCCAGGTCCATCATGCGCAACTGGACCACGTCCCGCAGGTATTTCAGGGCAATTTCCAGGTCTTGCCGAAAGCTAGTTCTGTCCATAAAGTCCCTGTGACGCATGGCAATAGATGGTGTCTGCCTGCAAGTATAGCCGTTACCGGACGATGGCACAAGCTGGTCACAAACTAGTCCCAGGGAATATGGACGCTGAACGTCATCTGATGCTATCCTTATAGTACCTCATCCGCCCATTCATGCGACCAGGGGTCCCACCGATAGCTCACCTTGGAGAGAGGGGGTTAATAGACCAAAAGCAGCGATCACGTGCGTGTGATACACAAGGTTGTGGTGTGCGTAATAGTGGCATTGAATTTCCGAACTACCACTCAGGAGGACACAAGAATGAGCGCCAAGCTATCGCGACGTGATCTGTTAAAGGGGGCTAGTGGCCTGGTAGGGTTTGCCCTGCTCTCCGCGTGCGGACCCAAGGCTACCCCCACCACCGCCCCTGCGGCCGCCAAGGCGGAGCCCACCGCGGCCCCGGCCAAGGAAGAGGCGACAGTCGCCCCGACGCAGGCCCCACAGCCAGCGACGGAGCGAATCAAGCTCGCCTTCCAGCAAGGCGAGGCGGTTCCTGGGTCGGTGGGCACCCGCACCAACGACAAGGCCATGATGGAGCGCTATGGGATGGATATCGAGTGGATCGGCCTGGGCTACGGGCAGGTCAGCGAAAAGCTCAACCTGCAAGCGGCCGCAGATGAGGTCCCCGATATCTCGGTCTGCCTGATGAATATCAACAACGATTTCCGTGATGCGGCCTTCCTCAAGCTGAACGACATCGTCGAGCAGCACGCGCCAGATTATCGGGCCTACATGGACAAAGAGCCACAAGCCAACAGCAAGTGGCGCATCTATGCCTCTGATGGCGGCCTGTACGCCATCTATGTCTATCTGCAAGGCCCCTGGTGGGGTTGGGTCTACCGCAAAGACCTGGCGGAAAAGCTTGGCTTCGAGGGGAAGCTGAACACTGTCGACGACTATTATAACTATGTCAAGGCAGCCAAAGCGGAAGATTCAAACATCCTGGGCGCCAGCATCATCGGCGGCAGCGTACACACCCTGGCCTGGAACTTCCGTGGGCAGTTCGGCAGCCACGGCACCGCCAACACCAACTGGGACTGGTGGACCATGGAAGATGGCAAGTGGGTAGACCATCGCCTCTCTCCGATGGCCAAGGAAGCCGTGGATTACACCCGCAAGTGGTGGGTGGACGGCATCGTGGATCCGGCGATGGAGACCAACACCGGTTGGGAGAAGCAGCCCAATGAGTGGAAACAGGGCAAGCTGATCCTCGGTCCCAATGAGTATCAGGGATTCTCGGATTATGACGCCGATGTCCCCAACATGGCTATCGTATCCACTACTCCTCCCTCAGGCGTCACAGGCGAGAAGGGTATGCTGGGCAATAACTGCGGGTGGAACTACTGGGACTATGTGATTGGGCGGAACAGCAAGTATCCCGTGGAAGCCGTCAAGATGCTGCAGGATTACTATACCTGTGATGGCTGGACCTTCCGCACCATCGGCGTGGAAGGCCAGGACTGGACCAAGCGGGACGACGGCAAGTATGTGTTCACCCAGCAGGTGCTGGACAAGTTCGTCCAGGAGCAGAAAGAGTCCGGCATCGATGGTCTGTCGGTCTTCCGCAAGCACTTTGGCTATGAGACGGCCTGGGTGGAGGTATGCGATCCCCAGACGACAGCCAACGTGAACTATGCCTATGTGGGCAACCAGAACACGGAAGAGTCGCTGACTAACTATGACCTGCTCATGCCGTGGGTGCTCGATCAGGATCAATATTGGCTCCCGTCTCTTACTCCGGAAGAGGAAGAGGAACTCAAGACCATCAACACGGACTTGGGCACCTTCCATTCGGAAACGTGGCAGGCACTCCTCACGGGCAAACAGCCCATGTCTGAGTGGGACAACTATGTCAAAGAGATGGAATCCATGGGGGCCCATCGGGTGGAGGAGATCTGGAACACCGCTCAGGAGCGTCACAACGCCTCCATGTAGGTAGTGGGCCTACCAGATAAACGCCCAGACATCGTATATCGGCGTCTGGTCTGAACTCCTGAACACGGCTGTCAGTCCCTGAAAAAGGGGGCAATCTTACGTCCCCCTGTCGGATGTGACAGGGGGACGTAAAGCACCTCTGGGAGCAGCGAGGGGCTTGTCTGGCACAGAGCGTCATCGATAGATTAGCCCTGCTGCAAGTGGTCAACCCACAGAGAGGAGTCGAGCATGGAAACAAAGCAGGCGGTTTTCCCATCGCAAGCAATCCAGGGACATAGCATCTGGCAGATGCGCCTACGGCGCCTGTGGAAGGATGTCAAGGATTGCCGAGCACTGATCATCATGTTCCTTCCCGGCCTGGCTTTCTTTATCATCTTTAGCTACATCCCCATGTCCGGCGTGGTACTGGCATTCAAGCGCTGGGATGGGAACCTGGGTATCTATGGTAGCCCCTGGGTCGGTTTCAAGAACTTTGAAAACTTTTTTGCCAGCCGGTATTCCGTGCGAATCATCCGCAACGCCGTGATACTGCACCTGCTCGGCCTGGCATTCGCCTTCCCCATCCCCATCATCCTGGCTATCATGCTGAATGAAGTGTTGCGGGAATACTTTAAACGCACCGTCCAGACGATTTCCTACTTCCCCTACTTTATCGCGCCCGTCGTAATGGTGGGTATCCTCAAGATGTTGTTTGGTCCCGATCCCAGCACCGGCGTAGTGAACCAGATCATTACGAACGTATTGGGCGGGCAAGCGGTGAATTTCTTGGCCGAGAAGGGCTGGTTCCGCCCTTTATATATCGGCATGGGCATCTGGCAAGGATCGGGGTTCGGGGCTATCATCTATCTGGCGGCCCTGTCCGCAGTGGATGTATCACAGTACGAGGCGGCGATTATCGATGGCGCCAATCGGCTACAACTCATCTGGCATATTACTATCCCGGCCATTATCCCCACCATCGTCATCCTGCTGATTCTCAACTTGAGCGGGTTGCTCCGGGCTGGCCTGGAGACCATCTTGCTGATGCAGAGCCCGGCTACCTACGAGACGGCAGACGTGATCGAGACTTTTGTCTACCGGCGTGGTATTGCTGGTGAGGGGGGCAGGCCGGACTTTGCCTTTGCCACCGCGGTAGGCTTGTTCCAATCCATCGTTGGCATGATTCTGCTGGTCATCGCCAACAGCATTGCCCGCAAAGTAGGAGAGACCAGTCTCTGGTAGACCAGAGCCAGGAATGGTAAACTCTACCCATCCCAAGGAGGCACGGAATGCAGAGCAGGCTCTATCGCAACACCCCGGGAAGCCGTGTGTTCGATACGGTGATCTTGGCTTTGTTGACTTGCTACGCTCTGGTGACCCTTTACCCGCTGATCTATACACTGGTCGTGTCCTTCAGCCGGGCGGATACGCCGAACACCAACTTTTTCCTGTGGCCCATGCGGCCCCACCTGATGGGCTATGTCTCTGCGCTGCGTACCCAGGGACTGCCGCGTGCCTACCTCAACACCATACTCTATGCGTCTAGTGGCACCCTGGTTACGCTCACGTTTACCATGTTGACGGCCTACCCGATGTCCATCGATAACTTCCCCTTTCGCAAGTTCTTTATGTTAATGATCACTTTTACGATGCTATTCTCCGGAGGGCTTATCCAGTCGTATTTGCTGATCAAGAACCTGGGGATCATGGATAGCATCTGGGCGCTGATCCTGCCGGGCGCCGTCTCGGCCTGGAATATCATCGTGGTCCGTACCTACTTAAAGTCCAATATACCCAAAGAGCTGACGGAGGCAGCCGTGATCGACGGAGCAGGCCACTGGTCCATCCTGCTGCGGATTATCATGCCTCTGGCCAAACCCATTTTGGCGGTGATTGCTTTGTTCACGGCCGTTGGCCAATGGAATTCGTATTTCGCCCCCATGATCTACCTGAACAACCGGAACAAGTGGCCGCTGGCACTGCTCCTGCGGGAATATCTGGCGGCACACATGAATATCTGGGATGACCGGATAGACCCCACCTGGGCAACCGTCATCTCGGACCAGACGCTGCGGGCCGCCACCTTGATCATCTCCATCATCCCGATCATGTGTGTCTATCCCTTCCTGCAGCGATACTTTACCAAGGGTATCTTGCTGGGTTCGCTAAAAGGCTAGCCCCGTCCTTCGCGTAGCCGGGCCGGTGTACGCTGTACTCGCGCCCCAGGGCACGCACCTGCACCCCGCAAGAGCCCAGGTTGAGGCTAGAACGAGAAGGAGAGTTCGATGCAGAGTACGTTGTACCGCAACAGCATAGGTAGCCGCATCTTTGACCGGTTGATTATAATTATTCTGACGGTGTATGCCTTTATCACGCTTTATCCCTTGATCTATACCCTGGTCATCTCCTTCAGTCGGGCGGATGTGCAGAATACCAACTTTTACCTGTGGCCCATACAGCCCCAGTTCCAGGCCTACCGGGGGGCGTTGACCACCGTAGGCCTGCCCTTGGCCTATCTCAACACGATCTTTTACAGTATCTCCGGCACGCTGCTCACGCTGACAATGACCATGCTCACCGCCTTTCCCATGTCGGTGGACAACTTTCCCTTCCGCAAGTTCTTTATGTTCTTGATCACCTTCACCATGCTCTTTGGCGGGGGGCTGATCCCCTCTTACCTGTTGATCAAGAACCTGGGGATGTACAATACCATCTGGGCCATCATTGTTCCGGGGTGCCTCTCAGCATGGAACATCATCCTGGTGCGCACCTACCTGAAATCCAATATCCCCAATGAGATCATCGAGGCGGCACGCATCGACGGCGCGGGATACTGGTCGATCCTCATCCGGATGATTGTCCCGCTGTCCAAGCCGATTCTGGCGGTGATCGCACTATTCAGCGCCGTGGGGCTGTGGAACTCGTACTTTGGGCCGATGATCTATCTGCGCGATCGTAACAAGTGGCCGCTGGCACTCCTGTTGCGGGAATACCTGACCAGCCATCGCACGGCGGGCAACGTGGTGGACCCGATGTACCATACTATGCTTACCACCCAAACCCTGCAGGCGGCCACGATGATCATCTCTATCCTGCCGATCATGTGCGTGTACCCCTTCCTGCAAAAGTACTTTACCAAGGGTATCCTGCTTGGTTCTCTGAAGGGCTAGATTCGGCCAGCAGGCGCTGTCGGCACGGTCGCATCTTCCGGCGCTCCCGTCAGGTCGGCTGCTCGTAGGCCGACCTGATTGTTTGCAGGCGTATGCTCAGAAGCGATTTGCCAGGGTGCGGCCCTCTACAAGGGCCGCACCGCCCAAACCAAGACACGTCGGACACAAGGAGCAAACATGGCACATCGGATCTATGCGCATTACCTGGATGTGCAGCGATTCCCCGACTATCATCGGCGGGCGGTGCGGGTCCCCTCGTGGGAAACATTCGACGACAATACCCAGTTCTGTTCCCTGCGCGTGCTGGCCCAGAAAGATGGCCAACTCACCGACATCGAGCGCGAACTGGATCTGTATACGATCGAGTGCAAGCTGGGCCGGGTAGTCTGGGCGCTGAACTTTTGCCTCAAGGCCGACAACCTGTCAGACCTGGTGGCGGCCATCAAACGCCGCGACCTGTACCTGTTCGACCTGTGGGGCTTTGTGCCGATGGTCAACCCGAACATCGGCCAGTGGGGGCAGATTCCCACTCCCCCCGCCGCTCTCGCGCTGTTCCAACGCGAGTTGGGAGACCATTTTCTGGGTATAGATAATGGGGAGCAGGATGGACGCTATGTCGGTACCTATGCCCTCCAGATGTGCCCGGCGCCCCTGGATCACCGCACCCACTACCTGAACTTCCACCGCCATTTCCGCCGAATGGGCGACGAGTTGGGCAACCACATGTCCGCCCTGGTATCCCTGTCTGCCGGGCATTACTTCCTGAAAGAAGGCAATACGACGCTGGTGGGGGCCGAGGCTGCCCAGGCCCTGCCCAACTCGCAGCTCTATTACGCTTTTCTACGCGGAGCGGGCAAGCAGTACGGCGTGCACTGGTTCGGCTGCACGTCCGTATTCAACCGCTGGGGGTTCAAGGCGTACGGTGTAGAACCCACGGACCAGTTTGAGCCTGGGAGTCACTACGCGACGGGACCAGAGGAGGGCACCTCTCTGGCGCTGCTGAAGCGGCTCCTGTGGACCCACGTGCTGTACAACAGCGTGCTGTTTGGCAGCGAATCGGGCATGATCCTGGGCGATAACACCGCCAAGCGTATGAGCCTTACCAGACAGCCGCCAGCACCCCCGTGGATATCTCCCATAGACTATTCACGCGGCCAACTCACACCCATCGGCCAGATCCAGGCGGATGCCCAGCGCATCGTGGAGGAGCGCGGGCGCGCGGGCATCCAGCTTACCCCGTTGGCCCTGATGCTCGATTTTTACTCCGGCTGGGCTCCCCCGCGCCACCTGTATAGCCGCAAGGCTTACCAGACCTGGGGGGCGATTCCCTACAGCCCCGGCGATTACCTGATGCACAACGTCTTTGCCCTGCTCTATCCGGGCTACGAGGATGCCAGTTACTACCACGATGAGCGGGGGTTCCTCAGCCCCACGCCGTATGGGGACATCGCCGACATCCTGTTATCCGACGCGCGCGATTGGGTGCTGGACCAATACAGCACCGTGGTAGTGGCCGGGGAACTGCGCAGCCATCCGGCGGAAGTGGCCGACAACCTGCGCCGCTACGTACAGCGCGGCGGGCGGGTGGTGCTGACCAGCGGGAATGCCGCGCTATTGGGGACATGGTTGACTGGCATCCGCTTGTGCGCCGACCAGGTGCATCTGCCAGCGGGCACGCGGGTCCAGGTGGATGGGCAAGAGATCATCGAGCCGCACGCGTTTGACCTGTACCAGGGCGAGATGGGGCAGGGCGTGCGAGTCATCGCCCGGTGTGGCGACCTGCCAGCCGCGGTAAGCCATACCCTGGGGCGCGGCGAAGTGATTACGATGCTCAGCCCCTGGGGGCTTGACTCCGAGCAGTTGACGAGTGGCCCCATTACCGTCGAACAAGAGCAGCCACTCCCGCTGCCGTTCCGGTTGTGTGCCTATGTCACCCACCTCCTCGACGGGCTGTTCGCCGATCTCGCGCCCTTCCAGGTGGGCAAGGGGCTGGCCTATGTGGCCTGTCGGCGCGCGCCGGGGCAATACGAGCTATTGGTGCTGAACAACACCCTGGAGGCTTTGCCGTTTGCCGTGCAGTCGCGGCTGGGCCCGATCACGGAGCTGCGCGAAGCCAGCCTGGGGGCCGATCTCGGCGGGGAACCCGGCTACAAGCCGGGCGGCTATGCGCAGGCCGATCTGAGCCAGGACTCGGATACGAGCATCGCGGGCCTGTCGGCGCGCCTGTTCGATGTGCGCGTCGCCGAGGAGCAGGTCACCGAACTGCCGCCGGTTCATCCTGCGCCACCGGTCCACCGTCGAGGGCTTGATCTGGGGAACCCGCGTTCGGTGATGGAGGCCATCCTCCTGCGCCCCACCTTCTCCTATCATTTCGACACGATTCAGGTCTCTTGGCGCTATCTGACCAGCCACAGCGCCGACTATTTGGCAGAGGAAAAGGAGTGGCTGGACCGCCAGAAGGTGCGGCGCATTGCCGATTTCACCGACGGGCTGAATTATTACCCCGACCTCACGTTGCTGGATAACTGCCCTGGACAGTGGGAGCGCAGTCGGGCGATCATCTTGAGCGCCCTGGACGGAATGCAGGTCGGCGGATACCGGGATGCCATCCTGACGCTGACCCGCCGCCCGGAGGCCTACTTCACGGCGGAGCAGATGGCCGAGTCGTTCCTGAGGAATGTGCGCGATCTGTGCGACGAGGCCGCCCGGCGGGAGATCACGCTGCACATGCAGGTTCACCCGCACCGCTTCTACGCCACCAACGCCGAAATGCAAGCCTTCGTCCGGGCGGTAGATCGGCCGAATCTCAAATATTGCTTCGCCGCCGGGCACCTCCTGTCTGTCGGAACTGGTGGGAGCAAGCCTGACCTGCAAGCGACCTGGAGAGATGTCACCGCCGACTGCGAGCTGGTCTTGATCAGCGCGCCATGCACCGACCTGGCGGGCAACGTGTACGACGCCCATCTGCCGATGATGGGCAGCAGCTATCAGGAAGAATTGCTGCGGTTGATCGGACAGGCTGGAAACAAGATGCTCATCCTCGATGTGGTGTATCCAGATCAGGATGCCGAGTATCAGGATGCCAGATGGCTGTAGGCCGCAGCCGTGTCGCAAGAACTCCCAGGAGGTACCGTCATGGAGGAACAACGCGATGTCGTCCGCATAGCCAGTTCCTGTTTGGAAGTGACGTTTGACCGACGCAATGGCACGCTGCTGGGCATGCGCAACCTGCACAGCGGCAACCAGGCCTTGCCCATGCGGAGCTTTAAAGGGCCTTTTGCCATCTATCACGATCTATACAGGGAATATGACCAGCTTGAGGGCCGCTCCCACCGCAGGCCTCGGACAGCCCCCGCCGACATTGCGCGGCGCGTGTTCCGCCCGGGTCGCGGGGCAAAGGCCTTCTTCGCTGCGGACGCGCCGGATGGGGCGCTGCGCGTCACCTATACCGAGCCGACGGGCCGCTGGCAGGCCGAACTGACCGTCACCCTGGCCGCCGACGCGCCCAGCAGCCGCTGGTCCCTGCAACTGACGAACATCAGCAGCGAACCAGCCGCCTATATGGGCGTCTTTCCGTGGATCGGCGGCCTGCGGCTGGGCAGCGGACGCCATAACCGCATGGTGGTGAATGACCAGGCGGGATACATCGATCGCCTCTGGTCACACCGGGGCGGCGTCTATGGCGACGGCGCGCAGATGAGCATGCAATGGGGCTGCGCCTTTGACGACGACCCCGCCGGGGCGGGTGACGCGCTCGCCTTTGTCGTGCGCGATGCGGATATCCGCAACAAGGAAATCATCTACGAGCGCCCCTCGATTCAGGTGCGCTATTTCCCGCCCCAAACCCTGCAACCGGGCGAGGCGGTGGCCTTCCCCGACGTGGACCTGATGGCCTACTGCGGCGACTGGAAATTGGCGGCAACGGCCTATGCCAACTGGTTCGGCCAGACCATCCCCCGCTGCCCCCTGCCCGGCTGGGTGCGACAGATGGACGCCTTTGTGGGTCAGTGGTTCTGGCGACAAGGACAGGACATTCCCCCGGCTTACCAGGGCACCTCCGGCCTGATACACCCCCTGCAGAGCTTTCGAGACCTGCCAGACCTTTTCCTGCACAGAGGGATAGAGACCATCGAGTTCGCCTTCCTAGGCCAGGGGTGTATGGGCGAGGAGACCAGCGGGCGGATGATGGTACACACCGATGGGGATAACGTGGTACGCCCGGACCTGGGCGGCGCGGAGGCTCTGCGGGAAGGGATCGCCCGCGTCCATCGCATCGGCGGGCGGGTCACGCTGTACGTCGAGGGGTACATTTGTCCGCCCGACAGCGACGTGATCCGGCAGGGGGGCGGCGAATGGGCGGTGATGAACAAGGACGGGACCAACCTGGGGCCCTATACCCGCGAGGCGAAATGGCTGCACATGTGCCCCGGCGCGGCAGGCTGGCAGGACTATCTCGCCAAAACGTGCGCCCGCCTGGTGCGTGAGACCGGCGCGGACGGCATCCGGCTGGACTCGCTGGGGTTCTATGACTTTCCCTGCTATCATCCCCTGCACAACCACCATAGCCCCTGGGACTATAACGCGTGGGTGCGGCAGCTATTGGACAAGGTAGCCAGGGCGGTGCGCGAGATCAACCCGAACGCGTTCCTCTCCACCGAAGGGGCCGCCGATTTCTTTGACCAGTACTTTGACGGGGCGCTGACCCAGCAGTGGAACCTCAAACCGGTCTCTGTCAGCCGAGACGTGGCTCCCATGCGCGTGGCCGTGCCGGAATACGCCATCATGGTATACAATGCCTGTGGCCCCGTGGCCGCCTCGTTGATGGGTTACCCCGGCGGGAGCGGCGGGCGCTCCATCGACGCCTACTTCCTGGGGCTGGACAAACGGTGGCGGAGCGCGCGCTACCCGGTGGCCGATGTGGTGCGGTGGGGCAACGCTGCCCACGACAACCCCCAGGCGACGCGCCGGGACGTGGTTTGCCGACGCTTCACCACCGACGACTTGGAGGCCATCGTCGGGGCGCGGCCTCGCTTTGCCAGCGATTTCGCCCCCGATGCCGGTCCGCTCGGCTTTTTACGCAACTCGAACGTGGATACCAAACGCAACCGGGCATCTTTCGAGGTGCGGATCACGACAGGGGCCGCGCCCCGGCAGGCATATCTGTACGACGTGCGCAGCCTGGCCGTGCGCGAGGCAGCCTTCCGACAGGAGGGGGCAGAGACGGTCGTGGCCGTCGATTCCAACTGGTTCCTGATCATCCTGGTCAAGGAGCAGGCGCGCCCCCTGGCAGTCATGGACTGCCCCGCCATCCTGACACCGGGAATGACCTACGCCATCCCGCTGCAACTGGTGGGCGCAAGTGGGGGCGAGTCGCTTACTGCCCGGTTCCAGGCGTCCGGCCTGCTGGAGACAGAGGGCGCAGCCGTGCAGGTCGGCGTGCCGGGCACTGCCCAACTAACCGTGCCCAAGAACACCCGGTCGGGATTCTACACCATCCGGCTCGACGGGGATTCTTTCCTGGGGTGCCAGCGTTTCGTGCAGGTGGAAAGCTGAGCGCGATCTATCGCGCAGCGTCACGAAAGCAGGGAGTGAGTCAAGATGCTCGGTTGGGATGAGATCACCGCGATCCTGAGACGACACGATATCGTGCTGGATAGACCTGTAGCGGCCCCTTATGAGGGGCTGATCATCGGGAACGCCGACATAGGGGCTACCATCTTTGGGCCGCCGGAAAAGCTCACCTTCCGCCTGGGCAAAATGGACCTGTGGGATGCGCGCTGGAACGTCGAGCACTACACGCAGCCGCTACCTCTGTCCCGCCTGAAAGAGTTCGTATACGAGCAGTCTCGTGGGCTGGAGCGGCATCAGTCCATTCCGATGGAGCAGAACGACTCCTGGCAAGGGCAGGGCCGAGTCTACCCCTGCATGCGCATGGGAGCCGACCTGCTGGTGCGCGTGGCGCAAGTCGTGGCGGGCTATCCGCTGACGATGACGCAACGCCTGTGCCTGGCAGATGGCTCCTACGAGGCCGATTTCGCCCTGGGTTGGTGGCGGCCCTTCCCCACCATCCAATGCCGCGCCTTTGCCAGTTGGCAGCGGAACGTCCTGGTGTTGCGCTTCTCTTTCTCGAACAGGTACCTGGGGCGCAATCTGGTTGTCGGCGTGTGGCGTGACCCGTGGGGTGGTCGCGATTGGGGCACGCTCTCGGCGCTCGGCTCCTTGCGTGACGAAACTGGGGAGACATCCTGGCGCGACCCACGCAAGGATGCGCTTCCCCCGTCGGAACTCGCCATCCATGAGAACAGCGCCTCCCTCTGGCAGGAGATACCCGGCGATGCCGACTGCCCGGCGCGAGGGTTCGCCGTGACGGCGTGCTGTGCCGAAGGCGCACCGTTCATCCAGGAGGCCAGCGGCCAGGCCGTAGTCGAGGCGCGCGGGCAGGACAGCCTGACCCTGTTCGTGGGCATGGCCAGCGAGTTCGAGGGCGCAGGCTCCCGCGAGCGCGCTGCCCGACTGGCGCAACAAGCCGCGCAGGATGGCTACGAGGCGGTGTACCAGCAGCATGCGGCAGCCTGGCAAGAGTATTGGTCCCAATCGGCCCTGGAGTTGGAGGATCAGCGCCTGGAGCGCGAATGGGTGCATTCCATCTATGCCCTGGGCATCAACGCGCGCTCCCAACGCCCGGCGCCGCCCCTGTTTGGGGTGAGCACTACGATGGATTGCCCACCCTGGCAGGGAGATCGGCATAACAACTGGCCCGAATACTCGAACCGGTTCTGGGGAGCATTCGGAGCTAACCACGAAGCACAGGCGCTCAATTACACCGAATTTGTGTACAACTATCTGCCCACAGCCCAACGTATTGCGCGGGAGGTCTATGAGGTGGAGCGGGGAGCCGCTTATCCCCACTGCTATATCGACGGCTCCAACCAGTACTACTTTCACTATGTATGGGGATACAGCCTCTACGTAACCGCCGTGCACGCGCAGAACTGCTGGTGGCATTATCAATACTTTGGGGATCGCGCATTCCTGCGGGACATGGCGTTCCCGGTGATGCGCGAGTGCGCCAACCTGTTCGTGGAACTGGTAAAAAAGAACCCGCCCCGCGACTATACCCTGTGGCCGACCATCACCGCCGAGATACGGGGGTGGACCCGGGATTTCGAGCTGAATGCGAACAGCATCGAAGATCTGGCGTATATCAAGTTCTTATTGCGCGCCGCGCTGGAGGCAGCCGACATCCTGGGAGTGCAGGAGAACTGCGCGGCATGGAAAGAGTTGCTGGATAACCTGGCCGCCTATCCCACACTGGTGCTGGATGGCCGGGAAGAGTTTGTCGACGTGGCCGGGCTGAGCGAACGCCCCCACTACAATTCCAGCGTGCCGCTGGCACCCTTGTGGCCCGGCGAGGACCCCGACATCTTTCAAGATGCGCACCTGCACCAGATCGCGATCAACACCGTGAACGTGGGCGGCTGGCAGGATGGCCCTCGTGAGGCAATGAGCCTGCTGCACCTGGGATTTCGGGACAAGCTCTGGGAGCACCTGCCTCGGTATTTGGAGCAGATCTCTCCCTGGTTGGCCCTGAAACTGTGTCATCACGGCTACTGGTCGCTGTTAATTAACGAGATGCTGTTGACCTCCTGGGATGGCACACTCCGGTTGTTCACAGGCTGGCCGCTAGACAAAGCCGCTCGGTTCCGCAATTTGCGTGCCAAGGGGGCTTTTCTGGTGAGTGCGGCCTGCGCCAATGGTGCCGTCACCGAGCTGCGCATCTTCAGCGAGCGGGGCAATCCGTTGTGCGTGCAATCGCCCTGGCCGCAGGCGATAGTAGTAGATCAGACCACAGGGGAGAAGGTACCCTGTGTACAGGAAGGGCCGCTGCTTCGCCTGGGAACCAGACCCGGCCAACTATGCTTCTTTGCGCCTGACGGTGCGGTCAGGCCAAACAATGGGTAGGGATTAAGAGCGATGGGACGCACCATTCCCGTCTTTCGTCATATGGACGGAGCAACGGCCTGGCGACTGTTGGCGCCGTCTACCGTCAGAGGATATCTATGCTTGCTTTGATCTGGTTTGCCTTCCGAAGGCTTGTATCCAAAACGGGCTTTTTGCTGCTCATGGTCACCAGTTCTTCCCTGGCGGTGGCATTGGCAATTGGCGTGCCCGAATTCTCGAACGCGGCCTCCAAGCGCATCATGCAAGAGGAGTTGGGCAAGCGCGTCCCTAGCAGCCAGGGTCACCGGTTTGCCGTGCGCTTGAGCATGCCCGTGCATGCCAATACCCAAATGTCCCTCGACGCGGCCACCTATGCGCGGGACTGGATGGCCGACTTGCTCTCACGCGAACTGCGACTGCGGGTCTCTTCCGCCTATATGCAGAGCACCAGCCCCAGCCTGTACTTGCGCACCAGGCCGGGAGACGAGTTCTACGACCCGAATCTCGTTCAGGCGGTCAAATTAAGTTACGTGCCGGACCTGGCCGACCATATCGAGGTCATCGAAGGCGACCCTTTTGGCAGCCCGGCACCCGCCGGACTGCTCCAGGTCTGGATAGAGCGCAACCTGGCCGAGACCAGCGGGTACACCGTCGGCGATGTATTCCATCTCTCGGACCCCACCTCCCCCAAAAAGGAGCCGGTAGACACGCGTATCGCGGGTATCTGGACGTACCTGGGCGGAGGAGGAGAGTGGTATGGGCGGCACTCGGTCAGTCTGCCCCACTCCCTGATAACCACCAAGGACCAGTACGAGAGTTATGTCGCTCCGCTTTGCGCAGGGTTCACCGAGCGGAACATCTGGCACATCATTCTGGACGACAGTACGCTGCAATTGGGGCGCGCCGACTTTTACCTGGATGCGCTGACCGAGGTAGAAAAGCAAGTTCGACAGAGATTTCCGGCAGCCGCGATGGAGCTCTCCCCCCGCCAGGAACTGGAGCAAGCGCACCAACGAATGCTTGGCCTCTCGGCGTTGCTGTTTGGCCTGAGCCTTCCCTTCTGGGCGTCAATCCTCGTGTTCATCCTTTCGCTATCATCCGTATCAGGGCGAGCACAAGAATCCGAGATCGCCACGTTGGTCAGCCGGGGATCCAGCCGCTGGCAGGTATTCGGCCTGCTGCTCATCGAGAATGGCCTGGTGCTGGTCCTGGCTCTGCCGCTGGGTGTGGCGGGGGGGCTGGCGTTGGCCCACCTGATGGGGAACGCGCAGGGCTTTCTCACCTTCACTTCGCGAGAGCCGTTGCAGGTGGGTTTGGAGACTGTCAACTGGGGCCTGGCCCTGCTGGCAGGCGTCATCACCCTGGCGGCCCGGCTCATTGCGATGGCCTCGGCCTCCCGCCTCAGCATAGTCACCTACGAGCGCAGCGCCAGTCGGCGCAGCCTGGGCGCGATGGCGTTGCTTGGGGTGGGGATGATCACGCTGGTTGCCGCCACCGTGTACACCTACTGGAGATTGCGCGAGACGAATGCAGGGCAATTGCTGGCCTGGCGGCCAGAGGGAGCCGGGATAAATGACCCCCTGTTGGTGCTGGCGCCCGCCCTGTTCCTGCTCACCAATGCCCTGCTGATCGCCCAGTTGTTCGCGCTGCCCATCAACCCCTTGGGGCTGATAGCCAAGCGACTGGGGTCGTCGGCCTACCTGGGGCTGCTGAACCTCAGCCGTGAAGGCAATCTGTACCGCCTGCCCATCTTCCTGCTGGTGCTCTGCCTGGGTTTTGGCGCCTTTTACGTCTCTCTCGCCAAGAGCGCCAATATCTGGCTGGTGGACCGCTTGCGCTACCAGGTGGGCGCCGACCTGACCTTCCAGCAAGGCGATGAGCGGGACCCCTTGAGTCAGGGTACGGGGGAAACGGGGCGGGAGAGCGCCGCCTGGGCGCTGCCGATCAGCGATTACGAGCAGATGGAAGGGGTCGCCAGGGCAACGGCGGTGGGAGATTATTCCGCCAGGATACTGGTCTCCTCCCAAACCTCTGAAGTGCGGTTGTTGGCTATCGACCGCCTCAGCTTTCCCCAGGTGGTCTACTATCGGCGAGACTTGTCCCCCAATCCTTTGGGCGAGCTGATGAACCGCCTGGGAATGCACCCGGATGGGATTCTCCTCCCAGCGGACTTGATGGCGCAACTCCAACTGAGTCCGGGAGACAACATCTCCCTGCGGGTATGGCTGGGCAAGTACGACCAGGTATTCCAGTTCACCATTGTGGACAGCTTTGACTACTTCCCCACCATGTACCCGAACGATGCCTTTGCGCTGGTGGCCAACCTGGACTATATGCAAACCGTCACTTCTGGCAGCTTTTCCCACGGGATATGGATGCGCCTGGAGCCGGAAGCCTCCGCCGAAGCGGTGCTCACAGCGGTCCGGCGGTTGGGCGTGAACGCCGTCCAGCCCCGCGACCTGCGCGAGATCACCACCGATGACTTGCAGCAATTGGAACGGGTGGGGGTGTTTGGCATGCTCACCATCTGCTTTGTGGGGGTAGCTTTCCTTGCGTGCCTGGGGTTCACCATCGTGGGCTTTTATACGGTGACCAGCCGGATCGTGCGCTTTGGCGTGCTGCAAGCCCTGGGGATGAAGCGGCACGAGATCACAGCCAGCGTGGCCCTGGAACTGGGAGTGACCCTGGCGTTTGGCATTGTGGTGGGGTCGCTGTTCGGCATGTCCGCTGCCCATATATACGTGCCCCATCTCGCCCTGCTGAACGACACGGCAGCCGCGATTCCCCCCTTTATCCCCATCTTTGACTGGGAAAGGGCGCTCTTGTTGGGCAGCGTCATGTTTGCCTTGCTGCTGACCATCGAGGCGCTGCTGATTGTTCGCGTGCTCCGGACCAAGCCCTTCGCCCTGCTGCGCATGGGCCTCCGCCCCTGAGTGCAAAACTCGTCATTACGGGGACGGGCAGTCCTTCTACCCGTCCCCTGTATAAACACTACGCCATGTTCAGCCCCAGAGGACACGCCTATCCCTGAACTCGGCATCCTGGTCGGGATAAAGGACATCCAGGATCAGCGTCTTGTCGCGAGCGCTGTCCGCCAACGCGGCCAAGGCCTGCTCACACGGACTGTCGCAGACCGGCGCATGCGCGTCGTAGACCAGTTCCGACTCGTCTACAAAAGGCGCGCTGAGCAGGACCAATTCGCACCGCTCCCCCGCTTGCTCCAGGGCCGCCACCAAATCATCGCACCTGCGGCTATCGCGGAGGGCGAGCAAGTGCCCCGCGTGCAGCGCATACCGCAGGTTGGGCCGATCCACCTCGGCGATAAAGGCCAACATCTCGTCTGCCGTCGGGTAAAAGCGCTGGGGGTGGTTCTGCAAGTGTAACGTGATTCCGTGGGCTACTGCCAGGTCGCACAGCGCGCGCATGTTACACAAGAAAGAGTCTTTCGCCTGTTGTCGGCTCCAGCTCGCCCCCTCCGTACTGCGAGTAAGCGTCAGGATGGCATCCCGCGCGCCCGCCGCGCCCATTTTCTCTAACACGCGGGCAATGATGGCCCGGCTACGCTGCCATTGCTCCGGCACATTGTTTACCAGCGTCAGGTCGGGATACAGGTTGAGGCCATCGGCCAGGTTCACGATCAGGCGCAACCCCTGTCGCTGTAGCCACGCGCCCTCATCCGCCAACGCCTCCTGATCCCGCTCGTGGAAGTAGCGCCAGGAAGTGACCACCGTATCATAGTGGTCAGGGAAGGTGGGTCGCCTGAGGATGGCCTGCTCCAGCCGTTCCGGGCCGGTCAGAGTCAGCCCCCTCCCCCGCACGCGCGCCGGGGGTATCACCGACGGTAGCTCCTCCAACTCTTGCTCTGTCAAGACCACCTCAAACAGGCGCACCCCCAGCCCCGCGATCTGCGTGGGGGTGTCCTCGCCCAGATCGGTCCCCTGATAGCCCCCCGGCTTGTACCCTGGGGCCTGGCGCAAATCCTGGCCTAGCGAGACCTCCCGAATCGCCTGGACTGGTCCCAGCACCGAGCGAACCGAGAACGGCTGCGCCGAGAGCGTGTTGTTATAGATCAGTAGCTCGTACTGCCCGGCAGCCTTGCGGGCCGCCGCATACCCCAGGTTGTCCCCCACCTGGAAGAGCGCCAGGGGAGCCAGCAGTTGATCCAGCAGTTGCGTGACGTGCTGGCAGAGCAGATAGGGCTGGGGCAGCGGCTTTTCCTCCTCGATGCGAATCGGCCCCTGTACCAACCGCTCGGCGTTGATCCCATAGGGCGAGAGCAGCGTGATCACCTGGCCCTGGCCCAGCGCATGCGCCAGCGCGGCGGGATGGCCCGCGCATTCGGCCAACACCTGCACTCCCGGTTCCGGCGTGCAGGGCAACAGGTCAAAGGAGTAAGGCTCCGCCACCTCTCGCGCCCCCACAGACACCAGTGTACCGGCGGGGAAGCGCAGGCTTTGGGCCGCCACATTCACGCCAGTCAGTTCAACCCCCAGCCGCGCCGCGTTGGCCCCGGTCAGGATCACTCTGCCCCCGGCCTCGGCATAGCGGCGCAGGTTGTCCGCCACTTCCGCCAGGTTGTGATCCAACCGCCCGGCCACCAGCACGGTAGCATACTGTCCCAGCATCCAGGGCTGCGCATCGGACAACACTACATCGGCGATATCGCCGTAGGGAGTGGGAGTGAGAAAGCCCCGTTCATCCCGATAGTAGCTGGCGTCCTCATACCCTGGATAGATCAGGTTAAACACGCGGTGGGTGAGGTAATCTCCGGGGCCATAGGGCAGCCCACCCCAGGTCTGGTACGCCTTGCGGCTATACAAGTGCCGGGCAGGCACCCAACCCGCGTAGAAATCGAGCATCAGAGCCAGCGGCGCGATGTGTACCCCGGCCCGCCCGCGCTGCCAGAGCACGTGCTGCGCGTCCTGCTGCACCTCCCCGATGGGCGACAGCGCAGCGTCCGGTTCCTCCCCGCAGAACCAACTCGCCTCAAATCCGGCGTGTACGCTGTTATACACGATGTGCGTCCAGAGCAACCGCTTCAGTAGCGCCACGCTGGTGCCCTGGTCGGGGCCGAAGGTGTGATCGGTGTTGCCGTCAGCAGCATCGCGCTGGGCCTGATAGCTCTTCCAGCCCCAGCGATTGAACACCGAGGCGTTGCCAAACCAATGGACCCCGTATTGCTTGCCTGCCCCACGCAAAAAGCTGTAGTAGACCTGCGAGTTCGGCAAGGCCTGGGCTGTCTCCGCGCCCACCAGGACGGTATTGCCCTCCTTCAAAAAATGGTGGGACGCCGTCAACGAGATCAGCGCAGAGAGGTGATTACCCAGATCGTCACCCATCCGGCGAAAGTGCCGGTGGAAATTCATGAACTGCGCGAAATGGTCGAGAGGGGCCGGGCACATCTGCGAGGAATAGGAACTGATATAGCGTCCATCCTGCTCGCCGTTATCGATCCCCAAGAAGTGGTCCCCCAGCTCGCGGTGGAACAGGTCGAGCTGCTCCGGCGTGGGCGTCAGATGGCCGAAGGGGACTTCTTGCGTGGCCAACATGCAGGGCACAAATCCCCAGATATCGAACAGGAACAGGTCGCGCCGTTTGATCTCTGCTACCAGCTCGTCCAGGTTGGCGGCCTGGTAGATGAAACAATGCGGCCAGATCACCCGCCCCAGATGATGCCGGACCGTGTACTGGTCCAGCCGGGCCTGGATATCTACCATCTGACCGTTCGCCTGCTGGAACATACGCAGGCAGGAGAACTGGGTCTGGTTTCCAAACGTCTCCCAGGAGGGCACGCGCACGGATCGCCGGGTATACTCAGAACATCTGGTTACGTCAAGATAATGGGTGTATAGGCGGTAGCTCATGCGAGTCCTCCCTTGCTCTGATCGGTTTCCGCTACAGGCTGAGGGACCTTGAACAGCTCCATCTGCCCGGGAGCAAGCCAGAAGCGCACGGTACAAGCCCGCTCATCGTTGCCCATAAACGAGTCAGGCTGGGCCACGGATATATGCTGGGCCATCCAATCCACGCGGTAGACCCCGCTCCGGGGCGTCGCGAACTCGAGATCGACCAATGTGCTATCCGTCTGGCTGTTATTGACCACCATGACATAGTTCCCGCCAACGGTGCCACCGTTTGCGCCGCCGTCCGCATGGCGGAACTCGGAGATGATCAGGTCCGTCCCGTGCCGAGACTGCACACCACGCACCAGATCACTGCCTTCGAACGCCAGGACGCCACCCCATGTATGGCCCACGTGGCGCACCCGCTGCAAGGTGAGGTCCTGCACGACAGCCGCGGGCCCCTTGAGGAACGTGCGGTTCACGCGGCTCAACCATTCAAAGGTTTCGCTGCGCTCCCAATGCTCGTCTATCGGCGCGATGCGGAAATTACTGTGGGGCTTGCGCATGTAGAAAAAGAACCACAGCAGCCCCTTGGCGCCGTGGGCAAGGGCCGTGTTCAGTTGCCAGCGCAGGTCATCTTCCGTGGGGCAGCGATAGCGAAAGTGCCCCACGCTTAACAGGGTCGTCCAGAAGGGGATCTGGTGGCGTTGGCTGGCCTGCTGGAACTCGCGCAGGTTGGTGAAATACATGTCCCAGCCTTCCTGGTCGGGGTTCATCTGCGAATAGCAGTCGTAGCACAGCAGGTCGGGGCGGGCCTGTTCTGCGTAGGCATCCAGATAGGCCGCCCAGGAAGCATACCCCACGCGGCGCTCCACGCCCGGATGCCAGGGCAGCAAGTTACAGAAGGGAGTCAGGTGCGGAGCCATCTCTTTCTGAATCTGGATGGCCCGACAGACGGCGGGGAAATCCACCTCATGCGGCTCATCCCCCACGTGCAAGCCGAACACGGCCGGGTGATCGCCCAGTTGGTGCAAGGCATCCGCCAGATGCTGGCGGTATGCGCTCTCCCCCACCTCGGCGAGATGTCGCCAGCCTGCGTGCTCGTGGCAGAGGATGTGGCGGATGCCCGCTGTCTGGCTGGCGTCCAGGATGGCGCGCACCCTGGCAATCTGATCAGGATCGGACCCGAAACCGGGGCTCATGGCCAGGGTCATCCCGGCGTCCACCCAATCGCGCACGGCAGATACGTCCTGTTGCTGGATAGAGACATAGTTCCAGAAGCCGATAGGAAAAGGCGTTCGCATGTTGGCACCTCACGTGGTCCAGGAATATTGTCAAGAGCCGACTCCACAACCATGATACCGCAAACACCAGCGCCGTGCCACCAGCGAAGTGTACGGAATCCGCCCTTGCGGATACAAGGGCTGCGTACAAGTTGGACCGCCAGCACCCTTGCTGGCAAAACACTGCAAACAAACCGCCTTATCTGGAGCGCTCAAGCCGAAAAATCGGGCTTCATGGTAACTTGTACGCAGCCCTACTTGCGGATGTCGGGGCTATACCCATTTGTGCCGTTCCATGTTACAATGCGCACTGTCCGGGCATGATCGCACCGATTTGTGGCGGCAACCTCCATCCACGTATAGGAGAATTGACATGCTCATCGACGTGAACACACAAGATTACCTTGCCAGGCACGACATCGTCCACCACTCTCCCCCTACCGAGGGTTGGGAGGGGCTTCCCCTGGGCAATGGCTCGTTCGGAGGGCCGCTCTGGGCCAGCCAGGACGGGTTGATCTTTCAGGCCAATCACACGGACACCTACGAACTGCCCGACCCGGCAGACCCCGGCGAGCAGCGCGCAGACTGGATGGTGTTGCGCTCCTGCGGGCGGCTGACCATCCAGCACGCCGCGCCCATCCACGACTGGCTGTACCTCAACGATTTCGAGGCGCGGCTATCGCTGGGGCAAGCGCAGGCTACCTATAAGGCGCACAATGCCTTTGGCCGCTTTGAGACTACGGCATTCACCCATGCCCGCCGCCCGCTGGCTGTCTTGCACCATCGCGCCATGTACGCGGGCGACCTGGCCGAGGGTGGCGCGCCCATCCGCATCACCCTGGAGCGGTGGGGCAGCCGGGTTGCCGGCTGGTGGTATAACCGGCTGCAGGGCGGGGCCAGCTTTGGGCTGGGTAAGGTACAGGTCAGCGTGGACGGCGAGGATGCCTGCCTGCAAGCGAGTTTTCGCGGGGTGGAAGTCGCCCTGCGTTGTCGGGTGGTCGGCGCAGCGGGCAGCGCCCCCGTCCAGGTGCGAGTGACCCACGCCCGTCAGGTCGAGATCACCGTCGAGGCCGCCCCGCAGCATGATTTCACCATCCTGTTGGCCTGCGCCACCAGCCACGACAGCCCCGACCCCCTGGCGGAAACCAGGGCCGTGCTGGACGCCGCCCAGGCGGCGCCCGATCTGGCAGCGGAACACCGCCGTTGGTGGGCCGATTTCTGGCAGCGTTCCTTCCTGCATATCTCCCAGGATTATGTCGAGAACCTGTATTACCTGCACCACTACCTGATGGGCGCCAGCGCGCGGGGCAAATATCCGCCGCTCTTTAACGGCGGTCTGTGGCTCTGGAACCACGACGTGCGCAACTGGGTGAACCCCCACCACTGGAACGAACAGCAATCCTTCTGGTGCCTCCCCGCCGCCAACCGCGCCGAGTTCATCAAACCCTACATGGACACCTACCACCGCCTGATGCCCCAGGCGATGGCCTCCACCGAGCGACGCGGCTTTCAGGGGATGCTGTGGATCGACCAGCACGATTTCTCTGGCCGACAGGTGGCCGAGCGCTCGCCCAGCTTTCGTGACAACTATACCCCGGCGGCACAGATCGGCATGCTCTTCTGGTGGCACTATCTGGCCACGGGGGATGTAGGCTATTTACGGGCAAAGGGCTATCCCTTCCTGAATGCCGTGGGAGATTTCTACCTGGGCCTGTTACGGTGGGTCGAGGAGCGCGGACAATACGAGGTGCCCCTGGCCAGCACCTACGAGGACGAGCGCCCTTGGCGCTTTACCGATACCATCACCAACCTGGCAATGATCCGCGCCGTGTTCCCCGCCCTGATCGAGGCCAGCCAACTGTTGGAGGTGGATGCCGACAAGCGGGCGCGCTGGCAGCATGTGCTGGACCACCTGCCCCCCTTCCGGCTCAACGACCGGGACAAGGTGCGCGGCGTGACGCTCGCCAGCGGCCTGGTGGACGGCAAGGAATTGCCGGAACGCGAGGATCACGGCCACGGCCCGCTGTTCTGCCCCATTTTCCCCGGTAGCGGCCTGGGGCTAAAGGACAAAGGCTCGCCGCTCTTTGAGGCGGCCTGCCATACCCTGGCGACCTATCCCCCGGTTACCATCGCCATCACACCGACGGTAATAATCGCCGCCCGCCTGGGCATGGCCGCCGAGGTGCGCAAGCGGCTGACCGCGATGGTGCGCAACTTGCAGCACTTTTCCAACGGCCTGTTCTTTAACATCGACCACTGGCACACTCTCTCCCGGCGAGCCTCGCCGCAGGGGTTTGCCCAGTGGCACGCTCCGGGCTATTGGGCGAGCCGCGATTACCAGTTGGACGACACCCCGGCCTATCAACGCGATTACCTGGAGGACCGCGGGTGCCGCTTCAAGAACGTGCTCGTGCTGGCCTCCGAGGCGGATGGCGTGGCGGAGCACCGGGCCGACACCCCCGCCGCGCCCTTTAGCCAGATGGGGATGGAGTCGCTGGGCAACCTGGCCGCCGGGCTACAGGAGATGCTGCTGCAAAGCCACGAGGGGCTGATCCGCGTCTTCCCGGCCATCCCCGACGAGTGGGAGGGGGCTTTTACCCTGCTGGCAATCGGCGGCTTTCTGGTGACCAGCCGCCGCCCGGCCTATGGCGCGCCCGATTTCATCGAGATCGTCAGTCAGCGCGGGGGCACGTGCCGGGTAGCTCTCCCCTGGCGCGGAGACGTGACCATCCAGCAGGGGGAACAGGCACAACAGGTCGCCGTCGACGGCGATGCGTTGACGCTGGACACGGTTGCCGGGCAGCGGTACCTGCTGTATCCTGGCGAGCGCGAGCCGAACGCGCACACTTATCCGACTATCCGCAACGATACGCCCAAGACGATGCTAGAGGCGCGCATCGGCAAGCCGCGCGATTTCTAACCAGGGCGGCCATGCGCCAGGGTCGCGGGGTAACTAGGTCGCCCCACCCAGCGCATAGCCTCCCATAGAGGAGTTGCTTCGTGGTCCCATTGGATACTGCACGGGCGGGTCAGCCGCCCCGACCAGGGTTCCTGTCGACGCTGACCCGCCCGATGATCGTGCTGTTGCTGCTGCAACTGCTGAACGGTGTGTTGTTCTCGCCACAGCGCACCTTTTTCCCGATCTATGTGCGCGAGATGGGCTACCCGGTAATGCTGATCTCGGTGCTGGCCTCGGCCCAACAGGTGATGGGGCTGCTCGGCGCGTGGTTTGGCGGCGCGCTGAGCGACACCCTGGGCCGCAAGCGGGCGCTGCTGGTAGGCCAGGCCGGGGCCTTGTTAGCCAGCCTGGCGTTCCTGGTTCCCGCGGTGGGCTGGTTTGCCCCCCTCTGGGTCTTGAGCGGACTTGGCGGGGGCACCTATACCGTCGCCGCGCAGAGCTATCTGGTGGACGCCGCCCACCCGGCCCATCTGGGCGTGTTCAGCGCGTTGTATAACTGGGGCAGCACGGCAGGCGGCGCGTTGGGCAGCCCCGCCGCCGGGTTGCTGCTGGAACGGTGGGATTACCGAACTTTTGGCGCGCTTTCGATGGGCGTGGCCCTGCTTGCCCTGGTGATCAACACGCTCGTCCTGCCCGGCTCCCCCGCAGACCGGCCCCTTACTGCCCGGCGCATCCTGCCCGGCTATGGCGATGTGGCATCCCGCCCAGCGGCCCAACTACTGGCCTTGTTGCGCTTTTTGCCCACCTGCTATTGGGGCATGGCTATCGTGCTGATCCCGCTGCTGCTGAACAACGCGGGTGCCAGCAAGGGAACCATCGCGCTATACGCCACCATCAGCCAGGTATGCGCGTCGCTGGGGCAACTGCTGGTGGGGCGGGCCGCGGACCGGCTGGGTAGCAGAAAGATCCAGTTGGGCGTGCTGGCCGTGTTCGTCCCAAGCATCATTGCCACCGGCTTGCTGCCGGGGCGTCTCTGGAGCATTATGCTGTTCGGCACGCTGGGCACCACGGCGGCCTGGTCCCTTTCCACCTTGATGCCCAGTCTGGTGGCGATGGTCGCTACCCCCGCCGAGCGCGGGCGCTATCTGGGTTGGGTGCATCTCTGGTGGAACCTGGGGATGATCCTGGGATCGCTGGCAGCCGGGGCGCTGTCCTCTCTGGGGGCAGGGCTGCCCTTCGTGGTCGTGGGCGCGCTCAATCTGGGGACCGTGGGCCTGAGCCTGACCTTCTTCCGGCGGGCGGCCGCCCCGGCGTAGCGCCCCTCCGGGCACACATGCAGCCCGGCATACGCGCCGCCCGGCATAAATGCCGCTCGGCACAAAAGCCACGGCATCCTGGAGCGCCGCCACCCTTGGCGGCAATCGTAGTAAGCAATGGGCCTGGGCCAGCTAGGGAGCCGGCGTTCCGTAGCCGCGCTATCCATAGCGCGCTCCGGATGGCGGCAAGCGCGCGGCAGGGATGCCGCGGCGACGGAACCGGGCGCAGCACGCGGGGCCGCTTATCATCCCGGCCATTGCGCGCTATACTTACGAGGAGTCCGGAATCCATGGCGGATTCTACACAGTACAAAGCAGAAAAGGCAAGGTGCAACATGGCAACTTGGAAAGCAGGAGCGGCACGAACCATCATCACGCCGCCAGTGGGCGTGGAACTATCCGGCTATGGCTTTGGCCCCAGCGTGGGCATCCTCGATGACCTGCAGGCGCAGGCATTGGTCCTGGAGAACGACACCTCAACGGTCGCCATCATTACCGCCGACCTGATCGGGTTCGGCGCAGAATTGGTCGCCTCCGTGCGACAGCGCGTCGAGGCCTCCCTGGGCATCCCCGGCTCCCACGTGCTGCTATCCGCCTCGCACACCCATTCCGGCCCGGCGGCAGAACCCATGCGCCAGTGGGGCGTCATGGACGCGAATTACGTTCGGCTGCTGGAAGATCACCTGGTGGGGCTGGTGAACGTAGCGTGGAACAACCGGCAGGAAGCGCGCATCGGGATCGGCATGGGGCAGGTGGACAACGTCAGCGAGAACCGCCGCCGCCCCGATGGCCCGCGAGACCTCGCCGTGCCGGTGTTGCGCCTGGACGACGCACAGGGTGAGCCGATGGCGGTGCTGTTCAGCATGGGCTGCCATCCCGTCAGCCTGCACAGCTACCGCAACCTGATCTCCCCCGACTATCCCGGCTATGCGCGGCAGGTCATCGCCGACGTGCTGGGGCAAAATGTGGTGAGCATGTTTGTCCTGGGCACGGCGGGCGATATTAACCCGGCGGGCTATGTGGCGCGCCAGACCACCCCGCGCCGGTCGCGGCAGATTGGGGCCATCGTGGGCTGCGAAGTGTCGCGCATCGCCCTGGACCCCGCCTATTCGCAAGATACTACGCTGCGTGTGGAGCGCGCGGTGGTCGACCTGCCGCTGGAACCCCTGCCCGCCCGGTCCGAGTTGGTGGCCGTGCGCGACCAGTCGATTGCTCAAGCCGAGCAACTGCGCGCCGAGGATCGCCCCTATCGGGAAATCGCCGTAGCCGAGATCCACCGGGATTGGGCCAGCGATGCCCTGCGTGCGTTGGACAGCGGCAATATCCAGCACTCCCTGCCCTGCGAAGTGTGGGCCATGCGGTTGGGCAACGTGGCGGCGGTAGCCCTGCCAATGGAAACGTTCACGGATACGGGGCTGGCGATTCGGGCTGCCTCCCCGGCGCAGATGACGATGACTATCTCCAATTCCAACGGCTGCATTGGCTATCTGCCCACGACCGAAGCCTACGAGACAGAGGATTACACCAATCCGCGGGGCCTGGCCCCCAAGGTATACGGTATCTATGCCCTGTCGCCGGGCGCGGAGCCGCTGGTGCGGCGTACCGCCATTAACCTGGTGCAGGGTCTCTTCTAGCACGAAACGGGAGGTCCCTGATGACAACAACCATCCGCATCGAATCCATCGAGCCGACGGTGTTCTTTGTCCGCGAGGGGGATAACCTGCGCCAGCGGGTGCTCCTGACGCTGCACAACCAGGGGGAGGCTGTTGGGGCCAGCCTGGAACTGCGCGCCGAGGGAGTGGCAGAGACGATCCCGCTGGGCATCGTGCCGGGCGGCCAGACGCAGCGCGACATCTACCTGCCCGACATCCGCCAGCCGCAGCCGGTCACCTTCCGCCTGCTGGCGAGCGACGTACTCCAAGAGGAGCGCACGCTCCCCTGGCAGCCGCAAAAGCATTGGGAAGTGCACCTGATCCAGTATGCCCATCACGACCTGGGCTACACGGACCTGCCGAGCAACGTGCTGGAGGAATATGACGGGTTCATGGACCAGGTGTTGCGATTCTGCGAGGAAACGGCGGACTGGCCGGAGGAGGACGCCCGTTTCAGCTATCTGTGCGAGCAGCACTGGTCGGTGGAGCACTGGCTGCAAAACCGCGGCCCGGAAGCCGCCGAGCGGCTGGCCTACTGGGCCAAACGGGGGCAGATCGAGGTGACGGCCCTGTTCGGCAACCAGACGCTGGAACTGTGCAGCCACGAGGAACTGGTGCGCCTGATGTATCCGGCCTTTCGCCTGAAGCGCGAGTTGGGTATCCCCATCACCTCCGCCGAGCATAACGACATTCCCGGCTTTACCTGGGGGCTGGCCAGCGTGCTGGCGGGCGCGGGGATACGCTATTTCTCGCCCGGCGTACCGCCGTGGTATTTCGGTCGGGGCGCGGGGCAGGTGCATCCCCTGTGGGACACCAAAGCCGCCCTGCCCCTGGGAACACCCGCCGCCTGCTGGTGGGAAGGCCCCGACGGGGCGCGGGTACTGCTCTGGTCCGACCTGCACGGAGGCGAGTGGCAGCCCTACGACTATGACCAGGCCATGAGCGAGTTGCCCGTCAGGTTGCGCGACCTGGACGACGTGGGTTACCTGTATGACATGGTCAGCTATACCCTGCGCGGCGGCCATCGGGATAACGCGCCGCCCACCATCCGCTATGCCTATCTCGTGCGGGAGTGGAACCGGCGATGGGCCTACCCCCGCCTGATCAATACCACCAATACCCCCTTCCTGCGAGCCTTTGAGCAACGCTGGGGCCACACGCTCAAGACCTTGCGCGGGGATGTGCCTGGCACGGACTATTCCGCCGCCGCCAGTTGCACGCCGCAAGAGACCGCCGTGGACCGCAACACCCATGACTGGCTGCTGAACGCGGAAAAGTTGGCAACCCTGGCCGCCGCCGGGGGGAAATACGCCTATCCCCGCACCACGATTGAGCGGGCTTACCGGGACACCTTCCGCTATGACCTGCATTGCTGGGGTTTCCACCACATCGGCGGCCCCGCCCTGGACGGCGAATGGAGCGAAAAGGCCAGCTTTGCCTATCGCGCCGCCGCCCTGGCCCACGACGTCACCGTTAAAGCGACCAACGTGCTGGCGGACCAGATCGCCTATCCCGACGAGGGGTACTACCTGACAGTGTTCAACCCGCTGGGGCACGCCCGCGACGACCTGGTGCGCGCTCCCCTGCGGCCCTGGAGTCCCTGCGGCTCGCCCATGTACTGGCGCCCACCGCAAGAGCGGTACCGCTGGCCTGCCCTGGCAAACAGTGGCGCGGTGGGGCGGCCCATCGTGGAACCGCCTCTGGAGCTGTTGGAGCAACCCTTCCGACTGATAGACGCCGCTACCGGCGCGGAACTGCCCTTCCAGATTCATACGCTGACCGATCCCCAGACCGCCGAGCCGTGGGCGCCGGAGCGGGTCGCAATGGGCAAGGTGGACCCACGCCACCTGCACGAGTTGGTGTTCGCGGCGGAGGACCTGCCCTCCCTGGGCTATCGCAGCTATCGGATCGTACCCTGCGAGGCCTGGCCCACGTTCGCGTCCGGCGCGACGGTGACCGAGTCCGCGAGCAGCATCCAGGTGGAGAACGCCTTCTACCGGCTGCATCTCGACACGAAAAGCGGCCTGATCACCAGCCTGTTCGACAAGGAGTTGGGGCGCGAGTTGGTGGATGGACAGGCGGCCCACGGCCTGGGCCAGTTCATCGTGCGCTCCAGCGCGACGTTGGAGGAGGAACCGCTGCGCATCACCGACGCGCGCGTGACCGAGTCCGGCCCGTTGGTTACGACGCTGCGGATGCGCGGCGAGACCCCCGCCTGCCCGCGCGTGACCATCGAGGTCACGCTGTATCACACGGTCAAGCGGGTGGACCTGGCCGTGCGCATGTTACGGGATTCCACGCCCAACGTCGAGGTCTACCTGGCCTTCCCCTTTGCTGTGGACGAGCCACAATTCCGTTTTGAGGCGGGCGGCTCGGTGATCGAACCGCTGCGCGACCAGTGGCCCGGCTCGAATACCGACTACTATGGGGTACACCACTGGGCCGACGTCCACAACCAGGACTGGGGCATCACCTGGACGACGCGAGATACACCGATGGCCGAGTTCGGCGGGCTGTGGCCGGGGTATGTGTCCGAGGCGCATCACGGCGTGCGCGGGCCGGGCTATGGGCATCCGTTCCTGCGCCCCGGCGAGCTAACCCGCGGCCACGTGTACGCCCTGGTGAGCTATAACAACTTTCGCACCAATTTCATCAACGCCCATCCCGGCGAAAGCGTCGTGCGCTATGCGCTGACCTCGCACCGGGGGGACTGGCGAGAAGGGGGCGCGCCCGGCTGGGGCTGGAACGCCAGCACCCCGCCGCTGACCGTCTGGATGCGCGGCCCGCAGGAGGGGACGCTTCCGGCGAGCGAGTCCTTCTGCCAACTGGACGCCGCCAACGTCATGCTGCTGACTCTCAAGGAGGCAGAGGACGGCGACGGCTATGTGCTGCGGCTGTTCGAGACGGAGGGCCGCGCCACGACGGTGCGGGTCACGCTGCCCTACCTGAGCGTCCTGCACGCCCTGGAGACGAATCTGGTGGAGGAAAATCAGCGCGTGCTCCCCTGTGACGCGCACTCGACCACCGTCACGCTCCAACCGTTCGGACTGCGCACGCTGCGCGTCCGCGCCAGGCTATAGGGATACGAGATAGCAATACCCCTCGGCCATCGATCTGCTCGATGGCCGAGGGGTATGTAAGTTCACCCCTTCTGCGCCAATACCCAGAAGTGATATTCCTGATCGCCGGGCGCGCCCTCGAAATCGCACACCCGCAGCTCAAACCCCGCCTCCGCTAAAAGCCGCTTGTAAGTCTCCGGTTCGTAACAGCTCCAGGCCATCGGCGCGCCCAGCCAGTCGGCCTCGACCTCGTACTCTGCCTCACGCGCTCCCAACGTCAACAGGATGGAGCCGCGCGGCTTCAGCCATTGATACATGCTCGCGAACAGCGCGGGATGCTCTTGCCGGGGGAGGTGAAAGATCGCGTAGAAGGAGACGATTCCATCCCAGCTTTCCGGCGGAAAGGCCAGCCTGGTGAAATCACCGTGGAGGTACGTGGCCTGGGGAACATGCTGCCGCGCCAGAGCCAGATGCTTGGCAGAGAAATCCACGCCGGTCAGGTGGTACCCTTGCGCTACCAGATAGCGGTCATAGGGAATCCCCGTCCCTGAACCCAAGTCCAGCACATCCGCCTCCACAGGCAAGTACTCGCCCAGTAGGTCGAGAAGCCTGCGCTCAAAAGGAGTGGGATCGGGATTCGTGTGAAAGTGTTTACCATAGTTGCCCCGCTCATAGCCTGCTTGCACGATGCCGCGCATGTCTCTGTCCATCTGCTCCCCTTCCCTGGCTTTTCCCTGCCCGCCGCAGTATGGCGCGACAGGCTGCCGCGTGTCAAACCACTGCCGTCAAACTTGGAGGCGGGTGAGCACCACAAACCACTTACACACCTCCAGATCGAGACCAGATGATTAGTTTGCAGTATTTTGCCGCCAGGGATGGCGGCGATCCATGTTTTCTCTTTCGTGTATTTCGTGCTTTTCGTGGTTCCTCCTCCCATTCTGTGTTTTCCGCGTATTCTGTGGTCCATCTCTCGAAGCGCTCACGCCGCCCGGCGCCGCCAATGGACAAGCTCCCCTCCCCTCATTACAATGCAAACGCCCGCCTATCCACCCATCACAAGGCGCGGCCATATCTCCCGCGCGCAACTGTCGCCGGGACAGAAGGGACGCAAGGCATGAAGATCACCGACGTGAAACTGTTTCGCACCACCGACGTCAGAAGCCCGGCTATTTTCATCAAGATCGACACCGACGCCGGGATCGCGGGCTATGGCGAGGGCACCAACCACTTTATGCCCGAATCCTCGCTGGGTATGCTCAAGGATGTCACCCCTTACCTGATCGGCGAAGACCCGGAGCGCATCGAGTACCTGTGGCAATCCTGTTTCCGGCGGCGCTTTTACCGGGGCGGCCCCGCCACCGGCGCGGCGTTGAGTGCCATTGACATGGCCCTGTGGGACCTCAAGGGCAAGGCCCACGGCGTGCCGGTCTATCAATTGCTGGGCGGGCTGGCCCGCGACAGGGTGCGCATCTATGCCGCCATCAGCGGGCGCACGGCCCAGGAAATCGCCGACCACGCCCGGCGGCGCGTGGCGCAGGGATTCACCGCGCTGCGCTTTCGCGCCTTTCACAGCTACGATGATACAGACCTGCACGACCACGCCCTGGCCGTCCGGCAACAGTTGGAATACCTGGAGGCCATTCGCGCCACGGTGGGCGACGACATCGACATCATCCTGGAATGCCACGGGCGCTATGACCCCGAGTGGGCGCTCAAGCTCGCCAAACAGGCGGAAAAGTTCCACCCCTTTATGATGGAGGACCCCACTCGCCACGAGAACCCCCAGGCGATGGCCCAATTGCGGGCGCACACCAGCCTGCCACTGGCCCAGGGGGAACGCTACCACAACAAATGGGAGTTTCGGGAGCTGATCGTCGGGGGATATGCCAACTATTTGCGGCCCGACATCTGCCACTGTGGTGGCATCACCGAGATCAAAAAGATCGCCGCGATGGCCGAAGCCTACCTGGTCAACCTGATCCCCCACAACAATGCCGGGGCGCTGGGTTCCGCGGCCAGCGTGCACGCCGCCCTGTCCATCCCCAACATCGCCCTGCTAGAGGGAGGCGGCATGGCGGGCGACCTCCAGACCGACGTGGTGGGGCCGTACCCCAAGATTGTGGATGGCTATGCCCTGCCGCCAGAAGGCCCTGGCCTGGGCGTCACGTTCGACGAACAACTGGCCGAGTCCAAGCCCTTCCGAACGGGTCTCCAGCCCCGGCTGAAAGGTCTGGACGGCTCCGTGCGCGATTTCTGAACGCCCACAACGCACATCTAGAGCGCGAACATATAGAGAGGAACGCCTTATGCGTATCACCGAAGTCAAACCCTATCTGACCTCCAACGGCATCGCTCCCGCCGTTTACCTGAAAATCGCCACGGACGAGGGCCTCGTCGGCTACGGCGAGGGGACCATCAACTCCATGCCCAGAGCCGTCTACGGCCTGCTGGAAGACCTGCGCGACTGCCTGATCGGTGAGGACCCGCAGCGCATCGAGTTCTTGTGGCAAGCCTGCCTGCGCCGCCTGTTCTACCGGGGCGGTCCGGCCACCGGCGCGGCGTTGGCCGCCATCGACATGGCCCTATGGGACCTCAAGGGCAAGGCCCTCGATATGCCGGTCTACCAACTACTGGGTGGGCTGGCGCGCGAGCGGGTACGGCTCTACGGCCACGTCACCGGGCGCAGCGCCGCCGAGATCGCCGCGAACGCCGTCAGACTAGTGGAGCAGGGCATTACCGCCGTCCGCTTTCGCGGGTTCCACACCTACGACGACATCGGCCTGCAAGACCACCCGCTGGCCGTGCGCCAGCAGGTGGAGTACATGGAGGCCATCCGCGCGGCAGTGGGTGATGAGGTGGATATCCTGCTAGAGTGCCACGGGCGCTATGACCTGGAGTGGGCGGTGGCCCTGGCGAAGCAGGTGGAGCGTTACCAGCCCTTCTGGATCGAAGACCCCATGCGCCACGAGAACCCCCGCCTGCTGGCCCAGCTTCGGCAGCAGACCCCCATTCCGCTGGCGCACGGGGAGCGCCAGCATGACAAGTGGGCCTTCCGCGAGCTGATCGAAAACCGCTACGTGGACTATTTGCGGCCCGACATCTGCCACTGCGGCGGCCTCACCGAGATAAAGAAAATCGCCGCGATGGCCGAGACCTTTTTCATCAACCTGGTGCCCCACAACACCCAGGGGCCGCTGGGCACGGCGGCCGGGTTGCACGCCAGCCTGGCGATTAACAACGTGGCTCTGCTGGAAGCTCCTTGGGTATCCAACCCACCCCCGTCGCCCATCGTCGGCCCGTGGCCCACGGTGCGCGACGGCTATGCCCTGCCGCCACAGGGGCCGGGCCTGGGGATCACGTTCGACGAGGCAGCCGCAGAGGAGGATACGTTCGTGCCCCGCCCAAACGCCTACTTGAAAGCGCCCGACGGGTCCATTCGGGACTGGTAAGCGATCATAGCCTCATCTACATGGCAAAGAACCAGCCGACGCGGGCCTTACGGGTCTGCGTCGGCTGGTTTGATACCGGATTATGAATTAGTTTCCAGTGGTAACAATTCGGGCCGCAGGCTATTGACACAGGCCAGGTAAAATGCTATGATGAAACCAATTTAAAAACTATTATGACATCGTTGCCCACAATGTTCCGTGCAAAGGGTTAGCAACCAAGCGTACGCACGGCTCTCGGGAACTCGCACTCGTGTCCAACGGATCGCTATCCTCAATCTAGCAAAGCTGCTAAGGAGGTCCTTTTGGCTACGAACAAGTTCGCGACTCCGCGTAGAAGGTCTTCTTTCTCCTCGCTCAATCTCCGCAAGCGGGAAATCATCACCGGCTATCTGTTCCTGACCCCCTGGATTATCGGTTTTGTGGCATTTGTTTCTGGCCCCATGATCGCCTCTGCCATCCTGAGTTTCACCAATTACGACATGGTGAATGTAGGCAAGTTCGTAGGGTTCGACAACTACTCGTTTATATTCACCCGGGACGAGCTGTTCTGGCCCTCGTTGCTGCGTACGTTCCGCTATGCCGTCATCGTCGTCCCCATGTCACTCACGGGATCTCTGTTGGCCGCCCTGCTGCTGAACCAGGGGCTCAAAGGCACGACGGTGTACCGGACACTGTACTTTTTGCCACACCTCACACCCATCGTTGCCTCGGTGATGCTCTGGGGATGGTTCTTTGACCCCAACATAGGGCTGTTCAACCACGTGATCCGCAGTATTACGGGGATCGCCGAACTGCCCGGCTGGTTTCGCGATCCGTCGTGGGCAATGCCCGCCCTGATCATCATGTCGATGTGGGGTGCCGTGGGCGGCAACAACATGCTGATTTTTCTGGCAGGGCTTCAGGGCGTTCCACAGGAGATGTACGAAGCGGCATCCATTGATGGCGCGGGAACCTGGGCCAAGTTCCGAAATGTCACCATTCCGCTGCTCAGCCCCACCATCTTTTTCTGCCTCGTCCTCGGCGTCATTGGAGCCCTGCGCGTGTTCACTGCCGCCTTTATCGCTACCGGAGGCGGCCCGGCGTATGCGACCTACTTTTACGCACTACATATCTACAACAAGGCGTTCCGCTACTTTGAAATGGGTTATGCCTCCGCCCTCTCCTGGATATTCTTCTTTATCACGCTGGTATTCACATTAATCCAATTCAGGGCCTCCGCCAAGTGGGTCTTTTACGCCGGGGAGGTGCGGTAATGGCGCAGAACGTGCAAGTTGGTCAGTCCATGCGCTCGGTCGGGGTCGGACAAGTCAAGTATCGTTCTGCGCGCGCGAGGCGCAGAGCGGGGCGCGCCCTCCTGTATGCCATCGCGATCACCTCGGGCATCATCTTTATGCTGCCCTTCGCCTGGGCGCTGTTCTCCTCGTTCAAGTCGCCCAGCGACCTGATGCGCTATCCGCCAACGCTGTTCCCTAGAGTCTGGCAACCCCAGAACTATGCCACTGTCTTTGAGATGGTGACTTTTGCGCGGTGGATCGGCAACACGTTGTTCATCGCTGTGACGGCGACCCTCGGAGCCGTGCTGTCCGCTTCGTTGGTCGGATTTTCGTTCGCCCGTTTTCGCTACCCCGGACGTGACCTGATCTTTATGGCCACCTTGAGCACAATGATGCTCCCCTCCGAGGTGACCCTCATCCCGTTGTATATAGGGTTTGCCAAGCTGGGCTGGTTGGATAGTTACAAGCCTCTGATCATTCCCTCCTTCTTTGGCGGAGGGGCGTTCCTGATCTTTATGATGCGCCAGTTCTTTATGACGATTCCCCTGGACCTCGACGAGGCAGCGCGTATTGATGGAGCGAGCTACTTGCGGATCTACTGGCAGATCGTGATGCCCCTGTCCGTGCCCGCCCTGGCGACTGCTGCGGTGCTGACCTTCATCGGGCACTGGGACAACTTTATGGGGCCTTTTATCTTCCTGAACTCGAAGGAAAAGTACACCCTGGCAGTAGGTGTGCGGTTCTTCGCGTCTCTTCCGGACCCTGATGGCCTGCCCAAGCAGCACCTGATGATGGCGTCGAGCCTGATGATGACCTTCCCGATCATCATGCTGTTCTTCGTAGCGCAGCGGTTCTTTGTGCGCGGGATCGTGATGACCGGGATTAAGGGTTAGGTCGTTTGGATGTTTGCGTTGAGGAGTTGACTGCATCGGAAGATTGCTGGCCATTCCAGCACAACCTAAGGAGGACGCAATGGAACGCAAGCTCACGCGCAGATCATTCCTGGCAGGCGCCGCAGTACTGACCGGGTCGGTACTCGTAGCCTGCGCCCCCAAGGCAGAACCGACAGCCGCGCCCAAGCAAGAGGCAGCAGCAGAGCAGCCAAAAGAGGCCAAGGCTGCACCGAAAGAGACAGTCACCATCAAGTTCCACGACCGTGCCGGTTCACATGCCGACTGGCACACTGTACGATTGCCCTTGTTCGAGGAACAGAACCCCGGCATCAAGCTGGAGATCGACGTCATTCCCGATGACCATATTGGGAAGCAGTATGCCCTGGCCGCCTCGGGCACTATCGGCGACGTGGTATGGTGCTACAACAACGGCACAACCGAAATGGTACGCCGTGGCGTGCCGCGGGAGGTCAATGACCTCATCGAGGCCGAAAAGTTTGACACCTCCGTCTTTTGGCCCACCATCCTCCAGGCATTCTCCATCGAAGGCAAGTTGTACGGCCTGCCGAACCACGGCCACTATGGCACGAACGTCTACTACTATAACGAGGACATGTTCCAGGCGGCAGGTGTACCGCTGCCCAATCCCGACTGGACGGTGGCCGAACTCGTGGACGCAGCCAAGAAGATGACCAAGGAGCCTGAAACGTGGGGATTGCGCACCGTGGGGACGGGCGCTGAACACGTGCCAAGCTATCTGCGCATGTTCGGCGGCGAATTGATGAACCCTGAAGGCACCCAGTGCATGCTCGATTCGGATGGCTCCAAAGAAGCTCTCAAATGGCTGTACGATCTCCGTTATACCGACAAGGTGGATCCCTGCATCTGCGGTGACCAGACGTACGAAAACTTTGTGGCGGGCAAGGTCGGGTGCTACAACTGGACGCCGGGTTATGCAGCCATGTTCAACGTTATCAAAGACTGGACCTTCAAGTGGAATGCCATGATTGGGCCTGTCGGCCCGCACGGACACCGTGGCACCCAGGTTTCTGGAGCGGCTTTCTGCGTGACCAAAGCCTCCAAGAACCCCAACGAAGCGTTCCAGGTGCTAAAGTTCTTCTCGACCTACGAGGATGGGGTAGAGCACGTGTGGGGAGGCGCAGGCAGCCCCGGCCCGCGCAACGACTGCTGGGAGAGCCAGCGGCTCAACGACTATCATCCCATCTTCAAGATCATCATGGCAGAGCACCCCGATGGACCCGCGCCCTACTACTACCCCAAGAACGGGCGCACCAGCGAGTTCACCGACACGATGAACAACACGCTGCAAGCCATCTGGACCGGCGCCGTGGGCTTTGATGAGGGGGTGGCCGAAGCCCAGCGGGCCTGCCAGGAAGTGCTGGACCGCGATCCGGCCTAATCGTTGGCAAGACCGCTCTGTCAACAACATGAGGCATAACCGAAAACTCCCCGCTTGTAGGCGGGGAGTTTCGTTTTGCCCTTTCTCCATTTGCCCTTTTCCTCGAAATGCGCTACAAACCTACCTGCCAGCCAACAAACCTGGAAAGGACCCACTATGCCCGAACACCTGCCCGTCACCTGCAACCGCGACTGCGTCGGCGGCTGCCCGCTACTCGCCACCGTAGAGCAGGGCCGCGTCACGCGCATCATCGATAACCCCCTGGGGGGGCGATATCTACATGGCTGCATTCGCGGCTACCAGGCCATGCGCCAGATGTACGCCCCTGACCGGCTGACGCAACCCTTGTTACGGGTGGGGCCGCGCGGCTCGGACGAATTTCGCCCCATCCCCTGGCCGGAGGCGCTGGACCGCGTGGCCGACAAGCTGCGTGACATTCGCGAGCGCTACGGCCCGCAATCCGTCCTGTCGTTGGGTTCCTCCGGCTCGTGCATGGGTCTGTTGCACAATACGGGCCGCCTGAAGGCTCGCTTCCTGGGCATGTTCGGGGGATACACCGTCACCTACGGCGGCTATAGCTCGGCAGCAGCAGGTTTCGCCACTCCTTACGCCCTGGGCCACTCTGCCAATGCGATGGACCCCGCCACCGTGCAACATTCCCGGCTGATCATCTTGTGGGGAGCCAATATCTCGGATACCCGCCTGGGCTGCGAATGGCACGCGCGTCTGCGCGAGGCCAAACAGCGCGGCACGCCGGTGATCGTGCTGGACCCCCGCCGCACGCGTACCGTGCGCGAGTTGGGCACGCAGTGGATTCCCGTGCTGCCCGGCACGGACGCCGCCCTGATGCTGGCCGTGCTGTACGTGCTGATCGACGAAGGGTTGGTAGACCGCCCCTTTGTGGAGCGGTACGCCCACGGGTTCGACCAACTGGAGCAGCACGTGTTGGGGCGCGACGGCGCACCGCCTAAAACGCCCGCCTGGGCGGAGGCGCTGTGCGGCACCCCCGCCGAGACCATCGTCGCCCTGGCCCGGCTCTACGGCCAGACCAAGCCCGCCATGCTGATCCCTGGGCTGTCCATCCAGCGCACCGTGGGCGGCGAGGAGGCCATTCGCCTGTCCGTCGCGCTACAGACCGCCACGGGCAACCTGGGCCGCCTGGGCGGCTCGTCCGGGGCGCTATCCATCGGACTGCCCGGCCCGCGCATCGGCGGCATGGGCGTACCGGTCCCCAAGGTCATGCCCGCCATTCCGGTCTATCGCTGGCCCGACGCCATCCTGCAGGGCAAGGCGGGGGGCTTCCCCAGCGACATCCACGCCGTGTATAACGTGGGGGGCAACTACCTGGTGGAAGGGGCCGACGTGCACAAGAACATGCGCGCCTTCCAGCAACTCGAATTCGCCGTCTGCCATGATCTATTCCTCACCCCCACCGCGCGGCATTGCGATATCGTCCTGCCCGTCACCCACTGGCTGGAGCGGCAGGACATCCTCGTTGCCAGCGGCAATTACCTGATGTTCTCTAACCAGGCGGTCAGCCCCCTGGCCGAGGCGCGCAACGATTACGACATTTTCTGCGCCCTGGCCGAGCGGCTGGGCTTTGGGGAAGCTTTTTCCGAAGGGAAGGACGAGGAAAGCTGGCTGCGCCAGTTCGTGGCCCGCTCCGAGATACCCGACTATGAGGAATTCAAGCGCACCGGCCTGCACTGGGGCGCCGACCAGCAGCGCGTAGGGCTGGCCGATTTCGTCGCCGACCCGCAGGGCCACCCCCTATCCACCCCTTCCGGGCGGGTGGAGATCGCCTCCGAGGTGTACGCCCGCACGGGGTTCCCGGCCATCCCCCAGGCGCGCCCTCTGCCCGCACAAGCGGATTACCCCTTGCGGCTGATCACGCCCAAGTCGCGCTATCGCAACCATTCGCAGTTCGACAACATCCCCTGGTTTCAGCAACACGAGCCGCAGCGGTTGTGGATACATCCCCACGATGCAGCAGCGCGAGGCATTGTGGATGGTCAGCAGATCACCGTGTGCAGCCCTCAGGGGCGGGTGCGCATCCCCGCGTATGTCACCGAGGATATCATGCCCGGCGTGGTCTGCCTGCTGGAAGGGGCCTGGCCGCGCTGGGACGCCGATGGTACAGACGTCGCCGGTTCCGCCAACGTGCTCGCCCCCACCGACCCGACCATGCCCAGCGAAGGCTCCCGCACGCATTCCGTGCTGGTGCAGGTGGAATAGGGTCCCCGCCAGCAAGCGACCCACGTCCCCGCCCGGGGCAGGAGCCGGGCCGAGACGTGGGTCGCCGATACCGCCGCCAGTTTTAGGCCGGTTCAGTTCCCCAAAGCTAGCGGAACATAGTTCACGTTGCTGACCAGCACACCTGATACGTTGAGATACACCCATTTTTCGCTGAACCAGGCGTTGGTCACGCGCAGGCGCTCGCCACCCCGCAGCACGAAATAGGGCGTCGTGTAGTGCAGGCTGAGCGTTCCATTATCGGTGCTCCGCAGCCGCAAGGTCTGTGCGCCGGGACCCGTCAGATCCACACTGACCACAGCCGCCGGGTCCGTGCCCCCATCAGTGGTCATCACGATGTCTGTGATGAGCAGGTATTTGCCCTCAGGCACCGCCTCATCATCCGTAAAGGGAGTCCCATCCGCAGCGTAAAAGCGGACATAGCGTTGCTCTGATTGTGGCACGGGTCCCGCCAGCCGACCGTACACCGGCGTGCCCGTGTTCCCCAGGGCCGCCAGGGCCGGTCTCCCGAACCACCAGACGGCGACCAAACTAAGCACTACGGTGAGCACCAGACCCAAGATATACCGCGCGCGATGCGTTTTCATCCCTGTCCTCCTGAATGTACAAGTTGTTCATTACGATTCCTGCCTATGTAGAAAGGATACCGGCTGGCGGGTGGGGGACTGCAAAAGGGGAGGCGAACAATGGCCCCATTGTAGCCCGGCTATGCGGGCCTCGTCAATGGACGAAATAGGAGAGACAGGGTCTCGGGTATGTGCGAACCATCGTCAGGGGGTCAGCGCGGGCAACCAGGATAAGGTTTGTCCCTCGCCTCTACAGCGGCAATAGCCCCTCGGGTAGCGGTTGATCGGTGACCCACGCGCGGACGACCTCCGCGAACAGGTCGGGGAATTGCAGGTTCCACACGTGACCCGCGCCGGGGACCATCACCCCGCGCGCGCCCGCCATCGCCCTGCACAACCGACGGGCCATCACCCTGGCGACGGGCGTCTCTTTGCGGCCCACTGCCACCAGGACGGGCGTACGCGGGTCGGGGGGCGTGACGATCTCGGCATACGTGGCGGTGAGGAACCGCGTCAGCGCCTCCGCCGAGACCCGCTGCATATCCTCGCCCAGCAGGGTGTGGTATTGCTTCGGGACTCCCATTTGCAGGGCGGTAAGGGCGCTCAACTGGTCGGGGCGCAACCAGGCCAGCAGGGGCTTGCTGAGGGAGACCTGCATCCGCAGGGCGGCCAGGAGCAGCGGCCCCAAGCGCGCAGCCGTGCCGCTGAGGATCACATGCCCCACGACTTCCGGGGCCTGCACCATCAACGCCTGGGCCACCACCCCGCCAAAAGACAGGCCGACGAGGTGGGCGATGCCGTTCGGTGTGGAGCGGCGCACGAGGTCCGCCAGCCGAGAGACGGTATCCTCCATACAAAAGGGGCCGATGCCCGCGCTCTGCCCATGCTCCGGCAGGTCAGGGGCCAGACAATGGAACTCGGCCAAGCGCTCCAACTGGGGCAGCCACATGCGCCCGCTCAAGGGCGAGCCGTGCAGAAAGAGAATCGCGGGGGCATCTGCCGCCCCCGCTTCGTAAACGTGTAATGACCCCTGGGATGTTTGCGCTGTGGTCATGGTGCCGATTCCCCTTCTGATATCGATGTACCCCCCACGCCCCAACGCGGCGCATGGAGAACGCGCGATCAGGCACTCACCCGCGCCTGCAACCACTCCCCGACCAACCGAAGCACCCGCGCGTCCATCGGTTGCCGGGCCTGCTGCTTGTAGGTGGACAGCGTAGGCTCCCCCTCTTCCGCCCTCAAGATGTGCGTGACATCGGGCAACTTGTGCCCCTCAAAATCGCCCGGCACCAACTCGGCCATGCGATCCACATCCGCCGGGTTCACCTGGATGTCCTTCGAGCCGGTAATTGCCAGTACAGGCACCTGAATCCGCGGTAGGTCTTGCGCGGGGTCATAGTTGAGGAATTCGCGCATCCACCTGGCGTTCACCTTGGTAAACAACTGCGCCCGATACCAATCCTTGGTGGAGCGCCTGATCTTGTCCAACTGCTTGCGTTGCATCTTTGGCACATCGATAGGCAGGTGATCGATCAACCACTTGTTCAGTCCTCGCATCCCCTGAACTACCTGTTGCGTTTGCCAGACCAGCACCTCCTCGCCGGGCCGTGCCGCCCCAGCCAGGAAAATCGCGCCCGCCACCTCTGCGTCTCTCGCTGCGAGACGCGTGGCGATCAATGCCCCCTCGCTATGGCCCAGCAAGAACACCTGATCCCGGCGAATTCCCTCCTGCGTCCGGAGACAGGCCATCGCAGCAGAAGCGTCTGCCACGTTATCCAGGAACCCCGCCCCCCAAAAGTTCCCCTCGCTTGCCCCCACGCCCCGCTTGTCGTACCGGAACGTGGCAATCCCTCGCCCCGCCAGATAATCGGCAATCTCGCGAAAGGCATTGATAGGCAAACCGTGGGCGTTCTCGTTCCTGTCCACCTGCCCAGAACCCGCGATCAACAGCACGGCGGGGGAAACCCCTTGTCCATCAGGCCGTTGCAGGGTTCCTACCAGGTGTAGCGCTCCAGACTGAAACGTCAGTTCTTGTTCCATATCGATTCTCCGATGATGTACTTCGTCCTTGCTGCCCGACAACTCGCCAGAGTGACGCTCCGGCGTGGGATTATTGATCAGATTCCTCGATGGTGGGAGGCGTCAGGCTATTATCGGATTCGATGTCCGTGGAAGCCCGCTCGGATTCGGCATCGGCAGGGGCCTGGCCGGATTCGATATCGGGAGGAGTCGGTTCGGACGCCACATCGGTGGGAGATTGATCGGATTCGATGTCGGTGGGAGGCACTGGACGCGACCGGGCGCGCAGCCAGAGCGCAGCCGCCAGCACGGCCAGGGCAATCAGGGCGATGATGATCTCCACTGCAACGACGCCTATCACGCCCGCCTGCACCAACACGGCAAAATAGTTGCTCACGCTGTGCACGCCGATGGCGAGCAGCAGGAACCGCCAGGGGCGGCCCGTCGTGTAGCCATAGGCAGATAGCGCCGCCAGCGAGGTATGGAACATCACCGTGAAAAAGCGCTCGATAAAGCCCAGCAGCGCCAGTGGCCCAGCCAACTGGACCGTCGCCCAGGTGAACCCCGCGCCAAAGATCAGGTTAAAGACCCAGAATGCCTCGATGCCCCCATACCCCGCTCCGGCAGCCGCACCCAGCGCCAGCCCCGCGCGCGGGACGTTTTTCTCGCCGGTCAGGCTCAAGCCCGCCACAGCAATCCCGAACTTGGCGATTTCCTGGACCAGCCCCGACACCAGAACCAGCGGAATGCTGAACAATAGCGCATACTGGCCGATAGTCGCAGGTGGCAGCGTGTTCAGATAGAGTGTATTGATGGCCTGCTGGATGGGCACCTGCACCCAGGCGATAGTCAGGGGAAAAAGCACGATCCCCGCGACCAGTACGGCCCACGTCTGCCAGCGCCTCAACCACCTGCCTGCCAGCAAGATCAGCCAGGGCGCTGTAAAGACTACCGCCAACACGGCCGAACGCCAGTCTGGACTGCCTACGAAATCCAAGGGATTCATCGTGACCTCATCTGCCGCGGTGGCGGCTAGCCTTCCACAAGCTGCATGCGGGTGGTTCCGTTATCATACTGCACCAGGGTGTGCGGCGCGTCCACCTGATACCAGACCGATTGCGTGCCCTGGTCCGTGGAGATCTCGACCAGCCACGTGTCAAACGTGCCCGCTGGCACCTCGACCTGCTCCTGGCCCTGAACGGCGACAGTCAGATCTACTGCCAGAGCGTTCTGCGTCACCAGGACCGGGAACTCGGTCTCGTATCCCTCGGCAAAAGGCAGCGCCCGCAGGGTCATCAGAAGCTGGTCGTTGTCCAGCGCGTTCGCTGGCAAGTCCATCGTCGCGTTCTGCTCCTCGCCGTTCACGATGGCCTGAATCTCTACTTCATCTTCCTGGTAGACGGTGTTGATCTCTATTTCTGTGTTGGGAGCCTGGATGGTCTTGTGCTCTCCTAGCGGCTCCAGCGTCTGCGCGTCGATGCGCACCTCTGCCACCTGCTGGGCAGTGCCGATCATATCCGTCTGATTGATCACCCAGACGTCCTCCTGCTCGGAGAAGGAAACCTGCGCCGTGCCGATTTCATTAGCGTCCTGGTCCAACCATATATAGTTGGCAGTCTCGCCCGCTTGCCACGGCGCGGCCTCAAGCTCTAACCCGGCCTCGCCCTCCGGCGAGGAAGCGGTTCCACCACAGCCCAGGAGCAGGGCTACAACCGCCAGCAGCCAAGCTACCCGTCCCACAGTCCTCATCTAGATCCCTCCAATTATCGCGATACCGCACAATCCCGGCGAGCCAGGCCCGCAAGACATACTGCTGACAGATCAGGCCTTTTCCATGCCAAATGGCTAGGCTAACCGGCAAACATCCGCAGAATAGCACAATTTATCCGGCTAAGCAACTTGCAGAAAGAGCCCAAGCCGCGGCTCTTGCCAGTTAGCTCAATCTGCGGATAATGGGAGTAGGTTTCGGCGGGCACGTTTGCTGCCGAAATGCCGAACCACCGCCTGCCAGCTAGCGCACCCGCAGGAGTTATCCCATCACGGCAAAGGAGCGAACCATCATGCACGAACCTTCCCGCCAGGTCCACCTGGACTTTCACACGTCAGAGCATATCCCCGGCATCGGCAGCCGCTTCCACAAGGAGCAATGGCAGCAGGCCCTCCAGCTTGGGCGCGTGAACCTGATCAACATTTTCGCCAAAGGCCACCACGGGTGGAGCTACTACCCGACGCAGATAGGTCACGTGCACCCGCACCTGGATTTCGATCTGCTGGGCAGCCAGATTGCGGCCTGCCACGAGATCGGCGTGCGCGCGCCCATCTACTTTACCGTGGGCTGGTCGGCCAACGATGCGGAGGAACACCCCGAATGGTGCTTGCGTGACGAGGATGGCAGCATCCACGCGGGTTCCTGGGACTGGAGCGCCGGGCCAGAGACGCCCAAACCCACCTTTTCCTGGAAATCCCTGTGCGTGGGCACGCCCTATCACGACCTGATCCGCGCCCAGACGGAGGAACTCTGCCGGATGTATGACGTGGATGGCTTGTGGTACGACATCTATCAGGTCACCGGCGGCTGCTACTGCGAGTATTGCCAGCGCGGCATGCGCGAGCGGGGGCTGGATCCCAGCAATCCTGACGATGCTATGCAGTATCGGGTAGACACCGTGCGCGCGCACGCCGATGACCTGCGAGAACTGGTGCTCAGCTACCATCCCGAGGCCAGCGTCTATTTCAACGGCATCACCACCCTGGATCGCCCCATGAACCTCAAGCATCGGCTGTTCGAGGTGAACACCAAGAACGACCTGGAAGACCTGCCCACCACCTGGGGCGGCTATGACAAGTTACCCATCCGCGCCAGGTTCTTCTCCAAGATGGGCAAACCGGCGGTCGCCATGAGCGGCAAGTTCCACACCTCCTGGGGCGAGTTCGGCGGCTTCAAAGACCCGGAGGCCATTCGCGCCGAGGCAGCCGCCATGATCGCCTTTGGCGTCTGCTGTAACTTTGGCGACCAACTGCACCCCTGCGGCGAGATGGACCTGGAGACGTACCGCAACATCGGGCACGCCTACAAGTATGTGGAGCAGATCGAGGAGTATGGTATCGGCGGCCAGCCTCTGGCCAGCCTGGGCCTGTGGCTCACCGGCTCGCTGGCTCACGACGAGGGCGCGGCGCGTATGCTGCTGGAGGAACAGGTAGATTTCGACACCGTGGGGCCGACAGCGGACCTTGCCGCCTATGAAGTGATCGTCATCCCCTCGCGGCCCTGCCTGTCGAGTCAGGATGCGGCCATGCTCCAGGCGTATGTGGACCAGGGCGGCAAGCTGTTGGTGATGGGGGCGGGCGCGTTGGACGCGGCCCAAGGGGCGTTCGTGCTGGACGTGGGCGCGCGCTACATCGGGCCGGGCCAGTTTGACGTGGACTATACCGTGGTGGGCGACGAGCTGGCGGAGGGGCTGGTGCGTTCCCCCTTCCTCAACTATGCCTCGGCCCTGCGCGTCGAGCCGCAGGAAGGCACCCTTGTGCTGGCCGCCCTGCGCGAGCCATACTTCAGCCGGACCTACGGCCACTATTGCGGGCATCAGAATACGCCGTACCAACTGGAGAACGCGCCCCACCCTGCGGCCATCCGGCACGGCAACGTGATCACCCTGCTGCACGGCCTGGACGAACTATACTACCGCCACGGGGCCAAGGTACATCGCCAGTTGTTCATCAATGCCCTGCGCCAACTGCACACCCGGCCAATGATCGCCGTGAACCTGCCCAGCGCGGGGCGGGTCAGTCTTCTGGCCCAGCCGGAGCAGGGGCGCTATGTGGCCCATCTGCTGTACGCCGCCCCGATGCAACGCGGACGCTGCCTGGTGCTGGAGGACCTGCCCACCCTGCGGGACGTGTCAGTGACGGTGCGCCTGCCCCAGATGCCGCAACAGGCCTACCTGGTGCCCGTCAATACGCCGCTCCCGTGCACAATCGGCGCAGACGGCACAGCCACGGTGACGGTGCCCGAGTTTAGCTGCCACTGCGCGGTGGTGTTCGAGTAGAATCCATAATAGACGGCATGTGCAGGGCGCGAACGCAATAAGGTTCGCGCCCTGCACATCAGGCTGCCAGCGTCCTCTCCGCTCTGAAGGCAGTCCGTTTGTTCGCTTGCCGCCTACAAACTATTGCGCTGGCTGGACGCCCCGTTGGCGAAAAGCTCCGGGTGGGGCGTCAAACCCGCGTGCCATTCCTCCAGTCGCCGCCATAGCTCGCGGACTATTTCCTGTGCTTCCGGCGCAGCCCACAGGTTCCTCACCTCGCCGGAGTCGGCTTGCAGGTCGAACAGGTTGCCGTCCGCCTCAGTTAGGGGCACGCGCGCACCCTCCCGATACCAGTCCACGTCCATGCGGTAGCGAGCCGTGCGAATAGCCGCGCGCATGGTCTGACTGCGCGGGCGCGGCGCGCCGCCTGCCGCTTGCAGGCTGGCCCAGACGCGCGCATCCGCCCCGCGAATGTCGCCCGGCGGCTGCCTGGTCGCCATCGAGCGTTGGAACAGCGGCGCCTGCGAGTCGGGATTGCCAATTTGGGCGTACACTGCCTCCGGCGCAGAGTCGGATAGCAGATCGCGCCCCCGATAGTCCGCGGGAGCCTCCAGCCCGGCCAGGTGCAGCAGCGTGCGGCCCGTATCCACCAACTCGCAGATGTCCGTCACCGTCCCGCGTCGCTCGATCCCCGGCCCGGCCAGGATAAAGGGCACCCGCCACACCTCGCTATCGAAAAAGCCCTTTTCCGTCGCGCCCCATTCCCCCAGGGATTTACCGTGGTCGCTGCTGAACAGGATGATGGTGTTTCGCTCCAGATCGAGCGCCTGCAACGCCGAGAGCAGCCGCCCTACCTCGTGATCCACGCAGGCCACCAGCCCCATGTAATCCTTCCACACCTGCCGCACCTGCTCCCGCGACAGGTCGCGCATGCGCATGTTGTCCGCCACCCGCCGGTCGCGCGCGGCGCGGCCCTGGTAAGCGGCGTCGTCATAGTAGCGAATGGGGAGCTGGTCGGGATCGTACAGCGCGTCAAAGGGGGGCGGGGCCAGCACCGGCGTGTGCGGCCAATTGTGGCTCACCCGCAGAAGAAAGGGCTGCTCCGCTGGCAACGCGCGCAGCCAATCGATGGCCCGGTCGGTAATTACCTGGCTGGGATGGCCGTGCGCCACGGGATAAGTGCCCGCCAGGATGATGGGCGTGCCGCCGGGCCGCTTGAGCACGTGGAAGCGCTGCTCGTCGTACTCCTCGTTGAGCGCGTAATAACCCGAGTACTCTTCCAGGTTCACCAGGGAATCGTTGTGCTGCCAGGTAGGGTGGTTAGGCGTGTGCCACTTGCCGATGCTGGCGGTGGCATATCCGGCCTGAGCCAGCACTTCGGGGAAGGTGCGCGTGCCCACCGGGTAGACGCCGTCCATCTCAAAGACGAAATTATGCAGCGTGCCCAACTCCAACGGGTAGCGGCCCGCCAATTGGGTGGCGCGGCTGGGCACGCACACCGGCGAGTTGCACACGCAATTCTGGAACACGACCCCGCGCCGGGCGAGGCGGTCGAGGTAGGGCGTTTTCGCCCACGCGGAACCATAGCACCCCAGCGAATCGGGACGCTGCTCATCGGTCTGAATCCAAAGGATATTCGGGTTAGCCATACGTACCTTTCCAGTCTAGGAAGTGAACCACGGAACACACAGCAGAATGAACCACGAAATACACGAATGGTGTATTGGTCAATCGGATGTTACACAGACATGGGTAAGTGGTTCATTGCAGCCAATTGCTGTGTGCTTATCGTAGGCGCGGTTTCCATGCCGCGTTCTGCGCTGGATTACGCTTCTTTCGCGGTATGGAAACCGCGCCTACGACCCCAGCGCTATTTCGTGTATTTCTGTACTGGTCAAGAGGATGATGCACAGCCCCACCTGGGACTGAAGGTCCCAGTCTGGGAGAAGTGGAAACCCGCTGAAGCGGGTTAACTGCATTCTAGTAGGCTTGAGCCTACTTTTTAACCATTAGCCCGGCACCTTCAGTGCTGGGCGGGGGCACGGAGCGAGCCTCG
>Ga0209347_1000468_pt1 | contig 101862 bp, 105 predicted proteins | sample AutmiccommuBRH23_FD_187382 | JGI IMG/M metagenome (GOLD analysis project Ga0209347, IMG submission 187382) | Deep subsurface microbial communities from Mt. Terri, Switzerland - Autotrophic microbial communities BRH/23 (SPAdes) (version 2) | ecosystem: Environmental > Aquatic > Deep subsurface...
CGATCCGTCACCATCAACATCGACGACCACCTCATCACGGCCGAACCCCGCATCGACGACGACGCCCGCGCCATCCTCAAGCAACTACCCCCAGTCACCATGGGGCACTAGAACTGTGGAACTCAGGTCGGACCGGCAGCGTAAGAACCCCCATCATCGGAACACCTCGACCCATAACCCAGCACCGACGCGTACACCCCAAATACACCCTCAATCGTGAACATTCGGTAAAGGCCACTCCGTGTGGATACTGTGGCCGCATGACACCGGTCGGATGGCTCGTGGCGGCGCTGGCACTCGGCGTCGGAATGCTCGTCGGGGTGCTGTTGCTGCGCCGTCGCGCCAAGCAGGAGGTTGTCGCACGCACCCTGGTGCCGCACCGCACCCGGCAGGTGATCGCAGCGTTGCAGTCGGGCGCCGTCATTGTGCGTCCCGACCGCAGGGCCGCGTTCTCCAACCATTCCGCGTCGGCGCTCGGGATCGCCCGGCCCGACGGCGCGCTTCACGCCGGCGTTGCCGACCTCGCCGAGCGGGCGTGGCGCACTGGCAACGTGGTCGAAGAGGAAGTGGAGGTGCGGCGCGGCGTGCTCGGCGCGGTGACTCAGGTGCACGTGCGCGTGACTCCCATTGACGACGAGTTGGCACTTGCCGTCGCGAACGACAACACGGAGCAGCGCGCGGCGGAGGCGACCAGGCGCGAGTTCGCCGTCAACGTCTCACACGAACTGAAGACGCCGATCGGCGCGCTGTCATTGCTGGCAGAGAACGTCGAGGACGCCTCGGACGAGCCGGAGCTCGTCCGGCAGTTTGCTGTCAAGATGCGGCGCGAGGCCAGGCGGCTGACCAAACTCATTCAAGAGATCATCGAGATTTCGCGCCTCCAGGGGGGCGAGTCCGTGCTCGACCATGAAGAAGTCGACGTCGTCGGCGTCGTACACGAGGCCTTCGAGGGCGCCCGCCTCGCCGCAGAGAACAAGCGCATCGAGTTGGTCGCGGACGTGCGCATCCGGCCCCTGGTCCTGGGGGACAGAGACCTCCTGGTGATGGCGGTGCGCAACCTCGTGGACAACGCGATCGCCTACTCCGATCCGGGGGCCCGAGTGACCGCCTCGGTGACGGCCAAGGACGACGCCGTGTCGGTCGCGGTGCTCGATCAAGGGATCGGGATCGACACCAAGGATCAGGAGCGCATCTTCGAGCGCTTTTATCGCACCGACCCCGCGCGGGCTCGGCAGACGGGCGGCACAGGACTCGGTCTGAGCATCGTCAAGCACGTGGCCCTCCAGCATTCCGGTGCCGTCACGGTCTGGTCCCAGCCCTCCGTGGGCTCCACCTTCACGATCACCCTGCCCCGATATGAGGAGTCTCCATGAGCGACCACGTGCTGATCGTCGAGGACGAGCAGACTTACCGCGAGTCTCTGCTCTTCATCTTCGAGCGCGAGGGCTTCCGCGTGACCCTGGCAGCTACCGGCCGCCAAGGCATCGATGCCTTCGAGCGAGACGGCGCCGACATCGTCTTGCTTGACCTGATGCTCCCCGAGGTCTCGGGCACGGACGTATTCCGTGCCATCAGGGCGCATTCCGACGTGCCCGTGGTGATGGTGACCGCGCGCGACGACCAGATCGACAAGATCATCGGCCTCGAGTTGGGCGCCGACGACTACGTCACCAAGCCGTACAGCGGCCGCGAGCTCGTGGCGCGGGTGCGCAATGTGCTGCGCCGGAGGGCCGCGGGCCCGGCCGTTCTTCACGACGAGCCCACGCGGCTCTCCGTGTCGGGCTTCACGCTCGACCCTGAACGGCTCACCGTCACCACGGACGACGCTGTGAAGTCCTTGCCGCCAAAGGAGTTCGCGCTCTTTCACCTGCTTGTCTCCAACGCCGGGCGCGTGCTGACCCGCCGAGTCATCATCGATCGCGTCTGGGGCGCCGACTACTTTGGCGACACCAAGACGCTCGACGTCCACATCAAGAGGCTGCGGGGCCGCATCGAGGCCGAGCCGAGCTCTCCGCGCTACGTGCAAACGGTCCGCGGCGTCGGCTACACGTTCGAGCCCTAAGCCCCCCACACGGGGGGCTTTGTCGAACCGTGATGTGCGTTCACCGAACGTTTACCGGGCGTTCACGACATGCGGTCGCACCCGTTACCTTGCGTCCTTAGCGTGGGTGTCGACCGGCAAACGTCGGGAAGTGTCAACACGTTAGGAAATCCAGTGAACATCGCACTTCGCTCGGGTGCCGTCGCTTCTGCGGCCGCGCTCACGCTGCTGCTCTCGGCCTGCTCGCCCTCGAACGAGGCCGACCCGACCTCCTCGGCAACCTCCGATGCCCCCGGGACTTCCGACGCCATGGTGCTGTCGGGCACTCTCAACGGCGCCGGAGCTTCCTCGCAGGAATCGGCCATGGAGGCCTGGCGCGCAGGCTTCACCGCTGACAACGCCGACGTCATCGTCAACTACGACCCGGTCGGCTCCGGCGGCGGTCGCACCCAGTTCCTCGACGGTGCTACCTCCTTCGCAGGTTCCGACTCGCTGATGGATGAACAGGAGTACGCACTTGCGGCTGACCGTTGTGACGGTGACGCCGGTGCGATCCACCTCCCCATGTACATCTCGCCCATCGCGGTCATCTTCAACCTGCCCGGCATCTCGAGCATCAACATGACCGCCGACGTTATCGCGCAGATCTTCGACGGCAAGATCACCACCTGGAACGACGCGGCGTTGGCTGACATCAACCCCGACGTCGAACTGCCGTCCACGGCGATCACCATGGTCCACCGCGCAGACGAGTCCGGCACGACGTCCAACTTCACCGACTACCTCGTGAAGGCCTCGACCATGTGGCCCTACGAGAAGTCCGGCGACTGGCCCAACGCGCTCGGCGAGTCCGGCCCCGGCACCTCCGCCGTGGTGCAGATTGTCCAGGACACTGAGGGTGCGATCGGCTACGCCGATGCCTCGCGTGCAGGAGACCTCGGCACCGTTGCTCTCGGTGTTGGCGAAGAGTGGGTGCCGTTCTCGGCCGAAGCCGCCGCCGCCGTCGTCGATGCCTCGCCTCTGGCCGAGGGCGCCAACGGCGCCAACGACCTCGCGTACAAGCTGGACCGCACCACGACCGCTTCGGGTGCCTACCCGCTCGTGCTCGTGTCGTACCACATCCTGTGCCAGCAGTACGATGACGCCGACGAGCTCGCGCTTGTCACGTCCTTCCTGAAGTACGTCGCCTCTGATGCTGGTCAGCAGCAGGCTGCGTCGGCAGCGGGTTCGTCCCCGATCTCATCTGGACTGTCGAGCGAGATCACCGCGATTCTCGACGGGATCGCGGGTAACTAACCCTCCAGCCGTATAGGTTCGGTGGTGGGAGCGTCCCCCTCGGGGCGCCCCACCACCGGCCTGTTCCACAGCACAGGGAGTGAAACCGAGTGACCAGCACTCAACACCGCGCAGTCGTGGACGACCACGAGCACGCGCTCATGGCCCGCAAGGAGTCCGCGGCCGACAAAATCTTCGCCGGGCTCTCAGGGGCGTCGGCTTCGTTGATCCTGGTGTTGCTCGCGGCGGTAGCCACATTCCTGCTTGTCGAGGCGTGGCCGGCACTCACCGACACCACTGGCGACCTGGCCGATAGAGTCCAGTGGATCACGCCGGAGCGCGGAGAGTCCCTCATCGAGGTGATCGGTTTCCTCGTGTTCGGCACGATTCTGATATCTTCGATCGCCTTGCTTATCGCCACCCCACTGTCAGTGGGAATCGCCCTGTTTATCTCGCACTACGCGCCTCGCCGCCTCGCCGCCGGCTTGGGCTATCTCATCGACTTGCTCGCCGCGATCCCCTCGGTGGTCTACGGACTTTGGGGCGCCATCGTCCTCATCCCGGTGCTGCAGCCCTTCTACCAGTTCCTTTCCGAGATCCTCGGGTGGATACCACTCTTCGCGCCAGCCGAGGATGGCACCGTCTCCGGCACAGGCCGCGTGGCCATGTCGGCGGCCATCGTGCTGTCCATCATGGTGCTGCCGATCATTACGGCCGTCTCCCGCGAGGTGTTCCTGCAGACGCCCAAGCTGCACGAAGAGGCGGCGCTGGCGATGGGCGCCACCCGTTGGGAGATGATCCGTATGGCTGTCTTCCCCTTCGGCCGTTCGGGCGTGATCGGCGCGACAATGCTCGGCCTCGGCCGTGCGCTTGGCGAGACGATGGCCGTGTACATGATCATGTCGCCAGGGCTAAGTTACTCGTTCAACATCCTTCAGGCTGGGGAGCACAACACCATCGCATCCTTCATTGCGCTGCAGTTCCCTGAGGCCAACTCCTCCGGGGTATCCGCGCTGATCGCGATGGGTCTCGCTCTGTTCATCATCACGCTGCTGGTCAACATGGCAGCCCGCTGGGTCGTCTCCCGCCGGTCCGAGTTCTCGGGAGCAAACTGATGGCCGCCAAGACCCTGACGTCGTCGCCGCTGGGCGAACTCTCCCCGCGCCGCAAGTGGACCAACCACGGCATGTCGGCGCTGATCTACGGCGCGTTCGCCGTGGCCCTCATCCCGCTCGTATGGCTGTCGGTCACGGTGGTCACCCGCGGACTCGACCGCTTCATGGTCGACTCCAACGGTGACAAGAACTTCAACTTCGAGTTCCTCAACCAGTCGATGCGCGGCGTCTTCGGGGGCATGCCCGAGGGCGGCATTTACCACGCCGTCGCCGGCACGCTCCTCATCACCCTCACAGCGACCGTCATCTCGGTGCCGATCGGCTTGCTCACGGCCGTCTACTTGGTCGAGTACGGCACGGGGTGGCTCAAGTCCGCGGTGACCTTCTTCGTCGACGTGATGACGGGCATCCCCTCCATCGTCGCTGGCCTCTTCGCGTATGCGGTGTTTGCCGTGATTGTGGGGCCGGGCACCAAACTCGGCGTGGTCGGCGCGGTGGCACTGTCTGTGCTGATGATTCCTGTCGTGGTGCGAGCCACGGAGGAAATGCTTAAACTCGTCCCGAACGAGCTACGCGAAGCGTCCTATGCGCTCGGCGTTCCCCGTTGGCTGACGGTCACCAAGATCGTCATCCGCACGGCAGCCGCGGGAATTACCACCGGCATCACGCTCGCGATTGCAAGGGTTATCGGCGAGACTGCGCCGCTACTCATCGCCGTGGGTGTGACCGACGCGTACAACCTCAACCTTTTCGACGGCCGCATGATGACGTTGCCGGTGTACATCGTCGCCGAATGGCGCAAGGGCGACCAGCCCTGCAACGACCCCGGCATTCCGTGCGTGCCGGAAATCACCGAATACCGCGCGTGGGCGGCGGCGCTCGTCCTCATTCTGATCGTCATGGCGCTCAACCTTTTTGCGCGCCTCATTTCCAAGTACTTCTCGCCCAAGACCGGTCGGTAAAGGAATCCACGTGGCCAAGCGCATTGACGTCAACAACCTCAACGTCTACTACAGCAGTTTTCTGGCAGTGGAAGACGTGTCGCTCGCGATCGAGCCCAACTCCGTGACGGCCTTGATTGGCCCGTCCGGTTGTGGCAAGTCCACGTTTCTGCGCACCCTCAATCGCCTGCATGAGGTCATTCCCGGCGCCCGCGTCGAGGGCGAAGTGCTCATGGACGGCACCAACCTCTACGATTCTTCGGTTGACCCGGTGGCGGTGCGCCGTCACGTCGGCATGGTCTTCCAGCGGCCCAATCCGTTTCCCACCATGTCGATCGCAGAGAATGTGGTTGCCGGCGTCAAACTCAACAGTGGTCGGATGTCGAAGCCGGACGCCGAAGAGCTCGTGGAAGCGTCGCTACGGGGCGCGAACCTGTGGGACGAGGTGAAGGACCGTCTCGGCAAGCCGGGCTCGTCGCTGTCTGGCGGCCAGCAGCAGCGGCTCTGCATCGCGCGAGCGATTGCCATCAAGCCCGACGTGCTGCTCATGGACGAGCCGTGCTCGGCTCTCGACCCGATCTCCACGCTCGCCATCGAGGACCTCATCCAGGACCTGAAGGAGAGCTACACGATCGTGATCGTCACGCACAACATGCAACAGGCCGCGCGCGTGAGCGAGAAGACTGGCTTCTTCAACATCGCGGGCACAGGCATGCCTGGCAAGCTCATCGAGATGGATGACACCACCACGATCTTCTCCGCACCGTCGGAGAAGGCGACCGAGGACTACATTTCGGGTCGCTTCGGGTAGGTCGACGGTCGCTGCAGCGACTTGGCGGTCAGAAGTGTTCGCGACTGACCGCGTTGCGGGTGTCTGTCCGGCAAGCGCTACTGCGAGGCGGTCGCGAGTTCCGCAAGCACCGACTGGTACTCGGGGAGCGTGCCGTCCACGATGGGCAGCGTGCCGGTCGTGGCGGCGCTGTCAGCGACGCTCACGGTGTAGCTGCCGACGAGACCGGGGTCCGCGGGCGACGTCGTGATGAAGGCCTCCGAGCCGTCGCTCAAGCCCAGTTGGACCGACCCCATGGGCGCAATGTCGTAAGTCTGCACCATGGTGCCGACGGTCACGTCGACGGTTGCCGTAGCGTCGCCGTCGTTGTACAGGTACCCGACGAGGGCCGCTGGCTCTCCCTCGCCGGTCGTCACGAGTAAGAAGTTCTGGGCTTGCACTTCGCCGACCACGGCCCCGGTGCCGTCGGAGGCGTCGTATTCGTTGGACGTCGTGATGCTTGCGGTGAGCGCGCAAGAACTCAGGGACAGCATGGCGCCGAGGGCGACGGCGGCAACCTTCGCGCGTGTGTGCACGAGATTTCCTTTCGCGGGAGGGGACGTGGCACCAGAATAACGGCACCCGGCTGCGGGCCTCCACCGCGTGTCGTTGCCGCGCCTCCGCGCCTTCGCGCTATAGAGGCACTCGATCGCGGTGGTAGACTAGGCGCTCGGATCAAAGGGGAAACGGACACATATGAACTTCGTCGTCGGCGAGACAGTCGTCTATCCGCACCATGGTGCCGCCCTTATCGAGGACATCAAGAAGCGCACCATTCGTGGTGAGGAAAAGATGTACCTCAAACTCAGGGTTGCGCAGGGAGACTTGACGATTGAGGTACCCGCAGAGAATGTCGACCTTGTGGGTGTTCGCGATGTCGTGGACCAGGCGGGACTGGTGAAGGTATTCGCCGTCCTCAGGGAGCCCTACATCGAGGAGCCGACCAACTGGTCGCGCCGTTACAAGGCCAACGTGGAGAAGCTCGCTTCGGGCGATGTCATCCGCGTGTCCGAGGTCGTTCGTGACTTGTCTCGTCGGGATACCGACAAGGGCCTCAGTGCCGGTGAGAAGCGCATGCTTTCCAAGGCGCGCCAGATTCTGGTGAGCGAACTTGCCCTCGCCGAGAAGTGCGACGAGCCCACTGCCGAGACCCGACTCGACGCGGTCCTCGCGTCGTGACCACGGCGGCCGTCCTGACGGCCGCAGGTAGCGGCTCTCGACTGGGCCGCGGCACACCCAAGGGCCTTGTCACCGTGGGCGGAATTCCGCTCGTGCGGTGGGCCGCCTCGGCCCTGGCTTCCGTGTGCGAACGCATTGTGGTGACCGTTCCAGCCGACTCTGTATCCGCCTTTGTCGATGCCGTGGAGGGCGTTTCTGCTCGGGTCGAGGTCGTCGTGGGTGGTGCGACGCGTCAGGCTTCCGTCTCGCTCGGCCTGCGCGCGCTCGCCGACTTGGACGATAGCGATGCCGTGTTGGTGCACGACGCGGCGCGGCCTTTCATGCCGATCGCTGTATTTGGGCGCTTGTTGGAGGGGCTCGAGACTCACGACGCCGTCATCCCCGTACTTCCCGTAGTGGACACGATTGTTGCTGGCATCGGCGGCGAGGTGAGTTACCTGCCGCGGCCCAGTCTGGGTGCGGTGCAGACCCCGCAGGCGTTCTTGATGGGCGCCTTGCGCGACGCACACGCGCGCGCGGAGGAGGACGGTTTCGAGGCAACGGACGACGGCGCGTTGGCGCTCAGGAGTGGATATCGCGTGGGATCGGTCGAGGGTGACCCGCTCGGTGCGAAGATCACGTATCTCGAGGATCTCGAGGCGGCCGAACGAAGGGTTCAGGGATGATGCGCACCGGCATTGGTACTGACACACACGCGTTCGGCACCGACACGGGCCTGCACCTCGCCGGACTCTCGTGGCCCGATGAGGTCGCGCTGTCCGGGCACTCCGACGGCGACGTCGCGGCCCATGCGTTGTGCGACGCACTGTTCTCGGCTGCGGGGCTCGGCGACCTTGGCTCGAACTTCGGCACCGACCGCCCCGAGTGGGCGGGAGCCTCAGGCGCGGCACTGCTCACGGAGACCGCCACGCGCGTGCGCGCTGCGGGCTTTGACATCGAAAACGCCGCCGTTCAGGTGATCGGAAACCGCCCTAAGCTAGGCCCGCGCAGGGCCGAGGCAGAGGCGGCACTGTCCGACGCCGTCGGCGCGTCCGTGAGTGTTTCCGCCACGACCACCGACGGTCTCGGCCTGACGGGTCGCGGCGAGGGACTCGCAGCGATCGCGACGGCGCTGCTCTCGCAGCGGTAACGTCGCCGGGCGCGCGCATGGCGCGGCGCACTCATCCGGGCACGGTGCCGCGCCCTCGCGCGCGCTCTCGCGACGCTCCGAACCGCTGAGAATGCCGCGCCCTCGCGCGCGCTCTCGCGACGCTCCGAACCGCTGAGAATGCCGACACGCCGGGAAGGCGGCGCCACGGCAGGACCTGTGCGGCGTGGCGGTGCACCAAAGGTTCGTAGTGTGGGGTGGCCCGGGCACGGCGGAACCGAGACTGGACGGGAACGGTAGCCTTGCACACGTGACTCTGCGCCTGTTTGACACCGCCACCCGCGAGGAGCGCGACCTTGTTCCGGTCGTGCCTGGCCACGTGGGCATCTATTTGTGTGGTCCGACGGTGCAGTCGAGCCCGCACGTAGGCCATTTGCGGAGCGCGGTCGCGATGGATGTGCTGCAGCGGTGGCTTGAGCGTTCGGGATTGACCGTCACCCTGGTGCGCAACGTCACCGACATCGACGACAAGACGCTGACCAAGGCCGCCGACGCAGGGGTCGACTGGTGGGCTTGGGCCCTGCGTTTCGAGCGCGAGTTCCAGGTCGCGTATGCGGCCGTGGGAGTCAAGCCGCCTGCGGCCGAGCCGCGAGCGACCGGACACATTCCGGAGATCGTGGCACTGATCGCGACCCTGATCGAGCGCGACCACGCCTATGAGAAGGACGGCTCGGTCTACTTTGACGTCCGTTCGTACGCGGAGTACGGATCGCTCACCAACCAGGGTTTGGACGATCTCACACCGGCAGTTGACGCACCGCCGGAGGACAAGCGCGATCCCCGAGACTTCGCGCTGTGGAAGGCGCGCAAGCCCACGGAGCCCGTGACGGCGTCGTGGGATTCGCCGTGGGGTCCAGGGCGGCCGGGCTGGCATATCGAGTGCTCGGCGATGGCGCGCCGGTATTTGGGCGACACTTTCGACATTCATGGAGGCGGGCTCGACTTGCGCTTCCCGCACCACGAGAACGAGCAGGCCCAGTCGCATGCGGCCGGGTACCGCTTCGCGCAAGTGTGGATGCATGCCGCTTGGGTGACGCAGTCCGGCGCCAAGATGTCGAAGTCCCTGGGCAACGGCTTGGGGGTGGGCGAGGTGCTGGCGCGCTACCCCGCGCCCGCACTCCGACTTGCCCTGGCGCAAGTGCACTACCGTTCGATGCTCGAATACTCGGACGCCACCATGGACGATGCCACCGCCACATGGGCGCGGCTCGCCGGGTTCGTGCAGCGCGCCTCGGAACGGGTGGGGGCGCCGACGGAGGAGCAGGTTCGCGCAGCCGTGCTACCCGAAGCGTTCGTGGACGCGATGAACGACGACCTTTCCGTGCCGCGGGCGCTGGCCCACGTCCACGAGGCCGTGCACGCTGGCAACGCGGCCGCGACGGCGGGAGCCACCGACGTGTTGAGGGCCACGCTTCTTGACGTGCGCGCAATGCTGGACACTTTTGGCCTGGACCCCGCATCGGCGATGTGGGCCGCGCCCGACACCGCGGCATCGGCAGCCATGGGCGCCTTGGACAGCCTTGTGGGCGCCGACATCGCCGCGCGGTCTACCGCGCGCGCCACCAAAGATTGGGCGACAGCTGACGCCATTCGGGACAGGCTCGCGACCGCGGGCATCGTGCTCGAAGACTCGGCAGAGGGCGTGCGCTGGTCGCTCGCGGAGGAGAACTGATGGCAGGGAATCAAAAACGTCCAGGCGCCACGCGCAGGATCAAGAAGGGGCCGAGCATCGGCACCGGTGGCAAGGGACGCAGGGCTCTCGAAGGCAAGGGCCCCACGCCCAAGGCCGAGGACCGTCCGTATCACAAGGCGTACAAGGTCAAGCAGGTGGCTGATCGTGCGGCTGAGAAGCGATCGAACCCGAGCGGCGGCGGGCCACGTGACCGCACCTCCAAGGCGGACGACGTCATCATCGGCCGCAACTCCGTGCTGGAGGCGTTGCGCGCAGGGATTTCGGCGAACGTGCTGATGGTGTTCGAGCGGATTGACGCCGACGACCGGATCACCGAGATTGTCTCCAAGGCGGTCGAGCGCGAGATCGAGGTCCGGGAAGTCTCGAAGCCGGTGCTCGATCGAATCGCCGACGGCAGCCCGCACCAGGGCGTCGCGCTCGAAGTGGCGCCATACGAGTATCTGCAGCCGGCGGACCTGCTTGAGGCGCCGAGCCCCATCAGACTGATCGCGCTTGACGGTATCCAGGATCCCCGCAACCTCGGCGCGATCCTGCGTTCTGCAGCGGCCTTCGGAGCCCACGGAGCGGTGATCCCGGAACGCCGTGCAGCGGGCGTCACGGTGGCGGCCTGGAAGGTCTCTGCGGGTGCGGCGGCGCGGATTCCAGTGGCCCGCGCGGTCAATCTGGTGCGCGCCCTCGAGGACTACAAGAAGGCGGGTCTGTTTGTTGTCGGACTCGACGCGGATGGCGACGTAGAGCTTGCGGAGTCCAATCTGCTTGACGGGCCGCTCGTGATCGTCGTGGGCGCCGAGGGCGCGGGGTTGTCGCGGTTGGTGCGCGAGACGTGCGACCAGGTCGCGTCGATCCCGATTTCGGCGGCCACCGAGAGCCTCAACGCCTCGGTCGCCGCGTCGATCGCCTTGTACGAGGCATCCAAGGCTGTTCCGCACCGGGGCGAGTAGATCGCGCTAGGGGCGCTCGATGAGCCCTAGCGTGACGAACGCCTCCACGAGGCCCGCGTGTTCTGGCCCCGCAGCCACGAGGTCGGCGAGGGCCAGCAACGCCGGCGCGGAACCTTCGATCGCCACGGAGGTTCCGGCGAACTCGAGCATCTCGAGGTCGTTGGGGCCGTCGCCGAACGCCACCACGTCCTCGCGCGTCAGTCCGAGGTGAGCGATTGCCGGGGCCATGCCAGTCGCCTTGTTGACTGCGGCGAGGAAGATCTCCCCACCTCCGTCGCCAAGATCCCGCAACGATGACGGGACGATGTCGACGTCAGGGCCGATCAGCGCGGCGATCTGTTGCAGCGGCACCGGGCCTGAGAAGGACATGATCTTCGACGGGCGAATCATGGAGAGATCCTCCTGGACGGTGAACGCGTCGACGAGGCTGTGCAGTCCTTCGGCGGCCGCTGGATCCGCAGACTGCTGAGCGTGCTCGGTCATCGCGACCACCACGGCTCGCCGTGTGAATGTGGCGGTGGGGGTCTCCAGGATGTACAGGGAGATGTTCGCATCAAGGTGCCCCAATGCCCGAGCAGCCAAGTCGTCGGAGAATCGCACGTCAAGCAAGGTCTGGCCGTCGAACTCGACGTACGCGCCCGAGGTGGCCACAAACCCGTCAAAGCCGGAATCGAGCACCTCGTCGGGCACCAGCGATAGGGGCCGACCGGTGCACAGGAACACCACGTGACCCCGGGATCGAGCCGAGGCCACGGCCTCGACGTGTGCCCGGGGGACCACGCCGTGGTGAGCGTAGGTGCCATCGAAGTCCAGAAAGATGGCGCGGCGCGCGAAGTCGCCGCCGAGCGGGAGACCGGTCACCGGGCTACTCGTCCGCTTCCGGTTCGCGACGCGACTTGGGCTTAGCCGTCACAGGTACCCGCGTGGAGGTGCGGCGCACCACCGCCGGGGTCGAGTCGTCCTGCTCCGGCTCGGGCACCGTGCCCCAGCCGTGCGTGTTGTCGTTCTCGTAGGCATCGCGCACCTTGTACGTGCTGCCGATCTCGGCCGTCAAGGCGGGTAGCTCGGCGGTCATCTCCGCGAGCGAACGGCCCAACACGGCCTTCTCGTCCTCCTTGGTGGGGAGGATGTGCTTGACGTAAGACGCGGTGACAACGGGCATCGGCACGTCGTGCCCGGCAGACTGCGCCAGGTACCACCGGTGTTCGAGCACCTCATGGAAGAGCTGGGCAGGCTCGAGCTTGCCGCGAAGCCCCTTGGGGACGGCTCGGACCGTGGGCTCGAAGATTCGGGTGAGCCATTGGTGGGCGCCGAACGTCTCGTCGTCTCCCACGTCGATGTGCAGGGTGCGAAACTCGTCGAGATCGTTGAGCAGGCGGCGGGCCTGGTTCTCTTGCACGTCGAGGCCGGTCAGGCGCAGCAGTCGGCGTGAGTGGTGACCGGCGTCCACCACCTTGGGCCGGATGGTCAGCGCGGTGCCGTCTTCGGTCTTCTGCATGTCGATCTCGCCCACATCGAAGCCCATGGAATTGAGGGCCTTCACACGCTCCGACACGTAGTAAGGGATGTTGGACGTCAGCGTCTCGGTCTCGGTGATCGCGAGCCACAACTGCTCGTAGCGCTGCGAGATGCGCTCCGCGATCTCGAACGGGTCGACACGCTCGTCGAGGTCCTCGTTTGCCTGAAGGTCGAGGAGTTCGCCGGTGATGTTGGTGACCCCGATCTCGAGATCGTAGTTTCGTTGGCCGTCCGACAGAGCGTGATGCATGTCGCCAGTCTCGGCGTCGACCAGGTACGCGGAGAATTCGGCGGCATCGCGACGGAACAGTGCGTTTGAGAGCGACACGTCGCCCCAGTAGAAGCCCGTGAGATGCAGACGCACCAGCAGCACCGACAGGGCGTCGACCAGTCGCTTCAGGGTTCCCTTGCGCAGTCCTTGACTGAAGAGAGCGCGATACGGGAGGGAGAAGGCGAGGTGCTCGGTGACGAGCGCAGCGGGGAGTTCTTCGCCAGCGTGGTCCACGCGCTCGGTGACGACGGCGACGGCCTTCACGCACGGGGCGCCCATGCGTTCGAGCTCGCGTAGCATTGCGAACTCCTTGTGAGCGATCTGCGGATTCGTCTCCTTGACGGCGAGTACTGTTTCGCCGTGTCGCACAAAGCGGACGACGTGGCGCGACAGGCCACGGGGAAGCGCGGCGATCCGGTCCTCGGGCCAAGCGCTCAGTGGCACCGACCACGGAAGGTCGATGAGCGAGGCGTCGGCGGCTCCTGTGATGCGCAGTGGCATGCGTCCAGGTTAGAGGGTGTCGGAGCACTCCTGTTGCGCCCAGACGCGTCGAAGGGCGACCCGGGAGCCCCGGATCGCCCTTCGACGAGGTGAAGAGTTATTTCTTGGGCGATGCGTTGGTCGTCACGGATTCGGTGCTGAGTCGCTTGCCTGATGCCGCAGAGAAGACGTGCTGCTCGCCTGCACGAATGGAGACCCAGATGGTGTCGCCGTTCTTGGGCACGTCGCGGGGGTCGATACGCACCACGATTTCGCCGTCGCCGCCGAACTTGATCTCGGCCTTTTTGGCGAGACTCTCCGGGAGGCGGCCGTAGACGAACGCGTCGGAACCAAGCTCTTCCACGAGGTCAACTTCGACCGGGAGCGAGCCTTCGGTGTTCGGGGCGACACGGTCCAGCGACTCGGGACGGAAGCCCAAGACGACGTGGCCCTTGTCTTCGGGAGTCATACCCGCGATGACGTCGCGCGCCAGCGGCACGGCCGTGGTCCCCACGGTGGCATGTCCACCCTCGACAGCGAACGTCGAGATGTTCATGGCGGGGGAGCCGATGAAGCCTGCGACGAACACGTTCGCGGGGGTGTCGTACATGTCGCGAGGAGTGCCGACCTGCTGGAGTACGCCGTCCTTCAAGACGGCGATGCGGTCACCCATGGTGAGTGCCTCAACCTGGTCGTGCGTGACGTAGACGGTCGTGACGCCGAGACGACGCTGGAGAGCGGCGATCTGCGTACGAGTCTGGACACGGAGCTTGGCGTCAAGGTTCGACAGCGGCTCGTCCATGAGGAACACCTGCGGCGAACGCACGATGGCGCGACCCATGGCGACGCGCTGACGCTGGCCACCCGAGAGGGCCTTCGGCTTGCGGTCAAGGTACTCGACGAGGTCGAGGATCTTGGCGGCGGCCTCGACACGTTTGCGGATTTCCGCCTTGTCGATCTTCGCGATCTTGAGCGCGAAGCCCATGTTCTCGGCGACGGTCATGTGCGGGTACAGCGCGTAGGACTGGAACACCATGGCGATGTCGCGGTCCTTGGGCTGCACGTTGGTCACATCGCGGTCGCCCACCCAGATAGCGCCCTCGTCGATGTCCTCGAGGCCTGCGAGCATTCGCAGCGCGGTGGACTTTCCACAGCCAGACGGCCCAACAACAACAAGAAACTCGCCGTCGGCGATGTCGATGTCAAGCTGGTTGACCGCGGGGCGGTCGGTGCCTGGATAAATCCTGGTGGCCTTGTCATAGGTCACGGTTGCCATAACTGGTCCCTTCACCGGCAGGTACGTGCCGGACGATCCGAAGTGAAGAGCATCTGTGCGGTGTCCACACTGACACTTGCCGTCGCGCCTGTGCGGCGGCCCTCCCATGGTGCCACAAGAGCGGCGGAATGGAAGACTCGGGAACTGTGCGAGGTGCCTGACCAGCGGTAACGTGGGGACATGGCTCGCCGCGCACTCGACCCCGGTGCCACCATCGGCGGTTATGTGGTGGAGCGCCAGCTGGGCGCGGGCGGTTCCGGCCAGGTGTATTTGGTGAGGGATGGCGAGGGCCTCCCGGCTGCACTGAAGCGGGTCGACGCACAGCACGACGAGGTGGCGGCGGAACGGCTCAGGCGCGAAGTGCGAGCCCTCATGGCGATCCGACACCCTGCGGTCCCGCGCGTGCGTGATGCCGAGCTCGAAGAGGACGAGACCTTCGTCGTGTTCGAATTCATCGAGGGCGAGAGCTTGGCGGTCGAGGTTTCGGACCGGGGTCCGCTCGTGGGTGAGGAGCTCGCCTTCTGTGCAGAGCGCATCGCCGGCGCGTTGGAGGCGGCCCACGCCGCGGGTTTGGTGCACCGCGACGTCACGCCGTCCAATGTGATGATGTCGCCGGACGGGGCGGTGCTCATCGACTTTGGCCTGTCTCACAGGGAGGACGACGACCGCCTGACGCGCGAGGGTCTTGTCAGCGGGACGTCTGGCTACGTCGCCCCCGAGGTGATTGACGGGGTCGAGCCCGGAACGACTGCAGATCGTTGGTCGTGGGCCGCCACCGTCGCATATGCGATGACCGGTGCGGCCCCGTTCGGCACGGGCAACTCCGCCATCCGCCGCACGTTGCAGGGAAAGTGGAAGGTGCCTGACCTTCCTGGAGCCGATGTCCTCGCGGCGGCGCTTGACCGCGACCTCGACGTGCGTCCGGGGATGCGGGATGTGGTCGCTGCGTTGCGGGGCGCGACCACCGTCTTGTCTCGGCAGTCCGTCCCAGCGACCACGGTCATGGAGAACGCTCCCGACGCTCCCGGTGGCACCGTAGCGCTGCCGATCGACGAGGGTTGGCCCGAACAAGGTGTCAACGCCGACGGCTGGGAAGACGACGACTCTTCCGAGGCGGACGACCAAGACGATGTCGACGAGTTCCTGTTGTCTCCCTCAGACGAGGTGGTCGAGGACGTCGAACTGTCGCCCCGCAGGCCGTTCCTTGTGGCGGCGTGGGCGATTGCTGCGTCGGCCGGGGCGATGCTCGGTCCGGTGGCTGCCGCCGCCGTGATCACGGTGGCCGCCCTGGTGGCCCGCACGGTCTTCGGGCGCGGCGAGGCGATACGGCAAGCGCGCGCGCGGCGGGGAGAGCGGCGCATGGATGCGGTGCTCCACACGGTGGGCGTCCCGTGGCACATCGTGCGAGCCCTCGTCGAACTCTTGCCTTCGCTGCTCGCCGCAGCGGCGATCGGAATCGGCGTCGCCACGCTCGGCTGGTGGTTGGTTTCTAGCGGCGCCGCCGCGCCCGTCGCGGCCGACACACAGGTCTGGGGGCACGCGATCGCTCTTGCCGTGGGGGCACTGGCGTTCATCGGCGCGCTGTGGTGGGGACTGTGGTCTTGGCGCACGCGGGAGGGGGCGTATCGCGTGACGGAGGCCCTCGCTCCGACCACGGGAGTGAGCGCCGCATGGATCGTGGTAGCGCTCATCGTCGCCGCTTCGTTCGTGGTGGCCGTCTACTTGGGCGCCGACCCTTGGTGGTGGCCGTTCCCGCAAATGCCCCAGACCGCCGGTTAGGTAAGGGCCGGTGGTCCCGATGTCCGGGGAATCGGGCGTCTTAGGATGCGAAGAAGGGACGAGGAAGGAATAACTTCATGCCACAGCCAGCGACCGTCGAGGGTGCCTCGACGCTCACGCGCTGGCGCCTGGTCCAGCCATGGATCAGTCTGCTTGTTCGCCTCGCGATGGGTATCATCATGATCGCCGCCGCGGTCCCCAAAATGATGGACGTTGACGAGTCGGTGCGCGCCGTGCGCGCGTATCGCCTGCTACCCGAGGTCGTCGTCCCCTTTTTCGGCACCGCGCTTCCGTACTTCGAGTTCGTGTTTGGGCTCGTCCTCATCGTCGGAGTGTTCGTGCGCTGGTCGGCGATTCTGTGGTTGGCCCTGATGGCGGTGTTCGTGTTTGGCGTGGCCTGGGCGTGGGCCAAGGGCTACAGCATCGACTGCGGCTGCTTCGGCGGCGGGGGCGACATCGCCGAGGGCACCACCGACTATCCTGGGCACATGCTTGAGCGTGCAGGATTTGTGTCGCTTGGCGTTTTCCTGCTTGTGTTCCCCCGTACAGCAATCTCGCTCGACGCATGGATGCGCGGCGAGTCTTTGGTCGCAGCGAGCCGACCCAAATAAGGAGTCCGCCATGGCAAAGAAGGACCTAGGTTCTGACAGGGTCGCATTGGCCAAGAAGCAAGCCCAGGCACAGGTGCGCGCCCAAGAGCGCCGCACTGCGGTGATCTGGGTGGTGATCGGCGTCGTTCTGGTGGCCCTGTTTGCGGCACTTGTCGCCTACATCGTGCGCCAAAGCGATGTGGCCGCTGTCGGGAGCGGCGACCAGTCCACTCCCGCCGTGGCGTCTGAGAACTACGGCTTCCCGGTCGGCAGCACGGGAGTGGTGGGAGAGGGTCTTGACGACAGCCGGGTGCGGGTGGACATCTACCTGGACTTCATGTGCCCCATCTGCGGCATTTTCGAAGAGACGCAGGGGCCGACGCTGGACCAGTTGCGTGCGGACGGCACTGCGGACGTGTATTACCACCCGGTCTCGATTCTGGACCGCACTTCACAGAACACCGAATTCTCGACGCGTTCTGCATCGGCTGCAGCGCTCATCGCACAGGAGTCTCCCGATCGATTCCTCGATTTTCTGAAGGCGATGTTTGCCAACCGACCTGAGGAAAACACCACCGGCCTGACCGATGCGAAGATCCAAGCGATCGCCGCGGCGGCGGGAGTGCCAGAAGACGTGGTCGCGAAGATCCCGGACCACGCCTACTCATCGTGGGTGCGTAGCGCCACCGAGCAGGCGAGTGTCGACGGAATGAAGGGCACGCCCACCGTTGCGATCAACGGCGTCATGCAGGACGCTCAGGCCAATCCTGATGACCTGAACTGGTCTGCTGAGGGTGCGTTGCTGAAGTTCGTTCAGGACGCAGCTGGCAAGTAACGACTCGTCGTTCGGCGGGTCGAGTTTCCGCGGCAATCCCGGCGACCCAAACTGGAGTGCCGACGTCGCTCTTGAGCGGGCTCTCTGCCTCGTGTCCGGGCCGTAGCGGCGCAAGGGCGAGACGCCGACCGCGAATCCCGATGAAGGGGAGGTGCGTGCGACGCGCGAGACTTGGGTACCATTTTCCGGTACATCCGCACACATGCTGGCATGGCGCAATTGGTAGCGCACCCGACTTGTAATCGGGCGGTTGCGGGTTCGAGTCCCGCTGCCAGCTCTGTAGGAGCCCCACTGGGTGAGGGGGTGTTCCTTGCGCGCCGAAGAGAACTGCGGTTGGGCGCGCGACGCCGCCCCAGGAGCACTTGAATCCGATGCCGATCATGTACCGCGGATCGGTCCGTTAGCCCTTCGACGGTGTCGCTCGGTACCCCAGAAGTGGGGGGTGGGTGTGACGAGTGAGACATCGAGAAGTGTTTCTGCCGCCTCGGGACGCAAGCCGTTGTCGTGCGAACGGCGCTCCCACGGACGTACCAGCGGGGGGTTGCGGGCGCTGGCCCGATTGCCGGCTCCCAACACGCCAATGTGACAAACATCACATGGGGGTGCACACGCGTCATATCTGCGGCATTTGTCGCTCTCAAGTGTCGGATAACTCACACCGATGATGTAAGCGGCTGGAATCCATCACCCGCGTCGCGGGGCACTCCCGGAAGGGGGGCGTGCTCGGCTCGCTCAATGAGAGGGAAGAAATCATGGCGAAGAAGAAGAACTCACGTAAGGCGCTTGCTGTTGCGCTCGGCATCATGGGCATTGCGGGACTCAGCGTCGCGTCCGCATCGACGCTCCTCCTTGACACGAGTTCTGAGGTCGGCATAGGCGTCAAGGCGTTTGCTCCGTGCCAGACGAGCCAACTCACCGCGAGCTACACGTACGGCAAAGATGCAACGACCGGCACCTACGAAATCAAGAACTTCGTGATTTCCGGAGTTGACGCTGCATGCACTACTGCCGGCGCGAAGATCACCGTCGAGCTCAAGGACTCTGCCGTGACGCCCGCCGTGCTCTTCACCTCTGGCCCCACTGCCGTGGTCACGGGTGCCAACACGTACAACGCAGACAGCGCCAACATCGCGCTCGCGACCGACCTGGGCGATGTCGTCGTCATCATCGGCTAACTGCCGCTGAGCGACGGAATAGCCTGACCGGATCACGTGAAGATTCGACGATTGATAGATACCGGCGAGTGGACCACTCGCCGGTATCTGTCGTTGCTCGGAACTTTGCTGATCTGGGGCATCGTCGCGATCGATGCCTGGTATTTGTGGCCAACGCAACTGGGCGGAGACACGTCCATCGTGGTCGTCTCCGGAAAGTCGATGGAGCCCACCTACTTTGGCGGCGACATGGTGATCGCCCGCAAGATGGGGCCGAGCGTCGGCGACGTCATCATCTACGCGCCCGAAGGCCTAGGCGGCTCTCAGATCGTCCACCGCATCATCGGCGGCAACGCCGACGAGGGTTGGCAGATGCAGGGCGACAACAACGACTTCATTGACCCGTTCACGCCCCGCGGAGCCGAGGTCAAGGGCGTGGTGCTGGTGCACTACTCCAACTTTGGGCGGGTAACCGTCCTCCTGCTGAACCCCATGGTGTGGGCGTTCGTACTACTCGCGGCCATGGTCCTGATGCTCTGGTACACGGGCGACGACTGTGATGACAACGACGACGACGATGAAGAAGCAGGCGAAGACGACGGCGATCCGGAGTCGGAAGCCGAGGACGAGCCTGACCTGATCGACCGCGTCGTTGAGGGCGCTGAGGCTGCTGTCTCCCGCATGGTGTCCTCCGGTGCTGCGGCGGGGGCGACCGCTCTTTCCGCGTTGACGAGTCGAGCACGTGCACTCCGCCCCGCGTCTCCTGCGCTTCTGCGTGGTTCCGCGGTTCTCGCAGTGGTCGGGCTCCTCGCTCTTTCCGGCATGTCCCCAGCGTCGGCGTCACAATTGACCGTGAACGTGGCTGGCAAGGTGTCCATCGCGACGGACTCCAAGTGCGCGACACAGAACCTGGCGGTGACGCCCTCGGGAACGAGCGCGGGCAGCCTTTACAGCCAAGTGACGGTCGCGGGAATCGCCGCTGCCTGCCTGAACAAGCCGATCAATGTGTATCTGCACAACTCGGCGGGGGCCATCGTCGCGACGTTTTCAAGCACGATGCCAGCGAGCGGCTCGACGATGACGTTGACTTTGACTGGTGGTGCCACCTTTGACGCATCACTCGTGACGAAGGCAGTCGCGAAGGTCAAGGGCTGGTTGTTTGTGGCGTCGTGGTCCTACACCTCGACGCCGCCGTCAACCACCCCCATTCCCGATTTTTCGTGTAGCGCGGTCAATAGCGGCGGACAGATTCCTAACGGGCAGCCGTGCACCGTGACGAACGGGGTCGTTGAAAAGTGGAACGGTGGCGCCGGGAACGCGTACCAGTACAAGAAGGTGACGTTCACCGTGAACTCGGGTATGGATAACTTCTTGGTGACCTTCAACTTTGGGGACTCCGCGACGTATGGTCCTTGGTCGGCTGGCGTGCCGACGCGCGTCTGGTCCCGAGGCCAAGTTGTCAGGGCTACTCTGCCCACAGCGTCCGCCTACTCGTGTACCTCGCTCCCCACGCTCTCGCTCAATCGAAACCTGTCCGGGGATCTGAGCATCATGAACTTCGAAATCCTCGTGTCGAACGACCCGAGTGCAGCGCCTGGTGCCGGGTACACCCAAGTCTGCCCGCAGTAGCTACGGGTTCGCCCAGGCGATGGGCGCTGAGCCTTGCTGTGCGAGCAGTGCATTGGCTTGAGAAAACGGCCGCGACCCAAAAAATCCCCGCGACGCACTGAGCGGGCTGGGGTGGGGCGACTCGATGCGGGGGACGTCCCCGAGCATCGGCGCCAACCCCTGGGCGTCCCTGCCCCACAGAATCGCGACGAGCGGCCCGCCGCGAGCGGCCAAGGTGCGAATGGCGTGCTCCGTGAAGGCTTCCCACCCGTGGCCTCGGTGGGACCCTGGCTCTCCCGGCCGCACCGTCAGGCACCTGTTGAGCAGCATCACGCCCTGATCGGCCCACGCGGTGAGGTCGCCGACAGCGAGGTCTTCTCCCGTGTCGGCCTTGAGCTCGCGCGCGATATTGGCAAGGGACCGCGGCATCGGCCGACCACGCGGGACCGAGAAGGACAGGCCCATCGGGTCGCCGGGCGTCGGGTACGGGTCCTGGCCGACGATGAGCACCCGGACGTCTGCCAGGGGCCTCGTGAACGCATTGAGGATGGCGGACGCCGCCGGCAGGTAGGTTCGGCCCGACTCCAATTCGGCCCGCAGGAACACGCCGATGTCCCCCAGGAGCGGCGCGACCGGCTCGAGTGCGGCCGCCCAATCGGGTGCCACCTGCTGCCGCCACGCGTCGGTCATGGCCTCAGCGTATCCACGTGAGAAGCGTGCGCGGCGGAGCGGTCGCAATCGAATGACAACCATGTGATTCGCGGGTACTCTAGGCACATGTCTGCAGTCCCGGTTCACGCCTCTTCTTCTAGCGTTGCGTCTCTCAGCGAGCGCGACGAGCGCATCTTGGCTTTCGAGCGCCAATGGTGGAAGTTCGCCGGCTCCAAGGAAGACGCCGTCCGCGAGGAATTCAGCATGTCCGCCACGGAGTACTACCAAGTGCTCAACGCGCTGATCGACTCTGAACCGGCACTCGCCCACGACCCCATGCTCGTCAAGCGGCTGCGCCGCATGCGTGCATCCCGCCAACGGGGCCGTGCGGGTCGGGCCATCGGCGCCTCGCACGAGCGGTAGCGTGTGCACGTGCCCGACTTCCCTGTAGACGAATTCGACGAGGCCGCTGAAGAGCGCGGCCCCATGGGCGTGCACCGCAAGCGCAAGCGCATCTTGTGGGCAATCGCCGCTCCCCTCCTCATCTTTATGGGTGCGGGCGCGCTCGCGTACGGCGTGGTCGTGTACCTCTGGCGGGTGCAAGGCAACGAGGGCGTCCCGCCCCTCGACTCCGGTCCCCGCGCGACGATTGTCACGACGCTGGCACCAACGACCGATGTCTCCGCGTCGCCCACCGTGTCCGCAACACCATCAACCACCCCGAGTCCCACGCCCACGGTGGAACCCGTTCAGTTCGGCGCGTCGGTGTCGGTACTTAACGGCGCGGGCATCGCCGGGCTCGCGGGAGCGAATCAGACGAAGCTTGAAGCGGCGGGCTTCACCGCCGCGTCGGCAGGCAACATCACCGGGACCAAGCCGCCCGAAAACACCGTCAGGTATGCGGATGCGGGCCTGGAGAGCACTGCCGCCAAGGTGGCCGAGGTGCTCGGGATCACCAACATCGAGCGCGGCGTGGTGTCCGATGGCGACGTCAACGTGTTGCTCGTGACCGACCCGGCCGCCTAGCAATCCCCGCCAGGCATTCTTCGCCGCGCGCGAAAGTGGGCTGCGCCATTTGCACTCTCGGGGGGAGAGTGCCAAAATCTCATTAGCACTCGCACTACGAGAGTGCTAAGACTTCGGCGCCAAAGATGAGGCGTTCCGACGATGTGATCTGAACATCGTTGTGGGCGTCGTCCGTCGCGGGCATCAGCGGCGCCACAACCCATCGAAAGAGGAATACACACCCATGGCAAAGATCATTGCCTTCGATGAGGAGGCCCGTCGCGGTATGGAACGGGGCATGAATGCCCTGGCCGATGCCGTGAAGGTCACCCTCGGTCCCAAGGGCCGCAACGTGGTGCTCGAGAAGAAGTGGGGCGCCCCCACCATCACTAACGATGGCGTGTCCATCGCCAAGGAGATCGAGCTCGACGAACCGTTCGAGAAGATCGGTGCTGAGCTCGTCAAGGAGGTCGCCAAGAAGACCGACGACGTCGCTGGTGACGGCACCACCACCGCCACCGTTCTCGCCCAGGCCCTGGTCACCCAGGGTCTGCGCAACGTCGCCGCAGGCGCCAACCCGATCGCCCTCAAGAGGGGCATCGAGAAGGCCGTCGAAGCCGTCACGCGCGAACTCATGGCAGCCGCCAAGGACGTCGAAACCAAGGAAGAGATCGCCGCAACTGCTGGCATCTCGGCCGGCGACCCCGCCATCGGCGACCTCATCGCTGAAGCCATGGACAAGGTTGGCAAGGAAGGCGTCATCACCGTCGAGGAATCCTCGGCGCTGGGACTCGACCTTGAACTGACCGAAGGCATGCGCTTCGACAAGGGCTTCCTGTCCGCCTACTTTGTGACCGACTCAGAGCGCCAAGAGGCCGTCCTCGAAGACACCTACGTGCTGCTGGTCGAGAACAAGATCTCGAACATCAAGGACCTCGTCCCGGTGCTCGAAAAGGTCATGCAGACCGGCAAGGCGCTCACGATCATCGCCGAGGACGTCGAGTCCGAGGCTCTCGCCACGCTCGTGGTCAACAAGCTCAAGGGCACCTTCAAGGCCGTCGCCGTCAAGGCGCCCGGCTTTGGCGACCGTCGCAAGGCGATGCTTCAGGACATGGCCATCCTCACGGGTGGAACCGTCATCTCGGAGTCGGTGGGTCTCTCGCTTGAGAACACCACGCTCGACCTTCTTGGCCAGGCCCGCAAGGTGGTTGTCACCAAGGACGAGACGACCATCGTCGAGGGCGCGGGCAGCGAAGAGCAGCTCAGCGGCCGCGTCAAGCAGATCCGCGCCGAGATCGAGAACTCGGACTCCGACTACGACCGCGAGAAGTTGCAGGAGCGTCTGGCCAAGCTGGCCGGAGGCGTTGCAATCATCAAGGCCGGAGCCGCGACCGAGGTCGAGCTCAAGGAGCGCAAGCACCGCATCGAGGATGCAGTGCGCAACGCCAAGGCCGCTGTGGAAGAGGGCATCGTCGCCGGTGGTGGCGTCGCGCTCATCCAGGCCGGCATCAGGGCGTTCGCCACTCTCGAGCTCGAGGGTGACGAGGCGACCGGTGCTCGCATCGTGGAGCACGCCGTCTCTGCTCCGCTGCGCCAGATCGCCATCAACGCTGGCCTTGAGGGCGGCGTTGTGGTCGAGAAGGTGAAGAGCCTTCCCGTGGGTTACGGCCTGAACGCCGCGACCGGCGTGTACGAGGACCTGCTCGCTGCTGGCGTGAACGACCCGGTCAAGGTGACCCGCTCTGCTCTGCAGAACGCGGCGTCTATCGCGGCCCTGTTCCTCACGACCGAAGTGGTCATCGCCGACAAGCCGGAGCCCCACGGGTCAATGGGTCAGGGCGGCGGCGACATGGGTGGCATGGGCGGCATGGGCTTCTAGTCCCCAGCCGACACACACGAAGGGCCCCGAGGAGAGATCCTCGGGGCCCTTCGTCGTCCGTGCTAGCGGGGCGCCTCGGCCTCGCGCAGCGCGCTTCCCGAACACTGGGAACCGCGTGCGCGTGCGACACGCGGGCGGTGGGGCGTGAGATGCCGCGTGTCGGTGATTTCGCGGTTCCTAGTGTTCAGCGGCGTGCGGCCGCGGTCACCCGCAGGCCCGAGGCGCGTAGCCGTCGCACCAACTCGCGGCCGTCCACGAGGAGCGCGCCCGCCTCGATCAGCCGGGCGTGCATGTCCTCGGGCACGTCGTAGTGGTCGAGGTCGAAGCCGCGCTCGGGGATGCCCATTGCGCGAGCGAAGGCGTGGAGCTCCTCAAGCGACGCGTCGGACACCAAATGGCCCCAGACGCGCTCGTGACGCGGCCACAGCGGCGGATCGATCAGGATGGCCATGTGCTCGACTCTAATAGCGAGTCATGGGCCGGTGGGTGCGGGCTATTCGCCGCTGTCCGCGGGAAACGTCACGACGACCTGTGCGCCGTCGCCGAGATCCGCTGCGGCGGCGGAGCCACCATGCGCGGAAACGATCGCCGACACGATCGCGAGGCCGAGACCCGAGCCTCCGGTGTCGCGGGTGCGAGAGTCGTCGGCGCGATAGAAGCGCTCGAAGAGCCGCTCCACGTCGCCCTGGGGGAATCCTGGCCCGTGGTCGCGCACCGTCGCCGTCACCGTCGAGCCGTCGCACGCCGTTGTGAACTCCACCGCGGAGCCTTCAGGCGTGTACCGCAACACGTTCGCTGCGAGGTTGGCGAAGACCTGGCTCAGATGCCGTTGCGACCCTCGCACCAGGCATCCGCCCTGATCTGCCACGGTCACTGTGCGCGACGGATCCTGCGCGCGCAGGTCGTCGGCGGCCTCCGCCACCACGGCGCCAAGGTCGACTGTGGCGTCGGCGGTGAGTTGAGAGGCGTCCTCGTCTGACCGCGCGAGCAACAGCAGATCGTCCACCAGATCGGACATGCGCGCCGCGTTGGCCTCGATCCTGCCGACCGCATCGCCGCGCTCGTCGCCGCCGATGCGGTGCAACTCGGCGTAGCCGCGGATAGCGGCCAGCGGTGTGCGCAACTCGTGGGACGCGTCGGACACGAAGCGGCGCAACCGCTCCTGGGTGGCCTCACCCTGCGCGAGCGCGCCGTGCAATCGATCGATCATCACGTTGAGCGAGGCCGCGAGCGAGCCTGCTTCGGTGGACCGCGGGTAGTCGGGAACGCGTCGCGTGAGATCGCCCTCCGCAATCGCCGCGGCCGTCCGCTCCGCCTCGGCGAGCGGACGCAGTGACCGGCGGGTCGCCCATGCCGCGAGTCCCGCCGCCAGGACCGCGACGGCCAATCCAAGGACGATGATTCCGCGCCGCAGCGCCGTCGCGGCGGCCCCGGGATCGCGCAGCGGCATCATCGCTGCCACGGTCGCGCCCCCGTCGCCCGCTGGACCCACGTCGCGGACGAGCACTCTCCACAACTCGCCCTCCGCGCGCGACGTGTACGCGCCGCCGGAGCCCTCGCGGATGTTCACCGCTGGCACCGGGCGGCCGTTGTTGAGCCGCCCGTTGAGGGTCTCGGCGAACGAACCGTCCGCGCGGATGACCGCCACGAGCACGTCGCTGCGTGGACGGAGAGGATCAACCGTGTTCGGGTTCGGGGAACGGCCCAATTCGCTGAGCACGGTGCCGGGCCGGCTCTCAATGGTCGTCATCGCCGCGACGAGCCTGGTGTCGACCTGCCCCACCAGCGTGCGGTTGAGCAGGGCCAACGTGGCGGCTCCCAGCACCAATTCCGTCAGTAGCACCAGCACGAGCGCGATGCCGGGAATCGTCCACCGCAGCGGCCAGCGGGTCACGACGGCTCCTTCAGGACGTAGCCGACGCCACGCTTGGTGTGCAGGAGCGGCGCGCCGAAGGGGGCGTCGACTTTGCGGCGCAGGTACGACATGTAGGTTTCGACGATCGCTCCGTCGGAGCCGGACGGGTAGCCCCAGACTCTGTCGAGAATCTTCGCCTTGCTCAGCACGGTCCCGGGATTCGCCATGAGGTAACGCAGCAGCGCGAACTCGGTGGGGGTGAGGTCGAGGGGGATCCCCGCGCGGCTCGCCTCGTGGGCGTCTTCGTCGAGCGTGAGGTCGGCGACGATGAGGACGGTCGCATCGGGGGAGGCGGGCCGCGCGCGGCGCAGGATCGCCTCAATCCTCGCCGCCACCTCGGCAAGCGAGAACGGCTTGGTGACGTAGTCGTCCGCGCCCACGGTGAAGCCAGCCAAGGCGTCCTCCGGTGCGTCGCGGGCTGTCAGGAACAGCACGGGCACGTTGTCCCCGCGGGCCCGCAGTTTGCGCACGGTCGTGAAGCCGTCCATCGTCGGCATCATCACGTCCATCACCACGAGGTCCGCCGCAGAGTGCAGAAGGTGATCAAGGGCGGCCCGACCCGATGCCACGGACTCCGTCGCGTATCCCGCGAACTTGAGTGACGTCGCGAGGAGGTCGCGGAGGTCCGGTTCGTCGTCGACCACCAGGATGCGGGCTGGCTGCTGCGTCATGCGTCTAGTGTGGCGCCCCGGCCTGAGAGATACCTGAGAAGCGCGCCCGTGGATAGGCCGTTGCCCTTGTAGACTTGGCGTACGCGCTGCGCCTGCGGCGCGTGGGAGAGGTGCACGTGCCAACCGGACGAGTGAAGTGGTTTGACGCCGACAAGGGTTTCGGCTTCATCGCCAGCGAAGAGGGCGACGAGGTGTTTTTGCACGCCTCCGCGCTTCCAGAGGGTGTGTCTTCCCCTCGCCAGGGCACCAAGGTCGAGTATTCCGTGGTGGATGGTCGCCGCGGGCCTTCGGCGATGAGCGTTATCATCACCGAGGAGGCGCCCTCCGTTGCCCAAGCGCAGCGCAAGCCCACAGATGACATGACGATGATCGTCGAGGACCTCATCAAGATGCTTGACGGCGTCTCCAACTCACTGCGCAAGGGACGTTATCCCGACGCGGTGAAGGGCAAGCAGGTGGCATCTGTCTTGCGCGCCGTCGCAGAGCAGTTGGACGCCTGATGGCCGTCTCAGTCGAGGCCCGCGTGACCGATGCGGCCCGCGCGGCCGTCGTGGCTACAGCGGGCGACGAGTCGTCCGTGGGGCCGATGCTTGGTAGTGCGCCGGGCGCCGACGGTCTCATCTCCGTGCGCTTCGCCTGCACATTGCGGGGCTACAACGGCTGGGAATGGTCGGCCGACCTCGCGGTCATCGACGGCACCGTGACGGTGTGCGAATCGGCATTGCTTCCCGGAGGCGGTGCCCTCCTCGCCCCCACGTGGGTGCCGTGGTCGGAGCGGGTGCAGCCAGGCGATCTTGAAGCCGGCATGATCCTGCCCTATCAGGCGGAAGACCAGAGACTCATCCCCGGCTACACCGAGACGGGCGATGAAGACCGCGATGCGATCGCGATTTTCGAGTTTGGACTGGGCCGCGAGCGTGTTCTCGCGCCCGAGGCGCGCGAATCTGCCGCCGAGCGCTGGTTCCGCGGTTCCCACGGCCCGTCGGCGGCCTCCGCCGTCGCGGCGGGTGCGCCGTGTGCGACGTGCGCGTTCTTGGTGCCCGTCTCGGGTTCCATGCGCACGATGTTCGGCGTGTGCGCCAACGAATGGTCGCCCTCCGACGGACGCGTGGTGAGCATGGACCATGGTTGTGGGGCGCATTCGCAGACCGACGCCGAGAGGCGTGCTTCCGAGTGGCCGGCGGTGGATCCCGTGATCGACTCCGCAGCGTTGGACGTGCTCGACTTGCTCACTCCCGAGCCCGAGCCGGAGCCCGAGCCCGAGCCGGAGCCTGAGCCCGAGCAGGACGCGATGCCTTCACAGGATTCTGACCCCAAGGCCGAAGGCGAGCCAGAGACGGTGACGGAGACGGGCCCGAACCCGGCCGACGAGCCCCTCACGGAGCCCGCAGTGAGCGCCGACGCCGAGGACTCTTCCGCACCCGAATCGACCCCGCAGGACGCGGATCAGGACAAGGTGCCGGAGACGCCCGCTGAGTAGGAAGGAAGCGCCCGATCCGGGCGTTGTGCGCGTTCTCGCGCTGTCGGTGTACCTGCCGACCCTGCTTGCCGAGATTGGCATTGGCGCGACCCTGCCGCTGTTCGCCCTGTCGGCCCTGGCGCTGGGCGAGCCCGCCGCCGTCGCGTCGATCGCCGTCGCCGTGTATTCGGGCGGTCGCATGGCAGGTTCCGCGCTCGGCGGGGTTTTGGCCACCCGTCGCGGCCCCATCCCCACCACGTTTGCCGCGTACACAGTCCTTGCCAGCGGAGCAGTGTTGTCTGCGACTGCGGTTCACCTCTCTATGTTGGCGCTCGGCGTGGCCATCATTGGCATCGGACACGGCGGCGTCCACGTGGCCCGCCAGGCGCACATCGACGCAGTGGCGCCACTCAGGATTCGTGCGCGGAGCCTGACGACGCTCGCCGGCATATGGCGCATCGGAAACTTTGTCGGACCCTTTGTTGGCGCGGCCATCATTCATGCCTCGGGGTTGCCGGCGGCCTACGTGTTCGCGGCTGTCATGGTGTGTCTCGGCATCGTGTCCCTGGTCTTCACGGCGCCCCGTCACCTGTCGATCCCGCGCTCCCAACGCGCTCGCGTGCGCGTGGCCGAGGTGCTGAAGCCGCAGCTGGGCGTGCTGTCGACGCTGGGCGTCGGGGTGCTCCTCATGGGTGCCTTGCGGCAGGCACGGGTGGTGGTGATTCCGTTGTGGGCCGTACACATCGGGATGAGCGACTCCGGAGCCTCGCTGGTCTTTGGGTTGGCCACCGCCATCGACATGGCGATGTTCATCCCTGCCGGGTATGTCATGGACCGCTTTGGCCGCGTATGGACGGCCGTCCCGTCGGCGATCGCCTTGGGCGTCGGCGCCGCCATGTTGCCTTTCACGTCGAGCCCCGGGCAGGTTGCCGTGGCGGCGCTCGTCATCGGTTGCGGGCACGGGTGGGGCTCCGGCATCGTCATGACATTGGGGGCCGATGCCGCACCTGAGCAAGGGAAGGCCGTGTTCCTGGGAGCGTGGTCGATTCTTCAGGACGCGGGCGGGCTACTCGGTCCCGTCATCGTGGCGGCGGGCGCGGCGATTGCCTTGCCACTCGGATTCTTTGCCATGGGCGGCGTGGGTGTTGCGACCGCAGGCACGCTGTACAGATTCACGCCTCGGTGGAGACTGCCGGACTCCTCGCGAGCCTGAGCGTTCGCTGAGCGGCTACTGGAAGTTCTCGGTGAGGTACCAGGTCAGGCCGCCATCGACCGAAGCCGCTCCCGCGCCCATCGACCGCCAGCTAGCGCGCAGGATGTTATTGCAGTGACCGGGGGACTTCATCCACGCAGAATGGGACCGTGCGGCAGCGCTCGACTCCGAAAGTCCGCGTGAGTTGTACGTGGAAAAGACGTTCTGCCCGCCCGGGCTCGGCGCGTCTCCGTGAGAGAGGCTGCCGGCCGAGGCCTGGGCCTCGGACCAGGATTGGGCACGGGAGGCCAGGGAGCCGTTCCACGTCAGCGAGCCAAGGCCCCAGCGGGAGCGCTCCGCGTTGACGGCCGAGAGCAGGCCGCTCACGCTCGATGCGGACGCCGTGGCTCCGTACTTCCCATCGCACCAGGCTGCGGCGGTGGTGACTGCCGCGCCTGTCGCCGCCCGGCTGCGTGGAGGTGGAGGTGGGGGTGGAGGCAGCACCACCTCGATGGGCGACACGAAGGGCTCGGGGCTTGCCGTCGGTGCGGGCGCCGCAAGCTCCGGTATCAGAACCCGGCCCGCGGGTGCTTGGACCTCGGCCACCACATCATCTGTGGGGGGAATGGCGGCGCGAGCGATCGTTGCCCCGGCAAGCGCCAGCAGGACCACCAGAACGAACGCCGGGGCCCAGCGACGCCACAGCGAAGCTTGGGTGGTGTCCGGCGTCGGTGGCGTCATCGATGTTCGACCACCCAGTCAATGCACGCGAGCAGCGCCTCGACGTCGACCGTCTCCACCGCGGGGAAGACGCCAATCCTGAGTTGATTGCGTCCCAGCTTGCGATAGGGAAAGACGTCGACGATGCCGTGAGCGCGAAGCACCGCCTGCACGTCGTCCGAGTCGACATCGTCGACCAGGTCAATCGTCGCGACCACGGGGGAGCGATGCGCGGGGTCAGCCACGAACGGCGAGGCGAATTTTCGGGCCTCGGCCCACGCGTAGATGGCGTCGGACGACGCTCTTGACCGTGCGGCCATCGCGGCAAGTCCGCCATTCTCGAGCATCCATTCCAACTGGGCGCGCATCATGATGAGGGTGGCGATGGCGGGCGTGTTGAGGGTCTGCTCGGCACGCGAGTTGGTGACGGCATCGGCGAGCGACAGCGACGGCGGAATGTACCGGCCGCTCGCCGCGATCCGCTCGATGCGCTCCACGGCGGCTGGTGAGGTAAGGGCGAACCACAGGCCGCCGTCGGACGCGAAGGACTTCTGAGGGGCGAAGTAGTAGAAGTCCACCTGCGTGGGATCCACCTCGATCGCTCCCGCTGCTGAGGTTCCGTCGATCACGATGAGAGCGTCGCCCGCTCCGGGAACGCGGCGTACGGGAGCGGCCGCGCCGGTCGAGGTCTCATTGTGCGGCCAGGCGTACGTGTCGACGCCCTCCTCAAGCACGGGTAGCGCGATCGACCCGGGCACGGCGCGATGCACCGTCGGCTCCTCCAAGAAAGGAGCCGCCGCGACGGACGCGGCGAACTTGGAACCGAACTCGCCGAATGCGGCGAGTTGGGCCTTCGCGGAGATCAGCCCGAAGGCGGCCGCGTCCCACACAAACGTCGAGCCACCGTTGGAAAGCAAGACCTCGTAGCCGTCGGGCAAGCGGTAGAGCTCGGCGAGCATCCGCCTGACGTCGCCCACCAGACCGCGCACTGGGGCCTGCCGATGCGAGGTACCCAGCACGCTCGGGTTTGCGTCGACAATCGCCTGCACTTGCGCGGCGCGCACCTTCGAGGGGCCCGACCCGAAGCGGCCATCGTGGGGCAGCATGTGGTCCGGGATCGCCAAGCGCGTGCTCATATGCACAGAGTAGTAGGGGAGTCGATGACATGATGGAACGTGTGATCGCACTGACGCCCGCATTGCAGCGCTCTGACTGGGGAACGCCCGAGGGTATCCCTCAGCTGCTCGGATTTGCCGCCGATGGCGGGCCTTACGCGGAGGCGTGGTGGGGCGCGCACCCGCTGGTGCCGTCGGGCACCGAGGAGGGTCCTCTGGACGCGGTGATCGCCCGCGATCTCGTGGGGGCGCTCGGCGCCGAAGTCGCTGACAGCTTTGGTCGACTGCCGTACCTGCTGAAGGTGCTGTCCATTGCACGGCCGTTGTCGATCCAGGTCCACCCGACAGCGGTCATTGCCCGTGATGGCTTCGCCGCCGAAGAGGCGCAGGGCATCGCCTACGACGACCGCGCGCGGACCTTCAAGGACGCCTCGCCCAAGCCAGAACTCCTGGTCGCCATGACGCCCATGGAGGTGCTCGTGGGACTTCGCCCCGAGTCAGACTTGCGCCGCGACTTGGCCCTACTCGATAGTGCGGGCGCGCAGGCGCTCATCGAGGCGCTTGACGGAGGCGGGCTGGCCGCATACGTCACGGCCGCGCTCGACGGCGGGCACCTCGACGCGGTCACCGCGCTGGCATCGTTGCCGGAGGGCACGGAAGGCTCTCTTGGCGCGGCTCGTCTGGCGGCCCAGACGTACCCTCAGGACCCGGGCGTCTTGATGGTCCTCGCGATGAACGCGGTGTCCCTGACCCCGGGCGAGGCGGTGTTCACTCCTGCCGGCATCGTGCACTGCTACTTGGGCGGAATGGGCATTGAGATCATGGCCAATTCCGACAACGTCGTGCGGGCGGGCCTCACGTCGAAGCCGATCAATACCGGCCTGTTGCGCACGCTTGCCCGCCTCGAGCACACGGCGCCGGGGCATCCGGAGATCGTGACCCAAGGTGCCGTGCGCCACTTCCGGACCGAGGCGGACGAGTTCTCTCTCGACCTCGTGGAAGGCGGCGCCGCCGTCGTTTCGCGCGGCCCCCGCATCGTCCTCCCGCTCGGGAGCGATTGCGAAGTGGTCACTACGGCCGAACGGCGGGTCGTGCCCAAGGGACATGCGGTGTTTGTGCGTGCCTCGTCGGGACCCGTCACGGTTTCCTCGGAGGGCCTGACGGCGATCGCGTCCGTCCCGCCTGCGCGCCGCTAGTCTGACGACATGAGCATGCGCGTATCCGTCTTTGGCACGGGCTACCTGGGGGCGACCCACGCCGCGGGGATGGCGGAGTTGGGCCACGACGTCATCGGCGTCGATATCGATCCCGCGAAGGTGGAACGGCTATCCCGGGGCGAGGTGCCGTTTTACGAGCCGGGCTTGCCCGAGCTGCTGTCCAAGCACGTGAAATCGGGCCAGTTGAAGTTCACTACCGATGCGTCCGAGGCCGCCGATGCGGACGTTCACTTCATCGGCGTGGGCACCCCTCAGAAACGCGGCGAGTATGCCGCCGACATGACGTTTGTGGATGCGGTGATTGAGACGCTCGCGCCGATGCTGGAGCGTCCCACGGTCATCCTGGGCAAGTCCACAGTGCCGGTGGGCACGGCGGCGCGCTTGGCGGCACGAGTCCGCGAGCTTGCCCCTGTGGGGGACCAAGCGGAGTTGGGGTGGAACCCGGAGTTCCTGCGTGAGGGCTTTGCCGTGGAAGACACCCTGAGGCCCGACCGGCAGGTGCTGGGCATCGACAAGGAAAGGCCCGGGCGCATCGAGGCGGTGGCTCGCGAGGTCTACGCCAAGATCATCGGCAGAGGCACTCCGTTCCTCGTGACCGACCTCGCTACTTCAGAACTGGTCAAGGTCAGCGCGAACGCGTTTCTCGCCACCAAGATCTCCTTCATCAACGCGATCGCAGAAGTGTGCGAGGCGACGGGCGCCGACGTGCTCGAGCTGGCAGATGCGATCGGCTATGACGAGCGGATCGGGCGCAAGTTTCTGGGCGCGGGGCTCGGCTTCGGCGGCGGATGCCTGCCGAAGGACATCCGCGCCTTCCAGGCGCGCGCGGCCGAACTCGGCGTCGATCAGGCGCTCGCGTTCCTGAGGGAGGTGGATTCCGTCAACCTGCGGCGCCGCGATCACGTCATTGATGTGGTCACGTGCGAGCTCGGGGGCGCGATCGCGGGGCGCACCATCGCGGTGCTCGGCGCCGCGTTCAAGCCGAATAGCGACGACGTGCGCGACTCGCCGGCTCTGGATGTCGCGGGCCGTCTCCACCTCATGGGCGCCAAGGTCAAGGTCTATGACCCGCAAGCGATGGGGAACGCCAAGGTCGTGTGGCCGACGCTGGCGTTTGCGGACTCGATGATGGACGCCGTGAGCGCCGCGGACTTGGTGGTGGTGTCCACTGAGTGGAAGGAGTTCAGGGAGGCTGACCCGGCGGTGCTGCGCGCGCACGCCAAGGGCGGTGTCGTGATCGATGGCCGTAACTGCCTCGATGTCGAGGCCTGGAAGGCCGCGGGATGGAGATATCGAGGCATGGGCAGGCACGCAACATGACGGATCTCATCGACACCACGGAGATGTACCTGCGGACCATCTACGAGTTGATCGAGGATGGCGTGCCGCCGCTCAGGGCGCGCATCGCTGAACAGCTCGGCCATTCCGGTCCGACTGTGTCGCAGACGATCGCGCGGATGGAGCGCGACGGATTTGTCGTGGTGGGTGAGGACCGCACGTTGATTCTCACCGCGGCGGGTATTGATCGGGCCACCAGAGTCATGCGCAAGCACCGTCTTGCCGAGAGGCTGCTGACCGACGTGATCGGCTTGGACTTGCCCCACGTGCATGAAGAGGCCTGCCGTTGGGAACATGTCATGAGCGACAGGGTGGAGCGCCGACTCGTGGAGATGCTGGGACGGCCGGAAAGGTCTCCCTATGGCAACGTGATTCCGGGCTTGGACGAGCTAGATGTGGCTCCGGTTGAGGCGCCCGTCGCCGCCGCGACCACCATGAGTGTTGTCGATGCGGTGGCTTCGGGCACGCAAAACGCCACCTTGGTGAGAATTGGTGAAAACCCACAAGCTCTTGCCGGTTTCCTCCAAGACGTCTCTGAAATCGGGCTTTTACCTGGTATCTTAGTGGGACTTCGGTCCCAGGGCGATGACGTTGAGTTGTCGACGAACCTGGGATCGATCGTCGTCTCCGGGGACGTTGCGCGCCACCTGTTCGTTAGCCCTGAAGCCAGGTACGCTGGCGATCAGGTAACGTAGATCAGTCAACAGGAGCGGCATGTGCCACTCTGGGCATGGTGTGATCGGTCCGCCGCAGGGGGCGGTGCAGGGGATCGAGCGCGGTGCTTGCTTGCGCTGACAGCGCGAAAGGAATGGTAATTTGAGGTACGGATACATGCGCGCCAAGACGCGCGCGGTGGCAGTTTCGGCAGGCGTTGCACTCATCGTGGTGCCCTTGTCAGGAGCGGCCGCCGTAGCGATCGCCGGTGACTCACCGGTGACGCCCGACGTCGACGCGGCAGCCATTCAGGGTGCCGATTACGTCGACCAAGTCGAGCAGATTGGCGCCGCTGTAGCCGCCGACTCCGAGGCCACCTTCACGGTGGAAACTCCCACGTTGGACGTCACGCCCAACCCCAAGCCAGTCGTGCGTGTTGCACCCGTACGGACTGCTCGGCCCGTCGCCAACAGCGCGAACGTCGCTCAGGCCATTGCTGGCTCGGCCATCATTGCCGAGGCGGCCAAGTACGTCGGCATCTCCTACGTCCGAGGCGGCTCGTCGCCCAGTACCGGGTTCGACTGCTCGGGCTTCGTGAGCTACGTGTATGCGCAGTTCGGCATCTCGTTGCCGCACAGTTCATCGTCTTACTACAACATCGGCACTCGCGTCAGTTCCCCGCTGCCTGGCGACATCATCGTGAGCCCCGGTCACGTCGGAATCTACGCAGGCCCCAACCTGCAGATCGACGCGCCCCTCTCGGGCAAGACGATCCAGTTCCGTGGCATCTGGCAGACCAACCCGATCTACGTTCGCGTCACTGGCTAGCGTCACTGGCTAGCGTCACTGGCTAACGCCAGTGGCGGGGGCGGCGCTCGTCGTCCCGTAGCGTGGAGCCTGTGCGTACTTCAAAGATTGAGCGGCTAGGCCGCCACGTCAGTGAAATCGGGCTGGGTTGCTGGCAACTTGGCGCCGACTGGGGCAACGTCGATGAGGATCGCTCACAGGCGATTCTCGAGGCGGCGGCCGACTCGGGTGTCACGTTCTTCGACACGGCCGACGCGTATGGGGACGGTCGCTCGGAGCGAGCGATCGGCTCCTTCCTCGCGTCCCGCGCCGATGCTGACAGGTTCTTTGTCGCGACCAAGATGGGTAGGCGTGCGCAACCGCACGAGGCTGGGGCCTACACGCTTGACGCTTTCAGGGCGTGGACGGATCGCTCGCGGGAGAACCTCGGGGTCGACACGCTCGACCTGATCCAGCTTCACTGCCCGCCCACTTCTGTGTTCTTCGATCCCGCCACGTACGACGCCTTGCGCGTCTTGGTTGACGAGGGTCGAGTGCGTGCGTGGGGCGTTTCCGTGGAAAAGGTCGACGAGGCGCTCCGGGTATTGCGTGAACCCGATGCGGCGTCGATCCAGATCGTCGTCAACGTGTTCCGCCGCAAGCCGCTTGAGACCGTGGCCACGGAGGCGGCTCGACTTGGCGTCGGAATCATCGCGCGAGTGCCGCTCGCATCGGGACTGCTGTCGGGTAAGTACGACGAGAGCACCACGTTCGCCGAGAACGACCACCGCAACTACAACCGCGAGGGCGCCGCCTTCGACGTGGGTGAGACGTTTGCCGGAGTGCCGTTTGATGTGGGTGTCCGCGCGGCTCGCGAGGTTGCCGCATTGACCCCCGACGGGTGGACCACAGCGCAGATGGCGCTGCGATGGCTCACGCAATCCGGCATCAGCACGGCGATTCCCGGTGCGCGCACTGTGGAGCAGGCGCAGGGCAACGCGGCGGTGGGCGAACTGCCCGCGATCGACGACACCACGATGGCCCAGCTCGCGCGCATCTACAACGACTCGATTCGCGAGCACGTGCACGCTCGCTGGTAGCGCATCCCGGGTGGTCGTCAGGGGGGCGTAACGCTCTGCGGAACCGGTAACCTTAGAGCCCCCGGCGCCTGTAGCTCAGGGGATAGAGCACCGCTCTCCTAAAGCGGGTGTCGCCGGTTCGAATCCGGCCAGGCGCACTACGAAGTACCTGTGAAGTACCTGCTAGATCGCTTGTGGCGACTCTTCATGATTCGCGGCACCAGTACTCTTGCTGCCCTTCATCCACGTTTCGTCCACAAGCGCCTTCGATCTCAGCGTTGTTAGTGCCTCAGCGACGTGCTCAAGATCAGCATCGAACAAATCCGAATAGGTGTCTAGCGTCGTTGAGGCCTTCTCGTGTCCAAGCATGCGTTGGACCGCCAGGACCCTTGCTCCGGCCGACACTGCCATGCTGGCCGCGGTGTGTCGGAGTTCATGCGGCGTGAGGGGCTCGATGCCCGCCTTCTCAATCGCGGGATCCAAGGTGTCACGCCTGAAGTTCCGGTTTCGGATCGGAGTGTTATTCGCACTGGGGAAAACGAGGTCATTATTGGAAGCGTCGCTCAGCCGCGCGGCTAGGGCCTCGAAAACGAAGTCTGGAGGCATGAGGGTGCGCCGCTCGTGATCCTTGGGATCTTTCCAACGCTGTTCGCCGTTGTCGAGTTCCACCACTACCTCCTCGATCCTTACGCGCTTCTGTAGAAGGTCCACGTACTTGGCTTTGAGGCCAGCGAACTCGCTGAACCGAAGTCCTGTATATGCGAGAAAGAGGATCGCGTCACGGTTCCGCCCCGCGGCATTTGCGAGCCGCTCGACCTCCTTGGCATCCAAGTAGCGACGCGGGCTTGACTTGGCACGGGGCAGAACTAGGTCCGCCGACGGGTCGATCGCGATACGACGGCCGCGTAGCGCCTGAGCCATCACGCCTCGGAACACCCCGACGACTTTGGCGATGGTCCGTGGTGCAAGAGGCGTTGTCCCATTGAGTCGAGGCTTGTCGCACATCTCGTTCACCCACGCTTGCGCGGCCTCGTGGGAAATGCGACTCAGCGGTTGCGCTCCCCACCTGGGTAGTACGTACAGGCGTAGCACCGACGAGTTTCGCGACTTTGTCGTTTCGTCCCACCTAGGGTTCTTGATCCAGGCTTCCGCGGCCTCGGAGAAAGTCATACGGCCGCGACTGGGGTCGATGTAGTCACCCCGAACGAGTTGCGCATCGATCTCTTGCTTGAAGCGCCGGGCATCTCGGAGAAGGGGGAAGGTCCTTCCGCATTGTTTGCCTTCAGGGCTGCGCCACCGCACCTGGTGATGGCCGGTGCCCAACTTGCGAATTGATGTTGACATGGGCTCTCCTAGCCCTCGCCGTCGTCAGCGAGAAGATCTGGCGTTCCGGGCTCCCAGGTGGCGCGACCTCGGATGGCCTGGGCGCAAGGCGACTCTTTGCGTGCTCTGATAGCAAAGTCCGCCAACTGTTCCGCGACGTTGCACGGGGTGCTTCCCCTCATGCGGGATCGCCCTCGCTTTCGAGGAGGTTCTCGCGCCCCCGGATGCGCTTTGCTGGACCGGAGATTTCCTCATCGAAGGGGGAACTCGTCGTGATTCCGGAGAGAAATGCCTTGAGTCCGGTCCTCGTACGTTCTGGATACTCCTCCCACTGGTCTCGGTGCCAGCATTCGACCGACTCGTCGATCGTTGCTCTGGTCGCGCCCTCTGCGTGTGCGGCGAGATTTGCCTGCACCTCTAGCGCACGCCGTCGTGCCGCCACGACTTCGTCGACCGCCTGAACGTAGGTCGAGATTTCCTTCGCAATTACGAGCGACTCATCGTCTGATGGTGCGGTGGCCATCTCTTCGACGCCTAGGCCGAACACGCGAGCGAAAGCGAACAACTCGTCGACGGTTACATTCCGAGGCGGATCGTCCCTCTCGATCTTATTGAGCGAACTCACTGCGATATCGCAACCCGCAGCAGCCATCTGGGACTTGAGGGCCGCATATGTCCATCCCCTGGAGGTGCGCTCGTGCCGAAGCCGCGCGGCGACGTTCCGTGAAGTCGTACGACTCTTGTTCTTGTTGGCCCTGGGGGACATTTCTGGTCTCCGAAGATCTGCGGATGTTTCTGACTGGTAATTACTCTACCTTAAAGGCTTGACGAGGGCTACCCGCAGTGCGTATTCTCTTTATGAGACATCCAATACCTATGAAGGGAAGTATCTGCATGATCGATCTCATGACGATCAACGAGGTCGCAGCGGCGTTCCGCACCAACCCGAGCACTTTGTATCACTGGCGGTACCAGAACCGCGGGCCCCGCGCTGCGCGCATTGGCAGAAAGGTCCTCTATCAAAGAGCGGACGTCGAGGCGTGGCTTGAAGAACTCTATGACGGTGCGGTTCCCAGCGACGCAAATGTGGAGCGACTCAGGTGACATCGGGAGCGAGCCGACTGCAGGTTGGGGTCGGTCAGACGGTTGCAGTGATCGAGCGAATCATCGCGGACGCCGCTAGCGTCGCCTGCTGCGCGCGCGACACAGAGATCCATGCCAACACGGATCGCGAGCGTGTGCCGCTGTATCAGCGACCCCTTGTGGTGTCTCTCAATCGCGTCGCTCGTGTGCGGCGCCCATGTCGCTGGATCAAACCGGCGGCCAAGACCTTCTTCAACGACCATAACTCAGGAGCAAAACGATCGTGACTACCACTACTCAACCCATCATTGAACGTGACCAGACCGGCGCCATAGTCTGCGTGCGTTACACCGCAGACGAGATGCTCCATCGTGAGGATGGTCCGGCGGTTGTCGAATTCTTCCCAGAAGGCGTGCGGCGCTCCGAGACGTGGTATCTCGGCGGGGTGATCAAACGTAGCGGCCACCGCCCCTCACGGATGGAGTATCGCCTGGACGGGACCGCGTCACGCGCGTTCTGGCACCAGCGGAACGGCCTCCTGCATCGCAAAGACGGACCGGCGTTGGTCACCTTTGCGGAAGACGGGCAGACCCCAATCGAGCGCGAGTGGTATCGCGCCGGAAGGCCTTGGTGCCCCGAGTGCCGCAGTGCGGTCGACCGCGGCTGCCGTTGCGGGGGTAACGAGTGATGCGCGCCCTCGACTTGACCCAAGAGCCAACCGACGACCGTCTGCGCGGAGCCTCCGTTCTGGACGGGGACCGCAGAGCACGCCTCGATGCGCCCAACGGCGGCGAAAAGGGGTTTGGCGGCCCTGCAGACCCCGAGGTTTCGATGCGTCTTGATGCCCCGAAAATCGGTGCAGCCAGTGGGTTCAACCCCCACGTAGTAACACGGGGGGTAACACGGGGGGTGGTGGGGGCATCCGACTGGGAATCTGGTGGCGTCATTGAGGCACACTTCGATTGGTACGCGGTCACGATCGATGACCGACTCGAGCGCGTTCTGGATCGCCTATCAGTGGGGCTTTGCGCTACTGTGCGCCGCTCCAGACCACGGAACGGCTACTTAGAAGCCTTTCAACTAGTGGATGCTGATCGAACGGTCGCAACCGTGTACGCAGGCGGGCCAAATGGGGCGCCTCACGCTGTGGCGACGGGGTTAGCATCTGAGAAGTTCGCGGCAGTCGTTCGGCGGAACTGGCCCAACGCGCAAAGGGTTTCTCGAGTTGATAGCAGGATCGACTTTGGAGGAGCCGAGAGCGACTCTCACACCTGGGACGTCCTCTACGCGACAGTGGTGGCCTTCGCTCGGGAACGTGGACTCGCCACCTCTGTTCACGGGGACTTTCTTGGCTCAGGCGAAGCCGGCCGTACGCTCTACGTGGGATCACCGAAGTCGGAAGTGCACCTTCGTCTTTATGAGAAGAGCAAGGAGGTGAGGGCTCACTCTCGGAATCGAAGCGGCTGCGTGGTGAGCGACTGGGTGCGAGTTGAGGTCGAGGTAAGGCCTAAGAAGCGCACTGCCCGCCAAAGTGCGGGCAGTGCATCCGCATTGGACGTTTGGGGCTACTCCGGTTGGACCAAGGACCTCCTGGCGCTGTTGACCGGGCTCGACGTACCTCGCACTCAAATCACACAATGGGGTCAATCGCGCGACGAGCGGGCGGTCGCGAACCTCGCGCGTCAATATGGTCCCGCAATGCGACGTATTGCCGAGTCGGAAGGATGGGACTCCTTACTCGCTCGCATCGAGAGCGCGGTGTTCGCAGAGGAGCCGCCGACAACGGCAAATGGGCATCGTCACGCGGACGGCCGAGTTCTGCCGCAAGCAGCCCGACTTGCATCCTAGGCGTTCATCTACACGGCCCCCAAGCCAGCCTCCTAGGGGCCCCCGCAACGAGTTCCCGAACGCTGCCACATTGACGCCGAGGCTGCGTGACGATTTCGAAGAGAGATCACCGACTCGCCCATCCACTGTGGCGTGAGGCTCGTAGCGGGCCACGCCTGCAAGACGCCGCAGTCCTGACTCCCGGCTCGACGGACTTCCAGGGGCGCCTGTAGGCGGTTTCGCTAGGGTGCGAGAGGGACCAATAACGCGAGCCACTCACCCCGCGTTACGGCGGTCGAGTCCCAACGAACCGCTCGGAACCCGTGCCGGGCGGGCACGACCTCCGCGCCCCATGGAAGCGTCATGGGCACCAGGGGGCCAAGGTCCGACAATTCGACGCTCGGTGTCTCTTGACCGTGCGCGTACACGAGAGCCCTCCCGACGCCGCCGTCAGGCGAGAGCAAGAGAGCCAGGGGGACGTCGGAGAACTCGTCGTCCCAGGCCGAAAGAACGTGAACTTCAGTTTGGTGCGATGTCAGAAGTTCGCGATCGCGCATTTGCCTGTAGTTCGTGACCGTGACCCGAGCCAACGCGTCGGCCGTCTCGGCCTCGTCTGCTTCACGAACAGTCAGGTGCCGCACGGCGCCAGACTCCGGCTCGAACTCGACCGTCCCCGCTTCAAACATGCTTGCCACAATGGGTGCTCCGCGTTGCGGGATCTCCTGGACCATCCAGCCAGTATTGCAGTGAGGCCCTCAGCCGGGCGAGCGAGCCGCCTAGCCGCCCATTGCCACCGCGCAGTCGTTGGCCGAGTCGTTCCACTGCGCCGGGAGTGCGGCAGCCACCTGCTCGTCGGTCGTGTCCTGACCGATGAAGCACCGGACGTGTGCGACGCGCTCTTCCTCCGTGGTCTGTCTACCCACCCGCCAAGCGTAACCCCGTGCGTGGGAGCATTGCGGTATGACTCCGACAGCCGATGTCAAGCCGCAGCCAACCTCGGACCCCCTGTTTGAAGCGCTCGAGCAACTCGACCAGAGTTGGGACGCTCACCGACCGGGACTTCACAGCGCGCGTCACCGCGACGGCTACACCGGTCCTGCGCGCGTCGCGATCATCCTCGGCTTCGCCGAGCACGTTCACTGGGTCGCCAAGTCCATTGTGCTCCTGCACCGCAACGACATGGCGTTCGAGTCTACGGCGCTCGTTCGCGAGGTCTACGAATGCGCAGTGACGGCCATGTGGGTGGCGCACAACCCGGCCGCTCCGGACGCTCTCGCCGCAGAGTACAACCGTGGCCGGGTCAACCTCCGCAACACGTTGCGCAAGTCGGCGACGCCGATGTTTCGCGCAAACGCGGATGGCATCCAGGTAGCGTTTGCTCCCGACACCAGCGTCTCCGAGGCTGACCGCGCACGAAACTTTGAGCGCCTGTGTTTCGACTTTGCTCCCGAGAGCAACGACCTGTACCTCCTGTACCGAGCGCTCTCTGATCCAAGCCACGCGTCGTTCGCGGCGCTCGACCACTACATCGCAGCGACTGGGCAGGACAATGGAGTCCGGCTCAAGCGCATGCCCGATCAGGGCCTAAGTCACCAGTTTTTGCTGTGGCTGACGGCCAGTGCGGTGCTGTGGTCGGCAACGTCAGTCAACTTCTTGGAACCGGGGCGACCACGGCGAAATGAGTTGCGCAAGATCGCGCGAACTATAGACGCCCAGCCGGTCCTCTCGCTGAATCCGAAGGCCACGATGCGGATTAGCAGGGTTGTGCGCGACGCAAAGCGCAAGGGCGCGCACAAGGTTGCGAGCGACAACCCGGCGTAGTGAACGCACTCGTCCGCAGTCTCGGCCAGCCCGTGAAGCGGCGGGCCCTGGCGCTATCGTTGTATGCAAGCAGGGGGTCGGTACGCGGCCCCCGTAACCGAGGGCGGATGGATGGGGCTAAGCGGCGGCAAGTAGGACCCGTCGGGTTGGCGTCAGGAGGCGTCCTCAGGCGATGCGGTCAAGTTGCCGCCGTGTGGGGTGCCCAATACTGAGGTCGCTGGCGAGAACTACCTCCGCTTCGGTATTGCCCCCGTGCTCCAGGGTTGTGGTGTCGCTGAGGGTGGCGTCAAGGTGTGCCGCGCGGTGCTGCAACCAGAGCGCGCCAGCACATTTGGCCCCACCGTCGTGAAGGTGCTCGTCGACAACAATCACTGCGGCTACGTCCCAGACGAGAACGTGGCGTCGTTTGCGGTCGCGTTCAAGAAACTCAAGCGAGGGCAGTGTGCATACTGCGATGCTCGATCCTGGGGCTCCAACGAGGGCGGGACCTGGCGCGTGAGCCTGACCCTGATCTTCGATGGCGCCACTGAGCCCGAGCAGAACCACGCAGCGATTGAGGCTGAGAAACAGAGGGCAAGAGCCGAACGCGCGGACCGTTGAAGCGGCGGGTTCATTCGACGGCGCGCGCTGGACTGACCGCGCGCCCACCATCGCGGAGATGGAGCAACAGGGCGAGCCTGACCCCGACTGCGCCCTACTAGGCCAGTGCGCGACCGCCGCGGAGGCTGAGGCGCGGCTCTTAGGAACGGTGCCGGAGCAGTGGCCGACGTGGGAACCGGTCGGAATCTGTGAAGAGTCGGGAGACCGCGCCGCTGTGGTGACGGTGCTCGACCGGTTCGTGCGGGCGTGGGGTGAGCAACCGGTTCCAAGCACGGTCGTGCAGTCACAAATCAAGATGCGCATCACGGGCGGAAGGGAGCGTACTGGCGGTCCCCTCTCGGAGTCGCGGGGCCGGAATACGACATATCCGCGTTGGCGGGCGCTAACTGGCGCCGAACTCGTGGCGCTGGCGTCTTCGGAGAACACGCCCGCAAACGAGTTGACTTGGATTCTGAACATTCAACATAAGGAAATCCAGCAGGCGGTCGCGACACGGGACGCGCATACTCCGGCTGCGTCTCGGAGCAGGGGGAGACGCCGCGTAGCCAATGGGACTAGGTGCGGCAGGAAGGTCGACCGCCATCGCTTCGTTCCCGCTCCTGACCCCCGCGACCGCCCTCGTGCGGCGCCTAACGCAGGCCGACTGCCTCCCTCCCTGGGTGCCTTCGTTGCAGGAAGTTTGACTATGGGGCGCACGATCACGAAATCACTGCTTGAGGTGAATGCGCGTTCCGTCACGCCACCGTCGTACACGCCTCGCCCGGGTTCGTCCTCGGCGAGGTGTGGTGCTTCGCGGGGTGGACTTGGTGTGCCGTGACCCGGGGGATGCTCACACCGGACTTCCCCTTACGGTGCACGGCCACTGGGTGCAGGCTGGATACTCTGTTCGTATGGACCGATGCGTCACGCGAGCCGAGAGCACGAGCGCGGCTCGCAGCAGGAGTCAGATTGCCCTGTGCACGGCGCGAAGGTTCGCCGGGACCGCTCTGGGCAGCAAGAGCAAATTGCTAGGTTCGCATCTGTGAGCCCCGACGCGACTCGCGGACGCGACAGGATTATGGTGTTGATTGCCGCAAGGAAACTTGAGTTGGTTGAGCCGGACTCGCGGCTTGCGACGATGCAGTTGGAGCAGGCAAGCGAGTCGCTCGAGTTGGCTTCCGAGCAGGCGGAGATGCGCCCCGAGGCATCGCTGACGCTCGCGTACGATGCGGCACGCAAGGCGGTCGTGGCGATGCTTGAGGCTCAGGGACTTCGAGCGCGGATGCCCAATGCGCACGCGAACGTGCAAGAGGCATTGGGAGCGCAATGGGGCGGCGCACTCGCTGATCGCTTCGGTGCGGCACGACGGGCGCGCCACCGGGCGGAGTATCCGAGCGCTTCGACGACAAGGGCTACATCGGCCAGTGCCGCACGAACGGTGGCTTTGGCTGAGGAGTTGTGCCAACTCGCCGAGGGTCAGATCCGGTCTCTACCGCCATTCCCTCGTTAGGCCCATCGCTGGTACTTTCTATAAACGGATGCTAGCATCCAGTTATGAGAAGTTCTCCGTCGATGCTCGCACCCTTCTACCGCTCTGACGCACAGGGCGGCATTCTTGCCCGCGTGCTGTTGCGCGCGGACGAAGAGCCTCTGTCGAGCGTCGCCGCTTCCGTTGGCGTACCGCTGACCACCGTGCAACGCGAAGTCAAGCGCCTGACTGACGCGGGCGTGTTCCTCACGCGCAAGCAGGGCAACACCCGTCTCGTGCGACTCAACCCCGAGTACCCACTGCTGGTGCCGTTGCGTCAGATTGTGGCCGCAACTCATGGCCCCCAGCAGGTGGTCCGGGACAAGTTCGCCGCACTCGATGGCGTCGAACTCGTCGCCATCTTCGGGTCGTGGGCCGCTCGCATGTCCGGGCAGCCGGGTCCAATGCCGGCCGACATTGACGTCCTGATTGTTGGAGACGTTGACGAGACGAACGCAGACCTGGCCGCTGTCGATGCTAGCCGCGAGATCGGTCGCGAAATCAATCCTGTCGTCGTCGAAGCCTCGCGCTGGAACTCCGCAGCCGATGGCTTCATAACCGAAGTGCGCCAGCGGCCTCTCGTTGTCTTGCACGGAAGCCTCTGAGCACGGCAGATGTCCGAACTATTGATAACCGAAGGAGAGATGGTCTGCTCAACCGAAGTCGCCGGACCAGAAGCCGCCGGGTCTGCCGCATTCGTGTTACTCGAACACGAAGACAAGCCCAGGATCGCGGACACACCCAGGGCGCTGGCGAAAACCTGTCGTCCGTTCAGAGCAGCCGTCGGGTGCTCTCCTTCGGTTTCGATGACACACCCCGCCGAGGACGAACCCGGGCGGGGTGCGAGTGCAGGGACGTGGTTGGTCGGGTGTCCGCCCTCGCCTACGGGCGGGACGTCTGATCGCCAGCGAGCACCCAGCCATTGCTGTTCGAGTCCCACACCCAGTACGTAGAACCGTTGTTCCAACCCTGGGCGTCGATCACTTCTCGCACAACGGTGACAGTGACAACCTCGCCCGGGTACAGCGGACGCTCCATACCGGGGACCGAGTACCCGTTCGCCTGCGCATACGCCCACGCCGTCTGCCAATCGGCGAAACGCATGATCTCGCCCATTTGCTTCATCCGATCACCCTTGTCGAACTGAGAAACGATCAACTGAGTGTCGTTCGCCTGGGTGATATCGGAGCCGGGGCGGCGTTCGATTCCAGAGTTTTCAAGAATCTGGATCGTGTAGCCACCCTGGCCAGCATTCCCTGCTGGCCACTCTCCAGTCGTGACGGCAGAGATCCTGTTTGCGACGACGTCGGAGGGCAACTCGTTCGGTGCCGCCGTCTGGCCACGGAAGCCCAAAGGCATGCTGACCGTGCCCTCGAACCGTTCGCCATCGATAAATTGCACCAGGGCGCCAGGCAGTGCGGGGTCCATCAGGTTGTAGCCCGCCATCATCTTGTTCGACAGGGCGCGCACACCCTGCGCCCACAACTCCGGGTACGTGTCGACAATGAACTGCTCACCCGCACCCTGCGGCTCCTCCGAGAAGATGTAGCCCTCGGCATACACAGCCCAGTCAGATTCCTCGGCCGTACGCACGTTGAACGGCGCCTCCGCCGAAGGCGACGGCGACACGGTCTGCTCGATCGAAGTCGTCGGACCGCCTGTCGGGTCTGTCGCGTTCGTGTCAGTCGAGCACGAGCAAAGCCCCACGATCGCGGACGCACCCAACCGTCGTCAGGAGTGAGAAGCAAAGTCGATGACCGCCGAGTAGTCCCCGGTGGCATCGGCCTGCCTCACAGCCTCGATGTAGACCCTGCGCCGCTCCTTGGCCTCGGGGAATCTTGACCTGCTCCATCCGAGTTCAGCATCTGGGTCGAGAGCGAAGAGCATCACTTCGCAGTAGACGCGAGAGACCCTGCCGTTGCCGTTGACGAAAGGGTGGATTCGTCCAACCTCGCAGTGCAACCTGATGACTTGCTCCACCGCAGAGTACGTCCCCAGTTCTCGCCACGACTGAGCGTTGCCGAACAGGATTCGCATCTGGGTAGCGATCTGGGTGGGGTCGATACCCAGATTCATCTCTCGGGAACGGTATTGCCCTCCCCACTTCCATGTGTCAGCGAAAGCGGTGCGGTGAGCGGCAAGGAACTCAACGTCATCCCACAGAAAATGACCCCCATCCTCCTTGGACCTCCACAGCAAATCACTCGCCATGCGTGCAAGCCCAGCACGTTCCCTTTCGTCAATCTCCTGGAGTGTCTCTGGGTCTATCCCAGACACCAGGTCGGCAGCAAGGTCCGCTGGGATAGGGGTCGATCCGTAAGGCTGCGACAGGGGAGGGTCAAGCAAGATTCGAGAAGCGGACGGCACGCTGCTGGCAGCATTGACGTGCTGCCAGCAGTAGTACCCCTTGGTCAACCTCGTGCATAACGGGTGAGCGCACGGTGACGTACGTCTTGCAGCGCTAGGCAACCCGACTCCGAACGAAAACCTCTCGCGTGAGAACCATCGGGTCAATCTCGGCAGACTGCATCTCCAACACCTGGGCGCGAGTTGCCATGCGCTCGGCTCGCTCGGCGATCTTCCAGTCGTCGGACACTCGCGCGTCAGGAGTGAGACCCACCGCAGACATCAGCACTACCCATGCGTTCACCGATGGAGTCACAGTCCGCGCGAGGTAGCGGTCAACCTGCTGCCTGTTCATCTGCGCCACACGTGCAACGTCGGCAGCAGTCATCCCCGTGGCAGACATCCTGTCTAGCACGGTCTGGATGGGGTCGAATCGAGTCACGAACTAAGAGTAGCATATCTGCTTACCAAACACACAACGCCCCGCCAGGGCGAACCGAGGCGGGGCGTGAGTGAAGGGCGAGCGACTGCTAGTCGAAGGAGATCGCTTCGACCCAGCCGTTGACGCTCGCGTCGTAGACCCACATCGACATGGCTGTCGAGTTTCCACCCTCCGCACGCAATGCACGGATGCTGGAAACCTCGCCCGGGTACAGAGGGCGCTCCATGCCTGGCACAGAGAAGCCGTTCGACTGCGCGTACGCCCACGCCTCCTCCCAGCCGTCGAAGTACATGGTGCTGCCGAGTTGCTTGGTCTGGTCGTTCTTGATGAACTGGTACATCTCCAGCGCGGTGCCTTTTGGGTCCCTCTCGTTGATGGTGAGGGTGTAGCCACCCTGCCCGGCGTTGCCTTCGGGGTACGGGCCGCCAGCGTTGATCGCCCAGATGACGTTTTGGACAGTGTCCGACGGCAAAGACTCCGGGTCAGCAATCTGGCCACGGAAGCCCAAGGGCGTGCTGATGGTGCCCTCGTACCGCACGCCATCGACGTACTGGACCACAGCCCCCGGCGCGGCCGGATCTGCGTAGTTGTAGCCGGGCACCATCTTGTTCGACAGGACGCGCACGCCCTGCGCCCAGAGGTCGGGGTACGTGTCGGCGACGTACTGCTCACCGGCGCCCTGCGGCTGGTCCGAGTAGACGTAACCGTCGGCGTATGCGGACCAGTCATCCTTTGTCGCCGTGCGCACCACAAAGGGCCCCGCAGACGACGCGGACGGCGAAGGCGAGACCGTCTGCTCGATCGAGGTCGTCGGGCTGCCCGTCGGGTCTGTGGCGTTCGTGTTGCTCGAGCACGAACACAATCCCACGACGGCCGCGCCAACCATCAGACCTGCTACAACGCGCGTGCCATTCAATGCGGCCATGTCCGCCCCCCTCAATCAGCGTCGCCCTCATACTGGCATCTCTCGCATCGGCTGAAGTACGGGTAGGGCAAGTCGTGGACGGCGGATTAGTCGCACAGCGAGCCCGATCTCGCGTCGACCGTCGAGCATCGTCTTGCGGCAGCCTCGCTTGCATAGTGTCCACGGGCCACGTCCCCGACTCTGGCGATCGACGGCCTTGGCACATGCGCCTGTCTCCGACATTTGCCACGGGACTCGAGCGGGAGCGAGTACAAGTTGTGTGTCTCACCCGCTGGGTACCTTGCTTCATAGGAGGTGTGGCTATATGGGGCGCACGATCACGATGACGACCAATCCGCTGCTCGACGTGGTCGAGGGTGCTGACACTTACGTCGTGCCCGAATTGCCCTGGGACATAGTCGTGGACCTCGACGACGCTGCTGAGTCGGCTCTCGAGGCCGCCTCACGGGCGGTCGGGCGGCTCGAAGGCGCATGTCGGTGGCCCGCACCAGGGCACCCGAGTACATGCGCTCTGGCTTCCCTTGAGGGTTGGTCGTGTGTCCGCGCCGCCGGCCGTGAGGTTTCGTGGGGTGATATCGGCCAAGCCTTCTCGAATCCCCACCTGGCTTACCGTCGAGGCAGGTCGGACGCTGAGATCGCGGCCCGACTCATCGGTCTCCACTCGGGGCTCGGGGGCATGGCGGACAAGTCCGGTGCCACCGGCTTCGTGGCCAACTCGTTGCACGAGGGCGAGTTCGTGTCACCGCATTTTCGATCCGCACTGGAGCGGGGTCTGGACGAGTGGATTGTGCACGGGCCGGGCTCCGGACTTGTGCGATCAATTCTGATAATGATGAGTATGGCGGCGAGCATGCCGGAGTCCGCGAACGTGGCGATGGCCTCACGGGCACTGTTCCCGTGGCTGGTGGTGTCATCACGGGCCTCGGACGTGATGGTGCCGATCTCTGCGGGCTTCGTCGGATTCGGCGACGAGTGGAACCAGGTCGCGCGGGCACTGTCCGGCCCCGATGGCTACGATCCGGACACAGTGAACCGGGCCATCGAGGTGGCGCTTCGAGCGGTGGAAAGGGCTGCCCTGGCTGCCGCCATCGAGATCGAGTCGCTGACCTACCGCAGCCGCGGCAAGGCGCTTGCCTCGTGGTGGGACTCCGCCATTCCCTCCGTGCGCTACATCTACTACTTTACCAACGCTTTACCGTGCGTCACCAGGGAACAGTTGCAAGCCCTGTCGGGCTTCTCGCTGCGCACCGTCAACACCGCAGTGAGGACCCTGGAAAGTTTGGGCGTGGTCGACGTGGAAGGGAAAGTGCGTGGGCGCTCCGACTATGTGGTGCGGTGTCAGCCTCGGTGGCGGCCCTATCCCGAGGCCGCACAGTTTCACCAGTCGCTCAGTGCTTTACCGGTTGAGCCGTAACACCGGCTGACGTAGTTCATGAACCTGGTGGCGTCCGCACGTTCGCGCAGATCTTCTAGGGCCTTCGCGTAGTAGTCGCTTGCCAGCGACGGCATCGGAACGCTCCTGGAGTACGTGGCGTCGAGGGTTTGGCTCCCACCCCAACGCAGTGACACCTTGGGATAGCCCGATGCCACCACGATGGCGCTGGCCCAGGACTTTGCGACTATGTCGTTCACCCCCGCGGCGATCGCTTGGGCGGCGAATTCGAAGGCACGCTCAATGTCGCAGGAGATGGACTTCAACGGGGCCAGGCGGCCACGCACTTCCACGAATCCGCCGTGTGCCGCGTAGGCCAACGCGAGTCTTTCTGCGTGCTTGTGCGCGGTAGACGCTAACCAATACCGGGCTGTGGCCGGGGGAAGGTCACCACCAAACTCCTTGTACGTTTCGATGGCCTCGTCGTCGAATATCTGATTGAGCGCCATGCGTTCGACGCCGTAGGCGACCATGTCGGCATCGATCTCAAGATCCGCGCTGACGTAGTCGCCGGTGTGAAGGGGACCATCTCGGCGGAGCAATTCGATCCAGGTCGAGCGGACGTCCGGGGCACTGCGGCGCAGGGTTCCCAGCCGATCCGCGTGGGCGATGCGACGGCGAAACGCGGCGGCGTCGTAGGGCAGTACGCGGCGCACCGTCTTGCTTGGTAGCAGCCGTTCAGGCGTAATCCTTGCGGTGAACTCATCCAAGGGTTCGGCGGGGATACGGCACGGGTCGGCCGCGTCGGCTGCCGGGCGGGTCGCCACAGGTGGAGTCTCTTCAGCAAGTTCATCGCCGCTGGGGAAGAGGATGAGCGCGAGTTCAGCGGCCGAGGCATCAATCGGTAGGAAGGGTGCGTCGGCTGGTTGGCCATCGTTGATCGTTGAGTCAAGGTGCTCGATGGCATACCAATTCGTGCGCTCGATCGTGGTGTGGTTCGCCACCCACTCTTTCCAAACGACCTGCCTCGAAACCCGCGCACCCTGAAGTGCAAAGTCATGCCACAGTTCAGGCTTCGCAGCGCCATGCGGGGGCCACGCCGGGACGGTGCTGGCGGCTGGGCCGTCTTCCCGGTGCAATTTCCCGTCGACCCGCCATTCAGTGCCGCGGTCGGTGTTCACGGCAGGCGCGCCAATACGGTGCAGCCGGCCTTCGGTGAACCACGCGTACTGACCGTTCCACTCAATCGCAGGTCCGTCAGTGCGGTGGCAGAGACCATCAACAAACCAGGCACGCAGTAGATCGGACTCGATCGCAGGCCCTTTTTCGCGGTGGAGCCCAACGCCGGATTTATAGAAACGGGTGTGTTCCCACGGCGTTCCGAAGCCGCCGGTCAATTCAGAAGAACTGCCACGATCATCCACCAGCGCAACGACATCATCAGGGTTGTCCACCGTCCCGGACTCAACAGCGCAAGGAAAGCAGCCGTCGCGTTCGGCGTCGTCAGTGTGAGCGCCCCGTTTCTTACACCCGAATGCATCAAACTGAGAGCCGATGAGCGGGCCCAACAGGCGTTCCGTCATTGTTTTCATCCCGCAGCCTCCCTGTTCTGGAGCGTATGGGAGGGGACTGACGTCGAACCGGGCATGCCGGGTCAGGAGTCAGGTCGGTACAGCGCAAAGTCGCACGTGGTACGCCGGTTTGTCGAACGCGGTCACAAGATTGATCACAACGGATCGCGAGAGACCGCGGTTTGGGTGCCGTGGGAGGCCTGTCGAGTTCACTTGCGTCGCGCAGGATCCCTGCTGCCGCCCCCCGCGAAGGGCCTCCGGTGGCGTGGGATCCACCCGAAATCTCTGCTTTGCAAGGGCAACACTGTAGTACCGAGGCATTTCGGGGGACGGCGGTGGCTGACTCGAGGATCGCTTCTTGAGGCCCGGTGTGGCAACGCATGGCCGCGACCGCGACCAGGCTGCGTTGCTCGTCGATGCCGTGGGCGGGCTCGTCGCGCGCACCGGGCTGATCGTGAGGGTTTGCGTCTGCCCGGCGGGGCGCTGCTGGTGGCTGGGTCCGCCAACGACCCGCGCCGCTGCGCCTGACCGAGGGTCGTGCGGGTTCATTTCGAATCTTGCGCGGGGCGGATGTGCGGTCCACTTCGCGTACTGCGGAGGCGATATACCTCGCCAGTATGGGCTTGGAGCGTGCCTCGTTGCCCCGCCTCGTGTCTGTGAACTACCGCGAGGTGGGCAATCTAAAGCGCCCATATCCACAGAACGGCTACGTCTACATTTGGTCGCTACCCTCCGAGCCAACAGCGGGCACGTGGGTGTGGGTCGAAGGCGCGGGCGGGCTCACCACCGCAATGGTGTGTCACGCGGCGGCAAATATGCCTGATGGATTTCGCCTCGGCGAACTCAAGGCGGTTGTTGGACTGGTTGATGACCGTCGGGTCAAGACAGCGACGAGCACTGCGCTTCATGACCGGAACCTCTGGATGGACAAAGTCCGAGCGGAGGCCCTCGCGCCCTCGTTGCAGCGTCCAACCGAACCTGACTCAGAGGGGCGTGTGGTTTGTCCGGCAAGCGGCGACGCTTCGCCCGCCGAGGCCAATCGGTATTACAGCGCTTGGTGGCCGCTCTATAAGCAGGGGGTGCGCGCGGGTTGGTCCGAGGCTGAAGCGCAGCGGTTCGCGGAAATCGGGCGGCGTTGGCGCCGACAATGCGACTGGAAGTAGCGGCCATCCAAGTGCCCGACGCCTGTGGAGAAGTCGGCGACGTGTCGAGGGCCCGTGGGAGCATGGCGGCATGACGAGCACTCCCGCGCCGCAACCGAACTCAGATGACCTGCTCGACGCGCTTGAGCGACTGGGCGCGAGTTGGGTTGCGCACCGGCCCGGCCTGACCAGCGCGAAGCATCGCGACGGTCACACGGGCCCGGCACGCGTCGCAATCATCCTCGGCTTTGCGGAGCACGTGCACTGGGTCGCGCGGTCCATCGTGCTGCTGCACCGCAACGACATGGCGTTCGAGTCCACCGCCCTCGTGCGCGTGGTCTACGAGTGCGCGGTGACGGCCCTGTGGGTGGCGCACAACCCTGCGGGGTCCGACGCGCTGAACGCTGAGTACAACCGTGGACGGAAGAACTTGCGTGACACCATGCGCCGGTCGGCTTCGCCGGTGTTTAGCGCCAACGCAGACGGCATCGAGGTTCAGTCTGCGCTGGATACCAGGATCCCCGACGCGGACCGCGCGAAGAACTTTGAACGACTGTGCTCAGACTTTGCGCCCGAGGGCAACGACCTGTACCTCCTGTACCGCGCCCTCTCCGAGCCGAGCCACGCATCGTTCGCGGCGCTCGACCACTACATCTCCGAGGACGAGAACGGCGACGCCATCCGGCTCGAACGAATCCCGAGTCAAGGGCTTGACCCCCAGTTCCTGCTTTGGCTCACTGCCAGCGCTGTGCTCTGGTCAGCGATGGCCGTCAACTTCTTGGAGCCGCGGGAGCCACGGCGCAGCGAGTTGCGCAAGATCGCCCGCGAGATAGACGCGCAGCCGGTGCTCTCGCTGAACCCCAAGGCCGTGATGCGTATCGAGAAGTTGGTACGCGAGGCCAAGCGCGAGCGGAAGAACAGCGGAAAGTCCAGGTCTCAGACCTGACCGCCGAGGCACGCCAGCAATGGCTTGGCCAGTGTGCGAGGCGCTCGACCCTGCCGCTACGCTCCAGACCATGGGACTGTTCTCGCGCGACAAGAAGCCCGCCGAAGCGACACCAGTTCCAACGCCAGCCGCCGCCGCATCAACTACGCCTACCAGGTTTGCACGCGAGATACTCGCCGAGTTCGGTGAGTCCCCAAGCGTGGACGATTGGTGGGATCGCGCGGAGGCCGCCGGGCTTGACCCCGTAGCCGTTGACCGTGCGATGGACCGCATCCGGGAGCAAGGCGCCCGCAAGATTGAGCGCACCGAGGTCACCGAGGCTGACGCAGTGGACCTGCGCGGCCTCGACGGGATCGACGCCAATATCGCCGGTATCAGCCACTGGCTCACCGACGCGGAGCGCAAGAAGTTCGCCGATGACCACTACCTCCTGGTCCGCGAGCCTCACCACGAGGTAGACCCCAACGCCATCGCTGTCTTCGGCAAGAGCCGCAAGGTCGGCTACGTGTCAGCGGGCCGCGCGAAGGCGCTCGCGCCAATCCTCGATTCCATCGGAGCGGTCGCGTACCTCGTCGCGGGCAGAGGTCTCACGATGAACCTGCCGCGCATCGACCCGCTGAGGGACTTCACAGAGGGGCGCTAGACGCGCCCGCCACGGCCCAGCCGGCCTGCAGCGCCATTGCTCCTGCCGGTATGGTCGGTTGCTAGCAGGGGGTCGGCAAGTGGCCCTCGCGAGCGGGGGTGGGGTAATGGGCCTATTCGGGGGTAAGAAAGAACAACCAGTCGCGGGTCAGGTGGCGTCAGCGAGCGACGCCGTGAAGTTGATGCCGAGTGGGGTGCCAAACATAGAGGTGGCGGGCGAGAGTTACCACCGCAACGCGGTGGCGGCGATGTTCACTGGCTGGGGTTTGCAGGACGGTGGCGTGAAGATGTGCCACGCGGTTCTGCAACCAGAGCCGACCAACAAGCACGACCGCAACGCGGTCAAGGTTCTCATCAACAACAACCACATCGGGTACGTCCCGGCTGACTATGCTCCGTCGTTTGCCGCCGCACTGAAGAAACTAAAGCGCGGTCAGTACGCCTATTGCGATGCACGCGCATGGGGTACCCGTGACGACGGAACGTGGCGTGCACGCGTCACGCTTGTGTTTGACGGGACTTCCGAGCCAGAGCACGACTACGCTGCAGAACGCGCAGAGAGCGAGGCAGCAGAGGCAGAGCGCGAGCAGCGCCGCGCCGAGAAAGAGGCTGCGAAGGCGAAGCAAGACACGGCACGCGCGGCTGCGACCGTCGACGGGTCCTACTGGCGAAACTTTCGCGATGCCATCGCGGAACTCAAGCGCCAGGGGCGGTTGGATGAGGCGCGAGTGCTGTTGGAGAAGTGCGTCGATGCTGCCGAGATAGAAGGCCGCATTCTTCACGCAGTTCCCGACCCTTGGGCGACCGAGCAACTCTCCGTGGTGCTGGGAAAACTCGGTGACCCAGCCGCTGACCTGGCAGTGCTAGAGCGCTACGAACGTGCGTGCCGCGCTGAGCCGGTTGCCGACAAGGTGGCCGCGCGGCTGATCAAGGCGCGGCTGGCGGGATGACTAGGTGGTTCGCGAGGCACAAGGTGTGGCGCCGTGTCCTGGTGGCGGGATTTGTCGTGGTGGCAATGTCGCTGGTCGCGTCGGGCGTCTGGCCCCATTGGTGGCGTGTCGACTGGTTCCCTTCGCCGACTGAGTGGACGGCGTTGTGGGCATTCGTGACGATGTTGGTGGCGACCATTGCCGCGTCGTTTGCACTCATCCAACTCCGTCACAATTCGCGGGAAAGCGCTGAACGAACCCGCCCGTTCATCGTCGTTGACTTCCACTTCCGCTCCATCCTGATCACGATCGAGGTTCGAAATGTGGGTGCCACGGCTGCGCGTGACGTTCGTCTCGAATGGAGCGACATTCCGAGCATCAAGGACCCGCGTCGCGCAACCGCGTTCAAGCGCATGCTTGTCGACGAGCCGATACCCTTCCTAGCGCCTGGTCGAGCGATTCGGTTTATGGTCGGCAGTTTCCCGGAGTATCCGAAGGACGCTCCCCGGCGCTTCACCGTGAAGTCCAGATGCGTGGGACACGACGGCACTAGTACGTGGGAGTCCGAGGCGGTGCTCGATCTGGACCAGTGGGCAGAAGCGCTTGCCGATTCAGACTATGACAACAAGAACTGGAACGAGAGCCAGCGCCAGACGAAGGCCCTTCAAGCCATCGGCTCCAAACTCGAAACGATGAGCGAGGCATTCATCGGAGCCTTGGCGCGCATTGACCGGGTGCCGGAAACATCCGACGAGCAATCGCCAGCGGTTGAGAAGCCTGTCGGCGCCACTCGTAGCGTGAAGGTCGTGAACGCTTCCCCCGACGAGGGGTGACTTTGCGTGTGGTCACAACATGGTCACAAACGCCACGAGGTTGCACCGTTGCCCACCCAACGAGACACGCTGAAACCGGTCACCTTTCGAACACCGCAGCACGACACAGTGCGAGACCGGTGTCCGATGCCGTTCTGGGGGTCAAGGCCCCCACGGCCGGTCCTGGGGCCCATCACCCCAAACACAGTCGCCCCAACTCCGAGTTCTTAGTCACATTCCCCGGTCCACGGTTCGAAGGGTTTCTAGGGGGAGTTGCATCAACTCGAGTCGGGAGTCGGCTTGCGTCAGCACACTTGATTTCGCTCAGAATCCTCGTTTTTGGCGTTGCAACAACTCTGATTCTTACCCTCAGTTTCGGCTCCCAGATCGGCCGGTTTTTGAGCGTGAGTTGCATCAACTCTAGGTAGTTTCGTAGGGACGCCCGGTCCCCCCCTTTACCCCCACCTTGTGCTCCTGCAGGGCTCGCCGCTCCTCAACGGGGTTTGGGCCGTTCATAGTCCTGGATACCGCTCCCGCACCAGTCGGTGAGTGATATGTGCGGCCCACCGCCGTGTGACTTGGTGGTGCGCAGCCGCGGTTCTCGATATCTCCCGTTCCATTGCAAGCCTGCTGGGCCGGTGTGACCGGTCTGCTTTGCTTACCGCGCAAGTGCGAGGTGGTCTCGCCGAGGCACCCCAAGGGGTGGCTGGTCGCGGCTTGATGCTGGGGGTGGGAGCGTATCCCCGCCCAGATTGGGTGCTGCCCGTCGCAGGCGCCGCAAACCTTCAGACGGTCGCCAACTCCGCGAGTTCGCTTGATGCGCCGATTGCCGCCGTGGCGTTGCCATGGGCGCTGCTGCTTGGACGGCTCAATCCCCGTTTCGAGACACTGGCTGTTCTCGCGGAGGGGGTTCGTGTGCTGAGGGCGCAGGCGTTCGCCTTCCATGATGTCGAGGGTCCGGCCGCACAGATGGTGCTGCCAACTGACCCCGAGCGGGGCACTGATGCCCCGCCTGCGGTCACGTGTGAGCCCCTGGGCTGGCTGAGGGGCACTGTCGGCACTTACCAGGCCGGATGCCCGCTTCGATGCCCTGGGCGACGTTGTGTGCCTCCTGGGGGCCATGTTGGCCACACTTCGCTCACGAGGCCCCTGGCCGGGGGCTTTCGCACTGCAACCCGCACCTTCGCCAGCGCCCGTGTCCTCGGGCCGCTGTTGGTTGCTGCAAAGGGGCGTGGCTCGCCGGCGCGGATGCGACCGCGATCGAGTGCGCCGCGATAAGACCGAAAGGACACGTCGACGACGAACAGTGTGAGGCGACCGAAGCCGGTATGGATGGCCAGATGAGTCGCAAGTCGCCCACGTGACTTGACCCTCTCATGGGCCCGTCGTCTGACAGGAATTGGACCCCTATTTTTGCCCTAGCATGAATTTGGGCGGTCGCGGATGGTCCGTGCAAAGGCCTATTTGGAGGCACAGTGAGCGCTTATCGAGGGTGGGTCGGTTCCACCGCACAAAGAGAGTCGGTACCAGCGTTTGAGCCATCGTCGGTTGTTTCACGGCGGCCTGCAAAGGCATCCGCGAAGCGTTTGTCGATCTCCGCGGCCGTGGATGGGCACCCGAGAGTTGAGGCTGTGTTGGCTGTGCTGAAGGGTGAGGTCACATCCGCCGAGGCGGCACGCCACGTAGGGGTTTCGGAGGATACTCTCAACAATGATCGGGCGCGCTTTATCAAGGCCGGCCGGGACGCTCTTAGTCCGCTTGACGGCAGACGCACGGCCCGGAGCGAGCCGCAGACGTGCACCAACATGGCGGTCCACGCGCTTGGCGCGATGGCGCTGGAGCGGTTTGAGGTCGCGCAGCGTGCCAACCGTAGCGAGGGGCTGTAGTGGCGGACAAGCGGCGTACACCCGCGCGCAAGACGCGGTCGGCGAGCGCAAAGGGATCTGAAGGCAAGCCCGAAGAATTCGATATGAAGGCCCTTGGAAGGGAAGCCGCAGAGCAGACGCGGCAGAACAAGGGGCGGATCGACGCGGGGGAGACTTTTGCTGCGGGCCGCCGACGAGGACCTGAGGCGTCGCCTTCGGCCAATCGCAACCGCTGGTACGGCTAGCCCGGGTCCGGCGCGGAAGAGATTGCATGGCTCGGCCAGAGGGGCCCTCTCGTGTTGCGAGGGCCCCGAAGCCGCTAGGCCCTGAGACCTAGCAATGGTTGAGTTGAGGCCCTCGCGGACGGCGGTAGGGTCCAATTGCGTCGCCGGTGTTGCGTCCCGGCCACCGCTCTAGACAGGGTCGATCCCCAGTCGGTGCGAGCCGAAACCTCGCGCCACGCCCTCGAAACCTGCCACAAGATGCCGTCTGTCCTGAGCGCTAGAGTCGAAGCGACACTTTGGGATTGCCGACACGGCGCAAGTGCGCGGCGCAGAAGGGGGCGACATGGGCGACGATACGCAGGGCAGTGGGCCGTTGTTCGCGCCCAGCCGAGTCGGAATTGACGGGGGTGCGCTTGAGCACGGCGAGTGACGCAACAAGTTGGTGGCAGCCGCGCTGGGGCGTCCCTGAAGGAGCAGGCCCTGACGCCGGCTGGCCGGAGCCCGACGCCACCAGCGCCTGGGCCGCCAATGACGAGCACGTATCGTCCGACGACCCCCTCCTCACCTCACTTGAAGAGGAGTTCCGACAGATTCGCTCCAGGGACCGGGTCCGAGACCTGGCGGAAGTGTTCACGCATCAGCGTGAAATTGACGCGATGCTCGACATGATCCCCGACGCTTTCGAGCACCTCGACATCAAGTTCCTCGAACCGGCCTGCGGGTCCGGCAACTTCCTGGTCGAGATTCTGCGTCGCAAACTCGCGTCCGTGTCCCGGCGCGACACCGTCTCCCAGGAACAGTACGAGCACCGCATGCTGCGCGCCTTGGCGTCGATCTACGCCATCGATATCTCCACTGAGAACGTGCAGGAAGCGCACGTACGGATGGCGCACGTCATGCTTGAGCATTACCAGATGGACGGGAACAGCATCGAGCCGACCATCGGGTTTCTGTCCGCGGTGAACCTCATCATCCACGCCAACCTCATCGAAGCGGACTCACTGGTCGACTCGTGGAGTATCGAGATGTGTGACTGGCAGCCCCGCGCCGGTGGACGCTTCCAGCGCGTGTGGTCCGCACCCCTGGTGCCCGAAGACGAGCGCGGCCTGCTGTGGTTCGAACGTCTCGAGGACGACGAACCAATTCACTACTCGGAGATGGCGAGCAACCGCAAGGCAGTCAAGGAGCAGCGATGGATCTGACCCGCGAGGGGCGCAAGAGGCGCATGCCGGACGTTCTCGATGCGATCGCTGCCCTGTCATCGGACGCGGTGCCGACACCACCGGAACTGGCGCGATCCATGCTGGACCTGCTGCCCGAGGACGTGTGGTCCAACCCCGACTTGAAATGGCTCGACCCAGCCGTGAAGTCCGGCTCCATTCTGCGCGAGATCGCCTCAAGGCTAATGGTCGGTCTTGCCGACTGGGAGCCCGACCCACACGAGCGTGCCCAGCACATCATGACGAACATGCTGCACGGTCTGTCGATCACCAAACTGCATGGCGAGATGGGCCGCAGGTCGGTCTACCGCTCTAAGGACGCTATCAGCGTGAAGGCCGTCGGTCGGGGCGAGTTCTTTAATGACTCCCAGGGCAATATCCAGTTCGTCCACGCCGAGCACAAGTTCAAGAAGTCGCGCCGGGAACTCGACACCGGCAACTGCGAGATCTGCGGTGCCCCGGTCGGACTCGACCGCGGAGTCGACCGCGAGAATTACGCATACGCGTTCATCCATGACAAGTCGCTGATGGAGAGGCTCAAGGGCATGAAGTTCGACGTCATAATCGGCAACCCGCCTTACCAAGTGGGACTTGATGACAACACCCGCTCAAAGCCGATCTATCACCGATTTGTTGAGAATGCGATCGCCCTCGAGTCGAAGTACGTGGCGATGATTGTGCCGTCGCGTTGGTTCTTTGGGGGGCTCGGGCTCGACGACTTCCGAGAGCGAATGATTGCGGACCGTCGCCTTTCGAAGATTGTGGACAACCCCAAGTTGTTCGACTGCTTCCCCGGTGTCGAGATCAAAGGTGGAGTCAACTACTTCCTTTGGGATCGTGACCACGACGCGGACTGCGAGTTTTCCACGCGCATAGATGGCACCGTGGAGTCGACGACGACCCGGGACCTCCGCGAGGGACAGGGGGTGGTCGTGCGCGACAACAATGCAATCGGGATTATCGAAAAGGTCCTCTTGAAGCGCCACCCGAGTGTCGAGGGTTCCTGCAGCGCGACGTTGCCATTCGACATCAGAGACAACCACAAGACGCGAGAGACGGCACGGGAAGGCGACGTTCCCGTCATCCACGGCTCTCATGTCGGATATCTCCCGCGCGAAGCAGTGAACAAGAACTCCGCATGGATCGATGAGTGGAAGGTGCTGCTGCCGATGGCCTCGGACGGACATGGCAGAGCCGTGTCTTATGTGCTCGGCGAGCCAATCGCCGTTGCTCCGGGGTCGATCTGCACTCTGACCTACATCGTGGCCGGGCGCTTTGGTACCAAGGATGAAGCACGCAATTTTGCGCTGTACCTCACCACTAAGTTTGTGCGCTTCCTGACTCTGCAACGCAAGAGCACTCAGCACGTGACTCCAGACAGACTGCGTTTTGTGCCGGAGATGGATATGTCCAGGACCTGGACTGACGACGACCTGTACGGCTACTTCGGCCTTACCAAGACTGAGAGCGCATACATCGAAGGAACTATTCACGCCCGCCATGCGGTTCTGTCGCTGGACTCGCCGGTCCCCTCTTCGCACCTGCCAGGCGGCTCGAAGTACAAGGCACCGGGGAGCCGCGTGGCAGCCGAAGAGGACGTCGAGGAGGATGACCAGTGAGCGTTGGTCGCATCTACGTGTACTCCGCCCCCGGCTACGACACCATCTGGGAGCGCACCGTCGGCTCGACCACCATCGAGGGTCGCGGCAAATTCAAGGTCGGCTACACCACGCACAAGGACGTGTGGGTGCGCATCAAGCAGCAGACAGGCACGATGCACCCCACGCAAGAGGGCATCGAACTGCATGTTGACACCGAGGCGGTCCGGCACGACGGCACAGATTTCAAGGACCACGCCGTGCATGCGGTGCTCGTCCAGCAGGGCATGCGCCATGACAGCGAGGTGTTCGAGGCGACCCTGGACGAGATCAACGCAGCCATCGCCGCGGTGAAGTCCGGCCACGCCTTCGACTCCGAGCGCACCACGGACTTCAAGCCGCGGCCCGAGCAGGATGACGCTGTTGACCAGTCCATCGCGTACTTCGCAGCCCATGCGCACGACTCGCACCCACCGCGAATGCTGTGGAACGCGAAGATGCGCTTCGGCAAGACGTTCACGACGTACGAGTTGGCTCGTCGCATGGGTTGGCGTCGGGTGCTGGTGCTGACTTACAAGCCCGCAGTGCGCAACGCCTGGCGCGACGATCTGGCCTCCCACGTCAATTTCGCCGGGTGGGAATTCGCCGACCGCGACCACCCGGTCGACCCCGATACGTCCGCGCCACTGGTGCGGTTCACGTCGTTCCAAGACCTGCTCCACAAAAAGAACGGTCGCTGGGTCGTCAAGGAGCACATCGAGGAGATCGTTGCCGAGAACTGGGATTGCGTGGTTCTTGACGAGTTCCACTTCGGGTCCTGGCAGGGTGCGGCCCACGAGGTCACAACTCCCGCCGAAGACATCTCGGAGGCGAAGGCTGCGCGCGCTGCTGAGGCCGCCGCCGAGGCTTCTGAGGAGATAGACGCCGAAACGCGCGCGGGCGACATCCGCCTGTACGCCGCGGGCGACGAAGAAGACTCCGACATCGACACCGACCTGTCGATCGAGGACCTGAAACTATCCGCCCGCAACTTCCTGTACCTGTCGGGCACCCCGTTCAAGGCGCTGACCGAAGGCGAGTTCAACGAGGATGCGATCTTCAACTGGACGTACCCCGATGAGCAGCGGGAGAAGCGGACGTGGGGGTCCAAACTCGATCAGGACGGACCCAACCCGTACGCCGAACTTCCGCAGATGCAGATGTTCACCTACGCCCTGCCCGGCATGGCTGACGAAGAGGAACTCACGCTTGATGGTTCCGTCAATCTGTCTGAGTTCTTCAAGGCGGGAGTCACCGATGGCGGACAGATCCGCAAGGCCAAAGCCCGCGACAACATAGGTAACTACGTCTTCGTCAACGCTGACAAAGTGAGCGGGTTCCTGGACATGCTCCACGGAGTGTTCAAGGAAGACGACAAGAAGCGGATGGCGTTCGACTCTGTGGTCGGTGCGCCCTTCCCTTACTCCGACGGCAGATTCGCCAAAGCCGTTGAGCACACCGTGTGGTTCATGCCGGACGTCGCATCGGCGTTCGCTATGAAGAACGCGCTGACCGTCCACCCGCGCTTCAAACATTTCCTGGTGCACGTCGCTGCGGGCAACGGTGCCGGCATGGGCGCGGCTGCCAAAGTGCCCGTTGACGACATGCTGGACAAGGCTCGCAAGCAGGGCAAGCCAACGATCACACTGTCGGTTGGCAAACTCATGACTGGCGTCACCGTCCCCGAGTGGGGTGCGATCCTGATGCTGCGCGGGCTGCGCTCACCGGAGTCGTACTTCCAGGCGGCATTCCGCGTCCAGTCGCCGTGGGTTATCAATGACGAGCAGGGCAACCGCAGCATCAACAAGGATGTCTGCTTCGTGTTTGACTTCGACCCCACGCGAGCCTTGTCTCTGGTTTACGAGTACGGAACCAAGGTGGCTGGCGGTGAAAAAGGAAAGTCCCCTGCCGCGGAGGTCGCCGAGTTGTTGGAGGCGATGCCCGTCATGGCGTTCGACTCCGGGCGCATGGACCCCGTCGACGTGAACGCTGTCATGGACTGGGGTACTGCCGGCGTTGGCGCAGCCATGATCGCCCGGCGATGGGGGAGCCCCCGCCTCATCGACCTGTCCGAAGGTGTGCTCGAGAAACTGCTCGCCAACGAGGACCTCCTCGCCCGGCTGCAGCAGATGGAGGACTTCCGCAATCTGCGCGAGGACGCTGGCAAGTTGCTCGCCAAGTCGAAAAAGGTCCGCGAGGGCAAGAAGGCCGCCAAGGAGAAGGGTGAGCCGGAAGACGACGAGACGAAGGCAGCGCGCAAAGCCAAGCGCGAGCAGGTGCAGACCCTGCGCAAGAAACTACTCAAGTTCCTCCAAGCCGTACCGGTGTTCATGTACCTCACCGATCATCGTGAGGAAGCCCTCGTCGACGTCATCAGAACGCTGGATCCCACATTGTTCGAGCGAGCCACCGGACTGACGCTGAAGGACTTCGATGCGCTCTCCGAGGTGGGGGTGTTCAACTCTGAGGTGATGGACCCCGCCATCTGGCAGTTCCGCCTCTTTGAGCACGCGAGCCTTGACTACTTGGGCCTGCATGAACACGAGGACGAGGACCGTGTGGGCGGTTGGGAGACGGTCGCCGACCTTGCCGACCTTGATGCGGGCTAAAACTACGCGGCTCGCTGCTGGGATGTGCTGCCGCTCAAGCGACTGATGGGGCCGGGACCGAGCGTGACGCTGCGCTTCAGCAACTCCTCCCGCGGACCGGACTGCCCTCTGGTGTCGCACTCGGCTAGTAAAATCGTATCTGCAAGGGAGAACCCCGATCGGCAACGCTCTGAGGGTGATTCTGAGCGGCAGGTCGGGGTTCATCGTCCTTGAGCAGACTCTTGAACTTTAGTGGTTTCAGCGTCACTTCGCGATCGGGCTTGTCTCGACTGCGGGATCTGCCTCCGTCTCCAACCAAGGGAGTACGCGATGGCTAAGCCCTCAAAGGCGGCCTTGACTAAGGCGGGAAAGACGCTTGCGTCCGACTCGTCAGGCAAGGCTGCCAAGTCGAAGGCCGGTAGCACGCTCGGTAAGGGCTAGAAGGGCGGGGGTCAGCGACTTCACTGCTGGCCCCCGTCTGCCCGTTCAAGCGGACTGCCCATGGAGACCGCTGTCGATTGTAGGGAACCATCGGATCTTCCAAGCGGACACTCGAGTCAGGATATCCAGGCGCGCTCCGGACTCAACGTCAACAGCACCGCCTGGAGAGATATCGTCAGGGTCGAGTGCCCCTTCAACGGTGAAACGCATGTCATATACATGATGAACACGTCAGACAGCGCCCCCAACACCTAGGTCAAGGGTGGCGGATTATGCGGATCTTCCGCGCCTCCTGTCACCCGCGCGTCGTATCGTCACCGTCATGGATGACGTCGAAGATTTCTTCAACTCAACCGTCCGGCACGCCCCTGCCGAATGGAAGCCGAAGGCCTCCCCAGTTGGCACTTTCGACACGTCAAAACGCCCGCGCGCGCTCGAGCGCTGGGACACCGAGGCCAACGCTGGGATCGACTTGTCTCAGGTGCCAACTTCCCTGTCGACCGTCGCGTGGTTCTGGCGGTGCCGCGACGGCCACCGGTGGCGCGAGACCCTTGCCTCCGTCTCGAAACGTGGTGCGTGGAAGCGGTACGACATTCCGTCGGCCGCCTGCCGTCGGTGCGTCCTGATCGCTCACGGGCCGCGCTGCCCCGAGGGCCACCTCGTCGACCGTGTCGACCACCTCAACGAACCGATCGCTTCTCACCTCTGCCGACAGTGCGATCCGGACGCCTTCGACACCCGGCGTGCCGATCAGGCGAAGGCTCGTGCAGCAAACAACCTGACCAGCAACCTCTGGAGTGCGGCCACAGACCCGCGACACATCGCGATGACAGGTCACGACCGTGACGCGTTGATTGCTTTCGAGAGGCGCGTCCGTGCCCGCCGCGCGCGGGGCGTTCGTTGGTGGAAGCCCGTTCCTCCGAAGAAGATCGTTTGGGATGCCCCGCTTGGCACCGTCGCCCCCAGTCGTCGCGAGGCGTGGACTGGCAAGGACGAACGCTCTCTCATCGCAGCCTGCGTTGACGCGGGGTTGCCGGTACGGACTGGGGTGACCGTCACGGTTCCCGACGTGTACTACCCGACCGGGGCTACCTGGCGGGCCACTCCCGACATCCTCATCGGTGACAGCCTCGTCATCGAAGTTGACCATCCGGCAGCACTGCGTGGCGGCCCCTCACGGAGAAGGGTTTCCTGCCGCAGACCTACAACGCGACGACGCGTACCGCGCGGCCGGCCTGACTGTCATCCGGGTTCGTCTCGGCGGGCTAGCGCCTGTGCCCGACTCGATCAACTTTATCCGAGGCAACTACGCGCGGGCGGTCGCGGCCGCCGTCATTACTTGCGCCGGTCAGATCGTCGACGGCGCTGACCCCGTGAGTTTTACCTCCGTCTCCGTCATCGACTAGCCCCGGCGTTGGCGGCTTCGGTGGGGGCCTTTGCCGGAGCCTGATCCAAGTCGAGGCGGGACCTCGTAGCAGCGCTCCCGGTCTAGCGAATGAGATTGTGCATGCCAAGTTCGCCGAGCACATGCAAGCCGAGGGCGTGACCCAACACCGCATCGTCGCAGCGGTGGGGGAGATGCTCTATGTGGCAGTGGAGGCCGCAACTTCGTCGGCATAGGCCAGATGACTGAGGCGCGCTGGTCCGGGCGCTTGTCCTCATCACGGCGACGGGTGCGTCGCTCGGACGGTGGGCGTCTGCTCGCAGGACCGTTGCCGCCATGCGGGGAGTCGCTGCTGTCTCTTCTGGTTGTCGAAGCGTCCGGCTCGTATCCGCGTTTCATCGACAGTCGGGGCCCACCTGCAGGTCGACTGCGGTTGTCATCCGGGGCGCGCGTCGGCCGGCCGAGCGAGTATCGAAGCAGTGGACTAACGTCGGGGAATGACGCGATTCCACACACCGTTCGAACGCCCTGTAGCCATGCCCGCCCGGCCCGCGCGCGCCGAGAGCACGGCGGTCAATTCGTTACCGACCGACTGTCGGCGCACACTCGAGGGCGCGAGAGTGCAAGCAGCGAGACGCCGAGCATGAAGCAACTGGAACTGGTTTTTGAGAACTGTTACGGGATCCCGGCGCTTCGGTGCACGCTCAACTTCAGGGGAGGCACACCGGGCGGTTCCATAGCGATCTACGCGGCAAACGGTTCGATGAAGTCCTCGTTTGCCCAGACCTTCGCCGATGTCGCCAACGGTTCGCCGTCGCGCGACCGAGTCGTCCCTTCGCGAGTCACGACCCGATCGATTAAGGATGAAACCGGGGTCGAGTTGGGGGCAGACGACGTCATCGTCTTCGATACTTACAACGAAAGTCTGGGTCCGACAGAGAAATCGGCCGTACTGCTCGTCGCTCCCGCGCTCCGGGCAGAGTTCGAGGCGCTGCACGCCGACGTTGATGAAGGTGTGAGCCGCTTGCTCACGGCCCTCAAAACGCAATCAAAGTCACGGAAGAACATGGAGGAAGAACTGTCGGTCGCTTTCACTGGCAGTGAAGGGAAACTCTCCAACGCACTCCTCGGACAAGAGATCGACATCAGAGCCATGGGCTCTGCGCCCTTTGCGGATCTCCCGTACGACACGGTCTTCAACGACCGCGTGCTTGAACTCCTCGAACGAGACGAAGTCCGTACGGCGATCGCCGAATACGTAACGAGGTACAACGAACTCCTCGACAAATCCGTGTACTTCCGCAGGGGGACCTTTAACTACTACAACGCGGGAACCGTGGCCAAGGCGCTCGACACAAACGGGTTCTTCTCCGCGAACCACAGGGTGACCTTGAGTGGCAGCGACGAGGTCGAGGTCTCGAACGTCAAGGAACTTGAGCAAGTAATCCAGCGCGAAAAGGATGAAATCGCAGAGGACCCGGAACTCCGCGCATCATTCGACAGAGTTGAGACCGAACTCAACCGACACGTTGATCTTCGGAAGTTCAAGGCCTTCATCTCGGATCATCCGGAGATACTGCCGGAACTAGCCGACATGAAGGCCTTCCGTGGTCGCGTATGGATGTCCTACCTCAAGGTTCATCTGGAACTCTATTTGGAGACCCTTCGGCGGTACCGCGAGGCTAGTGGTCGGATGCTTGCGATCCAAGAAGAGGCGAGGGGCCAGTCAACCCTTTGGGAGGGTATCGTCGAAGAGTTCAACGCTCGGTTCTTCGTGCCCTTCAAGTTGGAGGTGCGAAACCAGGTCGAAGTGATGTTGGGCCAAGACGATGTGCCGACGCTGGGATTCAAGTTCGAAGATCGCGACGGCGACGTAGACCTGGACCGCACTTCGCTCATGCAAGTGCTCAGCAACGGCGAGAAGAAGGCTCTGTACATTCTCAACATCTTGTTCGAAGTGGGGAGTCGGAGAGCGAGCGGCCGGCAGACCCTTTACGTGTTCGATGACATCGCAGACTCGTTCGACTACAGGAACAAGTACGCGATCATCCAGTACCTGCAGGACATCCACGACGATCAGAACTCGCGCCTAATCGTGCTCACGCACAACTTTGACTTCTTTAGAACGGTCCAGGGCCGTTTCGTGGGCTACCCCAACTGCCTTGTCGCTACGCGTAGCGCGGGCTCCGTCTCGCTTTCGCAAGCCAACGACATCCAGAATCCATTCATCAATCGCTGGAAGCCCAAGTTCTTCGAGGACGGCGGCGCTCGTGTTGCCTGCATACCCTTCCTGCGAAACATGCTCGAGTACGCGCGGGGCTCCGAGGACAACGACTACACCATGCTGACGTCACTTCTGCACCACCGACCCGACTCCGACTCGATCACCGAACAAGTCCTGGACAAAGCCTTCTGCTCCTTCTTTGCTGCCGCCGGAGCGTGGCCCAGTAATGATGACCCGGTGACATCGCTAATCACAGCCGAGGCCGAGCGCTTTTCCACGGACGAGGGGTCATCGCTCGAAGGGAAGATCGTCCTATCGATTGCAATACGGCTGACCGCAGAGAGATTCATGGTCCAGCAAATCGATGACTCCGAATTTTGGCACGGCATCGACCACAAACAGACCGAGTGTCTCTTCGGAAGGTACCGCGAACTCTTTCCTGAGGAGGAGGGTGCACTGCGCACTCTTCAGAGGGTCAGACTGATGGTTCCCGAGAACATCCATCTCAACTCGTTCATGTACGAGCCGATCCTCGACATGTCCGACGAACATCTCCGCAGGCTCTACCGCGACGTTGTGTTGCTGGAGTCTTAGTTCAGACCTGGGTCCATACGCGCTCCGAAGGCGGCTGGGTGCCCGTGCGGATCGCCTACCGTCGCGCGGTTGGCCTTGGGGTTTCTTGGGAGGCTTCGTGATCGAGCGCGGTGCGAGCGTCTCTGCGCACTTCGCCGCGATTCCTGGCGGTCGCCTTCATCGGCTGGTCGCGGAGGGTGAGATCCCGCTCCCACTGCAGATCGAGTTGTTGGCCCGAGGAAATTGCTTCAGCAATAAGTACGGCTCGTGGCGTCGGCACCAACCCGGCTTCGCCCCCGACCTGAGCCGTCTCGCACGGCAGCGCCTTCGCTGTGCTACGCGCGATCTCGGTCCATGCACCCGCCTGCACTTTCTGGCGTGCAAGCGGGCGTCGTCGACGCATTGCCGGGGGATGGCGGTGCCGACGAGGTTGGGACCTTCAGAGGGATCGTGCTCCCAGGCCTTCGCGAGGTCTCAGATATCGGCCCCGGTGCCAGTGTCCGAAATCAAGAAATCGGACACGCCCACGGCGGGACGGCGATCCGGCTTTTGAGTGGGTGAATTCTGTCGCATAAATATGTACGAAACGCGAGTGTTCGATATTGTGTTATGCGGCGACTTATGAGATGATCGCCTCATGGTCAAACAGCAGCACGACAATGCAACGTGGTTTGGATACGTCCGGGTCTCGACTCGCAAGCAGTCGACCGATCAACAGTTCGACGCTCTCCTCGCCGCAGGTGTGCCGCTCGCGAACGTCTACGGTGACGTGCGATCGGGCGCGAAGTGGGATCGCGACGGCCTTGACACTCTCCGCAAGATTCTCCGACGTGGCGACACTCTCGTCGTTGTCGCGCTTGATCGACTCGGGCGCTCGCTATCGGAGATGGTGAAACTCCTCGACTGGATCGTCGCCGAAGGAATCCAACTCCGATCACTCCGCGAAGGGATCGACCTCTCAACGCCTACGGGCCGGATGCTTGCGGGCATATTTGCGAGCCTCGCCGAGTACGAGAGGGCACTCATCATCGAACGCGCCGACGCTGCCCGCGAGGCTGCTCGGGCCCGAGGCCGTCAGGTTGGGCGACCGAAGTCGACGACCGGCTCCCAACTCGACAAGGCGCGGGCGCTCCTCAGCGCAGGTTGGAGCCGCTCGCAGGTGGCGCAGGAACTCGGGATCAGCCGAGCGACGCTCTACCGGGAGATCCCCGCGGAGAGTGCCTGACGTGGCCATCTCGGGCAAGACGCGGAAACTCCTCTGGGGTCGTTCTTACAACGCCTGCGCGATATGCAAGAAGTCGCTCACGCGGGACGCCGATAGTCCGCACTTGCCGGGCATCGTCCTCGGCGAGGAGGCGCACATCGTTGCCAAGCGTCCAGACGGTCCCCGAGGTGACGGCGACCGCTCCGATGTCGACGGCTTCAACAACCTGCTGCTGCTGTGTGCCGACGATCATAAGCGCGTTGACGAGCAGCCCGACGTTTTTACCGTCGACACCCTCCTCCAGACCAAAGCCGCGCACTTGGCATGGGCGGCAGCGAAGATGGCCGAGGATCACGCGAGCAAGCCAAACGACCCAGTCATCACAATGAAGGCCCCCGGCGAGGACTCGATTCCGCTCGATCCAGTTCTCACCGGGAAACAGGCATGGGACCTCGTGGCCAACGCGTCCGCGTACTACATGCGGACCGTCGAGGGCGAGGTCGACGATGAAACTGCGCAGTCGGCGGATGATTTCCTGACCACAATGCGCGACTGGGGCGACATCGCCGAGAACGTCCAGGAGCGGGGCTTCGGCGCGGTGCGTGAAGCGCAGAAGTCCATCCAGGAGATGTTGCTCGACCTCTGGGCAAAGGACGTGATCGTCTACGGTCGCCGCGTCGTGCGAACGCTCAAGGGCGGCACGATGGCGCCGAGTCCCTGGCCAACCACGCACTTAATCGTCATGACCGGCGAAGAGTTGCGAGAGCGGGGCGGGATCAGCGAGCCGCCCGCGTAGGTCGCCGCCCTGCAATGCAGCAACGTCGACAACACGCCCGACATCGAGCGCGCCGCTCAGGCTGCAAGGACGCGGCTAGAGCACGTCTCTCGAAGCGGCCGGGAGGTTACCCCTCAGGTGTGCAAGTCGGCGTACTTCACGAACGACTGGACGGCTATCAGGACCACGATGCATATGGGCTTCGCGACCAACATAGGCTGCCGTGCGGAAGATGACGTTGGGCTCCGAAGCGCTGGCGAGACATACTCCCTCGCGGCCAGCGCGTGCGTCGAGGCGGGGCGTGCCCGCGCTATTCCTCAGACGGAGCGTTTTCCTGCACTGCCGGGTCGCCGACGCAGATGCGTGACTGCTCGGGCGAGAGGTCTTGTGCGTATCTGCCGTCAGCGCGAAGGGTTTCCGGTTCCTCGCGCGCCGGTTGGTAGTCGCCGGCCATGCGAAGTCCGATGTCGAACACGCCGCGAGATCCCTTGCTAGGAATGGAGATCGTGCGGAACGTGCGTGCTACACACATTTTTTCCTGCACCTGGACGACCTTGACGCGTACTTTCGGCCATTCGACCGTGCCGAGCAAGTCTTTCGTTTCGGGGTCACGGATGTCGATACCAGCCTCATTCAGAATGTTGAAGGTCATGCCCACTTCAACGCCTTGAGTCGAGCCTCGATTGATTACCAGTTCGCGGTCGTTCAAAATCTGAGCAACCTTGCCTTCGATGCGGCTCATTGGCCTTCCTCCTTGAATCGCTCAGCGTCTGGATGCATGTCGCGCCACTGTTGCGCGGACTCGGCGATGCCTTCCTCGATATACCCGAGGTGCACGGATAACTCTCCTACGGCGCCACGCAGCGCTGACTCGTCAAAGGTGTCGCGCGCCGTCTCGGCGTACTTGCGCGCCGCCCGTGTCTGCACGAGGACGAAGAACGAGTGTCGCAATGCGCTCACAGTGGCCGACGGCTCAATCCTGCTTTGCTTGCTGAACATGTAGGCGCTTGACAACTGAAGGGAACCGGCGAGCACCACCAGCAAAGCGGACTGCGTTGCTGTTAGCGGCTTATCGTCAGTGCCAAGCACTGCAATCCAGATCAGCACCCCGAGCGATGCCAGCGCAAACAACACGCCCGCAATGGTGGCTAACGTTAGGTCCTGCCACAAGTGCTTGAGTTGCTGCAAGGCCTTCACTTGACACCCCCTTCGCGGTGCTGCTTGCAACGAGACTAGCGGCAGCGGTCACGCCGTGCAGTCCCGTTGTGCACTAGGTCGCGCCCACGGCAACATGCGGCGCGATGGGTTCCGGCATTGGAGCCGTGTCGTGCCGGAGAATAACGCACCAAGCGCATCCCACGGGCACCGCTTGACTGGTTCGCTCGCTCGCTCAGTCCTGGACGCCAGAAACATAGTTGACGAACTCGCGAGCCCCGGTATTGCAGTGTCTACGAGCCAAGGTATTGCACTGTCTATAGGTGGTTCGACCCATGGCCCGAATGATCCCGTCGGTCAATTGCTGCTGAACGTGTTGTCCATGGTTGCTGAGTTTGAGGCCGACCTCATCCGTGCCCGCACCCGTGAGGGAATGGCTGTCGCCAAGGCGAAGGGGCGACTGAAAGGCAAGAAGCCAAAGTTGTCGCGTCGTCAGGCGGCGCATCTCCTCGATCTCCATCAGGCGGGTCAGCACACGATCGCGGAACTGGCTGAGTTGTTCGGCGTCGGGCGCGCCACGGTGTACCGGGAGATTGAGCGAGTTCCCGCGACCGTTTGACGGGCCCCTACCGGGCAAATCACCGGACGGGTCTATCGGACACCCTTCGTAAGCGTGCGGGTCCTTGACTTCCAGTGTGTCCGCTGGCCGGACGGCTTTCGGACGACTGATTGTCTCGTGTTCACGAGGTGCCGATGTGAGAATCGGCTCTTCGCAGTCGAAATTCGGAAGCCCACCAGGCAGGATCATTTTGGAGTCGTCCGCACCCGGCCGGGGGTGTGGTGCCAAGACGGCGAAGACGCGAGCCTCTCCAAGTTGCACGCTTGCCGCATTGCGCGCGCGCCGCGAATACACCCCACGACTGCGTGGTTGAGTGAACCCATGTCAAGTAAGAACCGGCGCGCGAACGCGAGGCGTGGGGTCAAGTCAAGGAATGGCGGTCTCGTCGATCCCCACGCAGCCGCAGTTGCGAAGGACGTGGGTCGCGGAATCACACTCTTCGACGAGTTTGCTGCATTCGACGCCCCGCTGGAAGAGATCGATCGCCGAATCTCCGAGGGTCTGGCGGCGCTAGAGGAGTCGCTCGCGCCACATCGGCCAGAACGTGTCGTCGAACTTGCGCGCCTTGCGTGTTTGCCGTGGTCAATGGCGGGCGCCGTCAAGCCGGACACGGAGGGCGGTGCGACGAAGGCTGAGTTGCTTGCCTTGTTTGCGCTCGTCATGTGCGTTGGAGGAGAGGACGGGTCGTCGTTCGACGAAGTTCCGAATTCTCTCTACCGTGCTGCCCACGACTGGGCAGAGTCCATCGGCGATCTGGTCGGACTCGCGCAGGTGCGAAGCATCTTCACTGCCTGGGGTAAGCCCGCCGAAGATTTAGACTCGCTCGCGCTCGGTGCCCGGGCAAGCGCGGTGTGGATTCGGAACACTTCCTATCCCGACATGCTGAAGACGACCCACGACTTGTTGTTCGGGCAGCAAGAAGTGCGAGGCGCGTTGTCGGCGCATCTCGGGTTCGACGCCTCCGATGCCTATGCGGTCCTAACTTGCTTGCACGACCTCCAGGTCGAGCGGATGAACGATCGCATGACGGAGGGGTTCGAGGCATTGGCCGAGGGCGCTCAGTCTGGCGAGACTTCGCCGGACGCTGAGATCAAAAAGCGCGCTGGTGCCGCGATTAACCGCATTTGGCAGCCCACAGCAGACCTCGTGGCCATCGTTGCTGATGACATTGCGGAGACCCTCGAATGTGAGATCGACCTCGTCGAGGCGGTGCTTCGTCGTTTTGCTGTAGACCTCGGCACGTCGTCCTCGCGACAGGTCTTCGACGGCTTCATGCGCGGTGACAATCCCCTGCGCACGAATCCGGTCGTGCGTACCAAGGCCGGGAAGTACATGCTGGTGCACGACGCGCTCGTGCTGCCATCGATCCGGGAGAACTTGGAGCAGGAACTCAAGGCGCTTCCCGACTGGGAGAACTACCAGAAATGGCGCGGCAGGCTTCTCGAGGACCTGGGCAAGGAGGCGATCGAGTCGATCATTCCTGGTGCAAAGACCTACGCGTTCTTCGAGTACTTTGTGCCCGCGAATGACGCAGAGGAGGGGTGCGCGCCGAGCACCTATACCAAGAAGGTCGAAGGCGACCTTCTGTTCGTGATCGATGACGTGGCCATCATTGTGGAAGCAAAAGCGGCGGCAATCAACCCGGCTTCGAGGGCAGGGGAGACTCGGAAGTTGCGCCGTGACCTGACGGGAATCATCAAGCATGCGTCAGATCAAGCGGCACGCGTGCAGAAGCGCATTGAAGACGACGGCGGACTGCAGGTCCACCGGAGCGGGTGGCTCGACCTCGCGCATGTCCGAGAGATCCATATTGTCGCGCTGAGCCTTGAGGACCTTTCAGGAGTTGCCACGGCGACGAGCGACCTGGTGGCGGCGGGCTTTCTCGACGCTGACCGGATTCCGTGGGTTGTTTCGATTCATGACCTCCAGGTGATCGCGAGCCTCGTCGACCGAGCGGCGGAGTTCTTGCTGTATTTGCGAAGGCGGCGCGACCCCGAGGTGTCGCTTGCATTCGTATCCCCCGATGAACTCGACCTATTTCTCTACTTCTACGAAGCCGGGCTGTACGTTGCGCCTAATCCCGAGGTGCTCGCAGCAGAACTCCCGTTTCTTCCGCCCGCCCGACCGAGTGACATTCGCCGGCGCGAGAAACTAGGACGTGCGCTCATCACAACACGCACTGACCCCTTAGATGCGTGGCACTACGCAGAACTCGATCCGGACTTGCCTCGCGTGAGTAAGCCCGTGCTCACGGGTTCCCCAATGACGCCCCTGGTCGATGAGTTGCAGAGCCGCCGAGATTACGCATGGCTGAGCATAGGTGCGACGCTGTTGTCTGGCGCGACAAAGGCTCAGGCCGACATGCATCGCATTCCCAAGAAACTGATAGCCGCGACCCGACATGATGGGCGTGAACACTCACACACGATTCCTTTCGGGAACAGCCGCGGCGACGCTTGGCTTCTCGTTTGGATGTCCCGGCCTCCGGACAGTCCACCCGACATCTTCTCCCGGCATGCCCTCGCCTACCTTCGCGCGAAGAAGTACCAACTGAAGATGAGCAGAGGCGCGGTGTTCACCTATGACAGTCAGGCGAAATGCCTTGACGCGGTTATCTACGACGGGGCGCTGCCGACTCCGGACCCCGAGATGGACAAGGCGCTTGTCGACCTGTTTGCACCAGACCAGTTTGCCGGTTCCCCTCCGCCGCAACGCAAGGCCCGGTCGAGTACCAAGAAACGAAAACGCAAGCAAAGAAGGAAGCGACGCTGATACTGACAGAACGGCGTTGAGTCGCAGTTGTGGGCCCCCGAGGTGAGGGCCGGAGCGCTCACCCAGAGCCCAGAGTGGGGAGCGGGGCGGGGCTCCTAGCGCTGCACTCTGATTAGGTCAGCATGCGCGTTTTCTTAGTCGCGGTCGGACATGGCCTTGATGTCGTTGTAGATCGTCGGCACGGTTACTTCGTGGCGAGCCGCGATTTCCGTCACTGAGCGCCCGTTGGCGCGGAGCCTAGTAACCTCTGCGCGTCTGGCCGCAATTCTGGCCCGCTTCGGGAACTGTGCTGCGACGATTCGACGCGATTGGCTGGCCGAGTACTTGCCGACGGCCCGGACCTGCTGAGGGGTCTTGCCGTTCGCGGCCATGGTCTGTGCCTGGGCGAGGCGCGCGCCTTCGGGATCTCCGTGTTTGGTGAGTGCAATGGCGCGGTGCCGCTCAGAAGACTGCTCCAGGGTAAGGGTCTCCCATGAGCGCTTGCCTCGTGAAGCCTGCGTCGCGAGAAAAGCGGCGAGGCGCTCCCGTGAGAACTCATGGGTTCCGTTTCCGTGCATCTCGCGCCATGTGAAGCGAGCCACGCTCTTGCCGCAGTCCCCTACGGGGGCTACGCGGCTTCCCTGACACGGAATCGTTAGTGCGTTGGGGTGCTTGCGGCGACTGAACGTATCGGGCATATGCCACGCACCGTGCCGTCTTGCTCGGGAACGCGACCACCCGGTCCAGGCCTGCTGGATCCAGAATCAGTGCGTCAGGGGTGTGGTGGTTGGTTTGCCGAAGTAGTAGCCCTGTCCGAGTTCCCATCCCTGGTCGCGCAGGATGTTGGCTTGCATTTGGGTTTCGATGCCTTCGGCGATGCCTGTCAGGTGCATGCCCTTGACCAGCCCGCTCACACCCTGGCTCAGGGCGTTGGCCTGGCTGTCGCTTTCGGTGAGGTCGTGGACGAAGCTCAGGTCGAGTTTGACTCCGGTCACCGGCAGGTCTCGTAGCACCGAGATGGAGGAGTAGCCGGTGCCGAAGTCGTCCAGGTGGATGCCGATACCGAGTTCGCGTAAGGATGTCAGTGCGGTTCGGGCGGAGCCCACCAGGCTCAGGACGGCGGTCTCGGTGACCTCGATCACGATCCGGGCGGGGTCGACCCGGCGGGTCGCCAGAGTGTCCCGCACGGTTGTGAGCCAGTCCGGCCTGGCCAGTTGGACGGCCGAGACGTTGACGCTGATCGGACTGGGTAGGTCCGGACGGTCGGCCAGCAGGGCGCAGACCTGGTCCAGGACTTGGGCGCCGATGGCGGTGATCAGCCCGGTGTGTTCGGCGACGTCAAGGAACTCTGCGGGGCTGAGTAGCCCGCGGGTGGGGTGCGCCCAACGTACGAGTGCCTCGTGTCCGACCACGTGGGTGTCGGCCAGTGCCACGATGGGTTGGTAAAACACCACGAACTGACTGGCGGTGATCGCCTCACGTAGTTGGTCCTCGATGTTGAGACGGGCCAGGGCCTGGGCGTGCATCGTCTCGTCGAAGAAGTGCCAGCGCGCTCGCCCGTTGGTTTTGGCCTGGGACAGTGCGGAGTCGGCGTCGTGTAGCAGGCTCTCGGGCGTCGAGGTTGAGGTCGAGGTGGCGATACCGATGGACGCGGTCGGCACGATCCGGTGGCCTCGCACCTGCAGGTCGGTGGCGATCGCGGCAGACACCCTCTCGGCGTAGTGTTCCACCGCCAGGGCGTTGTGGGCGTTCTGGATCAGGATGACGAACCCGTTCCCCCCAAAACGTCCAACACGGTCCCCCGGGCGCACAGCGGCAACGATCCGGCCCGCCACCATGACCAACACCTCGTCGCCAGCCACGTGACCCAACGAGTCGTTCACGACCTTGAAGTTGTCCAGGTCGACGAACAGTGCCACCACCGAACGGCCTTCCCGTTTGGCGATGCGCAGATCGACCTCCAGGATGTTCAGGATCCAAGCCCGGTTGCGCAGTCCGGTCAGCGAGTCGTGGAAAGCCTGATAAGTCAAAGCCTCCTGCGCCTTATGCTCGACGGTGATGTCTTCCACCTGAAGCATGATCAGGTTCGGTTGGCCGTCCGTGTCGCGCAGTAGCACCGTCACCCGACGCACCCAGACCGGGGCGCCGTCGGCCCGCACCAGACGTATCGTCGTGGCGCTCTTGTCGATCGATCCGGCGATTATCTGGGCGCGGTTCCGGAGAACTTCATCGACGTCATTGGGATGAATGATGTCTTGAACCTTGCGTGTCAGGAACCACGCTTCGTCGTACCCAAGCAGGTCGCACAAGGCGCGGTTGACAAACCGAAAAGAACCGTCCAGGTCGGCCAAGATGATACCAATCGAAGCAGAACCCATCACCGTACGGACCAGATCCTCCGCCGCAGCAAGGTTCCGCACGGCCTCGGCCGCCTGCCTCTGCTCGGTCACGTCACGGACCGCGGCAATCGCCATCGTGTCGTCCCCGGAGCCGAAGGGGGACAAACTGACGTCGGCGGGGAACTCGGTGCCATCCCGACGCCGTCCGGCCAACTGCAAACCGGTCCCCATGGCCCGAGCCTCCGGGTTGGCAAAGTATCCCGCCCGGTGCGCCGGGTGGCCCTTTCGGGACGACTCCGGCACCAGTATCTCCATGGGCTGACCTATCAGATCGGTGCGGTCGTAGTCGAACAACAACTCCGTCTGGCGATTGACAAACCGGATCACACCCGCCTGGTCCGTCCCCAACATTGCATCAGGGGCTGCCTCTAGCAGGCCCTGGAAGTCCAACGGGTTTTGCACCAGGCGAACCCTTCCTCTCGCGCAATGACAAATAGTTCGGATCTCACGACATAAAGAAAACTGAAGAAGCAACCCTGGGTCAAGTGTTTGTGATGAATTGCCCTCGACCGCCTCAACCGCCTCAACGCCGAAAACGGGCTCTTCACAAAGGGGGGTGTGCTGAGCACGGCGCGTCTGTCCGGGGTCGGCGGCTCCCTCTTGCGCACGGCCAGAAACCGCGCCACGCTAGCGGAGTCCCGCTTGGTGGGTCTGCCTCCCAGGAACGCCGCCGAGCGGGCGTGAGACACCGCAGACGTGTAGCCAAAGTGCGGTGGTGGCGTGTGGCTATTCGAAGGCCAGTGCGGCGGACTTGGCGTTACGGACATGAGTTGCGAATTCGTTTTCCGTGAGAATTTCGATCGGGTGCCCCTGTGCCCTCATGCTGGCCACCTCGAGGGCTACCCGTGTGGGGAAGTCTTGAGGCTCGTGGCCTTCGAATCCGTCGCCGATGACGAGGATTGTCGTCTCGCTCGTCACGCCCAGTTGTGGTGTGCCCCCAAGGAGTGCGACCCGTGCGGCAACTTCGGCTTGTGACGGGCCCAGGGTGCCCGCGAATACGACGTATGCGCCGACGAACGGATCCGATCTACTGGTTTCGGTGTGACTGATGGCTGCGAGACCTCCTCAATCGTGGCGAACTACCCAACGGCGCACGCCCTCACCTGATCTCCCCGTCGCCATATTCCTAGCACTCGCCTTCGCGATACTGAAGCGTGCGCGGCACGATGTGGGACGACTCACACCATGTAGTTGCGCGTTTCGCGTGCGCACGGCACCCTAGATACGTCCCGCCCGGCACAGATCCCCCCTAGGAATGAAGCCGAGCATGACGACCTAAACCTGTTCTCATCGTCGCCGCTGGCAGTCGAGGTTCGCCGCGAGATTGTCGGCCTGCTGTCAGCGCAGGGCATAAGTACGCGCGCCACCGCTCCGGCGGTGAGGGCGTCCCACATGGCGGTGCACCGCGACCGTGACGCAGGTGTAACGGAGCGTTACACCTCAGTAGAGCCCATCGCATACATAGACCGCACCACGGGCGAAGTCCTGGACGCCCCTGCCTCGTCTGTCCGAGGTGGGGGCGGCTTCATCTTGCGCCTGGACACGATCCGCGCCAATATATGTACACACCCCGCCCGGATACGTCTCGCCCCCCCTGAGACCCCGTGCGGGGCCTTTTGCGTCCTACGGCGCCCCGCCAGCCGAAGCCGCCGCACCGCGTCGTCCCACTCGGCAACGCGGGCAGAAACTACTTCAAGAACTTGCTCAGCGCCTTTGCGGTCTGTCCGCTTGTCTTGCGATACACAGCCTTGCGAACCTCACGCCGACCCAACGCGACCGGGCCCCTGCGTGCCGCGCGCCCCGTCGCGGAGGCACGGGCCATCTTGTACAACATCGAAGTGAGACTCATGCGCCGATCATGTCGACGACAATGCCCGCCGAGCCGAAGTCGCCGCACCCGTCGCTCACACATGACGAGACCCCCGGCGTCGATGGTCGCCGGGGGTCTCTCTGGTGAGCCGCCCCGTTGTGGGGCCTATCGCTGGGGCTAGTGCGAGCCGCTGAGAATGCCGTCCGCGTGGCCTGTCACATCGAGCAGAATCCGCGCGTACCTTCGCATGGCGTCGGCGTTGGCGTTGGCGTTGGCGAATGCTGCGTGGAAATCGAAGTGCAGTTGCTCGATGAGCGGCTCAGGGGCCCCGTTAGGGTCGTTCGACTGAGCCACTAACTCGAACGTCAACGCCTCGTCGTCGTCAAGCATCGTGCCCGGCTCGGACCCAGCGCCCGGCAGGTAGTAGCCGCGCCCCACGGGAGCAATTAACCAGGGACCGCCGCCGTGTGGTGTGACCGTGCGTTCGATCCGGCGCCCAGGTGACGCCGGTGGCGTCCTTTCCGCACCTAGTCCGGTGCGAGGTCGGGGTCCTCTCATAGGATTCAACTGAGCCACCGAAGCGGAGGACGAAGTGATCACCTACTACGTGTGTGAGCCGCCCTGGCCATTGCTTCTGCTGCGCAGGACTGCATCGAAGGACGAGGGTGTCGTCGATGAGTCGTTCCTCGATGGGAAGTGGCAACCCACCAAACTGGTGATCGACTTCATGTTCGGGCATGACGACAACGTGACGGGGCCGATAAGCGAGGAAGCGGCACGCGCTGCGGCACCCGCGGCATTCTCATAGGACTTGGATGGGGGCTCCCGAGCACCCGAGCACCCGGGCAACCGGGAACCCAGGAGAACGCATATGCGCAGCAGCCATCCTTTCGGCTGGCTGCCATGAGTACGCCATGAATAGGACCGTGGTCGCCGGGCCAGGGGCTTGCTGACCGAAACCACGTCCGTTGCTCCCACGTCGGTACGGCCTGACTCGTGCCAGCGTGGGACTGCGGTGTCGCCCTGGCTGAGAAATGTTTTCCGCACGATCGCGGCGAAGTACCCGGGTGTCCTGGACGGCAACATGCTCGTTCGCGAGTCGACCGACGAGACTGAGCAGATCAGTCGTTGACCGCGCAAGCCGATCGGGACTCTTGACGCGAATGGTGTCGCCGTCGCGCACGTACCGTAGCATCGCCTCCAATTCGGGACGGTGTGTATTCCGGCCGCTCGCCTTGTCGACAAACATCCGGTCGACCTCACCTAAAGCGGCGATCTGCCGCGCCTCTTTCTGGTCCGCCGCGCTCACCCGCGCGTAGCCGACTACCTGACCATTGCGTCCACTCACGTATGAGACCTCCGGGCACATGTGTACGGCTACCCTCGGACACGACCTCGCTGGACTCGGGCCGGCTCATGACGCTTGAGGTGTCGGCGGGGTACACCACGCTCTACGCATGCGGCTGTCGCAATACATCGGACGGCTTTGGGCGTTTCTTGCCGCGGGAATCGACTAGGGACCTCGTAACGTTGTCGCGGACACGTGGCCCACCTTTGCACGCGTGGTTGGCTATGTCGCGAGCGGTCGGAGGCCCAGTTGGCTAGAGAGTCGGAGAGCGACGGTGTTGCGGGGGCCCAGCCGGAGCACCCCGCTGTCGCCGCCCTCTACGACGAGCACAAGGCGATGCTGTACAAGGTTGCGTACCGGGCCGCAGGGGCTGGGGGGCGCGAGGTCGCTGAGGACGCAATTCACGATGTCTTCGTCAACCTGCTCGCGAACTATCCGGAGGGTGTCGGAAGTTGGCCCGCGTACCTCGTCACAGCGGTCAAGAACAGAGTGAAGGATCGGCTCTCCAAGGGCTTCGGTGGCCACGAGTCCGCTAACAGCGAGGGTGTCGACGTCGTCAACAGAGCGTCAGACCAACGCGAACCGCGCGGGGTCGACCCCGCGGAGCGAGCAGAACAGGACGAGCGAGCGAAACTTGTGCGATCAGCCATAGTGGAGGTGTGGGAGGAAGACCCGGAGGCCGCGCACGCGTTCTGGGAGATCGTGGTTTGCGAGCGAACCTCGGCGGAGGTCGCCATCGAGGCCGGGGTCAGCCCAGCACGTATCCGCCAACGCAAGAGCGATGCCCGGGCGCTCCTCAAGGTAGTTCTGGCAAAGAAGGGAGTGAGTCTTGACTGAGGACTCAGTGGCGAGGCTCGAGCACATCTTGGAGGAGATGAGCGGACCCGGGCGCGACCAGGCGACGGCGGGGCTGAGCGTCTCGGAGCGCTCGGAACTCCTGGAGTCGATTCGAGTCGACGACCTCGTGCGCGAGAGCGCGACCGTAGCGCCACCGTTCGAGTTGGACCCTGTCGCGGCGTTGCTCGGTCTTGTACCGGATCCGGAAGTGCATCTCGACGGAACGAAGTTCGCGAAGCGCTGCAGGGCTCGGGGGAAGAAGCCGAACGCGATGGCCGCACGCCTGCAAGAGCAGGGATGGCGAACGAGCGCAGCGGACGTGTTTCGTTGGCAGAAGGGCAACACGTCAGACGTGCACCCCGCACTCATAAAGACGATCGCGGAGATCCTGGACACGACGCCCCCGGAACTCACGTCCGCGACAGCCTCCGGTGCCGAGCGCGTGGTTGCGCAAGCGATGGAAAGCCCCGTGTTTGCGGAGTTGGCCGAGCGCTTTGCGCGCGCACAGGCGCAGACCCTCGACGTAGCGCGGAGCGCCCTGCGCGCGCGAATGCTCGCCGTGGCACATCGCGGCGACGAGGCCGAGGCCGAGCAGATGCTGGCGTCACTTGAAGTGCTTGTTGCGACCTTGGAGGCGAAATAGGCCGTGCGCTCTCTCAGTCACTGGGCCGACATTGCGCTGGAAGTCTTGACTCCAGCGGTCCGTGACCTGTTTGCCGCGGATCCGCTCGCGACGATGCGGGGGGCCTTGGGTCTGACCGTCACCGAGGCCGAGCACCTCAGCCATCAGAGGTCTGACGGTGGTGTCTGCGATGGCATGTCGTTCTCTGAGGACGGGGTCGTCCTGTACGCCGCATCTCCACACAGCAAGCGCGAGAACTTCACGTTGGCTCACGAGGTCGGGCACTGGCTTCTCGCTCAGGTTCCTGAGATCTATGACTGGTTATTCGAGCAGCGCGAGCCAGGCCGGGCGGAGGAGGTGCTCTGCGACTTGATTGCGCAGAGACTCCTCGTCCCTGAGATGTTGATCGACTCCGTTGTCGGCGATGGCCCTGTTGAAGCGGCACACGTGACTGCGCTCGTCGAGAGTAGTAGCGCGAGTCTTCCCGTTTGCTCCATCGCCCTCGCTCAGCGGATCCCGGGGCTCGGTGCCATCGTTGTCGTGCGACCTGATCCCGCGACTGGCACCTCGGTCGTCGAGTACGCGAGTGTGAGGCCCGATCCGGTGGAAGGCTGGCCCAAGGTATACCCGTGGCGAGGAGAAGAAGTGCCAGCGGGCCACCCGCTGAGGAGCATGTCCTCGGCGTCCGGCTCCCGAGCACACACAACCTGGACTAATGCATGGGGTCAAACTGCCCCGTACTACCTGGATGCGCAGCCCACCCCCAACCGTCGCATCGTAGGGGTGCTGGCCGCCACCGATCTCTGGCAGATTTCGAAGTTGCACATCGAAGCACCCCGCGAGTACGACACTCGTCCCACTCAGGAGATCAACTGCTGCGGTGCGACGCGGTCGACGCGTGGAACCCCGTGCGGTACCTGTGGCACGATCGCGTGCTCCGTGTGCGGCTACTGCCAGCACCAAAAGGACGAGGCCTCTCTCGTGCCGTGCGAGAAGTGCTGGGTGGCATATCGGCCGGCGCTGCTCGTGGACGGCCGATGCGAAGACTGCCGCTAACACCTCAGGCACCTGCGTCGTCTACCTAGCGAACAGGCCTCGGAACAGCCGCGGCCGCGAACAAGCGAGGTAGACCAACATGACGAACGAACAGAATGCACAGCCCGAGTCCGACACGACGTTCACCGTGGACGGCCAGACCTTCACCGTCACGAGCGCGAACCAGACGGCAGAGTCGATTCTCCGGCTCGCCGGAATCAACCCGTCAGAGTTCGACCTCGGAGAGGTCAAGCACAACGGCGACACGAAGGTGTTCACCGACGCGCAAACGGTCCACGTCAAGGCTGGGGACGCGTTTCTGAGCGTCCGGAAGTCAGCACCGGTGGCCTGATGGAGTCGACGACCCCCGCAGGGCGTGGCGTCGCCGGCTTCGTTGCGGACCTACGAGCACAGGGCTGTGATCCCGTGTGCGAGGGCGACGTCATCACGTACAAGATCAGGGCGCTGACCGGCATGCACGCCGGCGAGGTCGTCGACACTGCGGTCAACGCGACCGAAGTCAATAGGTGGCCGACTACACCCGCGCACTGGATCCACTTCCCGGAGCACGTCACGTTCGCGAAGACAAACAGCGACACCAATGGTTGCGCGCCAGGATGGCAACGCCACTCCCGGAACCCAGGACCGTGGCGGCTAGACCGCGAACCGATCGCGGTCTGGCTCGCACACGTGCGCGGGGTGATTGGGGAGGCGATCTGAGGTGACGATTCGTTCCGTAGCAATGACAGATGCTGTCGCGGACCAACTCTGTGCGCACCTTCTCCGCCGTGACAGGCAAGAGGATATCTGCCTCGCGACGTACTCGACATCAACTGGGGCCCACCGTACGACGTACATCCTCGACGAGGTCTATCTGCCTCGGGGTGGCGAGCGTTTGGTCCACGGCAACGCGACCATCACCGGCAAGTACGTGCTTCGCCTGGCGGGAATCGCCATGCGACGAGGACGTGGTCTCGCCATACTTCACAGTCACCCAGGAGGCGCTGGATGGCAGAGCCTGAGCGGACCTGACAAATCTGCCGAGTCCGGCTACGCGGAACTCGTGCAGCGTGTGACTGGTCGTCCTCTTCTCGGGCTCACCCTCGCTGGGGACCGGACATGGTCTGCGCGGACGTGGAGTGACAGCGAACCCGAGTGGGTGTCGTCTGTGCGCACTCTCGGGACGGCCCTCCACGTCGACTGGAACGACACGCTCGTCCCAAGCCGTGTCGACCGCGAACTCCAAGACCGCACCATCTCGGCTTGGGGCGATCAGAAGCACGCGGACATCACTCGCCTTCGGATCCTCGTCGTCGGGGTCGGTAGCGTAGGTCTCGATGTCGTCCAGCGCCTCGCAGCGACAGGAGTCCGAGAGATCGGGGTCATGGACACTGACCAGGTCGAGCGGCTGAACCTCGACCGAATGGTCGGCGCGACCCGGCGCGATGCTCGACTACGGCGTCCGAAGGTCGACCTCGCCGCCCGACTCGCAAGAAGGGCATCGACGGCACCAACGTTCAAGGTCGTGCGACACCAGCAGAGCGTGTGCACCGCGCCGGGACTCGCTGCAGCGCTCGACTACGACATGATCTTCTGTTGCGTCGACCGCCCCCTACCGAGGTCGGTCCTGAACTCCATCGCCTACGCCGACCTGGTCCCCGTCATCGACGGAGGTATCGGCATCGACACGTTCACGACCGGGCTGATGCGGGGTGCGACGCGCCGCGTGCAGACAGCCACCCCTGGTCGGCCATGTCTCACCTGCTCCGGGCAGTTGTCTCCGGCAGACGTCGCTCTTGACGCTTCGGGGGATCTCGATGACCCCGAGTACATCCAACGTGCCGGGGGCACGCCGCAGACCTGCAGCCCCAACGTAGCCGCACTCGCTGCCGGAGTCAGCAGCGGGCAACTTGACCAGTTCGTCAGTCTCGTCGCCAGGCCCGGAGGCCTTGGCGTACCAGGGCCCCTGCGCTTCATTTTGGCTTCTCACACTCTGGAGCACACCGGGGCAGAGACCGCGGCGTTCTGCCCGACCGAAGCGGACGTGGCAGTCGGCGACGACCGAGACGTCGTCACGGTGGACGAGCCCTCGGAACCTGCTCGCAGTCGTGGGACCCCTCGCGCACACTCCTGGGTGACCCGCCTGCTCGACTACCTCATCGAGCACACCGAGGGTCGGTGAACGCGGTCCCAGAGCCGCGGCAGTGGGCCGACGCGCCGCGCGTGCCGCCACATTTCACCTGGCCCGGTCCGGTTGCGGCGTCCTGACCGACTGTGCTCGCCACGCCTGCGCAGTCCATCGGCCTTTTGAGACGGGGGGTGTCACGGCCGAGTGGCACCATGGCTTCATGAGCGAACCCGTTGAGCCGGAGCAAGATCCCGATGGCGACTTCGTCGAACCCTTCGAGCACACGGCCGACGGTGTTGATGAGGCGTCGGACGAAGCGTCGCCCGGTTACGAGACTTTGGGCGTAGTACATGGTCTAGCCGGGTGGTCTGAGATGACCAAGAAGTCGAAGTCGATCACTGATGCATTTCTCGCTCTATATCCCACCTCTGGATTCAGTGACTTGAAGGCGCCGCAACTGCCAACGAGCGTGTACGCCGTGCTCGCGGGGTCGCCATCCCGGAGGAATGCACTCGTTGGGAACATCGAGATGCCTGCTGCGGTCAACGCCAGGCCCTACGAGGGGCTGGCTGTGCCGTTTATGGATCCCATGATGCACATCACGGCTGGCACGAACGAACTGCTCGCAGATCTAGTAGCCCACGGCGAGGCGGCCGCTCTTGAAGCCGCAAGGGCGAAGCGCACTGAGAGTTGGAGGTTCTGGGTGACCCTGTTCTTCGTAGTCGTCGGTTCGGCCGCCGCCGTATGGGGAGTGCTCCGCTAGGTATGTGCTGTGCAGTCCGATGTGCACGCTTGATGGCTCGCGATGGGATAAAAGGGGACCCGGTCAGCACTGCGCCGGTGCCGCCAATCCGAGGTCAATGGGTGCCTCGAATGGGCCCCGCTGGGAGGACCTGCTGTGTGGTGGCGACGCAACCAGGGAGGACTGTTGCGCGAGCGTTCTGGCTCGCGGAGGTCAGTCCTTCGGATCGCTTGCGCGGAGCCTCAGGAACTTCTGGGCGATGACCTCGGCCACCTCGGTGGGAATCGCGGTTCGCGGCCAATCCTTCTCGTCAAGTTGCGGGATGTCCCAGCGGTAGCGGAGTCGCTCTGGCGGCCAAGGGAACGCGTCATCTCCCTCGGCTGCGGAACTCTTGGGGTCGAGGTTCCAGTCCGCCCCGGCCCCCACCAGGGCGATCCGAATCGCCCTGCCCGTTCGACTCAGCCACGCACGGACTCGCGACAGAGGCACGCCATCGAGTCCGCCGATCCAGATTTCTTTGTTGGTGAATGCAACTTGGTGGCGAGCGAGCGTCGGATACTCCTTTTCGAGCGCCTCGGATGACCAGCCGCGCTCATGGTCGAAGTGCTCACCAACATTCCGCAATAGGTGCACGAGCCGATCATCTGACATCTCGGCGCGCGCAACGCTAGGCAAGCGCGCCTCGGATCTCTGAACATTTCGCAGGGCAAGCAAGAGAAAGTCCATCTCGTTGGCGACCTGCATGCGAAGGGATTGTGTCGGAACGAACACAGGACGCTGGGGGTCATAGGGCTCATAATCGCGGTCGTAGTGCTCCCGTGCCGACTCCCTTTCATGTGCGTTCAACAGTCGCCGTGTCTCGGCATCCTGGAAGCCGCGCTCGAGTTGGTAGAAGGCTTCCTCAAAGCGAGACGCCTGCATATAGGCCGCCTCTATCCACCGAAGCCCATCGGCCCACACTTCCGAGTCGGGACGGGGCCGACTGCCGCCATTGGTCACGGCGACAAGCATGTCATGCCAGCGCCGCTCTGGCCGGGGAGTGTCAAAGCGTCACGGGTGAAGGATTCCGCGAGGTGTAGACATGAAGCCATGAACTTCAGCGTCGCGGACTTCCGCCCTTACGACGTGGGCAAGATCCGTAGAGGCGCGGCACGCAAGGCCCGATATCTTGAGGCTCGGACCGGCTGCTGGTTCTGCGGTCTTGGCTACGGGTCCTCAAGTAACGAGCATGTCCTTGGGCGGTGGGTCGAAAAGCACTTCGACTCCGAGACACTTCGATTCCAACCCCACCGCGCGAGCATCGCTGGCCGGGGCGAGGCTCGAGGTCCGATGCCATCTTCTTCAATGAGCGTTGGCGGCGTGTGCGCCCATTGCAACAACGGCTGGATGTCCCGCCTTGAACAGGCGGCAGAGCGGATTCTGTTGGGGCCCGCTACCTCAGTTGCGGCCGAAGACGTCCGTCTCCTTGCGCAGTGGGCAGAAAAGACGGCTGTCGTATTGAACCTCGCCTCGACGTTCCCGCTCGCTTGGAATCGCGACGACCGGAGGTCCGTCATCCTCGGGCCGTCGTCTCGATCGCGCGTGTCGCTGTTCCGTGTCGAGGACTCCGATGTGAACACGCTCCAGGGCGAAGAAGTCACGGGGACGGTTCCCAGCAAATGGCCAACGGGTACGCAAGTATCGACCTTCCAACTGGTGCACGTTGCCCGAGTACGGCTTGGTCGCGTTGTGGTGGTGACACTGCACGTGCCCTGGCAAATGGAACCGCTTCGGCGGTATGAGATGCCAGGAAAGGAAGTCTGGAACGGCGTCACACCCCGCGAATATGACACGCAAACTCTGCCGTTGCTCGCTACTTGGCGCGGCTCCTTGGTTCATCTCGATGTAGGAGACTCAGCGTTCTGGCGCACGCCGAGCCTTCACGATGTCTACGAGCCGGGTCGCTTGGATTCGCGTTTTGTGCGCGACGGTGAGGAGCGATAGGCAAGGCTGGCCGTGTGGCCATGGGTGTGTCCACCGCGACGCGTATGGCACCCGAGAGTGAACCACCAGGCTGCGCGCGCTCGTTGCGACCGGACCGCAAACGGCTCGCTGACTCATCGGGGGTCAAGGGGTCGTAGGAGCAAACCCTGTCAGCCCGACGGGGTGAAAACAGGTCGGCCGAACGAACTCGCAACGACCACCGCCTTGTGATGGAGGTCGCCGCCGTGTGGTGTGACCGTGCGGACGAACCGGAGGCCACGTGACGCCGGTGGCGTCCTTCCGCCACCTAGTCCGGTGAGAGGTCGGGGTCCTCTTCAGCGGCCAGTTCGCTGAGTGCCTTTGCCACGTCGCGCTGCCGCTCGCATTGGACGTGCAGATCCTCTGCGGTGCACCGTCGGTGCCGGCCTGGTCCTCGTCGTAGCGCAACGGTGCGGGGAATATCACTACATTCTCCCTTGCGAAAATGTCACATTCTCCCTAGACTTTTGTGACACGAACAAGATGATCAGGACGATGAAGAAGAGGAGGAGCGAGATCACGATCATGACGAAGACGACGACTAGGCCTTCGAAGTCGAACGCGTCGATCAAGAACTCGACGACGCCTGCCGCGGCGATTCGCGCACTCCCGGTGAAGTCCTTCGTGCGTTTGAGCGATCTTCCTGGCGCAGATACGGCTCGCAGGAAGGCTGTGTCCCGCGCGGTTGAGAGCGGCGAACTCCTCAAGGTGCGTCGCGGTCTGTACTACCGCGGCAAGGCGACCCGCTACGGGATGACGCATCCCTCTACCGCTGATGTCGTCAATGTCGTGATGGGTAGCGTCGGTGTTGGTCTAGCCGGATTCTCGGCAGCCCGTGAGTGGGGAGTGACTACTCAGGTGCCAGCCAGTGTCCACGTCGCAACCTTGAAGAAAGTTGAGGGTTTCGAGGGCGTGAAGCAGACCGTTCGAAGCAACTTGGCTCGCGCTGATCTCAACGCCAAGGAGATTGCTCTGCTGGAGTTGATGCGCGAACCTGACGTGTATGTCGAGGCGGGGTGGGACGCCCTTGTCGCGGCGGTTCGCGATGCGATCGTTATCCGTGCCGTCCGGGTCGACCGCCTCCGGTTCGCTGGGCACTGTGAGTATGACCTTGCGACTGGTTCGAACATTGACCGACTTCTCGCGAACCTCAACGAGTCGACTCCTGTCGTCGCAAGCGCGGCATGAGCCCCCGACTTCGCGAAGACGCCGATAGTCTCAACGCGCTTGTCGCCCAAACTGCACGCGCTCGTGGGCTGGACCCGGCCTACGTCGAGAAGGACTTCTGGGTCACCGAAGTGCTCAGGGCTGCTGCGGTTGAACGCGCGGTCAACGGGGCCACTGATGTCGCCCGGGTGGTCTTCAAGGGCGGGACGAGCCTCAGCAGGGTCTTTGGGCTCATCGATCGGTTCTCCGAAGACGTCGATTTGCTGGTCGTCTTCCCTGAGGGTCCAAACGACGCTGCGCGCCACGCGGTATTCAAGTCGATCGACGCTGACGTGTGCTCTTGGCTTGGCGCAACAAGCAGAACGGGGCCTTCAAGCACTGGGATCCATCGCACGACGACCTACCGTTACCAGGCCTCGTTCGGCTCGAGCGCGATCAAGGAAGGCGTTGTGCTTGAACTCGGAAGTCGCGGTGGTGATGTGCCCGCTGACGAGCACGCATTTCGCTCGATGGTGGCCCTATACGCCACCGATGTCCTCGGTGATGCTGAGACTGCTTGGGAAGAGTTTGCGTCCTTTCAAGTCACCGTGCTGGCGCCAGAACGCACTCTGTTCGAAAAGTTGGCGGCCGTCCACGCGGCAGTGGCCAACAACGAGCAGGACACGATCGCCAAGTTTGGGCGGCACTTCTACGACATTGCGCAACTGCTCAAGTCACAACAAGTCCAAAGTGCTCTCACCGCGCTCGGTCCTGACGGGGTCGCTTCGCTCATCGACGACATCAATGGCCGTAGCGAAGCAGCGGGGTGGAAGTGGATGCCGCGGCCGGATGGCGGTTTCGCCGACAGTCCCGCGTTCGACGACCAGCACGAGGCTCATGCGATTGTCCAGCGTGGATATACCGCTGCGCTGGAGTTGGTCCATGGTGTCGCGCCGTCCCTCGCTGACGTCTTCGACACGGTTCGAGCGAGTCGCGCGCTTCTGTAGTGGGCCAAACTGCCGCATTCTGAGCAGCCGCAGTGGCTCTGCGCCCAAGTCTCGGCCGTCTGCTTTCGCCGAACGGAGTTGAGTGTTCTTCCATCCACAATCCATCCACGAGATGTCCGCAAACGTTCGTGGGTTGCCGCAGTTAGCCGTACCGTTGAGGGGCGACCTTGTGCGGCAGTCGTGATCAATCGGTGGTGACCGAAAGTTGCCGGTAATCGATTGACCGCTCTCCTAAAGCGGGTGTCGCCGGTTCGAATCCGGCCAGGCGCACTGTTGGTGTAGGTCAGCGGCTTGCGTGGGTCGGTCCGGGCCTACTCTGGCAGAGTCCAGGGCCACGGAAGGCGAGGAGCGGGTCGATGATGCGAGTTGCGGTGGTCGGCCTCGGGTCGATAGCCCGAAAGGCGTACCTGCCGGTCGTGACGTCGATGCACGGCGTCACTCCGGTGCTCGTTTCGCGCACGGCGTCGAGCCTGGACTCGGTCGGTGACGCATACCGTATTCTCGACCGGTTTGACACGGTTGAGGAGGCTGTGAATGCTGGCCTGGACGCCGCGTTCGTGCACACCACGTCCGAATCGCACCCCGCGGTGGTCGCGACGTTGCTGCGTGCCGGTGTTCCGGTGCTGGTCGACAAGCCGCTCGCTCTCGACCTCGTGAGTGCCCAAGAGCTTGTCGCGCTCGCGGCGGCGACCGGCGTCTCGCTGATGGTCGGGTTCAACCGTCGCTACGCGCCGGCCTACCGCGCGCTCGCGGACTGGCCGGATCGGGACGTCGTGCAACTGCAGAAGCACAGGCAGCACGCGCCCGGACCTGCTCGTGACATGGTGTTCGACGACTTCATCCATGTGGTCGACACGCTTCGGTTCCTGGTTCCGTCGTCGCTCGACGACCTCGTCACGACCGCGCACGTCGACGAGTTCGGAAACTGCCGAAGGCTCTCGGTGCAGTTCACCGGCGAGGGTCGGCTCGCCATCGGGGTGATGAGCTGGACGGGCGGTTTCTCGCATGAGCTACTGGACGTCGTCGGCGAGGGCCGCCGTCGTCAGGTGGTGGACCTCGCGGACGTCGTCGACCTCGTGGACGGCGAGCGGCTGGTCCGGCGAGACGGATGGCTCTCCGCGTCGGCACACCGCGGCTTCGTCGCCATGTGCGAGGAGTTCCTCGGCGCGGTACGCGCCGGGCATCTGCTCGACGCCTCCGACGCGCTGGTGACGCACGAAGTTTGCGAGCGCCTCGTGACCCGTGCACATCGGGGCACCACGAGAACGTAGCTCCGGGACCGCGGACGCGCTATTGTGGTCTAGACCAATTGTTCGTCACCCGAGAAGTCGTAGTGCTTGAACGCCGTGTCGTCGTAGCGATCAAGGAAGGTCTCCATGCGAGGCCCGCTGCATTGTTCGCCAGGCTTGCGGCGGATCAACCCTTCGCGATTACGATCCGCAAGGTGGACGGTCTTCCAGTGCAGGCCTCGAGCATCCTCAGCATCATGACCCTCGGTGTGCGCCTCGGCGACGAGGTCCTCCTCGCGACGGAAGACCTTGCGGCCGCTTCCTCGCTCGACTCGCTCGCCACGTTCCTCACGACCGTCGGCTGAACGGCCGGCCCGTCGACGTGCGCTACAGGCCGAGTTCGTCCAGGACGGGGATCCGTGATCGGACTGCCACTCTTGCATCGTCCGCAGACTCTGACGTGACCGCTATGGCGGCGAGTTCGCGACACGTCTCAAGTGTGACGGAGGCGAGCACGTCGGCAACGTCCGGCAGTGCGCGCGCGGTCATCGATAGGGTCGCAACTCCGAGCCCGACGAGCACGACCGCGAGCGCCGGATCCGCAGCAGCTTCGCCGCACACTCCCACAGGTCGGCCGTTCTGAGCACCCCCGCGACAGGTGGTGGCGATCAGCTGAAGGACGGCCGGCTGCCATGCGGTCGAGAGCGCGGCGAGGTCTGCGAGCATGCGGTCTGACGCCATCGTGTACTGGGTGAGGTCGTTGGTGCCGATGCTCGCAAAGGCCGCGCTGGAGAGGATTGACCCGGACTGCAGCGCCGCGCTCGGCACCTCGACCATGACGCCTGCAGTTGCGAGGCCGTGCGCGTGGCAGCGCTCCACGAACGCCGTCGCCTCCGCAACCGTCGCGATCATCGGCGCCATGACCCACACCTCCGCGGTCTCCGCCGCTGCGGCCTGCGCGATTGCCGTCAACTGGTCCTCGAGCACCTGGGGGTTGAGCCACGAGGTGCGATAGCCACGGACGCCGAGCGCAGGATTTGGTTCGTCGGTGTGGCTGAGAAAAGGCAGGGGCTTGTCTGCGCCCGCGTCGAGCGTGCGGACGACAACCTTCTTGTCGGGGAAGGCCTCGAGCACTTGACGGTATTGCGTGACCTGGTCGCTGATAGATGGCGGTTCGGCTTCGTCGAGGAAGCAGAACTCGGTGCGGAACAGCCCGATGCCCTCGGCCCCGGCGGCGGCGGCGGCCTGTGCGCCGTCGGGCTTGCCCACGTTGGCGAGAAGCGGGACGCGGTGGCCGTCACGGGTATGGCCCGCACCGTCGAACGTCCGTATCCGGGCGGCGAGAGCGGCCGCGCGGGCGACCTGGTCCGCTGTGGGGCTCACGGTGACCATCCCGCGCGTGCCGTCAACAAGCACGACAGTGCCCTCGGGGATCGCGAGGGCACCAGCGGCCCCCACGACGGCTGGTATCCTCAGGGCGCGGGCGAGGATCGCCGTGTGGGAGGTTGGTCCGCCCTCGGTAGTGACGAGCCCGACAACGCGCGCGGGGTCGAGCGTTGCGGTGTCGGCGGGGGATAGATCGGTGGCGACCAGAATGAACGGGTGATCGAGGACGGGCACACCTGGAGCGCGGGTTCCGGTGAGTGCGGCGATGATCCTGTCGCGGACGTCTGCAACATCGCGCGTACGCTCCGCCATGTACCCGCCGAGGGCCGCGAGCTGCCCGATCACGGTCGCAGCGGCCTCCCAGACCGCGCGGGACGGGTCGAGGTGCGCGTTGCGTACCAACTGTTGCGCCGAAGACACGAGCGCTGGGTCCGCCGCCATCATGGCTGTGGTTTCGAGAACCTCCTTGCCAGCACCGTCGGCGTGGGACGCGGCCTCCTGGAGGGCGGCTTGGGCGTCGCTTGACGCCTCTGCAATGCTCTGTGCCGCCTGCTCAACGTCAACGCCCTCGGCGAGGGTCGTCCCGGCGAGGGGCTCCCCGACCGGTTCCGGCATTGTCGCCATGGGGCCAGACGCTTGGCCCGGACTTACTCCGATTCCAGTGAGCTGCTGCTGTGGATCGGTTTTGGTAGTCATCGCATCCTCGCGGTATGGGTCGTCGAGCGGTGCCGCGCGGGAGGTCAGTATCGCTCACGGGCGCCAAGTTTGTGGCGTGAAAACGGCCAGGCCGGGGCTCTTCAGCCCCGGCCTGGCCGCAATGTCACGCGGGCGTACTGCTTGCGCCGGGTGCGGTGCCCTTGGCGGCCTCGCGCACCTCGTCATCTGGCTGGTCGTAGAGGAAACCGCCGCCGCCGCCGTTGGCAGCGTCACCGACTTCGCGTCCGGGGGTCGGCAGGTTCCAACGGACGATCACCCAGCGGAAGAGGAAGTAGTACACGACCGCATAGGCGAGTCCGATCGGAATCAACAACAGCGGTTTTTCCGCGATGCGGAAGTTGAGGAGATAGTCGATCGCGCCGGCCGAGAAGCCGAATCCATCGTGGATTCCGAGCCAGTTGACGAGCGCGAGCGAGGTTCCCGTCAATACTGCGTGAATAGCGAACAGCGGCCACGCGACAAACAGGAAGGCAAACTCGAGCGGCTCGGTAACGCCGGTCAAGAACGAGACGAGCGCTGCCGAGCCCATGATGCCCGCGATGAGCTTGCGCTTGGCGGGCTGTGACGTGTGAATAATGGCGAGTGCCGCGGCCGGAAGGGCGAACATCATGATCGGGAAGAAGCCGGTCATGAAGATGCCCGCCGATGCGTCGCCGTGGAAGAACCGCGTGAGGTCGCCCTGGTAGACCACGCCGTCCGTACCCGTGTGCTCGCCCACCTGGAACCACAGCGGGGAGTTCAGCAGGTGGTGCAGGCCAAAGGGCAGCAGGAGACGGTTGAGAGTACCGAAGACGAACCCACCAAGGATTGGCGAAGCGGCGACGAAGGTCGCGATCGATCCCAGCCCGGAATCGAAGGCCGAATAGGCGAACGCGCCGATGACGGCGACGACAATCGCCATGCCTGCGGTGATGATCGGCACAAACCGGCGTCCACCGAAGAAGGCGAGATAGGCCGGGAGTTTGATGCGTGAGTACCTCTGGAAAAGTAGCGCCGCGACCAGACCCATCACGATGCCGCCGAGGACACCGTAGTTGATCAGCTCTTGAGCCCCGTCCCCTTCAGGCTTCCCGAGGATGTAGGGGGACATCGCATCGGAGACGCCCTTGAAAACGAGGTAGCCGATCAAGGCCGCCAGGGCCGTCGAGCCGTCAGACTTGCGGGCGTAGCCGATCGCGACACCGACGGCGAAGATGACAGGGAGATTGGCGAACAGGGCGCCGCCCGCTGCGCCGAGGACGGCGGCGACTGGAAGCAACCAGTCACCCCACGCGCCGGCGAGGCCGTCCTTGCCGAGCATGTCGTCCTGACCGAGACGCAGTAGGAGAGCTGCGGCTGGGAGTGACGCGATCGGCATCATGAGCGAGCGGCCGATGCGTTGGAGTTGGGCTAGGCCCGGGAAGCCGCGCTTCTCGCGCGGCGCGTCGACGGTGGTGGCTGTCATTGCAGTTGCACTCCTCGTTGTGTGCTGGAAATTGTGGGTAGGCCGTGAACCGTTGTCGATCAGGGCATCCTTGCCCCGATCCGGCAGACTGGCATCGACAGAGAACTAGATGTCTGGACCAGTTGCGATAACTATGATGGAATGGTGTCTACGGTGTCAAGGGTGGCCACCATCGGCCCCCGAAAAGGTCGCGTCACGAGAGGACAAAGTTGTCACGCTCGGTTCTAAAGTATGTGCGGGTCAGGGACTATCTGCGCTCGCTCGTCACGCATGAGTTGTCGCCGGGAAATGCGATTCCCTCCGAGCGCCTGCTGTGCGAACGGTTTGGCGTGTCGCGGATGACAGTCCGGCAAGCGGTCGACGCTCTCGTTGTCGAGGGGCTCCTCGACCGGGAGCAAGGGCGGGGCACCTTCGTTGCGCAGACAAAGCTCGAGCTCGAGGTGCGGCTTGCATCGTTCGGCGAAGAGATGCAACGACGAGGCATGGAGCCGTCGTCGAAGGTGCTCGATGCCGAGATCCTCGCCGCTGCGCCTGACATCGCGGACGCCCTCGAAATCCTGCCTGGGGAATTGGTGTTCGCTTTGCACCGCGTGCGATTCGCCGATGGCGAGCCGATGGCGATTGAGCAGTCTTGGCTTTCGTGCCAGTTGGTGCCGGGTCTGTTCGACTACGGCGTACCGGACAGCATTTATGGCGAACTGCGCCGTCGCGGGCTTGATCCGGATTGGGGCGAAGACACGGTTTCTGCCGGTGAGGTCGACACGCAGGACGCCGAGTTGCTGGGCCTAGAGACGGGTCGAGCCGTGCTCCGGCTCGCGAGGCGGACCTTCGCGGGCGAGACGGCATGCGTGTACTCGAGGTCGACGTATCGCGCCGACCGATACATGCTGTGGGTCCCCCTGCGAGCACCCAAGCCGGCCCTTACTCCGCAGCGCAGCGAAACCGCGCTTGCCTCAAAGTCCACGAAAAGCAAGTCAACGATGACGGAGGTTACGGGATGAACGGGGAGAATACCGGTGTGAGCCAGCAGGCCATAGACGTCCTGGCAGCACTCGGCGGAGTGGGCAACATCATCGAGATCGAGCCCTGTACGACTCGGCTCAGGTCGGAGGTTCACGACATCACCGCCGTGGACGCCAGAGCGCTGAAAGCCGCGGGAGCGCACGGAACAATGATCTCGGGCCACGTAGTCCAGATCGTGATGGGACCGCAAGTCGATAACTTGGCTTCGGAGCTCGAGGAACTGCTGTAACTAGCGATTGAGCATTGACGACGCGCGGCAATCGGGCCGCCTTCAGACAACAAGGAGAATTCCATGAGCAAGGCAGAGCAAATCCTCGCGGCACTGGGGGGGGACGCAAATATCGTCGACTTGGAGCCCTGCACCACACGACTGCGCGTTGAGGTTGTCGACCCGTCCCTGGTTGACGAAGTGGCGCTCAAGGCCACGGGGGCCTACGGCGTCATGAAGTCGGGCATCGTCGTCCAGGTGGTCGTTGGACCCGAGGCCGACGGCATCGCATTGGACATTGAAGACCTCCGCGAATGACTGCACCCTTCACCGTACTCGCGCCGCTCAACGGTGTCGTGCGCGCGATGACAGACGTCCCCGACCCCGTCTTTGCGGCGGAACTCGTGGGCCCAGGCATCGCGATCGATCCGGAGCGCTCCGGTCTCGTCGATGTCGTCTCTCCTATCGGAGGCACGATCGTCAAGCTGCACCCGCACGCATTCTGCGTCACCGCCGATGACAGCCATTCTGTGTTGGTGCATCTTGGACTGGACACCGTGCAACTCAGGGGTGTCGGGTTTACCCTGCACGTCCACGAGGGAGACGTCGTCTCTGCCGGCGATATCGTTGTCAGCTGGGACCCGGCGGCGATCGAGGCCGGTGGAAGATCCGCGATGTGCCCGGTGGTTGCGCTCGACGGGAAGCTTGGTTGCCTTCGCCCACTGGTCGACGTAGGTGTGGCCGTCCGCTCGGGCAGGGCGCTGTTCGAGTGGAACTGAGCGCAGAGGTGGCGCGCGTCCGGCTCGCACGGCCGGGCGCGGGCCTGCTGATCGACCTGGACGGCACACTTGTGCGCAGCGAAGCGGCAAACCAGAGCGCTTTTCGGCAGTACTTCTCCGCACGGGGGTGGGAGGTGCCGGACGAGGTCGTCCGCGAGTTCGCCGGTCGTCGCGCCCACGAGGTCTTCGCGAGCGTCGAGGGTCCGTGGGGCGATGAGGACCCCCATGCCGTCGAGCACGGTGTCATGGACGTGCTGCAGGCGATGGACGTGCGACCGACCGCGGTTCCCGGGGCTGCCCGTCTACTGGCGGCCTGCCTGAGGACGGGCCTCCCGGCTGTGGTGGTGACTTCAGCCGGGCGCGAGTGGGCCCTGGCGGCGCTCCGGTTGCTGCACCTGACGGACGGCGCGATAGGCATGGTGACATCGGAAGACTGCGCGCTCGGCAAACCAGCCCCGGAGCCGTTCCGGCGCGGGGCCGAACTCATGAGGATGGACCCGCGCGGGCTCGTGGCTCTCGAGGACAGCCCTGCAGGGATCGCCTCGGCGCGGGCAGCCGGGGTTGGCCTCGTCGTCGGGGTGACCACGGGCCACCCTGTGCATGTTCTCGTCATCGCAGGGGCGCACGAGACCGCCACTGACCTGACCTCCCTCGCTGATGCGGTCGAGGGCCTTCGACCAAGAGATCGGACCTCGTGAGCGCGCGACCCGACTGCGTCCAGGTCGTGCCCGGCGCCGGCGGCCTCCCGATGATCCGCGTGGACGGGCCCGAGGGCTGGGCCGAGATCTACTTGCACTGGGCGCCCAGGTGACCGCATGGGGACCGTCCGGGCGGGAGTCGCTCCTGTGGCTGAGTGGGTCGAGCAACTTCGACGAACGCGCCGCGATCCGTGGTGGCGTACCGGTGTGCTTCCCGTGGTTCGGGCCGCTGGCCGGTCGACCCGATGCGCCCCGGCACGGTTTCGCACGGACTGCGGCGTGGACCTTCGAAAATGCGCAGGACGACGGGCGCGATGTCACGATCCGGCTACGGCTCTCGGACTCGGTCGTGACGCGCGGCTCGGCCTGGCCGCACCGCTTCATTGCCACGTGCATCGTGGTCGTCGGGTCAACGCTTTCCGTCGCCCTCGAAGTCACCAACACGGGGACCGAGGCCGTGACGTTCGAGGAGGCCCTGCATACCTACCTCTCCGTCGCTGACGTCACTGCGGTGGAGATCATGGGCCTCGAAGGCGTCGGCTACGTTGACAATACAGGGACCGGCGCCGCCAGCGTGGGAGAGTCTGCGCAACTGCGGGTGGCTGACGATGTTGACCGGATCTACTTCAGCGCGCCCGCGACGGTCACGGTGAACGACGTCGCTGGTGGGCGTGAGTTCCGCATCGGGAAGAGCGGATCCGGGAGCACCGTCGTATGGAACCCGGGCCGCAAGGGCGCGAGCGCGACCTGCGACCTGGACGATGAGGGCTGGACCACGATGCTCTGCGTCGAGGCAAGCAACGTCGGTCCGGCCGCCGTCCGGCTGGAACCCGGGGCCCACCACACGATGGCGACCACGATCGCGGCGGGCCCCGCCGCGCGGCCATGATCTACTACCCGACCGGAAGGTTCGAGACCGAACATGAGTGAGCAGATCGCACCGGAGTTTCTCCGCGGACGCGTCGTCACCCCGACGCGGGTGATTGATGACGGAGTCGTCGTTCTTCGCGGCGCGATTATCGGGTGGGTGGGTGAGGCCGCGCAGGCCGCAGCGGCCGGGTGGCCAGATGTGCCCAATGCAGTCACGGCGCCGGTCACGGTCCTGCCGGGGCTGGTGGACATCCACAATCACGGGGGAGGTGGCGCGAGCTACCCAGACGCGACCACACCAGAGGAGGCCCTCGTCGCGGTGCATGAGCACCGCGCTCACGGGACCACGACCCTTGTCGCCTCACTCGTGACCGCTGCGCCGGACACGTTGCGCCAGCGCGTAGGGGTGCTGACAGCGCTAGCAGAGGCCGGGGAGATTGCCGGAATCCATCTCGAGGGTCCGTTTGTGTCGACCGCGAGGTGTGGTGCGCAGGATCCGGCGCTGATCCAGGTGCCCGACGTGGACCTGACCCGCGAGCTCGCGACGCTCGCCCGGGGACACCTGGTGACGATGACCATCGCCCCGGAGTTCGCCGGGGTCGTGGGTGAGGGTGGGGTCGTCGATGCGCTGATCGGTGCCGGAGCGCTACCGAGCTTCGGGCACACTGACGCGAGCTGGCAACAGACGACTGATGCGTTGACCGACGCGCGTGCCCGGCTCGCCGTCACGCCCGGTCGGCGGTCGTCCCGGTCGACAGTCACGCACCTGTTCAACGGCATGCGCCCGATGACGCACCGTGACCCTGGCCCGATCCCGGTGTTCCTCGCGGCGGCGGCACGCGGTGAGGCGGTCGTGGAGCTGATCGGAGACGGCACCCATGTGGCCCCGAAAATGGTGCAGAGCGTGTTTAGCCTGGTCGGTGTAGGCAACGTCGTCCTGGTGACCGACGCGATGGCGGCGGCAGGGATGCCAGACGGTGCGTACCGGCTTGGCTCGCAGGACGTCACCGTCGACGGCGGGGTGGCGCGGCTGACGCAGGGAGGGGCTATCGCGGGCGGCACGGCGCATCTGTTGGACATCGTGCGGACTACGGTCGCGGGTGGGGTTCCGCTCGTTGACGTCCTGCTGGCGGCGGCAACCACCCCGGCGACCGTGCTCGGTGACGAGACTGTAGGGGCGCTCGAGGCCGGTCGTCGGGCGGACATCCTGGTGGTTGACGACGACTTCCGGGTGCTGAGTGTGCGGCGTGCGGGCGTGGTGGTCGCACCGTGAAGACGACGCAGCGTGCGGCGGTCACGAAGGCGACCCTAGGTCGTCCTCCCAGTGTCCGGGCAGAGGTCCGAGCTCGTCGCCAAGAACAGGAGGAGAAGTCATGGAGGTCGTGATAGCGGCACCAGAGAAGCTGGCGGCTCTCGCAGCCGACTCGATCGAGTCGCTGCTGGAGACGAACCCAGGGGCCGTGCTTGGCCTCGCGACGGGGTCGAGTCCGCTCGGCATCTACGACGAGTTGGCGCGGCGATACACGGAGGGTCGCGTCTCGTTCGCACAGGCGCGGGCCTTCACGCTCGACGAGTACGTCGGACTGGCTTCCGAGCACCCGGAGCGCTACGGGAACGTGATCGAGAAGGAGATTGCTTCGCGAGTCGATTTCGCGCCCGGTGCTGTGCGGGGTCCCGATGGTCTCGCGGAGGACGTCGTTGCAGCGTGCGCACGGTATGAGACGGCGATCGTTGAAGCCGGGGGAGTCGACCTGCAAATTCTCGGCATCGGTTCAGACGGCCACGTGGGGTTCAACGAACCGGGGTCCTCGCTCGCATCACGGACCCGGATCAAGACACTGACCGAGCAGACCCGCGTGGACAATGCTCGATTCTTCGGAGGTGACTTGGACCAGGTGCCCCACCACTGCTTGACGCAGGGGCTCGCCACGATCATGAGTGCGCGACACATCCTGCTGATCGCGACAGGGCGGGCTAAGGCCGAAGCGATCCACCACCTCGTGGAAGGCCCTGTCAGCGCGATGTGGCCCGCGACGATCCTGCAGCATCACCCCCACGTGAGCGTTCTCGTCGACCCTGCCGCGGCGGGGCGGTTGCAGCTCGCGGACTACTTCCACAGCACCTACGCGGCGAAGCCGAGATGGCAGGGACTCTGAGGCCCGTCGAACTCCGACGGTCAGCACGCCGCACCGCCTGGTTTCATGTTGTTGAAACAACGGCTCGGGCAGGCTCACGCTGAGCCTCGCGCCGCAGGATGTTCTTGCGCGAAGCACGTAACCGTCGTACCGCGGTGTGACCAATACCGGCCCTCTACCGCCGTGCGGCAAGGTCGGTCTTCTCTTGCGTCGGGCCTGTACAACCAGCCACATGGCCTACCAAAAGCCGCACTGGCCTTGACCCCGGTTGGTGGACACCTCGTAGAAGAGGATGTTCATCATGGGAAGACAGCGTCGGGAGTTTGCTCCTGCGTACAAGGACGAGGCCGTGAAGGTGGTGGTCAATACCGGTCGTGGGGTTGCTGTATTGGCTCGCGAGTTCGGCATCAAGGAGCGGACGCTGGGTCGGCGGGTCAACTTGTTCAAGGACCGCTAGGACGCCGGCGACGGTGCGCGGAGTGAGACCGAGCGGGCCGAACTGGCGCGGCTGCGCAAAGAGAACTCGGATTTGAAGATGGACCGGGCGAACTCAACCAGTCAGTGAGTGATTGGAGTCTCTCGGCCGGCGCGTCGAAGTCGAGGGACTTGCGTGGTCTCGAGTTGAGTCGCGCGGCGACTATGTCGAGGTCGTCCTGGGTGAGGTCTCACATGGTGACGCCCTTGGGGCACACCAGGTTTCGGACCGTGTTCTCAAGCCTCTCTCAAGCCACCTCGCCAGGAGGCTGTGGCGGGCCCGCACGCCCTAAGGGAGCCACACCAAGAATGGTTGACAGGAAGTGCTTGAGGTCAAGTCCCGGGAAGAGGATGCTGCTATTGCGGTCAAGCCGCTGATCTGGTCGTGATTTGGGCGAGGACGACGCTGGCTTGACCGCAATGGGAGCATCCACTCTATGGGGCGCTACTTCCGCGCCTCTACTGAGTGGGGGCCCGAGGAGCATGTCCGCCCCCACGCAAGCGTTTTGAGCGGTCCGCGAAGATCGGCAATGCAGCGCATTCTGCCGTGAGCCAAAGTTGCCTGACTTACGCACGAGTGATGCGGACCCGCCTCTACTCGACCTGGGCGGTGAGCAGATTCTCGTACAGGGCGCGACTCGCGGGGCTGGGGTCGACGCCCAGTTCCTCGCTGAGGACCTCCCGCATGCGGCCAAAGGCGGCGATCGCCTCGGCCGTGTTGCCTTGAGTGGCGAGGGCCCTCATGAGCGTGCGATGGCCGCTCTCGCGGAAGGGTGCGGCCGCAATCAACTCGCGTGCCGCCCGCTCGGCGGTCGGGAGTTCAGCTCCGGCGACGTGGAGCGCCGCCGCGGCGTACGTCTCCAACGACCGCACGTACATGTCCTCCAGTTCGTGGCGCACCGGGACCGCCCAGGCGGCCTCCTCATCGGGCAGGAAACCCCGCCTCGCGACGAATAGAGAGATCTGGGCCGCTCCCCACGCACGGCCCCATTGGCCGAGTGCCTGCGCGGACTCCGCACTGTGGATGCCCGCCCGTGCAGCCTCGATGTCGACCCACGCGTCCGAGGGCAGTGCCAACTTCACGTCGCCGCGCCCACTCAGTAGTCCGTAACCTAACGCGGCGCGAAGCTTCGACAGCAGTGAGTACACCGCCGTGCCCGCCGCGCCCGGCGGGTCCGCCGGCCATAGCGCGTCGATCAATTGCGGTTGCGAGACCGGTTCGTGTCGACGCAGCACCAAGAAATCAAGGAGCAGCCGACCCTGCCGCCCGGGCACGCGCGATTCAACGCGCTCGCCGTCGATCTCAACCATCAGCGGACCGCACACCTGTATTCGCACCCGGGGAGACGCCATGATGTCACCAAGGTGCCACCAAGGGGAGTCAGTTACAACTAGGCGACGAGACTCACGTAAAAGGTCCGGGATGGGTTGCGCGTGCCTCACGTAAAAGTGTCCGCGTAGTGAATCGGGTTTCCTGGCCGTATGAGCAGGGAGCTATCGATGGCCGCGCGCCGTGATCTGAC
>Ga0209347_1000469_pt1 | contig 101762 bp, 102 predicted proteins | sample AutmiccommuBRH23_FD_187382 | JGI IMG/M metagenome (GOLD analysis project Ga0209347, IMG submission 187382) | Deep subsurface microbial communities from Mt. Terri, Switzerland - Autotrophic microbial communities BRH/23 (SPAdes) (version 2) | ecosystem: Environmental > Aquatic > Deep subsurface...
CAGCTGAGCCTGCGTGACAGCCCTGCGTGTCGCCATCGTCAACTCCATCCCCGAGTCTGACCCACGCGGGCATCTTCAGATGAGTCAACGACTCCAGCTACGCGGGCATCTTCGATGAGTCAACGCGTTCCGTGGCCCGACGGCGCCACCCAGGCTATGATGGGCATGAGCACGGGGGAGTGGAGCGCGTACCTCGTCGACGTGGTCGGCCTCCCGATGACCGCGCCCGAGGCGGCGCGGGCCACCGTCGAGGCCATGGCCGCGCACTACCGCGGCGGCATCGACCTGCTGCCGGGCGCGGTGGCGGCGGTCCGGCGCATGGCCGAGCGCTACCCGGTCGCCATCGCCAGCTCCTCGCCGCGCCTGCTGATCGATACCGCCGTCGAGGTGATGGGCCTGGCTGATGTGCTCTCCGCCACCGTCTCCACCGAGGAGGTGGAGCGCGGGAAGCCGTCCCCGGACGGCTACCTGCGCGCGTGCGAGCTGCTCGGGGCCGACCCCCGCCAGTGCGTCGCCGTCGAGGACGCTCCCAACGGACTGCTGTCGGCGCTGGCCGCGGGCATGGCGGTCGTCGCGGTTCCGCCGCACTTCCACCCACCGGCGGCGGACCTCCTGGCCCGCACGACCGTCATCGAGACCCTCGACGAGCTCACACACGAGCTCGTCGCCGGCCTCACCCCAGCTGCCAGCTGACCTGCCGCCCGAGGGTGCCGACCAGGCGGTCGTGCGACCCGCCGGCCGCCGAGTCCGCCAACTGCGCCTCCATCGCGGCGATCCGGCCGGGGATGCCCAGCCGCTGAGCCGCCACCGCGTTGGTTGGCTCGTCGACGAACTTGCGCATGGCCGCCAGCGCCCGCCGCTGGTGCGCCAGCTCTGATTCGTGCAGCGCTGCCACCCGCGCGCGGTACCAGTCGGAGGCCAGCACCTCATCCCGGTCGAACATGCGGCGGAAGGTCTCGTCGCGCAGCGTGAGTCCGTTCCAGGTGCCAGTCGCCATGATTTCGAGCAGCGCCCGGATCGGGGGAACGGCCAACTCCACTGTGCCGTCGTCGAGGTAGGTCCGCGCGACCCGCTGGTGTGTGGTGACGATGGTGTCGACGGAGGCCACGTAGGCCTCAATGTCCTGCAACTCCGGCTGCAGCATGTTCTCCGAGAACACCACGTGGGGGTGCATGAAGATGCGGCCGAAGTACTTGGTCTGGAACTTGGCCGTCATGCGGTAGCCGAGGCGGCTGGCCTCGACCAGCCGTCCCTCGTGCTCGACGTCGGGGACGGCCTCGAGTGAGCCTTCGGCGATGAGGGCGGCGGCGTCGCGCTCGCCGGGGCTCATGCGGGAGAACACCTCGGGCACCAGCAGCGAGATGTCGTGGTCGACCCGCACGTTGGGGCCGATGACGCCAGCGCTGGACAGCCATCCGTCGTAGCCCGTCAGCGCGAAGGACAGGAACGCCGCGTTGAGGTCGATGACCGACGGCAGCGCGTTGAAGGGCCCCTTCGTCATCGCGCCCTCGGAGCCGGCGCCCGTCGTCGACGGCGACTTGCCCGTCATGGACGAGATGAACTCCATGAACAGTTCCGGCAGCTCCATGTAGTGGAGCGGGGCGTACGCGCACAGCGGCGGCACACCGTCCTCGGCGGCGTTGTTGCGGCGGCCCGCGGCGACGACGTCGATGGGCAGGCGCAGCGGGGCGGACATCGGCAGCCCGCGGTGGATGCGCGACACCAGCTCGGCCAGGGCCGTCTCCTTGGGGCGGGCGATGTCCGGGCGCACCTGCAGGTAGCGCGGGTTCTTCGACCGGGCCCCGTTGATGAGACGGGGGTGGGCCGAGGAGACGAAGTACTCGTGGCTCGGCTTGTCGGCCTTCGCCACCTTGCGGACCAGCTTCTGGATCGGCTTGGAGAACCGGGAGAAGGCGATGGCGTCGTTGACCAACCCCTTCGCGTCGCGGGTCGTCAGCGGCTCGAAGTTGCTGAGGAACGCGCCGGAGGCGATGTCGTACTCGGCCTGCTTGTCGTAGCCGCGGTGGATGGCGTCGTCGGGGCGCTGGAACAGCAGCTGTTCGCAGTTGCTGACGAACTTGCGCGACAGCCCGTCGGACCGTCCGGCCTCGTCGGCCGGGACCACGATGCTGGCCGTGATGTCGTCCTCGGTCTGCACCTTGGCCGCGGGATGGTAGTCGTGCCGGAGCCCGAACAGCCGCCACGATCCGTCGGGGGCGAAGCCGACGCGCAGCATGTTGACGGTGATCTTGTCGCCGTCCAGGCGCAGGGCGTGGCCCGCACGGCCGTTGATCCGGCCCACCGAGAAGTGGGAGGCCCAATCCCCGCCCCACTCGGGGCGGTAGAAGCGCTTGACGACGAAGACGAGTTCCTTGATGTGGTGGGGGATGGCGTCGACCCACGCGTTGTACTCGTCGGTGTAGTCCAGGCTGGGGGTGAGCAGCTTGATGACGCTGCCGACGCTGCGGGTGTCGGACAGCAGCGGGCGATGGTCGCTCGCGGCCGGGTCGCGGAAGCGGGTGGAGAAGTCGTGGTCGACGATCGCCCCGACCATCGCCATGTCCTCGACGAAGTCCGCCACGTACGCGTTGCCGAAGACGAACGCGTCGGTGATGGACTTCGAGATCTCCGACTTGCCGCCCCCCGACACGGTGGCCGGCTTGTGGCACGACGTGGCGGCCGGCGCGGTGCCGAGCAGCGTCCACTGGTCGCCGTCGGCGGCGATGTGGGCGAGCTCCACCACATACCCGTCCGGGCTGACGTAGTAGGTGTCGGCGCGCAGCGCGATGGCGCGCGGTTCGCCGTCGGATTCCCACGTGATGGTGCTGTCCCGCAGCGAGTACGTGGCGCCCTCTGGGACGAGCACGATGTGTGGCTGCTCCCGGTCGACGGCGTGCCCCTCGGCGCGCCGCACGAAGCGCTCGGGGTCGCGGGCGATGACCGCCTCCAGGGTGCGCTCCGGGTCGCTGCTGCCGCCGTGGGTCCAGGTCTGGCCCAGGTTGTAGCGCGGGAAGGTGATGGCGCCGCCGGCATGCTCCTCCTCGACCAGGCCGAGCAGGTTGGCCGCGTAGCTGATCTGGGCCTTGACCTCCTTCTTGCAGTAGCCGAAGTAGTTGTCGGCGATGACCGTGACGATGACGCCGCGCTCGTCGCGCGCGCATGCCTTGAAGGCCGTTCCGCCGTTGTAGCGCTCGGTCTCGTCTCGCCAGCACATGCCGTCGCGGCGCTGCCGTGGTGTGGCGTCGTCGTAGTGGGGGAGCCCCAGTTCCTTCTTCGTCAGGTGGATGAGATGGGGGGCCAGGACGACCATGCCCGTGTGGCCCGTCCAGTGCTCCGGGTCGAGCGAGGAGTCGTTCTCCGGCAGGTATGGGTCGCCGCCGTTGCCGAAGATGCCCTCGACGAAGTCGAGGTTGGCCATGAGGGCGGCCGGCGCGAAGAAGCGGGTCTCCATCCGGCGCTCGACGGTGAAGCCGGGCACTTCGGGGACGACGATCGGGCGCAGGAGCAGCGACACCCAGCACGTCGGGCGCTCGGGGGTCTCGGAGGTGTAGGGCAGGACCATCGCCTCAGCCGGCGGCTGGAACGCGTGCTCGAGGAGGCGGCCGAACACGTCGCGCGGGACGGCGATCTTGTCGTCCTGGATCGGCAGGCCCCCCTCGGCGACGTGGAAGACGCCCTTGGTGGTGCGCCGGTCGTTGGCCGGGTTGTGCAGGATGCCGTTGACGAGGCGGTAGCTCGTCAGCAGGTCGGAGGAGAAGGTGTCGCCGTCGACGGGGAGGGACATCTGGCGGGCGAGGCCGGGCTGGTCGAGCACCAGGGTCTGGCGCGGGAGGCAGGGGGTGGTGCCGGTGCCGTCGAGGTAGCTGTCGAGGAAGCCCTGGATGCGGCCGTCGACGGCGGGGAGCCGGTGCGCCAGGCGCCGGTTCAGCTCCCGCTGCCGCGCAAGGATCGGGCGCACCAGGTCCACGGCCCGGCCCGCCGCCCCCGCATCAGGCAGGGGCAGGCCGAGCAGGCCGAGGCGCAGGTTGATTGCTGCAGTGTCCGCGAAAGTCGCCATGCTCCACTATGGACAGGGGCCCCGGACCAGCGAACGGGGGGTGCCCCCGAGCGCTCTGGCAGCGCCCTTTAGGATGACGCCCCCGTGGTGAGCCCCGCGCGACGTCAGGCGGAGGCCGCCCGGTGCACGTCCTCGATGGCGTCGATCACCCGCTGGTTGAGGCCCTCCAGGTGCGCGAAGTCCTTCGGCGGCGCCCCCCGGAAGAGGGGACGCACGCAGGTGAGCACCTCGAACAGGTCGTCGCGGGTGAAGGTGGAGCGGCGGGCCAGCAGCCGCAGGTCACCGCGCGAGTTGTGCAGATCGCGGAGCCTGCCCCGCCATCCGGGGTTGGACAGGGGAGCCTCATCGGATTCCATGGCCTCGATCAGGGCGGTGAGGGCTTCGATCAGGTCGCTGACCTGGGGTCGGACGGAGTCGGGGGAGAAGGGCGAGACCGTGACCTCACCGTCGTCGTCGCGCCCCAGCAGCCTGCTCAGCAGTCCCATGTGTGCCCCCTTCGTCGTCGATCAGCACACCCTAGCGCGGGGTCCCCGGGTGCGTCGGGCGGGGATCAGTCGAACCGGCTCTCGCTCTCCTCGTTCGGCAGTCGGCCGAGCGAGTCCGGCGGCAGCTCATCCGCGATGGGATGGTGTGCGTGTGCCCCCGAGCCGGGGTCCAGCACGGTGTGGCCGGGGACGGTGTCGGGTTCCAGTACGTCCTCGCTGGGATGAACCTCAGGGTCGTACGCGTCGTCGCTCATCGGGACTCCTCAGACGTCGGTGGGATCGACGTTACCGCCGTCGGCCCTCCGGTGGGTCCGTTTCGCTTGACGTCGCGGGGCCCGGTGGGACACTGGAGATGAGCGGGCGACGGAGCCCGGACGCCCGCCGGCTCGGACGCGAGGAGGCGGACCATGAACGAGCAGCAGCTCCGGAAGATGCGCGAGGCACAGGGGTTCATCGCGGCACTGGACCAGAGCGGCGGCAGTACCCCCAGGACCCTGCAGCGCTACGGCGTGGAGTCCTGGGCCGACGACGCCGACATGTTCGACCAGGTGCATCGCATGCGGTCGCGGATCATGCAGAGCCCGAGTTTCGGCGGCGACCGGATCCTCGGCACGATCCTGTTCATCGACACGATGGACCGCGAGGTCGCCGGCCTGCCCACGCCGAGGTATCTCTGGGACGTCAAGCAGGTGGTGCCGATCCTCAAAGTGGACAAGGGCCTCGCCGAGGAGCGCGACGGCAGCCAGCTGATGAAGCCCATCCCGGGCCTCGACGAGCTGCTCGCCAGGGCCAGGGACATGGGGGTCTTCGGGACGAAGATGCGCTCGCTCGTGTCCCTGCCGGGCGCGGCGGTGCGGGAGGTCGTGGAGCAACAGTTCGACGTCGGCCGCCAGATCTTCGCGGCCGGGCTGGTGCCCATCCTGGAGCCAGAGGTCGACATCAAGAGCCCGGGCAAGGCGGAGGCCGAGCGGCAGGTTCACGACGCCCTGATCGAGGGGCTCGACCGGCTCCCGGACAGCGAGACCGTCATGCTGAAGCTGACCCTCCCCGACCAGGACGACCTGTACGCCGACCTTGTCGCGCACCCGCGCGTGCTGCGCGTGTTCGCGCTGTCGGGCGGCTACACCCGCGCCGAGGCGACGGCCAGGCTGGCCCGGCAGCACGGCGTGGCCGCGAGCTTCGCCCGCGCGCTGATGGAGGGGCTGCTGATCACCCAGAGCGACGCCGAGTTCGACGAGGTGCTGGACCGCTCGATCGCGGAGGTCTACGCGGCCTCCATCACCTGACCGTCAGCCGGCGTCGGTCAGGTGGACCCGGGACTCCCACGGTGCCAGCCGAACCTCGGGCCCGGATCCGCGCTCAGCGTCGGGGTGCGTGGTGAGCAGCAGGTCGCCGTCGAGGAGCGCGCCGTCGGGACCCAGATCCACGACGGCCTCCTCGTCGGAGAGGTTTGCCACCACGAGGAGCCTCGCCCCGTCGGCCGCACGCACGTAGGCGAACACCTGCTCGTCGTCGGGCAGCAGCAGGCGGTAGTCGCCGTGCACGACGACATCGAGGCCGTGGCGGAGCTCGATGAGGCGCCGGTAATGGTGGAACACCGAACCGGGGTCGCGGCGGGCGGCCTCGGCGTTGATGGTGTCGTGGTTGGGGTTGACGGCCAGCCACGGGGTGCCCGTGGTGAAGCCGGCCTGCGGGGAGGCATCCCACTGGACGGGAGTGCGGGCGTTGTCGCGGGACTTGACGGCCAGCGACCGAACGACCATCTCCTCGGGGACGCCGCGCTCGAGTGCCTCGGCGGCCCAGTTGACGGACTCGATGTCGCGGTACTGCCCGACCTCGGTGAAGTGGGCGTTGGTCATGCCCACCTCCTCGCCCTGGTAGACGTACGGCGTGCCGCGCATCAGGTGCAGGACGGTGGCCAGTGACTTGGCCGACTCGACGCGGTGCCGGCCCTCGCTGCCCCACCGCGACACGATCCGCGGCTGGTCGTGGTTGTTCCAGTACAGGGAGTTCCAGCCGGCCTCCGCCAGGCCCTCCTGCCACGCGGACAGGTTGGCCTTGAGATCCGTCAGACGCAGCGGCGCCAGGTCCCACTTCGAGCCGCCGGGTGCGATGTCGAGGTTGACGTGCTCGAACGTGAAGACCATGTCGACCTCGCGGCGGGCCGGGTCGGTGTACAGACGCGCGTCCGTCACCGTCGCGCCGGGCGCCTCGGCGACGGTCAGGAGCCTCCGCCCGCCCAGAACCCGCTCGTGCATCTCGTGCAGGAACTCGTGGATGCGCGGTCCGTTGACCGTGTGAGGGGACGGGTCGCCGAGCGCGCTGCCGCCGGAGACCGGGACGTCAGGGAGGCTGCCATCGGCCGCCACGTCCTTCGAGATCATGTTGATGACGTCCATCCTGAAGCCGTCGACGCCGCGCTCGATCCAGCGCTCCATCATGGCGTGCACCGCCGCGCGAACCTCCGGGTTCTCCCAGTTGAGGTCGGGCTGGGCGGGAGAGAAGAGGTGCAGGTAGTACTGCCCGGTGGCCTCGTCGAACGTCCAGGCCGGACCGGAGAACGACGCCTCCCAGTTCGACGGCTCCGCGCCCGGGGTGCCCGGCTCGTGGCCGGGGCGGGGGTCGCGCCACCAGTACCAGTCGCGTTTCGGGTTGTCGCGGCTGGAGCGGGACTCACGGAACCACGGATGCTCGTCGCTGGTGTGGTTGACCACGAGGTCCATGACCAGCTTCATCCCCCGCGCGTGGAGTCCCTCGATGAGTTCGTGCAGATCCGCCAGGGAGCCGAACATGGGGTCGACGTCCTCGTAGTCGCTGATGTCGTAGCCGTTGTCCGCCTGAGGCGATGGATAGATGGGCGACAGCCACACCACGTCGACACCGAGTTCGCCCAGGTGGTCGAGGCGCTCGATGATGCCGCGCAGGTCGCCGATACCGTCGCCGTCGCTGTCCTGGAACGAGCGCGGGTAGATCTGGTAGACCACGGCGGATTTCCACCAGTCGGGGTCGCGGGGGGCGGTGCTCGGTCCGGGCATGGCACTTCCTTCCACTCGAAAGGAAAGTCTAGGCGGCAGTTCTCTCCCGTGTGCGGCGACTGCGAACCGAACGGGCTCAGGCGTTCGCGACGTGCCGGGAGGCGGCCGCGGTCGCGGCGGCGACGGCACGCAGCAGGGCGTCGTGGCGGTCGAGCCCATCGCGCACGGCGTTGCGGAACTCGAGCCCGACGGTGGCCCCGAACACGTCGCCCGCTCCGACGGGGCTGGTCTCATGTGCCACCGGCCGGGTGGGGACTCGCGTCGCGTCCCCGCGGAAGCAGACCGTGGCGCCCAGCTCGCCCTCCGTGACGATGAAGCCGGTCTCGTGAGCGCCGGGGGCCGCGGACCAGCGCGTGGCCTTGGCGATGGCGTCCTGCAGGTCCTCGTCGGAGAAGACCACGATGTCGAAACATGCCCAGGTCAGGGCCTCGGAGTCGGTGATGTCGCGTCGCTCGACGCGGCGGTAGGCCGTTCCGTTCGTCTGGCCGCTGACCCTCATCAGCCCCTGCGCGAGCAGGACCTTCACCGCGGTCGTCGCCGCGGCGGCGGAGGCAATCGTCTGAATGTCGGCGACCCGGTCGAGGTCCGGAGTCAACGGGCAGAAGTACACCAGCTCCGCATCGGCGGGGATGTCCGCACCACTGAGGGCGTAGGGCTCGCAGGTGGCCGGCCGCCAGTACTGCACCCGCGCGTGGGCGCTTCCGCTGTCGTGGGGGTGGACGGGCTCGACGATGTTGCGGTACGACAGGGACCGGGCGCATGTGGGGCCCCGGTCGAGCGAGAACTCGGTGATCAGAGGGAGCAGGTCTTCGCCGTAGGCGCCCGACACCACAGGGGTGATCCCGTACTCCAGCCGAAGGTGTCGGGCGATGAACAGCGCGGGCGATCCCCACGACGGGGCGAGGTCGCGCCCGTCCACCTCGTTGTCGTCGAGACACAGGTCGCCGATGACCAGGACGGAGCGTTCGCTCACGTCCGCAGAAGCTCTCCCGATGGGATCGTCACCCGTCGAGGTCGAGTGTGTGTCCATCGGCCCTCCTGTCTCGCGCCCGGGGCCATTCTCGCACTCTGGGTCTCGTGGCGAGGGTAGCGACCCCCGGTCCGCGGCGTCCGACTGCCGTGATACCCGGGTTGTGCCGCGTGGTCACCGGGCGAGCAGGGCCTCCAGGTGGCGTCGGACCGCGGGCCAGTCGCCGTCGGTGATCGAGTACTGGGCAGTGTCGGCCACCTCGCCCGTGCGGAGCACGCGATCCTGGCGGATGCGGCCCTCGTAGACCGCGCCCAGCCGCTCGATCGCGCGCCGCGACTGGTGGTTGAACCAGGTCGCTCGGAATGCCACACGGCGGCAGCCCCAGTGATCGAACGCGTGGGCGAGCATCAGCGCCTTCGCCTCCGTGTTGGTGCCGGTGCGATGCGCGGAAGCCGCCTGCCACGTGTAGCCGATCTCGGTGGCGGGGACCGCGGGCAACGGGTTGCAGAAGGTGGTGACGCCGATCAGCCGGTCGTCTGCCAGGCGACGGATGGCGAAGGGCAGCATCGCACCGCGGGCGGCCTGGGCGAGCTTGCCCGCGATGTCATCGGCCATCCGGTCAGGCGGGGGAGCCGACGTGTACCACAGGCGGTCGATCGCGCCGTCCTGCACGGCCTCCGCCAGCCCGTCGGCGTGATGGGCCGCCAGGGATTCGAGGCTGACGAGGCGGCCTGTGAGCGTCACCGGGGCCAGGAAGGTCATGGGACCACCTAAGCACCCCCGAGGGTCGCGGCCAGGGGTCAGGTCGGCCGCGTGTCGGCGGCGACGTTCACGTAGTGGGCCCAGCGCTCGTCGGCGTCCTGCTGCATGCCGGCCAGCAGGCTCTCGCTCCGTTCAGGGTCGGTGCGGTGGAGATGGGCGAAACGGCGCTGGCCCAGGGCGAACTCGCGCACCGGCAGGGATGGAGTCTTCGAGTCGAGTGAGAAGTCAGCGTCCCGCTCGTCCGTGGCCGGACGGTAGCGGTAGAGCGGCCAGTGACCACTGGCGACGGCCGCCTTCTGGTGCTGCAGCGACTGGACCATCTCAATGCCGTGTTCGATGCAACCGGCGTACGCGATCACCAGGGAGACGCCGGGCCACTGCTGCGCCTCCCGCAGCGCGCGGACGGTCTGCATCTCGTTGCCGCCGAGCGCCACCTGGGCGACGTAGACGTCGCGGTAGGCCAGCGCCAGGCGGCCCAGATCCTTCTTGGCGCTCCCCTTGCCGGCCGACGCGAACTTCGCCGTGGCGGCCCGGGGCGTCGCCTTGGAAGCCTGGCCGCCGGTGTTGGAGTAGACCTCGGTGTCGAGGACCAGGATGTTGACGTTCTGGCCCGATGCCAGGACGTGGTCCAGGCCCCCGAAGCCGATATCGTGCGCCCATCCGTCCCCGCCGATGATCCAGACCGTGCGCGGAGCCAGTTCGTCGGCGAGGGTGAGGAGCCGCACCAGCTCTGAGCCGGCCGGCGGGGCCAGCTCGATGAGCCTCGCCTTGAGGCGGCGGATGTGCCGGCGCATGACCGTGAGGTCGTCGGCGGCCGCGGGTTCGTCGAGGATGCTGGCCGCGAGCTCGGCTCCGATGTCCGTGGCGTGGCGCGCCACCAGGTCGCGGGCCTGTCGATGCTGGTGGTCGGCCGCGATCCGGATGCCCAGGCCGAACTCGGCGTTGTCCTCGAACAGCGAGTTGGCCCACGCGGGCCCCCGGCCGCAAGCGTCGGTGGACCACGGGGTGGTCGGCAGGTTCCCGCCGAAGATCGAGGAGCAGCCGGTGGCGTTGGCCAGGAGGAGGCGGTCGCCGGAGAGTTGGCTCAGCAGTTTGAGATACGGCGTCTCGCCGCACCCGGAGCAGGCTCCGGAGAACGTGAAGAGGGGTTCCAGCAGCTGCGACCCCTTGACGGTGTCGAGCCTCAGGGCGCTGCGCGGCGGCTGGGGGAGGTCCTCGACCGCCGCGAAGTGCTCCTGGTCGGCGACCAGCCGGTCTCCGATCGGTGCCATGAGCAGGGCCTTGTGGGCCGGGTCCACCTTGTCGGCGACGGGGCAGGCCTCCACGCACAGGCCGCACGCGGTGCAGTCGAGGGGGGAGACCGCGAGCGTCAGCCGGTATCCCGGCAACTCCCGTGAGCTGAACTTCGTCGTCGGGAACTCGGCTGGGAGGGCCCCCTCGGAGGAGGGATCGAACACGGCCATGCGGATGGCCGCATGCGGACACACGATGGTGCACTTCCCGCAGCCGGTGCAGAGGTCCGCGTCCCAGACGGGGGCCTCGGCGGCCAGGCCGCGCTTCTCCCATCGGGCGGTGTTGGTGGGGAACACGCCGTCGACGGGCAGGGCGCTGACCGGGAGGAGATCCCCGTCACCGTTGAGGAGGGGCGCCGTGACGTCGCGGACGAACCGTGGGGCGTGCGCCGGCAGCCCGCTCTGCCGCCGGACGTCGCCCTCGACCTCGCCGGGGATCCGCACCGGCTCCAAGCCACCCAGGGCGGCGCGGATGGCCGCGACGTTGCGCGCGACGACGTCCTCGCCCTTGGCCGCGTAGGACCGGCGGGCCGACGCGATGAGGATCTCCTCGGTCTCTTCCGCGGGGAGGAGATCGACGAGCGCGAAGAAGCAGGTCTGCATGACCGTGTTGATGTGGCCGGCGAGACGGTTCTCGCGCGCGATGCGGTAGGCGTCGACGACGTGCACCCGGAGATCCTTGTCGAGGATGTCCTGCTGGACCTCGCGTGGCAGGTGAGCCCAGACCGCGTCCGCCGGGTAGGGCGAGTTGAGCAGGACGGTGGCGCCCGGACGGGCGGCGTCGAGGACGCGCAGCCGCGTCAGCAGCGGGAACTGGTGGACGGCCACGACGTCGGCACGGTCGATGAGATAGGTGGAGCGGATGGGGTCGGCGTCGAAGCGCAGGTGGGAGACGGTGACCGATCCCGCCTTCTTGGAGTCGTAGACGAAGTACCCCTGGACGTGGAGGTCCGTGTGGTCCGCGACTAGCTTGACCGCCGCCTTGTTGGCACCGACCGTCCCGTCGGAGCCGAGGCCGTAGAAGACGGCCTGCAGTTGCGCCCGTGCCGCCGAGAACGCCGGATCGGGGGCGACGGACAGGCCGGTCACGTCGTCGGAGATGCCGACGGTGACGTGCCGCCGCGGCGCAGGCAGCGCCAACTCGTCGAACAGCCCCTTCACCATCGCGGGGCTGAACTCCTTGCCGCCCAGGCCGTAGCGGCCGCCGGAGACCCGGATGGCGGCCCGTCCCTCTTCCGCCAGCGCGGCCAGGACGTCGGTGTAGAGCGGCTCGCCGACGGAACCCGGTTCCTTCGTGCGGTCGAGGACCATGAGCCGCCGGACGGTCGGAGGCAGCGCCTCGGCCAGCTGGGCGGCGGGGAAGGGCCGGTACAGCCGGATCGTGCAGAGACCCACCTTCCGGCCGCGGCCCACCAACTCCTCGACGGTCTCCGCCACCGCGCCGGCGCCGGAGCCCATGAGCACGATGATCTCCTCGGCGTCCGGTGCCCCGACGTAGTCGACGAGCCGGTAGCGCCGCCCGGTGCGTGCGGCGAAGTCATCGAAGAGCTCCTGGACGGTGTCGGGCACGGCGTCGTGGAAGCGGTTGGCCGCCTCGCGTGCCTGGAAGAACACGTCGGGGTTCTGCGCTGTGCCGCGGAGCGTCGGGGCGTCCGGGCTCAGGCCGCGACCGCGGTGATCCGACACTGCCGCCTCGTCGACAAGGGCGCGCAGGTCCTCGTCGGCAACGACCTGGATGCGCTCGATCTGGTGGGACGTGCGGAAGCCGTCGAAGAAGTGCAGGAAGGGCACCCGGGAGGTCAGGGTCGCGGCGTGGGCGATGGCAGCGAAGTCGTGGGCCTCCTGGACCGACGACGCGCACAACATGGCCCAGCCGGTGCCGCGTGCGGCCATGACGTCGCTGTGGTCCCCGAAGATCGACAGGGCGTGGGTCGCGAGCGTGCGTGCCGCGACGTGGATCACGGCCGGCGTGAGTTCGCCGGCGATCTTGTACATGTTGGGAAGCATGAGGAGGAGACCCTGGCTGGCGGTGAACGTGGTCGCCAGCGTCCCCTTCATCACCGCGCCGTGCAGCGCCCCGGCCGCGCCCGCCTCCGACTGCATCTGGACCACTTCCGGGACCGCGCCCCACAGGTTGGTGCGGCCGCGGGCGGACCAGGCGTCGGCCAGCTCACCCATCGTGGATGCCGGCGTGATCGGGTAGATCGCGACGACGTCGGACAGCCTGTGGGCGACGCGGGCCGCCGCCTCGTTGCCGTCGACGCAGGCGCTGCTGGGGCCACGGGTCATGAGTCCTCCGGGGGTGTGGGGTTGGGTGAGATCGTCTCAGGTGCCCTGGCGGGCCTGGACGGCGCCCCCTACATGCGGTGGGCCATCGGCAGCAGGAAGAGGTAGATGTTCAGCGCCCCCAGGAAGGCGATCAGGACGGCCATCGGTACGAAGGTGCCTGTGCGTCGCGTGATCGACTGGTATCGGCGATGCGTGATCCGGCGGGCGGTGTAGAGGGACCCGGCGATGCCGAGCGCCAGGAGGGCGAACTGCAGGATCCGGATGGTGGTGTCGCCGGCCAGCGCCGGGGAACCGTCGCCATAGGTGATGCCGACGAGCGCCGCGACGGTGGTGAGGACTGACCCGCCTTCGGCGAGGAGGTGGAACAGGTTGTGGGCGATGTGACCCGCCACGTCCAGCGGAATGAGCGCGTAGCCGAAGCGTGCGAAATTCTTCATGGTGCTCTCCAGGTTGCGGCCGGCCGCGAGGCGTGAGGCCAAGGCCAGGAGGCCTACCGGGAGGCTGACCGCCGCAGCGAAGGCCACGGTGAAGATGAGTGCGTAGTTCGTGATGCCGGTCGTGGCCTCGAGCCATGCGAGCGCGGAGTCCCACACCTCAAGCATCGTGACGTTCTGGACGATGACGATGCCCATGATCGCCATGGCGAGGAACGACTCCTCCGTCGACGGCTTGGTGATGAACCACAGCTCGCTCGTGGGCTTCCGGAGGCGAACCTGGATCGCGTCGTTGGGGCACGCCTTGATGCAGTTGGCGCACATGTTGCAGTTGGCGTTGGTGTCCATCGTGCGGGGGAACGTGAACAAGGGACAGCCCGCGACCTTGTCGGTGCCGTTGTAACAGGCGGCGCGCGCCGTGCAGGTGCGGCAGATCGCCGGGTCGGCCCGGAGTTCGACCATGCCGGTGCGCGCGTAGTTGCCGGACAGTCCGCCGAGGAAGCACAGGTAGCGGCAGAAGGTGCGGCGTTGGAAGAGCGCCCCGGAGGCGATGACCGCCGTGGTGAGCAGCAGGAGTAGGACACCGGATCCCCACGGGGACTCCACGACGCCCCAGACGTGGTCGGCCCAGGTGATGAGCAGGAAGGAGGCGTCGATGATCCAGATGCCATAGCGCTTCAGAAACGCGGGGACGGGCTGGTTGGCGCCGACCAACTTCTGGACCTGGTCCGAGAGCCACCCGAAGGGACACACGGCGCACCAGAATCTGCCCAGCGCCACGAAGACGATGGGGATGAGGGGCCACCACAGGACCCACATCAGCGCCGTTCCCGCGTTGTCGTGGGCCGAGTCGGGGCCGACGAGCAGTTGGTAGGCCACCAGGCCGAACACTGCGGCGACGGGCACCTGGATGACGCCGGGATAGAGCCGACTCCGTAGCAGGTGAGCCACCCAGGGGACCTGCATGAGGTTCCGGCCGGCGGGGGGAGGGGTCAGGTCGGGTGCCTCGTCGGGATCGGCGACGACGCTGCCCGGCTCCTTCTCAGGCCGGAGTCGCGTGGGGGTGCTCATCGGACGTCCCCCTTGGGCGTGGTCGCGGCGAGCGCGGCGGCTCGCGCCGCTCGGCGGCGGCTGTGATCGGGAGCCGTGCGACGGCGGAGCAGGGCTGCGTACAGCATGACGGCGCCGTTCACGAGACCGAAGCCACCGAAGACCAGGGCGCGGGGTCGGTCGACAGGGTCAGCCGTGTCGCCGTGCTCGAGGGCGGCCTCGTGTTCGTCTGCCTCCGCTCGGTGCTGCTCGGTCTCGGCGCCGTGCCCGCCGCCCTCGTGGTCGTCACCGGACGGCTCAAGCGCCGGCGTCGCGGGCGCTGTCGTCGGCGGTGCTGCGGTCGCGATGGCGGTGGGGGATGCCGGTGCGTCCTGGTGGCTGTGGCCCTCCTGATGCGTGCCGTCAGCCGGGGATGGCGCGCCGCTGGCGGCCGGGTCCGGCGCGTGCTCGAGGGCCGCGGACGTGGGGGACAGACCGACCATCGAGATGAGGACGGCGGCAGGAAGTACGCTCGAGGGGCGGCGCATGGGGGACTCCTCCGTGGGGGTGACGCCCCATCGTGGCGGACGCCGCAACTCCGATTGGCCCGATCGAGCCTCTCTACGGCGCTTCTTGAGCAGACCTTGACCGAATCTGAACCGTGGCCGCTCCACCGACTGTCCTGAGCGCCGCGGATGAGATGGCCGTCGCGTTGGTCATCGCCGCCCGCACGCAGAAACCCCCAGCCAGAACCATCTGACTGGGGGTTTCGAGTTGTGTCCGAGAGAGGACTTGAACCTCCTTTGAAATCCGTTTGACTACGAAGTACGCCGAATCGGCTTCGATCTGGATTGTTTCGTGCGGCGAACGTGCGACGGAGGGGACGGTGCCGACGCGCGCAAGGTGTGGCTTCGTTCGCTTGGTGGCGGGGTTTTTGCAGCGCTCCGTGGCGGTCTTGTTGCCGCGATCACGCAGGACTGGCTGCAGGTAGGTGTCGCGGTCTGAACCGAGAGGGGTGCGCCCGGTCGGGGCCGTTTGGATCGCTGCCGCTACGTCAGAGTCCGAAGGCTCCGCCGCTGACGAGGATCACGATGCCGAGGCCGATGAGAACGATGGGGAAGAGGATGTGCTCCCAGCGTTCGAGCACTTCGGCGATCGGGGGGCGGGTGGCGACGAACTTTGCCAGGGCCACCAGGACCGCGACGAGCGCGAGGAAGACGATGCAGTAGGCGACTACTGCGAGAGGTTCCACGCTGAGGAAGACAGGGGTGTAGACGCCGATGTTGTCGCCGCCGTTGGCAAGGGTGACGCCTGCGACTGTCCACACGCCGACCTTCTTGCCGGCAACCTTGGCCTCGTCGTCATCGTCGTCATCGTCTCCGCGCCAGGCCTGCCATCCGGCCCAGAGGCCGAGGCCCAGAGGGATGAGACCGAAGTACGGGATGGCTGCCGAGGGCAGGAATGCTCCGGCACCGATGGTCACCAGGACCGCGGCACCGAGGATGCCGGCGAATCCGAGGTACTGGCCGGCCAGAATGCGGGCGGTAGTGCCGCGCTGGCCTGCCCCTCGCGCGAAGAAGAGGGAGAGCACGATGATGTCGTCGATGTTGGTCGCTGCGAACAGGCCCATCGCCTGCAAGACCGAGGTGAGGATCATGCGCCCTCCCCAGCTGCGTCGCATCCGGGAAGCGAGCAGGCGGGATCGATGCACGGGGCGTCTTCGTCCACTGCCAGGGTGGCATCGACCAGTGCCGTCAGCGCCTGCGCCAGGTGCGAATCGGCGATCTCATATCGTGTCCGACGACCCTCGGGCTCGGAGACGACGATCCCGCAATCGCGCAGGCATGCCAGGTGGTTGGACACGTTCGGGCGTGTCAGGTCCAGATCTCGGGCCAGTTCCGCCGGGTAAGCGGGATGGTCGAGCAGGGTCAAGATGATCCGGGATCGAGTGGGGTCGGCCAGTGCACGACCCAGGCGGTTCATCACGTCGAGACGCGAAGCAATAGTCAGCATGGACTGAACTATACAGCGCGCACTGAACACTCGGTCACAGGCGTCAGCCCAGATCGCATGCCCGTAAGGGGAACCCTCACCGGACACCACCGCTACTTATCGAGAGGAACGACGGCACGCCTGGCGGGCTGTCCCGTAAGACCCGTCCGGTGAACTGTCCGGTGAAGGGAGGCTATATGACACACTGGGGAGCATGTCCCCTTGAAGGTCGGCTATGCCCGAGTCTCCACCGACGAGCAGGACCTGACCGCGCAGCGTGACGGACTCGCGGCGTTCGGCGTCGATCCCAAGCGCATCTACGTCGATCACGGGCTCACGGGCCGCAACGCCGACCGTGAGGGCCTGCGGCAGGCGCTGGCTGCCTGTCGGGACGGCGATACGTTCGTGGTCACCAAGCTCGATCGGCTGGCGCGTTCAGTCCGTGATGCCCACCAGATCGCCGACGACCTCGCGGCGCGGGAAGTGAAGCTGAGCATCGCCGGATCGGTGTACGACCCGACCGACCCGATGGGGAAACTGTTGTTCAACGTGCTGGCGATGGTCGCCGAGTTCGAAGCCGACCTCATCCGTGCCCGCACCCGCGAGGGGATGAAGGTCGCCAAGGCCAAGGGCCGGCTGCGCGGGAAGTCACCGAAACTCACCCCCCGGCAAGAAGCTCACCTCGTCCAGCTACATGCCGCCGACGAGCACACCGTGGGCGAGCTGGCCGAGCTGTTCAGCGTGGGCCGCTCCACGGTCTACCGCGCCCTTCAGCGCGCCGAGCGCGGGCGCGAGAACGCCTTGCAGTAGGTGCGTCGTGGACGCTCGAGCGCGGTGGCGAATCCTCAGGCTCCACGTCGAGGACCAGGTGCCCCTCGCGCGCTTAGCTCGCGAGACCGATGTAGGGCTGCGGACCCTGGAGCGCTGGCACGCCCGCTACCGCGCCGACGGCTACGCCGGACTGGAGACAGCCTCACGGGCGGACACCGGGACCCGCCGCCTTCCGCCCGACCTCGTCGACCTGATCGAGGGCCTGGCACTGAGCAAGCCGCGGCCGGCCATCGCCACGATCCATCGCAAAGTCACCGGCATCTGCGCCACCCGGAGATGGCCGGTCCCCTCCTACTCGGTGGTGTGGGACATCGTGCGGACCCTGGATCCCGGCATGGTCACCCTCGCCCTGGAGGGCGCAGCGTCCTACCGCGACAAGCACGAGCTGGTGCTACGCCGGCAAGCAGAGCTGCCCAACGCGATGTGGCAATCCGATCACACCATGCTCGACATCCTGGTGGTGGGCACCGACGGCAAGCCCGCACGGCCATGGCTGACAACGATCCTCGACGACTGCTCCCGGGCGGTCTGCGGCTACACAGTCTTCCTGGGCGCACCGTCGGCGATGAACACCGCCCTGGCGCTGCGCCAAGCGATCTGGCACAAGACCGACCCGGCCTGGCCGATGTGCGGCTTGCCCGACGTGCTCTACGTCGACCACGGCAGCGACTTCACCAGTGACCAGCTCGCCCACACCGCCGTCGACCTCCATATCCGACTGATCCACTCCACCGTCGCCCGACCCCAGGGACGGGGCAAGATCGAGCGGTTCTTCGGGACCATCAACACCGAGCTACTCGCCCACCCTGCCCGGACACATCACCGAAGGGGACCCCCTGGCCGACACCGAAACTGTCCCTGGCCGACCTCGATAGCGCCCTGGAGGCGTTCGTGGCCACCTACAACGACCGCACGCACAGCGAGCTCGGAACCTTCCCGCGCAGCGCGTGGATCGCGGACGGCTGGCTGCCCCGAATGCCCGACAGCCTGGAAGACCTCGACAGACTGCTGTTGACCGTCGCCAAGACCCGCGTCGTGCGCCGCGATGGCATCCGCTTCCAGGGCCTGCGCTACGTCTCGCCAACTCTGGCCGGCTACGTCGGACGCTCGGTCGTGATCCGCTACGACCCCCGCGACATCACCGAGATCCGCGTCTTCGATCACGACGGATTCGTCTGCAAGGCCGTCAACCAAGAGCACCACGATCAAAAGGTCAGCCTCAAGGAGATCCAGGCCGCGCGCAACGCCCGCCGCCGAGCGCTGCGAGCCAGCATCAACGAACGCATCGCCCTCGTGGCCGCACCTACCGAGACGCCACGGATCACCGAAGCACCGGCTCCGGCGCCGAGGTCGGCGTTGAAGATCTACAAGGAGGACCTCAGGTGAGCCAGCGCTTCATCGTCACCAAGGAGCACCGCCGCTTCACCGAGTTCGCCGACGCCGTGCGCCGCGGGCACACCATCGGTTTGTGCTTCGGATCAGCCGGCGTAGGAAAGACACTCTCCGCGCGCCGCTACGCACACTACGAGAAGGCTCATGACCTGCTGACCTACTGGGGGCCGCGCTCCGACGACGACGCCAAGATCTACGCCGCCTTGAACCGGAGCCGCACCGTGCTCTACACCCCCAGCGTGCTGACCACCCCGCGGACCCTGAAGGACGAGCTGACCCAAGCCATCACCCGCACCAACATGTGCATCGAGCAGCACCTCGTACCTCCCGGCACGGCCACTCCCGAGGCCTGGGGATGGCGACACGGCAGGAACTACGTGGAGCTGATCATCGTCGACGAGGCCGAACGACTGCGTCCCGCCGCTCTGGAACTGCTGCGCGATCGCTACGACCGCGACGACATCGCCCTGATCCTGATCGGCATGCCCGGCCTGGAGAAGCAGTTCAGCCACTACCCCCAGTTCTACAGCCGAGTCGGCTTCGCCCACCAGTACCGGCCCCTGGGACAAGACGAACTGCTGTTCGTCCTCGAGCGACACTGGCGATCCCTCGGCAAGACCCTCGACCCCGACGACTTCACCGACGCCCAAGCCATCGCAGCCATCGCACGGATCACCCGCGGCAACTTCCGGCTCCTCGAACGCCTCTTCCCCCAGATCCAGCGGGTCCTGAAGATCAACGAACTCGACACCATCACCAACGACGTCATCGAAGCCGCACAGAGCACCCTGGTCATCGGTGTCACCTGACCCCGCCACGAAGCGACCGAAGAACCCCGCCATTCAGCAGACGAAGTCACAGGGACACTGACCGTGACGGTGTCTCCCACTGGTCAGGTGTTCACGGTGCCGATCACGGCCACGGTTGTGGCGAAACCGAGCGTGGGCACCTCGCTGGTGTTGGACACCTCGGGCAGCATGAGCCTGCCATCGGGGTTGCCCAGCAAGGACCGGATGGGCGTCCTGCACGACTCGGCGCCACTGTTCGTCGCCCTGCTCGACCCGACTGACGGGGTCGGGGTGGTGCGGTTCGACACCGACGCGGCGCCGGTCACCGCCGTCGTCGACGCCGGGCCCACCATCGGTGGGGCGGGACGGCTGGCCGCCTTGAACGCGATCTCGACCACGGCCACGAACCTCGCCGGGATGACGGCCATCGGCGACGGGCTGGAAGCTGCCGCCGCACAGCTCGCCCCAGTCGCCGCTGGCTGTGACTCGACCGCCACCATCGTGTTCACCGACGGCAACGAGACCGCCGAACGCACCATCGAGCAGGCGGCCGCGTCGGTCAACAGCCGCGTGTTCGCCATCGGCCTGGGAACAGCCGACCAGCTCAATCCGGGGGCCCTGTCCGACATCGCCAACGGCACCGGTGGATACCTGCTCATCACTGGCAACCCCGGCGTGGACGACCAGCTTCTCCTGCAGAAGTACTTCGCGCAGGTCCTGGCCGGGGCCACCAATGCCGCCATCGTCGTCGACCCGGCGGGGGTCGTCCCTATCGGCGGGAAGGTGGTCGTCCCGTTCGACCTGACTGACGCCGAAATCCGCACCGACGTTCTGCTCCTCGGCGACCTGACAGCGGCACTTCGGGTCGAGATCATCGCCCCCGATGGAACCAGCATCAGGGCCGGCGCCGGCGCGAACGAGACACTTGGGACCGCGTTCAGGGTCCTCCGTATCGTGCCCGCCCACGTCCTCCCCGCACCTGCCGGGGCGGCGGGCCAATGGCAGTCGGTGCTGTCTGTCGACGAGCGTGATCTCAAGAACCGGCTGGCCAGGCTGCGCAAGGAGCTGAGCCAGAGGGAAGGCGGCGACCAGGCGTTCAAGCGGATCCTGACCGCGGTCGAGACCCACGGTGTCCTCTACACCCTCAGCGTTCAGGCCCGCAGCGCGCTGCGGATGACAGCCGCGCTCAGCCAGCAGTCACGGCTTCCCGGTCATCCTGGGCGGCTCGAGGTCACCCTGACCGACAGCGGAGTGCCCCTCTCGGGGAGTGCCGCCGTGCACGCAGGAGTCACCTCACCCACCGGCACCACGTCGACGGTGACCCTGACCGAGGCCGAACCAGGCCTGTACCGCGGCGAGATCCCGACCTCGGTCTCCGGGGTCTACCGGATACTGGTCAGCGCAGCCGGCGCAGACCTCCGCGGAACCCGATTCACCCGAGAAGAGCTACGAACCCTGGCCGTCTGGGCACGGGGGGACGACAGACCACCGATTTGTCACCGACCCCGGCACAGGGACCGGCACGTCGGGCATCGACGTCTGCGGCCTGCTCCTGTGCCTGCTCCGGGACGACGGCATCCGCGACCTGCTCAAACGCCACGAGGTGGACCCCGACGTCATCACACGCTGCGTCAAACGAGCCTGCGGGTAAGACCCACGACTCCCAGAGTGCGGGAGCCAACGCTAGTGCTTGGACGAGCATGAGGAGTCATCCCGTGGACGCATGGCGCCGCTGGTCCTGGCCGTGCGTCCGTAGACGGGATTCGGTTAAGTGACCGGATCGTTGGCGGCACCGTCGCAGTGCGGATGCAGCTCGAGGACGGCTGGACCGCGCGGGAAATGGACTACTTCCTGCCGACTCGTCCCTCTCAGGCCACCTTCAGGCCCTCTGGCCGGAAGACCTAGGCTGGGCGGGACGAAGGAGGACCAAATGATCGAAGAGACCCGTCGCCCCGCCGCTGTGCAGGTGACCCGCTTGAGTCATCTGAGTTTCGAGGCCCGGAACGAGCGCGGGGGCTCGGTCCCGATCGGGAGCGGCGACAGCAGCGAGTTCACCCCGGTGGAGCTGTTGATGGCGGCGATCGCCGCCTGCGGCGCGATCGATGTGGATCTGATCACGCATCGTCGCTCCGAGCCGGACTCGTTCAGTGTCGACGTCACGGCCTCGAAGGTGAAGGACTCCACTGGGAACCGGCTTGAGGACATCGAGGTGACTTTCCGGGTCGTCTTCCCGGAGGGCGAGGATGGGGATCGCGCGCGCCTCCTGCTGGGGCGCGGTATTCAGCAGGCGCATGATCGGCTGTGCACTGTGTCGCGGACCATCGAGCTCGGCACCCCTGTCACAATGAGGGGCTCCGACGTCTGAGGGCGCGATGTCGTCCGCCTGCGGTGAAATCGACCTCCCCCAGGAATGATTCTGCCTCTGCGGGTGTTGGCAGTCCTTGCGAGGCAAAGCTCGCGAGCCATACCGGAAGGACCTTTTGATGAATCACCCACGTCACATCGTGCGAGCCCTGGCAGGGATGTTGGCCGCCGGCCTCATGCTGACGGGGTGCGCCAGTCCCTCCGGTGACGAGACCCCCAGCGCCGGATCGTCGTCCGTGGACGGTGCGCCAGCCGCGTTCGATGCGGAGGCTTCAATCGAGATCGGGTCCCTGTACGAGCCCAGCAACCTCAGCAACGTCGATGCGGGCGGTCAGGGTGTCACGGAGGCCCTCAACGGCAACGTGTACGAGTCGCTGATCAAGCTCAACGACGACGGCTCGCTGACCAATCTGTTGGCCGAGGACTACCAGGTCAGCGACGACGGCCTCTCCTACACCTTCACCCTCCGGGAGGGGGTCACCTTCCACTCTGGAAAGGAGCTCACCTCAGCCGACGTGAAGGCCAGCTTCGAGCGCGTCACCTCCGAGGCGTCGCAGGCGGCGCGCAAGAGCAGCTACGCCGTCGTCGAGTCGGTGGCCACCCCGGACGACCAGACGGTCGAGTTCACGCTGAAGAACCGCTCCATCTCGTTTCCCTACCTCATGGCCTACGTGTGGATCGTGAACCCTGACCTCGCCGACCCCAAGGTCGAAGCCGACGGCACCGGTCCCTACGTGTTCGATGAGTGGCAACGCGGCAGCACCCTCAGCATCGTCCGCAACGACGACTACTGGGGCGAGCCGGCGAAGAACGCGCGCGCCACGTTCCACTACTTCACCGACGCGAGCGCGGAGTCGAACGCGCTGCTGACCGGAGAGATCGATCTGGTCACCACGATCCAGAGCCCCGACGCCCTGACCCCGTTCGAGGGCAGCGACGACTTCCAGATCAGCGAGGGCACCTCCACCACCAAGGAACTCCTGGCGTTCAACGACCGCGTGGCCCCGTTCGACGACGCCCGCGTCCGTCGCGCCGTGTACTCCGCCGTCGACCGCGAAAAGCTGCTGGAGTCCATCTGGGCGGGCCGCGGCCAGCTCATCGGATCCATGGTGCCCCCCACGGACCCGTGGTACGAGGACCTGACCTCCCTCAACCCGTACGACCCGGAGCTGTCCAAGCAGCTACTCGACGAGGCGGGCCTGGCCGACGGGTTCACGTTCACGCTGCAGACGCCCAACTACGACCCGCACCCGGCAGTGGCCGAGTTCCTGAAGTCGGAACTCGCGAAGGTGGGCATCACTGTCGACATCAAGGTGATCACGGCCGACGAGTGGTACTCCGTGGTGTTCAAGGAGCGTGCGTTCGAGGCGACCCTTCAGGAGCATGTCAACGACCGCGACGTGGTCTGGTACGGCAACCCGGACTTCTACTGGGGCTACGACAACGCCGACGTTCAGCGACTCGTGGGCGAGGCCGAACAGGCCGCCACCCCCGAGGAGCAGACCGCCAAGCTCAAGGAGGCCAACACCATCATCGCCACCGAGGCGGCCAGCAACTGGCTCTACCTCTATCCGCAGATCGTGGTGGCGAGCAGCGAGGTGTCCGGGTTCCCGGTCAACGGTCTGAACTCGCAGTTCTACGTGTACAACATCACCAAGGCCTGAGTAGTTCTAGGAATCACAACACGGGAGGGCGGTGTGCCGGAGCATGGGTAGTTACCTGGCCCGGCGCGCCGCCTTCCTGCTGATGTCGTTGGTGCTGGCGATGCTGCTGATCTTCGTCCTGCTGCGGCTCCTGCCCGGCGACCCCGCCAACGCCCTTCTGTCGGTCGACGCGACCCCGGAGCAGATCGAGGCCGCGCAACAGCAGGTGGGCTCCAACCTTCCCGTCCACGAACAGCTCGTGCGGTGGGTCGGAGACGTGATGCGACTCGACCTGGGCACCTCTTTCATCTCCGGCACCCCCGTGCTGCCCGACATCGTTTCCCGGTTGGAGGTGACGCTGCCGCTGACCTTGATCTCCTTCGTCATCTCCGTCATGCTCGCCAGCGGGATCGGGTACGTCGCGGCGGCTCGGGCTCACACGCGGCTCGGGGTCGCCGTGACGGCTGTGGCGCAGCTCGGCATCGCGGTGCCCGTCTTCTGGATCGGGCTCCTTCTTGTGTGGCTGTTCGCGTTGGAGCTTCGGCTGTTCCCCTCCGGGGGGTTCCCGCGGGAGGGCTGGGCTGACCCGCTCGCGGCGCTGCGTTCCCTGTTCCTCCCCGCCACCACCATCGTGATCGTCATGACTGCCTCGCTGGTGCGCTATGTCCGGTCGGCGACGCTTGACGTCTTGGAGAGCGACTATCTTCGCAATGCGCAGGCGTTGGGCAGCGGCTTCGGGGAGGCGTTCCTTCGCCACGGCGTCCGCAACGCCTCGGTGCCAGTCATCTCGATCCTAGGGATCGAGCTCGCGTCCACCCTGCTGGGGGCCGTCGTGGTGGAGAGCGTGTTCACCCTGCCAGGGCTGGGGAGCATGCTGACCAAGGCCATCGCCCAGCACGACTACCCGAGCATCCAGGGGATCCTCCTGGTGACCACGTTCTTCGTGCTGATCGTCGGTTTCGCAGCCGACGTGGTCCAGCGCCTCGTCGACCCGCGCCTGCGCTCCAGCCTCTCCGGGGCGCACGCGTGAGCGCCGGGATCGACATCAGCAGCGCTCCGGAGCCGATCGCCCCGGTGCCGGCTCGACGGCGAGGTATGCCGGTGAGTCTTGTGCTCGGGATGGTCCTGTTGGTGGCTGTGGGGATCGTCGGGCTGGTGTCGGTGTTCTGGTTGCCCTACGACCTCGCCGACACCACCGGCGGACGGCTCGAGCCCCCCGGACCGGATCACTGGTTGGGCACCGACAAGCTCGGCCGCGACACCGCCAGCTTCGTCATGGTCGGCACCAGGATCGCACTGACGGTCGGTCTCAGCAGCATGGCCATCGCGATGGCCCTCGGCGTCATCGTCGGGCTGCTCGCCGCATTCGCCACCGGATGGGTCGACGACGTGCAGTCCTCTCTCCTGGACGTGGTGATCGCCTTTCCCACCCTGCTGCTCGCGATGCTGATCGGTGCCATGCAGGGCGCCAGCCTGACCTCGGCCGTGGTCTCGATCGGTCTGGCAGCCTCCGCGGTGGTGGCGCGACTCACCCGCATCCTGGCCAAAGGGATGCTGCGCCGGCAGTTCGTCACCGCTGCCCGCACCTCGGGCACCAGCTGGCCACGCATCGTGGTCATCCACCTGCTCCCCAACATGTGGCCGACGCTCGTGGTGACCGCCGCGCTCATCTTCGGCACCGCAGTCCTCGCCGAAGCGAGCCTCTCGTACCTCGGACTCGGCGTCCCGCCGCCGAACTCGTCGCTGGGCCGCCTGCTCCAGGGCGCTCAGAGCACCGTCCTGACCGCCCCGTGGGGCGCCGTCGCCCCAGGCGTGGTCATCATGGTGATCGTGCTGGGGGCGAACTCCCTGGCCGACGGCCTCCGCGAACGCTTCGATCCGACCCGACGGGAGCGCAGATGAACATCGAGGTTGAGGATCTCACTATCACGGTCGCGGGATCCGGCAAGCGCGTCGTCGACGCCATCTCGTTTGCACTCGACCCAGGCGAACGGGTCGGGATCATCGGCGAGTCAGGCTCCGGGAAGTCGGTCACCACCCTGGCGCTGCTCGGCCTGTTGCCCCGGTCGCTGACAGCCTCAGGATCCATTCGCGTCGACGGCACCCAGATCGTCGGGGCCTCCAGGAAGCAGTTGCTGGAGATCCGGGGACGCAGGATGGCGAAGATCTTCCAGGACCCCTCCACCGCCCTCGACCCCCTCACCCGGATCGGAGAGCTCATCGCCGAGCCCCTCCGGCGGCACCAAGGGCTCCGCGGCCATGAGCTGAACGCCGCCGTCGAGCGGGCGCTGACGGAGGTGGCTCTGCCCGCCACCGAGCGGGTGTCGCGGGCGTTCCCCCACGAGATCTCCGGGGGCCAGAGGCAGCGCGTCGCCATCGCGATGGCACTGGCCTGCCGGCCTGCGATGCTGATCGCGGACGAACCGACCACCGCGCTGGACGTCACCGTCCAGGCGGAGATCCTCCAGCTCATCCGTCGACTCTGTGCCGATCATGGGATGGGCCTGGTGTTCGTCTCCCACGACATCGCCGTCGTCTCACACACCGTCACCCGGGCCCTGGTCATGCAGGGAGGCCACATTGTTGAGCAGGGGCCCATCGATCAGATCGTCCACGCCCCGACCGACCCGTACACGCTCCGGCTCGTCGCCAGCGCCCGCGCATTGGATGAGGCACTGGCCACAGGAAGCATCTCGTGACCAAGCCGCTGCTCGCCTTCGAGTCCGTCGGTTTCACCTACCGCGGCGCCACCGCCCCCGCCCTGAACCGCGTCACTTTCGCGCTGACTCCCGGCGGAAGCCTGGGGATCGTCGGCGAGTCGGGCTCAGGCAAGTCCACCGCGCTGAAACTCCTGCTCGCGCTCCACCAGCCCACGGTTGGCCGGGTCCTGTTCGACGGGGCCGAGTTGAACCTGCGGGACCGCCTCCAGGTGCGCGAGCTGCGCCAAACGGTTCAACCCGTCTTCCAGGACCCCTACGCCTCACTGGACCCAAGGATGCGCGTCGACAGGATCGTCGCCGAGCCGCTGCTGTCGCTGGGCATCGGGGGAACCGCTGCCCAGCGGCGTGCCCGGGTGGCGGCGGCGATCGAGGAGGTGGGCCTGGACGTCGACACCCTCGCCCGCTACCCCCACGAGTTCTCCGGAGGCCAACGGCAACGGATCGCCATCGCCCGGGCCCTGGTCACCGACCCGGCCGTCCTGGTGGCCGACGAGCCGGTCAGCGCCCTGGACGTCACCACCCGCATCGAGGTGATCGAACTCCTGGCCCGACTCCGGCGCGAGCGACAGTTGAGCATCGTGATGGTCTCCCACGACATGAGCGTGGTCGCGGCGCTGTGTGACACCACACTGGTCCTCAAAGACGGAACGGTCATCGAGACGGGAGAGACGATGTCGATCCTGAATGACCCGCACGAGGCGTACACGCGCCAACTGATCAGCGCGATCCCCCGCCTCCCGGTCCCCCCTGCTTCTGGCCGATGATCAGCGGGGCCTTGCCGAGCGGGGTGCGGGCAAGTTCCTGAACCGGGGTGACGATGATGTGGGTGTCGTCGGTGACGCCTGCGGATGTGAGTCCGGCTCTGAGTCGGCGGGTGATCTGGTGCAGGTCCACCCGTCGGTCAGGGTCCACGATTCGTACCGTGATCCCCTCGGTGGTTTGTTGGACCTGCCAGCCGTGGATGGCTAGCGGTTCGAGGGCGTCGTGGAACAGGCCAGGGCGAATCAGCACGGGTTCTCTGGTCCTGCTGGTCACACGGAGGGTCGCTTCGGTGCGGCCCGCGACGGTGTCCAGTCGTCGGAAGGGTAGTCCACAGGTGCAGGGGTCGGTGGCCAGCCGGATCGAGTCGGTCAGTTCGTAGCGGATCAGCGGGAGGGTGCGGCTGAACAGGACGGTAGCAAGGAGCCGATCGGCGATGTGGCCGTCGGGGACGGGCCGGTAGGCGTTGTCGACGGGTTCGATGATGACGAAGTCCTCGTAGAGATGCATCGAGCCGTGGCTGCAGGACGACGCGATGGTGGCGGTTTCGGTGGCGGCGTAGGTGTTGATGACCTGCACACCCCAGGTGTCGATCGCCGCGTGCCGGGCTGTGGGAAGTTGCTCCTCGGAGGCGGTGATCACCTTCTCCGGCGCGATGTGGAGGTTCCCGGCGGTTTGGGCTTCGGCCAGGGGCGCCAGCATTGAGGCGTAGCACACCAGAAGTCGGGGCTGGAATCTGTTGAGCGCCTCAACTAGGGCCTCGATGGGTTGGGTGGCGTCGAGTCGGAGGGTGGGGACCAGGGGGTTGCGGAGGGAAGCGCCGACGACCGCGGACTGGTGGGCGGGGTTGCGGGTGGACACGATCGCGGTCGGCACAGGCCGGCGTGGACCGACCTTCACGTGGGCCCAGTCGTTGACGCGGGCGTAGGAGGAGAGGATGCGGATCCATTCGCGACGGTTCCACACGAAGACGCCCCGTTGTCCTGTTGAGCCGGCGGTGGCCGCGGTCCACCACCGACCCTGCCAGGGCTGTCCGGGATCGCCACCCAGGGATTCCAGATCCTGCAACCGGTGGGTCACCGAATCGAGGCGAAGCACGGGGGAGGTCACCAGCCGGTCCCAGTGCGCCATCAGCTGTGTTTTGGTCAAGGGCGGCAGCTGCGACAGCGATGCCGACTGCATGCCGCGATGCTGGTCGGCATAGAAGGGCGAGCGGCGGGAGGCATGGTCGCGCAGACGCGCCAGCATCCGCTGCTGGTAGGTGTCGAGCTGGGTTCGGGTCCATCGATCATGCCGCCTCGCACGGGTCACCAGCAGCTCCCCGAACAGGGATGTCATCGCAAACCCCTAACAATGACGGGCTCCGGGACAGTAGGGGTTCTACCTGCGCCGACGTATGTCGAGGCCGCTTCGGTGGCCCTGGCCACCGCTCGCAGCAGTGCCGCGAATCGGTCCATGCCTTCGGCGACATGGGCGACCTGGAACTCCACCTCCACGGTGGCGCCGAAGACGTCGCCGGCCCCGACGGGGGCCGGTTCGTTGGCGACGGGTTGCGTGAGGATCGGCGTGGCCGTGCCGTCCGAGGTCACTTGTAACGGGTGCGCTGACTGGACAAGTGCAGTGTGCGGGTCCAGTTGCCGTGGCGCCGTGGTACCAGGTGGGTGGATGCCGTGGGGAGCGGCCCGTCTGGTCACTTGTACCCCCTTGCCTTGGCGTTCGCTGGGTTTCTGTGGGTCGGGCACTCGGCGGCGGCCAAGTTTCAGTGGCGGTGACCGGCGCCGGGGCGGCCGTGCATGAGCAGCATCATGCCTGCGCAGAGGAGGCCGCCGATCAGCGCGCCTGCGCCGCCTCCGCTGAACAGCGACCACAGGCCGAACCCGATCAACGGTAGGCACATCAGGAGCATGTGCCACATGTGGCCACCGTGGCCCTGGTGCTGCTGGGCGGGTCCGGTGGCCGCGGGTGGGGTGTCGGGGCCGGTGTCGGTGGGGCGGTGTTGGCTGTGGAGGCTCATGAGCCGGGTTCCTCTCGTTCGGGTGCTGCTTCCACTGTGCGGGGTCCGGATTCAGATCCGATCCGCGGCCGGTCAACCTCTGATCAAGAACGGTTCAGCTGCGGACGAGGCGGGCGATGGCTGTGGAGGCCTCGGCGACCTTGGCGTCGCGGTAGGCGGGGTCTGGGGAGTGGATGGCCTGGGTGAGGCAGTGCTGGAGGTGGTTGTCGACCAGGTCCAGGGCGACTGAGCGCAGCGAGCCGGTGACTGCTGAGGTCTGCGTGAGGATCTCGATGCAGTTGGCGTCCTGATAGACCATGCGGGCGATGCCGCGGATATGGCCTTCGATCACGGCGAGTTGGCCGATGAGTTCCGGACGCTGTGGGTTGCCGGTCATGTGTCCTGGACCTGGTCTGGTTCGGCGGCTAGTGGTGGTGCGGTGCGGGGGTGTGAGCCTCGGGTTGGTGCTCGGCCGCGATCTGGGGGTGTCCGTAGCGGGCGGGGTCCGCGTCGAAGGCTTCGGCGCAGTGGGTGGAGCAGAAGTAGATCGTGGTCTCGCTGCGGGTGCGGGTGGCGGCCGCGGTGGCGGGCTTGACCTTCATTCCGCAGACGGGATCGATGTGGGTGGTGGCGGTGGTCTTCTTGCCGAACATGGGGGTGTCCTTTCCTGTGGTGTGGTGCTGGGTGGTGGGGGTTTCGCCGCCGATTTCGACGACGGGGGTGACGGGGGAGCCGGTGGTGGGGGACTCGTGGATGGGGTGTGGTGCCCAGCGGCGGAGCCGGTTGGCGTTGGTGACCACCGACAGTGAGGACAGGGCCATGGCTGCGGCGGCGACGATGGGGCTGAGCAGGATCCCGAAGACGGGGTAGAGCAAACCTGCGGCGATGGGGATGCCGAGGGTGTTGTACAGGAACGCGAACACCAGGTTCTGTTTGATGTTGCGCATAGTGGCCCGCGACAGGTCAACGGCGGTGACCACCCCTGACAGGGCGCCGGAGATCAGGGTGATGTCGGAGGATTCGATGGCCACGTCGGTGCCGGTGCCGATCGCGGAGCCGACGTCTGCCTGCGCGAGGGCGGGGGCGTCGTTGATGCCGTCGCCGACCATTCCGACGATTTTGCCTTCGTCCTGGAGGCGTCGGACCTCGGCGGCCTTGTGGGCGGGCATCACTTCGGCGACCACGCGACGGATCCCGACCTGGGAGGCGATCGCGGCGGCGGTTGCCCGGTTGTCGCCAGTCATCATGATGACCTCGATGCCGCGTGCCTGGAGGGCCGCGACCGCGGCCGGGGAGCCGTCCTTGATGGTGTCGGCGACCGCCACGATTCCCGCGGGGAGCCCGTCGACGGCCACCAGCATCGGCGTCTTGCCCCCTGCTGCGAGCGCGTCATGCAGCGGCCGCAGCGTGTCGGTACTGATGCCATTTTCGTCGAGAAGTCGCCGGTTGCCGACCAGGACGTCGTGGCCGTCGACGTGGCCGCGGACGCCTTGCCCGGTGACCGAGTCGAAGTCAGTGACCTCGCCCAGGGTGAGACCGCGGTCGGTGGCGCCGGTCACGATCGCCGCCGCCAGGGGGTGCTCGGAGCTGTTCTCGATAGCGGCGACCCAGCCGAGGAGCTGGTTCTCATCGAACGCTGCCACGGTGGCGACGTCGGTGAGGGTCGGTACACCCTTGGTGATGGTGCCGGTCTTGTCGAGGATGATCGCGTCAAGCTTGTGCGCGGTTTCCAGCGCTTCAGCGGAGCGGATCAGGATTCCGTGTTCGGCTCCCTTGCCGGTGCCCACGGTGATCGACATCGGGGTCGCGAGCCCCAAGGCGCAGGGGCAGGCGATGATCAGGACCGAGACGGCGGCGACGAGCGCAAACACGAACACCGGCGGGGGACCCACCAGCAGCCAGATCGCCAGCGTCCACACCGCGATGATGATCACGACCGGGACGAAGTAGCTCGAGACCTTGTCCACCAGCCGTTGGATGGGGGCCTTCGAGCCCTGGGCCTCACGGACCAGTTTGATGATCTGGGCGAGCAAGGTATCGGAGCCGACCTTGGTGGCGACATAGCGCAGTGCCCCGGTGGCGTTGATGGTTGCGCCGATGATGGTGTCACCGACCGTCTTGGCCGCAGGGATCGACTCCCCGGTCACCATCGACTCGTCGACCGCGGAGGATCCGTGAATCACCTCACCGTCAACGGGCATCTTCTCCCCCGGGCGGATCACGATCACATCCCCGACCACGACGTCCTCGACCGGGATCTCCAGCTCCACATCTTCGCGTAGGACGCGGGCGGTGCGGGGCTGCAGGCCGATCAGTTTGCGGATCGCCTCACCGGTGCCGGCCTTGGCTTTGGTTTCCAGGAGCCGGCCGAGCAGGATCAACGTGATGATCACCCCGACGGCTTCGAAGTACACCTGCCGCAGCTCCTCAGGCAGTAGTCCGGGGGCGAAGGTCACCACCAGGCTGTAACCGAACGCCGCGACGGTGCCGAGCGTGATCAGCGAGTTCATGTCTGCGGTGCGGTGCGACAGGGCACGCCACCCCACGCGGTGGATCGGCCAGCCCGACCACAGCATCACCGGCGCAATCAGCGCCAGCTGCAACCAGGGACTCATCAAGATCTCAGGCACCCAGGTGGCGCCGAACAGCTCGACGGCCATCACCGCGATCAGCACCGGGGCGGTGAGGATAGCGCCGATGATCACCCGCCGGGTCAGGTCCCGGATCTCCGCAGCCCGCTCCGCCTCATCATCGGCGCCGTCGGTCGCAAGACCGGCCACTGCCGGGGAGGCGGCCACCTGCGCGTGGTGATGATCCGATGCTGTGGTGGGGGTGGGTGCGGTGTGGGGGTCGCCGGTGACGCGGATCAGACCGGAGACCATGTTCATGCCGCATGCGAAGCGGAACTCGCCGGCCTCAGTCGGGGTGAACTCGACGGCCGTGGTCCGGTACGCGGGAAGGCTCGCGTTGACCTTGAAGTCCGGCATCACCACCCGCGAGGTGCACTCGCCACCCTCTCGGCGGTCGAACATGATCCGCACCGGCATCCCGGGACGCACCCCGTCGATCACCCCCGGGTTGTAGCCGCCGTCGACAGTCACCTCCACCACCTGAACACCATCTTCGATGCGGACCTTCCCTGCCCGTTTCGGGCCGAAGAAGAACCACAGCAGCAACCCGGTCAGGACCACCGCCCCACCTATGACCAGCCAGAGCATCACAATCTCCACTTCCACTCGACTCCCACCCAGTACCCTGGGGGGGTATGTATCCAGGGTAGGCCCGCGCAGGTCCGGAAACGACCCCTATGGGGTCAGGCTTCGGTCAAGATTTCCCGGCCGTCGTCCACAGGGGCTGTGGTGAGGGCATGTCGGAGCCGGCTGGGTCGGGGCCGGCGCCGGCGTCGGGTCAGTTCGAACCCGGAGCGGTCGAGGGTGGCTTGGACCTGGGTGCTGGTCACGGCGCCGGCCGGGCCAGCGTCAACAGCGACTCCCCGTGCGGCTCCAAATCCATCCCGACGGTATGCACCCCGGGCAAGGCCCGGACCGCCTCCACAGCGCTGATCATGCAGCGCCAACAGCTGAGCCCGCGCACCCCGTAGGTGGCCTGTGTCATCGTCGTCACGTCGAATCACCCTCTCTTTGAACCACCCCGGGTTTGGTGGAGGGTCTTGACCTCTACAGGAGAGTGGAGTCATGCCTGCACCAAGGAAGTACAACGACGAGTTGCGTGAGCGTGCGGTCCGCACTGTGCACGAGACGATCAAGGAGAACCCGGGGATCCCAGTCAAGCGGGCCTGCAACCAGGTGGGCGAGCAGTTGGGCATCCCAGGATCTACCTTGCGGAACTGGTTGCGTGCCCCTGGTCCCGTGCCGGGTCGTCGGCGACGGCGGCCGACCCGCATGAGAGGCTCGTGCAGCTGGAGAGGGAGAACCGGGAACTGCGCCGCGCGAACGCGATCCTGAGGTCGGCCTCGGCTTTCTTCGCGGCGGAGCTCGACCGCCCCTCACCACGCTGATCGACTACATCGACCAGCACAAGGACCGTTTCGGGGTCGAGCCGATCTGCACCGTCCTGACCCAGGCCGGCGCTCAGATCGCCCCGAGCACCTACTACGCGGGGAAGACGCGCCCGCCCTCGCAGCGGGCGCTGGCCGACGCAGCGTTGGATGAGCTATTGGTAGTGCGCGTTATTTGATTTGGCGCTATTTGGCGGACGGGGGATTCTGCACGACTTTCCGTTCTCGTCGCTTGGGAGAGCCGAGAGGATTTTCCGTGAGCTACAGGTACCGGCAGACCTGGTCCGCGCTGCACGAGTCGGGGTCGGGCTGCGCGGCGTCGTGCCTGAGCTCGGCGATGGTGTCTCGGAGCGCTGTGAGCTGGGCGATCTGCTGCTCGATCTCGGCGAGGCGCGCGTCGAGGAGATCGCGCACGTGCTCGCAGGGAGCAGCGCCGCCGTCGCGGATGTCGAGGATCTGGCGGATCTGGGCGAGGGTGAGGCCCGCGGCCTGGCCGCGGTGGACGAAGTCGATCCGGGCGGCCGTCTCGGGCGCGTAGTCGCGGTATCCGGACGGCGTGCGCTCGGCCGGGGGCAGCAGGCCCTGCTCCTCGTAGAACCGCAGCGTCTTCGCCGTCGTTCCCGCCCGCTCGGCGAGTTCCCCGATGCGCATCGCAGGCCCCCTTTTCTTTCGGCAGAAGCCTTCTTGACCTTCCCCTGCACTGGAAGGTCCAGTATGGCCGAGAAAGAAGAGAAACCCAAGTGACGGGAGCTGCGATGCCCACGAAGTACGACCTCGCCATCATCGGATCGGGCGGTGGTGCGTTCGCCGCCGCGATCCGCGCGACCACGCTCGGCAAGTCGGTGGTGATGATCGAGCGCGGGACGCTCGGTGGCACCTGCGTGAACACCGGCTGCGTGCCGTCGAAGGCCCTGATCGCCGCGGCCGACGCACGGCACTCCGCGGCCGACGCCGCCGACCGGTTCCCGGGGATCGCGACGACGGCGGGGCCAGTGGACATGCCCGCCCTGATCGCCGGGAAGCAGGCGCTGGTCGAGTCGCTGCGGGGCGAGAAGTACGCCGACGTCGCCGACTCCTACGGTTGGGCCGTCCGCCGCGGCGACGCCGCGTTCGCCGGCACCCCCGACGCACCGGTCCTCCAGGTCGCCGGGGACGACGGGAGCACCGAGACGATCGAGGCCGGGCACTACCTGGTCGCGACCGGCTCTCGGCCGTGGGCCCCGCCGATCGACGGCCCGGACCAGACCGGGTACCTGACCTCGACCACGGCGATGGAGCTGACCGAACTCCCTGAGTCCCTGCTCGTGCTCGGCGGCGGCTACGTCGCCCTGGAGCAGGCGCAGCTGTTCGCCCGGCTCGGCTCCCAGGTCACCGTGCTGGTCCGGTCCCGGCTCGCGTCGAAGGAGGAGCCGGAGGTGTCCAGGACGCTGCAGGAGGTGTTCGCCGACGAGGGCATCCGGGTGGTCCGCCGCGCGCTGCCGACGCGGGTGTCCCGCGACGCCGCGACCGGGCAGGCCGTCGTCACCGCGGACGTCGCCGGCGGCCGGGAGGAGTTCCGCGCCGACCAGGTGCTCGTCGCCCTCGGACGACGACCGGCCACCGATGGGCTCGGCCTCGACAGGGTCGGGGTCAAGACCGGGGACCTCGGCGAGGTGGTCGTCTCCGACCGGATGCAGTCCTCCCACCCGCGGATCTGGGCCGCGGGCGACGTGACCGGCCACCCCGAGTTCGTCTACGTCGCCGCCCACCACGGCACCCTCGTCGCCGAGAACGCGTTCGCCGACGCCGATCGGGCCGTGGACTACGCCCGACTGCCGAGGGTGACGTTCACCGGCCCGGCGATCGGCGCGGTCGGGATGACCGAGAAGGACGTCGTCGCCGCCGGGATCCGCTGCGACTGCCGCGTCCTGCCCCTGCACCACGTGCCCCGCGCACTGGTCAACCGCGACACCCGCGGCTTCGTCAAGATCGTCGTGGACGCCGACACCGGGAAGATCCTCGGCATCACCGCCGTCGCCAAGGACGCCGGCGAGCTCGCCGCCGCCGGGGTCCACGTGCTCGGCAAGACGGTCGCCGAGGTCGCCGACGCCTGGGCCCCCTACCTGACCATGGCCGAGGGCATCCGGATCGCCGCCAAGGCCTTCACCACCGACCCGTCGCTCCTGTCGTGCTGCGCGTGAACGAACTGGAGGAACCCACGATGTCTGACCTCAGCATGCAACTGCCCGAGCGGCTCAGCCGACTGGGAGAGACCGGCCTGCTCATCCCGCTGCTGCGGCTGCTCGCCGACGGTGACCCCGTCACCGTCCAACAGCTGTCCGTGGCTGCGGGCCGCACGATCGACGAGGTACGGCTCGGACTGGCCGCGATGCAGGACACCGAGTACGACGACCAGGGCCGAATCGTCGGCCAGGGCCTCACGCTGCGCCCTACACCGCACCGGTTCACCGTCGACGGTGAGGAGCTCTACACCTGGTGCGCCCTGGACACCCTCATCTTCCCGGCCCTCCTCGATCGCCCAGCGCGCGTGGAGTCCGTCTCCCCGGCCAGCGGAGAGACGATCCGCGTCACCATCGATCCGGTTGCCGGTGTCACCGGCGTCACACCCCCGAGCGCCGTGGTGTCGCTGGTGAACCTGGAGCAGATCACCTCTATCCGCTCGGCCTTCTGCAACCAGGTGCACTATTTCGCCTCCGTCGACGACGCCACCGGGTGGCTCTCTGAGCATCCCGGTGCCGAGGTGGTGTCGGTGGCCGAGGCCTACCGGATCGGCAACGAGCTCACAACGAGCCTGCTCGACCTGCTTCAGGACGACACCCCGGTGGCCGACGACTGTCCCCGCTGCTGTTGACCCGCGACACAGAAGGATTCGAGAACGCTATGACCTCCAAACACGACGACCGAACGCGAGGCGGTGGCCTACTCCTGGGAGCCGGTGCCGTGCTCCTCATGACGATCTGCTGCGCGCTGCCCGTGCTCATCGCCGGCGGAATGCTTACTGGCATCGGCGGGCTCCTTCTCGGCAACCCGTGGGTGATCGGCGTGGGCATTGCGCTCCTCGCGATCGTGCTGCTCGTCGTCGTCCGCCGCCGAACCCGCCGCGGCCGTGTCGAACCTGACTGCTGCCCGCCCACCGAATCCGCTCACCGCACCGACCCGAAGGGCGAACAGAACCAATGATCAGCTCCCGCGCCCGTCGTTCGCTCGCCACCCTCCTGCTCGCAGGCTCGCTCATCCTGACCGCCTGCGGCACCGTTGATAAGGATCCCGTCTCTGCCGAGACTGCCACCGCCGCGACGGTGACCAGCATCGACGCTCAGCGGATCAGCCTGCCCGCCGCCGGGAAGCCCACCGCGGTGTTCTTCTTCTCCGTCGGCTGCGGCGAATGCGTCGGCGGAGTCCGATCCCTCGGTCAGGCGGCAGCCGCGGCCGAGGAGGCCGGCATCGATGCCCAGTTCCTCGCCGTCGACATGGATCCGCGCGAACCTACCGAGACCATTCAGAGGTTCATGGAGTACGTCGACGCCGTGCATGTCCCCGCCGCCATCGACGAGGGCGCGGCGCTGTCCCAGCGCTTCGAGGTCGCCGCGCTGTCTACACTGATCATCGTCGACAGTGACGGACAGGTGACCTTCCGCGCCACCGACCCCGACGCCGATACGATCGTCTCCGCGCTCCACAAGGCCGGGGCCTGAGCGATGGGCGGACTCCTCGCCCTTGCCTTCGCCGCCGGGATGATCGCCCCCGTCAATCCCTGCGGCTTCGCGCTGCTCCCGGCCTGGATCACCCATGCGCTGGGCGACGCCGCCTCTTCCTCAGCCCCGGTGCGCCTGCTGCGCGCCCTACGGGCTGGCCTCGCGCTGACGATCGGGTTTGCGGGCACGCTCGCCTTGGCTGGCGTCGCGGTAAGCGCCGGCGCACGGGGCCTGATCCAGGCCGCCCCAGCCCTCGGCCTCGCCGTCGGGATCCTGTTGGTGCTGCTCGGCGGGGCGATGCTAGCCGGACGCTCTATGTCCCTCCGGCTTCCCGGCATACCCGGCCGCGCAATCGAACGGCTGCCCAGCGCCGTGCGCATGGTCGTCTTCGGCGTCGGCTACGCCGCGGCCTCGCTGTCGTGCACCTTCGGCGTACTCCTCGCGGTCATCGCCCAGGCCCAGGCGACAGCCAGTTTCGTCGGGCTGCTCCTCGTCTTCGCCATCTATGCCGCCGGCTCCGCCACCGTCCTGCTGCTTGTCGCCGTGGTCGCCGCCGTAGCCGGTTCTGTGCTGTCCAGGCGGATCGCCGCACTGACACGATTCGTTCCCAAGGTCACCGCCGCCGTCCTGATCCTCACCGGCGTCTACCTGGCTTGGTACTGGTTTCCAGTTGTCGTCGGCGATGCCCCTTCCGCAGGGCGCACCGACGTCGCCGCTGTCTCGGCGACGATATCGAACTGGCTCCAAAGCAACACCGGCGTCATCGCCGGCCTGTCTACCACCGTGGTGCTCATCGTGCTACTAAGCGGATTCCTTCATCAACGCCGTCGGAACTCCGGACGGAGGACCGAGGAGGACTGCTGCGACCCTCAGTCGACGCACTCTCCCGGGGACCGGCCGAGCGTGCCGACCGAGCGGCATTGAGCGGCTCCTGCACGTCAAGGTCATACGACGTGGTTGACCGGAACGACGAACTCGGACACCAGACGCCCTCCCACCCGACGCCGATCATCGGACACGGCGTGGGTGTTGTTCGTGGCCTATGTCGAAGGAGAGCGCGGCCACGATCAGGACGAGTTGACCGCCGAGCAGAATCGGTGCCGCCCGATTCTCACGACGTGACATCCCTGGAAACGTCATCGTCAGATTTCAGTGCAGGACGACTGGGAGGGGCATGCCGACGCGCTCGACGACCGCGGCGGCGTAGGCGGTGCTGTTCGCGCCGATCGCGTTGGACCAGGCGATCGCGGAGGAGATGTCCAGGCCAGTCAGCCGGCTGAGAACGACGGGTGGGAGTTCCTGCGCGAGCGCTATCAGCGCGCCGGTGCGGGCAAGTCGCGGCGGGATGCCGGCAGCGCGGAGCCGGGTATTCAGCGTGTCGGGGGCCATGTGATGCCCGGCCCGGGTTCCGGGATAGACCCACTCCTGTTCGATGCTCTCCACGAACATGCGAGGCGCGGTGCGGTTGCTGGCGGCTCCCGCGGCCGCCGGCGCGAGCTCGGCGGGGAGCACGAGAGGTTCCTGGCCGAGGCGGACGACCACGGCCTGGTCCGTGACGGTGACGTCTTCCGCGCGCAACTGGACGATCTTCGCCGCCCGGACGCCGAACATGAGCATCAGCCCCGCGGCGAGCTTCGTGTGCGGGTTGATGGACGGGTCGGAGGTGACATCGGCGAGCAGCCGCCAGCGTTCCTCGTCGCTCATGGCTTGCGGGCTCAAGGCTCCTGATGGCGGGCGTGGAGCGGTGAGCGGTCGGGATGCGCCGGCCCGTGCGGTCCAGGTCAGGAAGTGGTGCAGGAACGGGCGTCGGCCGCCGGTGAGCCATTCATCGACATCCGCCTGGGTGAGGGACACGAGAGAACCTCCGCGGGTATGGATCCATTCCAGCAGTTCGATGATCCCCGCGATCTCGAGCCGCCGCCAGGACAGCTGGCCTGATCGGGACGGCATCGTGTTGCGGCGCAGTGCGCGCAGGTGTCGCCATCGCGCGTATTGGGTGACGGTGCGCTGTTCACCCGGGTCGGGGATCTCGGCAAGTGCGCTGTCGAGCCAGAGCTCGAACCGGGCGAGCAGCTCGTCCCGCGGTGGGAGCAGCCCGTGGTCGATGAGCACGGACCGAACCGCTCGGGTCTGATACTCCGAGCCGGCCTGGTCGAGGTAGGCGTGAGTGCGCAGGGATGGGGCGGTGAGCACTCGGGTGATCAGCGTGCAGGCGACGGTGCCGCGTTCGAAGGCGTAGACGATCTTCGACGGAGCACCCTGGAACCACCGCTCTCGCAGATGCGCGATGCGTGCATCGGAGGCGGCGAGCTCGTCGGGCACCATCTCCCGGATCATCTGATCGGCTCGGCAACGGGGGCAGAGCTTCGCGATCAGCCGTGTGATGGTCCCGCAGCTGGTGCAGGGGCGGAACGACTCCGGTTGGCGGGGATAGCAGAGCGGGCAGAACGGCCGGCCCTCGATCCGGCCGTTCACTATCCGAGCGTCTCCGCAGCTTGTGCAGGTCTCGATGATCGGCGGAACGCAGGCCCAGCAGAGATAGCCGGAGCCGTCTTCGGTGCGCTTGTGGCGCAGCCGGACCTCCCCGCAGCTCACGCAGGGCTGGCGAGGGTTGGAGCACTGCTCGCAGGCGGCGCGCGCGGTTCCCGGCCAGCGGCATTGCCGCTCGTTCCCGCAGATCGTGCAGGTGTCGACGCTGGCCTTGTCGGAGCAGGGTTTGCAGATCGCTTTCTCGCTGCCGTGGAACAAACAGGGCGCAAGCTCCCCGCAGTCCGTGCAGGTGTCCAGCCGGGAGGAGCTCCGACACGTTGAACACAGCGGGCCCTCCGGGCTGCGGTAGGCGATCAGTCGATGGTTGCCGCAGCTCACGCAGACGGCGTTCTCGTCGGGGAGCTTGTTCGTGCAGCGTTGGCAGAGTCGCCGCCCGTCGGAGAGCACCCGCTCCAGGTTGGTGACGTCGTCGCAGCCATCGCAGGGGGCATGGTGCGCGATCCGGTAGCAGCGTCGGCAGCTCACTCGTCCCTCGACGCGTTCGGTGAGCGTGCGCGTGGTGCCGCAGCCTCCGCAGCGTCGTTCGGGCAGACGCGCGCCGTCCGCGTGGAGAAGGTCGTAGAACGTGCCGAACAGCACAGAGCCCGCGGCCGGGTCGGAGAACCACTCCGCGCCGTGGGCCTGCAGCTCGAGCATCAGCCGCACTCGGCGGTCCCTCCCGTCCGCCGCCATCTGCTCCACCGCTCGAAGGATGGTCGCGGTCGCGACACGGCGATGGCGGCGGACTTGCTCGACGATGCGCTCGGCCGCTTCGGGTTTCATGTCGACCCAGCATCGTTTGCAGTACGCGCTCTCACCGGGCCCTGTCTGCACGCGGCGGGTGTGCCCGCAACGATCACAGAGTCCGCTCCTGGAAGCGAGACGGCGACCGCATGGAGCGCAGATCCGCCCGGTCGGCGTGCGCTGCAGCAGCTTCCGCAGCCCGCCGCAGTGTGCGCAACGCGGCGGTCGGACAGTCCGCGCTCCAGCCTCGTGGAGGCGAAGCAACAGACTTGCCAGAGCCGGCGTGGTCTGCGGATCCGCCGCGGTGAGCAGCCCGGGTGCCTGCGTGACCAGGTCGAGCGTCCGGCGGGCAACCGGCAGCTGCCGGAACGAGCCGTTCACGATCTCGGCGATCCGCTCACGCGGAAGAGCCTGCTCGACGGCGGCGATCTGCGTGGTCAGCGCGGCGAAGACCGGGTCAAGCATCCGGCGGGAGAATCTGCGCCCTACGCGGCTTCAGGCCCGACTCCCGGAGTCGGTTCGTCGCCGAATCGCCCCGCTCCGGCCCAGGATCGGTCGTCCCGGTCGCTGCGACCGCGCTGCCGAGGACCACCCGCGGCGCGAGCTCCTCGAACGTGCAATCGAAGATGTCCAGCAGCGCGACCAGCGCCTGCATGTTCATCCGCTCCGGCTTCTCCGCGGCGAGCCGATATACCTGGCTCGTCGACAAGTAGACGCCCCGCTCTTCCAGCAGCGGGACCAGCTTCGTCGTGGAGAACATTCCCGCCGCCGCCATCACCTCCCGAAGCCGCCACTCAAACCCGATCAGTCTCATCGCCCGCTCTCTTCCTCATCGCGCGGCCTGTGCCGCGTCTTCTCGATCGCCTGACTCATCATCGTGTTCATGTAGTCCGCGCTCACGCCCGTATAGATCGCCGTCGTCGACTGGTGCAGGTGCCCGACCTGACGTTGCACGAACGCGGGATCGACCCCGGACTCGATCAGGTGGGTCACGTAGGAATGACGCAGCGCGTGCGGCGTCAACACCTCATCCAGCCCCAGCGCCGTCCGGTAGACGGCGAACCTCGACGCCAGCTCCCGCGTGCGCAGCCTCGTCCCGCGTTCCGAGACCCAGAGCGCCGGCGACCCGTCCCGGACCATCAACGGACGCACCTGCTCGACATACTCCTGAAGAGCCTCAACCGCCCAGCCGAACAACGACACGACCGCCCGCCGTTTCGGCGGCCCGCCCCGCGACGACTTCCCGTGCCGGATCTGCATCACACCGAACTCCCCGAACTGTGGAGCCTTCGAATTCCTGTAGAAGTCGGTCACATCAAGCCCAACCGCCTCGCTCGCCCGCATCCCCCACGCGTAGACGACCTTGAACAGCGTCGCGTCCCGGAACGCAGGCAGAGCACCCTTGCGGCGCTCGTCCAGCAACCGCGTCACCTCGGCGTCAGCATGATCCAGCAAGCGCTGCAGCTCCGACCGCGTCAACGGGCGTCGCCCCGGCTTGCCCTCGTAATCCTGCAGGTGCGCGAGCGTGTTCCATTCATGGCAGACCTGAACCGGGTGCGTCCCGAAACGCTCCATGCACTCGTCAACCCAGCCGTAGTGCGGCGAGCAGATGTAATCGCAGAACGCGCGCACCGCCCCCTGGTACGACCGGATCGTCGACGCTTCGACCTTCCGTTGCGACACCAGCAGCGCCATCCACTCGTCAAAGTCGCCCGCGGACCACTCCCACGGCTTCTTGCCCGCGTACGACTCGAACCTCCGGACCACGCCCAAAGCGCGCGACACCGAATCCTCCTTGAGATGTCGGCCACCGATCTGCTGCATCCGCCAGCCCTCGATCATCGCCTCAAACACGGCCTCATGAGCGTTGAGGAACGACACCCCGCCCGCAAGATACAGTGACGACGCACCGTGTGGAACTCGTCCCATCAACCACCCAATCCATCCACATAACGCGCTAATCGTGCATTAGATGCGAATCTATCAGCCCGTCAGACCTCGTCGCGCGGAAAATCGCGGGGCTATCGAAACGACCGATAGCCTTTCTGACGCAGACGCCCGTTCGGATCTCGCATCTGATGCAATACCGCGGGGAAGCATCAAGGCGACCTACCAGTCGAACTACCAGGTCTACGGGGTGATGAAGATGTGGAAGGTCCTCAACCGCCAGGAGGTCCGAGACGAGCACGGCCAGCCCACGGGAGTGCGCTACCCACCGGTCGCGCGCTGCACCGTGGCGCGAAGGATGAAGGCGCTGGGCCTGACCGGCGCGATCGCCGGTGACCACAAGCGACCCCGCACGACCCTGCCGGCGAAGGACGTACACCCTGCCGATCAACTCAACCGTGACTTCACCGCCCCAGCGCCGGACAACCGTTGGGTGGCCGACATCACCTACGTCCCTACCTGGGCCGGGTTCGTCTACGTGGCGTTCGTGATGGACCTGTTCTCCCGCCGGATCGTCGGATGGCGGGTCGCCGGCTCACTCCACACCGACCTGGCCCTCGACGCGCTTGAGCAGGCCATCTGGCAACGTCAGCGCGACGGGCGCGTGCTGACCGGTCTGGTCCACCACGCCGACTGCGGCGTTCAGTACCGAGCTATCCGCTACACCGAACGCCTTGAGGAACTCGGCATCGTCGCTTCCGTCGGATCCAAGGGCGACTCCTACGACAACGCCGCCGCCGAGGCGCTCAACAGGGTCTTCAAGACCGAACTGATCCGTCGCCAAGGCGCGTGGCGCACCCTCGAGCATGTCGAGCTCGAGGTCCTGAGATGGGTCGACTGGTACAACACGACCCGACCTCACACCTGGTGCGACTACCTCGCACCCGCCGCATACGAGCACGCCTACGATGCTGCCCAGAACCCTTCGACAGCGACTGCCGCCGAAGCACACACGACTCTCCACTGAACCCGGGGTGGTTCAGCGCTGGCGTCGACGGCCAGCACGCCGGGTACCCCTAGTAACGTCTTCTCGATCACTGATTCCGAGGTGGCCCAGTGCAGGCCACCGGCCTCGAGGACCGTGGTTTGACTCTTCATGATCGGGTCTTCCTTTCCGGCCGCTCGGCCGACAGGTCGTGCGCCGATGGGCTCGGCGGATGCCTGCCCGTCCGTCGGGTCTCAGGCCGTCGCCCTGACCGGGGCGGGAAGGAATCTCGCTGGTCACGGTACCGGCCGGGGGCGACAGCGACTCCACCGCGCGGCTCCGGCTACAGGTCGACGCAGTGGACGGCAGGTTTCTGGTGATCGCGGTGTCCCGCGAGCACCACATCCGCTCGGGCGCCATCTGAAGAACTGCCGCTTGAACCCATGTCGATCACCGCCTTTGAATCTCGACTTTGGCACGCACCCGCCACGAGACTTCGACCTACGCCGAAGAGCCCTTTCCTCGACGACCCGAGCCGCGGTGGACCCGTGGCGCCGCCACGACACCCCAAAGGGGTATGTCATCAGGGTAGGCACGGTGCAATCCGAAAGTCACGGTCAGGTGGTCAGGCTTCGGTCAAGATCCGGCCTTACCGTGTGGGTCCGGGCACGTGGACTGGGATCTTGACCAAACCTTGTCCGGGTCCTGCTCGTTGCTTGAGGTGACCGGTTGAGACTGGGCAGTGAGGCCCCGCGGTCACGTCGCGCGCCTGGAACAGTTTCGATGATGGGAGTGGGCTGTGTGGCCTGAGGTGTTCTCGATATTTGGTGTGGGGATCCAGTCCTATGGGCTGAGTAAGGCGCTGGCGCTGCTGGTCGGCGCATTCCTGTTGGGGCGCGCGTTCACGCGGATCGGTTACGACAAGGAACTGGCGCACTCGATCGCTTTGTGGGCGACGGTGTGGGGGTTCGTCGGCGCGAAGGTGTACTACCTGATCGCGAACTGGGACAACTTCAGTTGGCACCTGTTCGGCGGGTCCGGGTTCGTCTGGTACGGGGGCCTGATCGCCGGGTCGATCGCGGTGATCGTGATGACCCGACGCCACGACCTCCCCCTTGGACGGGTGGCGGGCGCGATGGCGGCGCCGCTGTCGGTGGCCTACGGCATCGGCCGGATCGGCTGCTTCCTGGCCGGGGACGGCACCTACGGCACGCCCACCGATCTGCCCTGGGGGATGGCGTTCCCCAACGGAGTGGTGCCGGTCGACGTTCCGGTGCACCCGGTCCAGCTATATGAAGCGGCCGGTGCATTCCTGATCGCCGGCATCTTGTGGGCGCTGGGCCGCAGACTGCGGCCGGTGGCCGTGTTCGGGTCCTATCTGATGCTCAGCGGAGCGGCCCGCCTCCTCGCCGAGATGGTCCGCATCAACCCACACGTCGTGCTCGATCTCACCGAGGCGCAGCTGATCGGCATCGCCAGCATCATCCTCGGCGCAGCCCTGATCCTCCGAGACACGTTCCATCCTGCTGCTCCAGTCTCAAACGTCTCCGCCGCCGACCCCTCGTCGTCTGTCCCCAGCCCCCATCCGGTCGGACGGTGAGCGGCGCGATGGACACGATCACCGATACCACCCCAGGCGTGACAGGGGGGCGTCGCGGCTTCTGGGGTGCGCTCTGGGCCGGCACACGGGCCACCCTCGGTGCTTTGATGGGCCTGGCGCCGCACGTGATGCACCACATCGGGTTCCTGGCCGGGGCCGCGCTCCTGACGGGATTCCTCGGCAACACGCTGCTCTACGTGGTCGGGTTGGCGTTGAGCATCCCCCTGCTGCGACGGCTGCATCGCAGGTTCAGCACCTGGAAGGCCCCTGCGATTGGAATAGCGGTGTTCACCGGCCTGTTCGCCCTGTCCGCCTTCGTGATCGGGCCACTGTTCAACCCCGCCACCTCCAGCGACCAAGACACCCCCACACCGGCCGCTTCCGCCAGCACGACCGGCACCGAAGACCACGAGGGGCACCACAGCCCCTCACCCACCCGATGATCAACACCACAAGAAAACGAAAGGAAAAAGGGCACATGTGCAATCACGAACACGGACACCAGCACGGGAACCAGCAGGAGGGAGGCTGCTGCGGCGGCCACACCGCCCACGGCCAGGGTGGCGGTCATCACTGTCAGCACGATGCAGTGGCCGGCCCCGGCGACGAACTGGTCACCTGCGTGGTGCGCGGGACCAGCACGCTGAAGTCAACCGCGGAGACGGCCGGCTTGTTCCGCGACGTTGAAGGCGAGCGGTTCTACTTCTGCTGCCGACGCTGCCAAGACCTCTTCGACGCCGAGCGCCTCGCCTCAAGTCCAGCCGCCTAACCCCCAGGTCTGCATTCGCACCGACCCGAGGGCAACGACAAGGCGCCCATCCAGCCACGCCGGCTGGACGGGCGCCTCATCGTTTGTGCGCCTGGGGTCAGAGGCCGGTGAGTATCTCCTGCATCTCGGTGATTTCGGCCTGCTGGTCGGCGATGATCTTCTCCGCCAGCGCCACCGCGTCGGGGTTCTGGCCCTCGGCCAACTGCTGCTCGGACATCCCGATCGCGCCCTCGTGGTGGGCGATCATGGCCTCGAGGAACGCCTGATCGAACTCGGCGCCCGTGAGGCCATCGAGTTGAGTCATCATCTCTTCCTGGCTCATGCCGTTCATGTCCATCCCGCCCATGTCCATACCGCCGTGGTCGTCGGGGGAGACGTCTTCGCCCCAGGCGCTCAGCCAGGCGGTCATCTCGTCGATCTCCGGGCCTTGGGCCTCGGCGATCCGCTCGGCGAGCGCGACGACCTCGGGGCTTTCGGCTCGCTCAATGGCCAGCTCAGACATTTCGATGGCGCCCTCGTGGTGGATGATCATCATCTGCGCGAAGGTGGTGTCCTGGTCGCTGTGATCGGCGGCGACGTCCGAGGAGGCACTCGCCGACGCCGACGCTGACTCGGTGGCCGTGGCGGAGGTGCTGCTGGTCGGAGTGGTGGTCGCGGCCGGGGGAGTGGTGCTCTGGTCTGCGCAGGCTGCCAGGGTGGCCGTCAGGACCAGCCCCGCCAACGTGGCGGTGATCCGCTTCGTGCGTGACATGTGTTCGTGCTCCGTTCCTGGCCGACGGGGCTCGCCGGACCTTGATCTCGAGCCTATGAACCCTCAGCGCACGATCCAACCCGTGGAAGGTCAAGAATCGATCAAGACCCGCTCCAGTTCGGGCGCGGTGGCGAGGGGAAGGGTGAGGGTGAACGTCGAGCCGTGTCCGGGGCCGGGGCTGGTGGCGGTCAATGAGCCGCCGTGGGCCAGGGCGAGGCTACGGGCGATGGTCAGCCCGATCCCGGAACCGCCCGCATCGCGGGCCCGGGCGGTGTCGGCCCGGTAGAACCGGTCGAACACCTTCGAGAGCTGCTCCGGGGTGAGGCCGTCGCCGGTGTCGGTGACCATGATCACCACCTCATCCCGGGACTCGCGCGCGCTGAGGCGCACGATCCCGCTGGGTGGGGTGTGCCGCAGCGCATTGTCGAGGAGGTTGCCCAGGATCTGTCCCACCCGCTGCGGATCCGCTGCGACGAAGCCGGGGTCCGAGTCCGCGGACAACGCGACACCCTTGGCCTGGTATCGGGTGGCGAGGGAGGCGACGGCGGGCTCGATGAGGTCCCACACCGCCTGGGTCTGGGTATCCAAAGTGAATCGACCTTCCTCGGCGCGGGACACGTCATCGAGGTCGGCGGCGATCTTCTTGAGCCGGGCGGCCTGGAGGGTGAGCAGCTGCTGGCTGTCGTGGTCCCAGGGGACCACGTCGTCGATGACGGCCTCCAGCTCAGCGGTCAGCGTGGCCAGGGGGGTGCGAAGCTCGTGCGCCACGTCCGAGAGGAGCCGCCGTCGGCTGGTTTCGGTGGAATCCAGGCGGCTGGCCATGTCGTTGAATGCGTCGGCGACGGCGGCGAATTCGGGACTGGTCGCGGTGTCGGGGACGCGCGCCTTGTAGTCGCCTGCCTCGAGCTGGACGGCGGCTGCGGTCAGTTGTTCCAGTGGGCGGCGCAGCCGCCTGGTCTCGATCCAGGCCAGGCCGATAGCCAGCGTGAGCGCCACCACCAGTCCGATGCCCAACGATCTGACGCCAGCGTCGAGGAACGCCTGCTCCACATGCCCCATCTCGGCAGTTCCGACAGAGTGCCCGAGTTGTTGCAGGTGTTCGTGGAACAGTGGGGGCCCGACCACCACAGCGACCAGGGCGGCGGTGATCACGCCGACCGCCACCACCAGGGCCTGGGTGAGGAAGGTGCGGGTTCCCCACCGCATCCGGCCCACGAGACCGCGCAGCCTGGTCATGCTCCTGGTCCCATCCGGTAGCCGACTCCGCGGACGGTGAGGATGTAGCGCGGTTCCGCGGGCGGGTCGTCGAGCTTCTTGCGGAGATTTGCCACATGGACGTCGACGACGTGATCGTCGCCGGCCCAGCCCGGGCCCCACACCGCGTCGATGATCTGCCGCCTGCTCAGCGCCACGTTGGGTCGGGCTGAGAGTGCGTCGAGGATGTCGAACTCGGTGCGGGTGAGCCCCACCTGCTGGTCGTCGACCCACACGTCGCGGCCCTCCGCGTCCACCCGCAGCCGCCCGAACTCGCGCGGCGCGGTCAGTTGTGCGACGTGGGTCTGGCGGCGCGGGCGTCTCAGCACGGTGTTGACGCGGGCGATGAGCTCGCGGGGGCTGAACGGCTTGGTCATGTAGTCGTCGGCGCCCACCGACAAGCCGATCAGCTTGTCGACCTCGTCGGCCCGGGCGGTCAGCATCAGGATGTAGCAGTCGGAGAACAACCGGATCTGGCGGCACACCTCGATGCCGTCGATGCCGGGTAGGCCCAGGTCAAGGATGATGACGTCGGGGTCCAGGTCTTGCGCCGAGGAGACGCCGTCCGGGCCGGTGTAGGCCAGGGCGGTGTCGAAGCCTGCCTTGTTGAGGTAGGAGGCGACGATCCCTGCCAGCGGGCGCTCGTCGTCGATCACCAACACACTCGACCTGCGGGGCTCAGCCATACAGCCATTATTGACACTCCCCGCCCGCCACCCCACCCCCCTCACGGTGCTGGGGGAGTGTTCTTGGCCGAACCTTGACCCGGGCTGAACCGTTCCCTGATCTGGAGGGTTGAGGATGGAATCGTGAACGAGATTCCGGCACCCGCCCTGCCGTCAGCACCGACCCAGGTGGTCAACGTCACCCTGGTGACCACCCCCGCCTGTCACTTCTGCGACGACGCCCATCAACGCCTCCACGCTCTGGACCGTGCAGGATTGTTGCGGCTGACGGCAGTGCCGGCGGAGTCACCGCAAGGTGAGGCGCTGATCGCCGAGCACCGCCCTGGGAGTTTCCCGCTGACCCTGGTGGCGGGCAGGTACTTCCACGCCGGCCGCATTCCGCGAGGCAAGCTGGCGCGGCTCGTCGACCGCCTCGGTGCCCGCTGATGGGTGCCGACTTGCTCAGCGCGGGAGGGATCCTGGCGGCGTTCCTCGCCGGCGGCGTCGCGCTGTTCGCCCCGTGCTGCATCGTCTTCCTCGCCCCCAGCTATCTGGCCGCGGCGGCGAAGAACCGCCGTTGGCGCCTGATCCCGCTGACCTTCGTGTTCGCCGCCGGCCTGGCAGCGGTCCTGGTCCCGATCACCATGGGGGTCAGCCTGATCGCCGGCGCCATTGCCAAGTACCACGTGGTTCTCTACTGGGCCGGCGGCCTGTTGATGATCGGACTCGGCCTGTTGGCGTTGTCGGGGGCGATGTGGTCGATGCCGTCGTTCCTCCGGGCGCCTGACACCGCACGCGGGGACACTGCCACCTTCTTCAGCCTCGGCGTGTTTTCCGGCATCGCCTCCAGTTGCTGCGCGCCGGTCCTGGCGGGCGTGATGACCCTGTCGGCGCTGTCCGGCTCGCCCGTCGGTGGGCTGGTGCTCGGTCTGGCCTACGTGTTCGGGATGGTGATCCCGCTGTTCGTGATGGCACTGCTGTGGGACAAGCGACCCGAGCGGATGCGCAGCCTCCGCGCCAAGCCCATCCGGATCAACCTGGGCCGCTTCACGCTGGCCACCAACACCGTCAACCTGCTGGTCGCCGTCGGGTTCGTGATCATGGGCATCCTCGTGATCGGCCAAGCCGGCGCCACCGAGATGACCGGCGCCGACGCCCCGCTGGTCGGCATGGGCGCCTGGCTCTCCGAGGTCTTCGCCTGGCTGATCGCGATCACCGCACCTATCCCCGAGGCCGTCCTCGGACTGGCACTGCTCGCACTGGTGGCCGTGTTCGTCGTCGCCACCCTTCGCGACCGCCGACACGCCAAGCCCACCGCCGCCGTCCATGACTGCTGCGACACCCAACCAACACCGACCCCCGCGCCCGAAGGAGCCAGCGCTCCGACGACACTCTCCCAGGAGCCACGATGACCACCACGAACCCCGCACCCTCACGGCGCGAGCAACTCAAAGCCCGCCAGGAGGCCGAGACGCGCCGCGACACGAAGCGCCGCACCTGGAGCCGGATCATCGGCGGAGTAGTGACCCTGATCGTCGTCGTCGTCGTCGGCTACGGGCTGTGGACCGCCATCCCAGAACAAGGCGACACCCAGCGCCTCGCCCCCGACTTCACCCTCACCACCACAGCCGGCGCCACGGTCACCCTCAGCGACCTACGACCCAGCCCAGTGCTCATCTACTTCAACGAAGGCGCCGGCTGCGCGTCGTGCACCATGCAGATGGCCGAGATCGAGAAGAACCCCGGCTTCGCCGAGGCCGGCATCCAGGTTTTGCCAATCGTCATGAACAGCGCCGAGCAGATCCTGCCCGACATGCAGCAGTTCGGCGTCACCACCCCCTACCTCCTCGACGACGGCACCGTGTCCAAGGCCTACGACGTCCTCGACAAGGGCATGCACCCCGGTATGCCCGGACACGGCTTCGTCCTCATCGACGGCGACGGCGTCCAACGCTGGTACGGCAACTACCCCTCCATGTGGCTCGACCCGCAGGAACTCCTCGACGAGATCACCAGCCGCCTGAAGTGACACCCCTGGAGTGGTCATCGGGGCGAAGGCCTGCAACGCCCTGGTGGGGGCCACAGTCTGGGGAGCGAACAACAGTGCTCACAGTGGCTGTGGTGCGTACATGATCACCGCCAGGCCAGCCAGGCAGATGAGAGCGCCGACGATGTCCCACCGGTCGGGGCGGAACCCGTCGACGATCATGCCCCAGGCGAGGGAGCCAGCGACGAACACGCCGCCGTACGCGGCTAGGATCCGGCCGAAATTGGCGTCGGGTTGAAGGGTGGCCACGAACCCATAGAGGCCGAGAGCGACCACGCCGGCGCCGATCCAGACCCAGCCCTTGTGCTCTCTGACCCCTTGCCAGACCAGCCAGGCACCGCCGATCTCAAAGAATGCGGCGACGACGAACAGGAGGATGGAACGGGTGGGCATGGTGCCTTCTCTCCGGATGAAGGTATAGCGACGATAACCGCAGGCCCGGCTTCGTGGAGGACCGTTTCTCAATGGTGCGTGGAGCGTTCCAGTGCACTGTGGGAGGGGGTTTCGATCTGCAATGTGGAGTGCTCGACGCTGACGTCGAAGTGCTCGGCGACGCAGGTCTGGAGATCCCGCAGCTTCTGGGAGACGTGGCCCTGTGTGAAGCAGGATTCGTCGACGACGACATGGGCGGTGAGGACCGGCAGCCCGGTGGCGATGGTGGAGGCATGCAGGTCGTGCACCCCGATCACGTGCGGGACCTCAAGGATGTGTCGGCGTACGTCATCGAGGTTCAGGCCTCTGGGGGTGGATTCGAGCAGGATCCCCCCGGCTTCCTTGAGGATCGTGATTGCGCGGGGGACGATCAGGGCAGCGATCAGCATCCCGGCGATGGCGTCGATCCGGGTCCATCCGGTGAGTGAGATCACGATCGCGCTGATGATGACCGCCACGGATCCGAGGGCGTCGTTGACCACTTCGAGGAACGCGGCCCGCATGTTGAGGTTCGCGGCGCGGCCCGCGCCCAGGACGAGCATGGCGACGATGTTGCCGGCGAGTCCGACGATCCCGAACACGAGCAGACCGCCGGCGGTGACCTCTGCCGGGTCGAAGAGGCGGCGGACGCCTTCGATGAAGGCGTAGATGCCGACGGCGAGGAGTATCGCGGACTGGGCGCCGGCGGCAAGCACCTCTGCGCGGCGGTATCCCCAGGTCCGCTCCGGTGTGGGTGGCCGCAGGGCCAGGGAGGCGGCGATCAGTGCCATCAACAGGCCGGAGGCGTCGGTGAGCATGTGCCCGGCGTCGACGAGGAGGGTGAGGCTGTTGGTCCACCATGCGCCGATGACCTCGGCGATCAGGATGGTGGCGGTGATCCCGAACGCGATCGCCAGCCTGGTCCGGTTGGTCCCCGGATTCGCGTGGGTGTGGTCGTGGGTGTCGCTCATGCTGGGACCATCGCGGGTTCTGACCGACGGATAGGTGCGGTGATCGGGGGCAGGGCGTTGGTGCGCCCTGCCCGGATGCCGTTGCCGATCACGAACACCTCCGCGACCTCGTGGACCAGGACAACGGCCGCCAACCCGAGCACTCCGAAGAGCCCAAGTGGGATGAGGATCGTGATGAGTGCGATCGAGAGGATCACGTTCTGGAGCATGATGCGACGGGTGCGTCGGGCGTGGTCTAGGGCGTGGGGGAGTAGCCGTAGGTCGTCGCCCATCAGTGCCACAGCGGCGGTTTCGATGGCCACGTCACTGCCCATCGCCCCCATCGCGATGCCGAGGTCGGCGGTGGCGAGCGCGGGGGCGTCGTTGACGCCGTCGCCAACCATGGCCGTGAGCCCGGTTCTGCGGAGCCGTTGGATGATTGCGGACTTGTCTTCGGGGCGCAGGTCGGCGAACACCTCGCTGATCCCGGCTTCCCGGGCGATGGCTCGTGCGGTTGCTTCGTTGTCGCCAGTGAGCATGACGATGGTGTAGCCGTCCGCGCGGAGTTGCGCGATGACTTCGGGGGCTTCGGGGCGCAGCTCGTCGCGGACGGCGATCGCCCCGACGGGGGCGCCGTCCAGCTCCACCACGACTGCGGTGGCGCCGGCGTCCTGCATGCGGGTCACGTGCGCCGTCAGCGGGCCGGGGTCGATCCAGCCCGGGCGCCCCAGCCTGAGGCCGCGCCCGCCCAGGCGGCCGGTGAGCCCGGAACCGACCTCGGCGGTCACCTCGTCGGCTGCGCGCACGTCGTCGGCGGCTGCCAGGATCGCGCGCGCCAGGGGGTGTTCGCTTCGCGCCTCCAGTGCGGCGGCCCAGCTCAGCACTTCGGTGCGGGAGTGGCCGTCGGTGGATGCGACGTCGATGACGGCCGGCTGGTTGCGGGTCAGGGTGCCGGTCTTGTCCAGGGCGATCGTGCGGACCTCGCCGAGGCTCTCCAGCGCGGCGCCCCCCTTGACCAGGATCCCTCGACGGCTGGCCGCGCCGATGGACGCCACCCCGGTCACGGGAACGGAGATCGCCAGCGCACACGGGGATGCGGCCACCACCATCACCAGGGCCCGCTGCAGCCACACCGCCGGCTCCCCGAGCAGGAAGCCCGCGACGACAGTCACGGCGGCGGCGATCAGGATGCCCGGCACCAGGGGCTTGGCGATCCGGTCGGCCAGCCGCTGCGTGTCGCCCTTCCGTGACTGCTCGGCCTCCACGATGTGCACGATCCGGGCAAGGGAGTTGTCCCTGGCCGCGGCCGTGACCTCGACCTCGAGGACGCCCGAGCCGTTGATGGAACCGGCGAACACGGGGTCCCCGGGGCCTACCTCGACGGGCATCGATTCCCCGGTGATGGCCGATGTGTCCACCGACGTCCTGCCGGCCCGGATGTCGCCGTCGGTGGCCACCCGCTCGCCCGGTTTCACGATCATCAGGTCCCCGACCACCAGATCGTCGGGCCTCAGCACCACATCCCGACCACCGCGTCTGATCGTCGCCTCACGCGGAACCAGACCCAGCAGTGCCCGCAACCCGCGTCTGGTCTTGGCCAGCGAGTAGTCCTCCAGGCCTTCGGCCAGGGAGAACAGGAAGGCCAGCATCGCCGCCTCCTCGATCTGCCCCAGAGCAGTTGCGCCGACTGCGCCGATGGTCATCAGGAGCCCGACCCCGACCTTGCCGCGCGCCAGCCTCTTCAACGCTCCGGGCACGAACGTCGACGCCCCCACCAGAAGCGCCGCGACGCTCAACACCAGCTCGGCAACCTCCCAGCCCAGCAGCCCGGAGACGAAGCCGGCCAGCAGCAGCACCCCAGAGGCCAGCCCGAACTGGATGTCACGAACCTGCCACAGATGCCCCACCGCGTCCTCAACCTCACCGCTGGCGCCGGTGGCTGCCTCGCAGCCGCACGCGCTCTCGGTGTTTGCGGTGTTCCCGTGTTCGCGTCCGCTGATCGCTGGCCTGTTCATCGCTGGGCCTCCGCCCCGTGGGCCTTCAACAGATCGGGGGAGGGATTCGTGGTGGTGCCTACCCCATAGTTGGGACACAGCGCGACCGCCTGTCCCGTCGACTCCAACAAGCGCTCCGCAGCCGCCAAGACGGCCAGCAACTCCGGGGCGCCCACCAGCGAGAAGATCGACGCGCGACCCTCCGGCCGCGACGACACGAGGCCGCACTCGCGCAGACACGCCAGGTGGGCGCTCACGGTCGACTGCGCCAACCCGAGATGGGCTGTCAGATCACGCACCCGATGCTCGCCCAACGTCAAGTGTTGCAGGATCGCCAGCCGCGAAGGATCGGACAAGCCGTGGAAGAAGGCAGCGGCCACCGACAGATCCCCGACTTCAGGCACATCCTCGATCGTCGTTGTTATCGTCATGTGACGATGCTAACAGACGAGGATCGTGTCACTTTCGCCCCGCCACCTCGGGATCTTCTTGACCCAATCTTGACTAAGCGTGTGACTAGCGCACTCAGCGATTGCGGCATTCTGGTTGGACGACATGTCCGAAACGGGTGCCGCGGTACATCGCGGACACCACGACTTCCGTGAAGACACACAGCTCCTGGAGACCCATGCGCCGCCATCATCTGACCATTCGTATCGCTGTGCCGCTCGCGGCCGTCCTGGCGCTGTCGGCTTGCTCAACCCCGGAGGTTGCCGAGATCCCGAGAGATTCCGCGTCGACGGCGGCGCCGAGTGTCGCGGCGGGGGACGCGGGGACGTTGCTCGCGGCGCACGGGTTGGAGGGGAAGAGCGGCGCCGAGGTCGTGGAGGCGCTGGACCGGCTTGACGCTCAGCGCCCGTTGCCGCTGGCTGCATCGGTGCGCTACGACGAGGTGCTGCTGAGCGACGGCACCACCGAAGCCGCGCTGCCCCTTGAGGGTGACCAGTTCTACCTGTCCATCGCGCCGTACGAGACCACCACGCACGAGTGCTACTTCCACAACCTCGGCTCATGCCAGGGGGAGTTGGCAGACGTCGAGGTGCGCGTGAGGATCACCACCGATTCGGGCGAGGTGCTCGTCGACGAGGACGCGACCACCTACGCCAACGGGTTCGTCGGTTTCTGGATCCCGAAAGACCTCGCGGGCACCGTGGTCGTCACCAAGGACGGGAAGCGCGCCGAGAGCCGCTTCTCCTCCGATGCCGAGGGCCCCACCTGCCTGACCACGTTGCAGCTTCTGTAGTCCGGCGGGTGAGCCGGCTCGGCGCCGTGCTGCGGGCTCCGCTCACGGGTCTGTGCAGGTGGTGCAGGTGAAGGTGTTCGACGGTGGTTTCGCACGGGTGCGGCGTGGAGCAGCGTGAGTCACTAGGGTCCCCGCCCGACCTGGGGCCCGGGCGGGGGGCGCTTGACGAGCTGACCTTTCTGGTCAGGAGGAGTGGTGGTTCTCCATGCCGGAGAATCCCTGGTGCATGCCGGGGTTGTGGGTGCCGTCGAGGCCCATGTCTGATTGGGCCATCATGCGGACGTGGCCGGCGAACTCACGTCCGGTGGGTTCGACTGCTCCGGCGGTGGTGGCGGTCATCGCGACAACTGCCGCGGCAGCCGCGGCCAGGGCAGCGATCTTGCGCGTGGTGATCATGGTGGTCTCCTTCATTCGGGTTGCCGGACCTTCCGGCCGATAAGACCACTGTCCCTTGACAATGTATGGATCTGATCAACTCTCCCCTCGGCTTCGATCAAGAAGTAGAGGGGCCGGGGTCGCGCGATTCGGGGGCATTGAGGGCTGATGCAGGCTGGCTCGGCTTGAAGTTTCTGGTGGTAGCTACCTTTATCCCAAGCCAAACGGCATTCCTGTCCCGCCACGGCCTGATCCGCCTCAACGAGTGGATCAGAGGGACTGGGTGTTGCCAGTTCCGCCTGCCTTCAGTGGGGGGGCGCGAGTAGGAACGGCTGGCAGGGAGGGTGATTGTGAATCGTGCGCCGGTGCCGGGGCCGGCGCTGTCGGCGGTGAGGGTCCCGTGGTGGGCCTCGACGATGGCGCGGGCGAGCAGATGGAGATGGCCGCGGCCGTGTTTCGCATGATCTTCTCTCAACCCGACCCCCACGGCCGTGCTGCGCGCCGCGTCCGAAGTCACAAATGATGCGGCCAACGACGACCGGGTTCGAGTCGATGGCGGGCAGCTCGGAGCCAGGGTCACGGACTGGAGCCGTGACCCTGGTTCGATGGATTGGTGCGAGACCCCCAACCTTGTCACTCACCGCCAGCGTTGATGGTAGTGACTGGGGCGCCTGAGTGTGCGGCAACGTCACGCATGGGAAGGCCTAGCTAAGCAGGCAGACGGTTCATCTGAGAGTCCCGGCGTGCGCCAACAGCCTCGTCATCGGGGTCGACGGTCCTGAGCTGAGGGCAGCCCGGGGAACGGCTGGTGCGGTGTGGTCTGGTACCAGTAGGCCGTCGTGGAGATGTCGTCGCTGCGCTCGAACAGGCCGTGGTCCCAGGCCCCGATCTGCTGCACCGTGACGCGCAGCCGCTCGGTGAAGAAGATGGGGTCGGGCAGGTGCCAGCGGTACATGCCGTGCATCTGGGGCATGGCGGTGGCGAAGGGCGAGGCCTTGGTTCGGTCCTGGGCGGAGTAGAACGGGTAGCCGAAATAGGGGGCGCTGAAGGTGAGCACCTCCGGCTCCGGGTCTGCCCGCAGCTCGTCCTGGAAGGCCCACGCGCCGCCGGCGTAGTCCTCCAGGCCGGTGGTGCAGAGTGTGGGGAACTCGTCGTCGTCGTCGATGAAGAACTTCACCTCGCCCTCGCCCCACCAGTAGCGCTGGAGGGACGCCACCGCCACGTAGGTGCCGATGTAGGTGCCCGACCCTTCCACGCCGTCGAGGATGACGTGGTCCTCTCCGAGCGCCGTGGTGCCGTTGGAGCGCCTCCATTGCGCGTGGAAGTAGGCGGCGTCGGCTGTGATGTCGTCGCCGGTGGTGTAGTCCACCTGGTAGAAGACGTGGGGAAGGTCGCCGCCGTGCTGGCTCTCCAGGGTGAGGCGCGCGGACTGGCGGAACGGCATGGGGAAGTAGCTGTTCATGCCGCGGGTGGGGGCTACAACGATCGGTACGGAGGTGACGAGCGCGCGGGTGGCGAAGCCGTTGCAGAAGAAGTCACCCAGGGGAACTTCGACCGAGGGGTGTTCGGAGCCGTCCCAGTAGGCGCGCAGGACTAGATCGCGAAGCACGAAGGGCCCGGCGTCGGTTGTCTCGGCGACGGTGATCCAGATGTGGCGGATCACGCCGGGACCCTCGATGTCGGCGAGCGTGAGGGTCTCGCCCGCGGGGAGGGGGTAGTAGGCCGAGCCCTTGCGCCCCGGGCCGAGGTTCGACGCGGCCTGGGCGGCGGCGCCGATGGCACCGGTGGGGTTCTCCGCGTTGATGCTGCGGCTGCGAACGCCGGGCGTGGGCTGCGGGATGGAGATGGAGTGGAACACTGGTGATCCTTCTGGGTGAGTAGGGGTTACTTGACGGCCCCGGCGGTGACGCCGTGGCTGAGGGTGCGCTGGAAGATGAGGAAGAACACCAGCGTCGGCAGCAGGGACAGCAGCGAGCCCGCGTTGAGCACGGTGATGTCGATGGAGTGTTGGCCGCGCAGGGTGGCCAGTGCGATGGGCACGGTCTGTGAGGACTGGTCGGCGAGGAGGACCACGGGGATGTAGAACTCGTTCCAGGTCCAGATGAAGAAGAACACCAACAGCACGGACAGTGTGGGGCGCAGCACCGGCACGATGATGAGCCAGAGGATCTGCCAGCGCGTCGCGCCGTCCATGGAGGCCGCGTCGAGCAGTTCCTTGGGGATCGTGCCCATGACGCTGGCGAGCAGGTAGGTCCCGAACGCGGCCTGCAGGACGGTGAACACGATGATTACAGACCAGATGGTGTTGAACGTGCCCGTGGCCTGCGCCCCGTAGAACAGGGGGTAGATCAGGGCCTCGTGCGGGAGCATGGTGGCGAGCAGGAGGACCGCCAGGATGGGGCCGCTGCCCTTGACCCGACCGATGCCGATCCCGTACGAGCTGACCAGCGCCAGCGCGACGCCCGCAAAGGCCACCACCGTGGAGATGATGATCGAGTTCCACAGTGCACGGGGGAAGTTGACCAGTCCCAGGTAGTGGAGGAACGCGTCGACTGTGAACGACTGTGGCCAGGCGATGGGGCCGTTGGACGAGTAATCAGCACTGGTCTTGAATGCGTTGAGGACCATGAGCAGGAACGGCGCGAGCATGATCACGGAGACCAGGACTGCGACGCCCAGGACCACCCAGCGCATCGGGGTGTGGCGCCGGCGGCGCCGGGGCGCGGAATCGACAGCGGGGCGGCCGCCAACCGGAGTGGTGGTGGAGGAGGTGGTCATCATCGGTCCTTTCAGGAGTGCTCGCTGCGGCGCTGCCAGGTGAGCATCACGGCTGCAATGACGAAGATGAGAAGCGACATCACGGTCGCGATGGTGGCTCCGTAGCCCACCTGGGAGAGCTCGAAGAAGTTGCGGTAGGCGTAGTAGGAGGGCACGACGGTGGAGCCCTCGGGACCCCCGCCGGTGAGGATGAGCACCGGCGCGAACACCTTGAGCGCGGCCACCGTCGCGGTAAGGACCACGATGAACATCTCGGGGCGAATCGTCGGCAGCGTGATGGCGGCGAACTGGCGCCACCAGCCCGCACCGTCGAGGGAGGCCGCCTCGTAGAGCTCGGGGCTGACCCGGGAGAGGGCGGCCATGAAGATGACGACGGGGTAGCCCAGCTGCAGCCACACGAGCATGGCCATCAGGCCATAGATCGCCAGGTTGGGATCGCCCAGCCAGTCCGGGGGACGGGTGACCCCGACCAACTTGAGGAACGTGTTGATCGAGCCATTGGCCGGGTCAAGGATCCAGCTCCAGATGAAGCCGGCCACCGCGATGGGGAGAATCTGGGGAAGGTAGTAGGTGGCACGGAGGAAGGACGCGACACGCGAGCCGAACGTCCGGCCCAGGTAGTCGAAGAGCATCGCGGCCAGGAGGATGCCGATGGCGGTGGGGACGACCGTGATGGCGATGACCATGAACAGCGAGTTCTGGAAGGACTGCCAGAACTGCTCGTCCTGCAGCAGGTCGACGTAGTTGCCGAGTCCGTACCAACGCATCGGGGCAAGGCCACCCTTCCACTGGAAGAGGCTGAACCCGATATTCATGGCGAACGGGAGCAGGACGATGGCGGTGAACGAGATGCCGATCGGCACCAGGTACCACCAGTAGGAACGCTCGCGCCGGCGCGACGTCCGGGCGACGGATCGGGTGAGAGGCATGGGACGGACCTGTCTGTGGGGAGTCGGGTGGGGTCGGGGCGCCGCGTGGGCGCCCCGACCGGTGTCACTCAGGACTGGGTGCCCTCGTCGTAGAACTCCTGCAGGGCGGCGATGTACTCGTCGGCCGTCTCGTTCTTGTTCGACATGGCCTGCATGTGGTTCTGGATGAAGTCCAGGAATCCGGGCACGGGGTAGTCGGGGTAGAACGACAGGGTGTCGGCCTCGACCAGCTCGTTGAACCGCTCGGCCAGGCCCCGGTAGGCCTCGTCCTCGATCTTGCTGGTGTCGCCGGCCAGCGCGAGGCCGCCTGCGGCGCTGATGGTGTCCTGGACCTCCTGGCTGAGTGTGATGTCGATCCAGTCGTAGGCGAGATCCTTGTTCTCGGCCTTGGCCGGGACGCCCCACAGGTGGCCGGACGAGCCCATGCTTAGGTTGGCGCCGGGGAGCGTGAAGTAGCCCCAGTCGAACTGTGCGTCGTTGCTGATCCGCGCGAACTGCGGGTCGTTCCACATCACCATGGCGGCGTCGCCGCTGAGGAAGTTGACGATGGCCTGCTCGAAGGACAGCCCGCCGAGCTGGTCGCCGACGTAGCCCTTGTCGATCCACTCCTGGAAGCGGGCCGTGCCGGTGCCCCACGGCGCGGCGCTGAAGTCGACGGGGTTGCGCACGAACATGAAGTCGTCGATCTGGTCCCGCGACGCCTCCGCGGAAACCAGCGAGTACCACACCCACATCTGGTTGAAGCCCTGGCTGGTGTTGGCCGAGCTGGAGATCGGCAGGATGCCGGCGGCCATCAGCTGGTCCATCGCGGCCTCGAAATCCTCCAGGGTGGTGGGGAGCTCGGTGATGCCAGCCTCTGCGAACAGTTCCTTGTTGTAGTAGAGCATGACGAACTCGCCGATGTTGGGGATGCCGTACCAGTCGCCGGAGCCTGCCATGCCGTTCTCGTCGTACTGGGCGAAGGCGGCCATGGAGCCGGTCACCTTCTCGTCCCAGCCACGCTCCTCGACCTGCTCAGTCAAGGGTTCGAGCAGGCCCTGGCCGGCGAGTTGGCCGCCGTCGGCGTTGCCCTTGTTGAACTCGATGACGTCCGGGACATCGTTGCCGGACAGGGTGATCTTCGCGTTCTGACGCATGGCGTCGAAGCTCGTCTGTTGGAAGTCGACGGTGACGTTGGGGTGCTCGGCCTCGAACAATTCCACCGCCTTCTTCCACCCCTGGGCCTGGGGGCTATTTGGGTCCTCGTACTGGAGGATGGTGAAGGTGCGGGGCGCATCGGGGTCGGCGGGCTGGTCCTGGCCGCAGGCAGTGAGGGTGACGGTGCCGAGGGCCGCGGCCACTGTGAGGGCGCCGAGCCGGCGGAGGGGGGAGCGTGTGCTCATGGGATTTCTCCTTGGGTAAGGGGGTCGCCCTGAGGGCAGGGTCGACCAACGCCGCGGGGGCGCTTCTGGGGTGGGATTAGGGGCGCCGCGATGGGCGCGTCGACAGAGGGGCTGAGTGGTGTGGCGCTCAGCCGGTGTCGCCGTCGTCAGCGACGGCGGAGTTGTTCAGGGGGAAGGCATCAGGTGCGTGGGGCGTCTCCTTCGGGGTTGGGGGGAGCGACGGATGCGCGCTCCACGAGCGGACATGGCATCTGGGTGCTCACCGGGCCCGACGGCGCGTCCCCGCGAAGGCGGGCGATCGCCTGGCGTGCCGCCCAGGTGCCCATGTCGCGGTGGGGTAGCCGGACGGTGGTGAGTCCGGGGAGGAGGCTGTCGGCTATGAACGGCTGGTCGTCGAAGCCGATGATCGAGAGGTCGTCGGGAATCCGCAGGCCCAGTTCCTGGGCTACCTGGTAGAAGCCGAAGGCGATCTGGTCTGAGAAGCAGAACACTGCCGTGGGCCGGTCGTGCGTAGAGAGGAGGCGGCGGGCCTGGACGCGACCGGCCGCCGTGCTGGGATCGGAGGCATCGACTATCAGAGCGGGGTCGGGCGTGAGCCCGGCGGCGGACAGAGCGGCCTCGTAGCCGGCACGGCGGAGCGTGCGGGCCACGAACCGCTCGTCCTCGACGTTGCAGAACGCTATCCGTCGATGCCCGGCCAGGATGAGATGGGTGGTGGCGGCGTACGCCCCGCCCGTCTCATCCGGGATCACCCAGTCCGCGACGGCCGAGCGATCCCTGGGCAGCCCATCGAGGACTACCACAGGCATGGCTCGGGGCGTCATCGGAAGATCCACCTCCCGATGGAAGTCGGTGGCGACGATGAGCGCCTCGATATTGCGCTGCAAGAGGGTCTTGACTGCGGTCCCGTCAAGATCCCGGTTGCCGGCGGTATCGACGACGATGAGAAGGAAATCCTCCTCCGCCGCGCTGACTTGCGCGCCCCCCAGCATCTGGCCCGCGAACGGGACGGAGGCCACCTGGTCCGACAGCAGCCCGATGATGTGTGACTGGTTGGTCTTGAGTCCGCGGGCCAAGAGATTAGGGGCGTACCCGAGCTCATCCGCCACAGTCCGGATCCGGACGGCCACGTCGGGACGAACTCGCCCCTCGCCCCGGTCGTTGAGGACGAGTGACACCGCCGAGATCGAGACCCCGACATGGGCCGCGATGTCCTTGAGTGTCACCATCGACATACCTCTCGTCAAACGATTGAAGTTAAACGTTTGCATCACCGTAAGAACGTCAAACGCTTTGACGCAAACGCCGTTATCGAATCGTTACATAACGGCCGGGTGGGGGTGGAGAGCTGCGAAGCAGACTGCTGCTGATGGGCGATCTCTCCGTGACGGACTCGATCTTTCGATCCCCCGGGGCCATGGGCCTCGTCTTTCGCCACGTGCTAAGCGAGAGGTCCACCAACACTGGCATTACAAACAGTCGGGGGCTCATCGCTGGGGAGGCGTGCGCCCCGGCGTTTCGTCGGGCCCGCCGATTCCGAGCTGGGCTCGAGTGGCCGGTGAAGATTGTTGATCTGCGCCACTGTTGAGGCCGAACTTGCCGACGTGGACGCGTAGCGCGTTCCGCAACGTCACCAGCACTGTCTCCGGGTGGCGACCAGCCATCGCGGCGGCCAGGGCCGCGAGGTCGGTGTCGAGGAATTGCAGCCGGCTCAGGTCGGTCTGGACACTCCGCCACCTCTGATCCGCCAGCAACCCGGCATTGACGATCTCGGCCCAGGGACGCCAGTCGACCTCCACTGCCCGCCCCGGGCGGTGGTGCGCCAGGGTCGCAGCGGCGACTGCGGCCGGCGCCTTCGCAAGCCGTCTCGCCAGCATTGTGGTGTCAGCCCCGGCGTGGTGGAGTTCGTCGAGCCGGGCGGCGAGCTTCGGCCACTCCCGCGCCCCGGCCATGCCGGTGAGGTCTGCCCAGCGCTGCCAGCGCTGGGCTGGGGTCTGGTCGAGGCGGCCACGCATCTGCCGTGTCTGCTGTCGCGCGTGGTCGGCGGCGGCAGTCGGGGTGGCTGTCCAGGCATGTGTCCGCGCAACCAGGTGCCGAGCCTGCTTCTCCGGCACGTCGGTGAGGTGCTGCTCCCATGTCGCTGGTGGGCGGGCGGCGAGGATCTCGGCGACCTGGAGGCCAGCCTCGGCCGGGGAGAGGAACGTGACCCGGTCACGGATCATCAGTTCTCCCTGAAGGGTGGTGACCGTGGCCAGGGCGTCGTGGAGGGCGTCGGGGCCGTGCTGTTCGAGCAGCTGCGCCGGGTCCCCGCCGGTTGGCAGGAGTAGGCGGCGCGGGTCGTAGCGGTGCTGGGCGAGCAGCCAGAACGTGTTCTCAGCTGCGACGTGTCCGGCGCTGTCGGCGTCGGTGGCGATCAGCGGTGTCGGTCCGCCGCGCAGCAGCAGGGTCTGCTCCAGGGTCAGAGCGGTTCCCAGCGGCGCGACGCCGATGTAGGTGCCTTGGCCTGCGAGGGTGACGGCGATCGCGTCGATCGGCCCTTCGACGATCACCGGGACGGCGTTCGGGGTGAGGAGGTGGTGGCCGTAGAGGATGTCGCGTTTGGCGAACAGCGCGCTGGCGGGGTTGTTGAGGTACTTGGGGCCGTGGTCGTCGTCGGCGTCGGGGTGCCGTCGGCCGACGAACCCGACGATGACGCCTTCGCGGGTGATGGGGAGGATGGCGCGGTCGCGGAATCGGTCGATCACGTTGCCCTGGCGGGTGGCGGCGGTTGCCACTCCCGCGGCGAGCAGCTCGTCGGTGCTGAATCCCTGCTTCCGCAGAGTGCTGACCATGGAGGTCCAGCCTGCTGGGGCGTGGCCGATCCGGAACCGGGGGTTGCCGGCGAGATCCTGCCTGAAGCGTTGAGTGAAGTAGTGATGGCTCCACGAGTCGGGTAGCTGTGATTCGAAGAATCCTGCCGCTGCTGCCGTGACTTGGGCGAGGCGTTGCGGGGTGTGGGGGATCTCGGTCCAGCGGTCGGCGGCCGGCCGAGTCCCTGACCGAAGGCGAAATCGATGGCCGCCGCCAGGTGATGAGCCTGTCTCAGTTCCTCGTCAAGCACATCCCCGGCTTCGAGCATGCCCTACTTGGCCGGGACCGGAACCCAGATCGGTATCCGCGAGTCTCGACACATCACCGGCGAATACACGATCACCGGCGAGGATGTCCTCCACGGCAGGAAGTTCGACGACGTCATCGCGCGCGGCTACTTCCCCATCGACATCCACAATCTCAAGGGCAAGGAAGGCTACGGCGGGGGCGGCGTCTGGACCGACCCGGAAGACTCCTACGACATCCCCCTGCGAACCCTCATCCCCATCCGGGTCAACGGACTGGTGATGGCCGGCCGAGCCATCTCCGCGACCCACGAGGCCCACGGATCGCTGCGCACCCAAGGCGGGGCCATGGGCATCGGACAGGCCGCCGGTGTGCTCGCCAGCCAAGCGGCACTGCGAGGCGAACAGCCGCGCGAGGTCCCGTACAGCGCGGTCGAGAAGGTGCTACTTGAGCAGAAGGCGTCGCTCCGTCGTGACCCGGAGAAGGCGGCTCGCGAGAAGGAGCTTGCTGAAACGCGGACCCGCGAAGCGCTGGATGCAGGCAAGATCACGGGCCTGTACTTTCCTGGAGCCCTGGTGGGCGCGGCACCCCGGCTCTGATTGGCCGAACAGTCGACGGGCGGAACCACAAACATGCGGCTCCGCCCGTCAACGTGGGTCAGCACACAACTCAAAGAGCAGTTGTGCGACCCTGGGCCAGGAACTGTCTTCCCCTGTGGCTAGGTTGATCTCGCCTACTCAAGGGGGATGAATGGCCGGCTACACCGTCATTGACTTCGAAACCACGGGACTCAGCCCGCGCCACGGCGACAGGATCGTCGAGATCGGCGTCGTGAAGGTCAGTCACGAGGGGGAGGTGTACGACGCGTGGAGCACGCTCGTCAATCCCCATCGAGATGTCGGCGCCTCGAGCATCCATGGAATCACCGCGAAGGACGTGCTGAGCGCGCCGACGTTTGATGACGTCGCTCCGGCACTGCTCGACGCCGTTGCCGGCAGGATCGTGGCGGCGCACAACGCGAGCTTCGACATGCGGTTCCTGGCGGCGGAGTTGGAGCGCGTGGGCTATGTGGTGGGGGAGCGGACGCCGCCATCGGTGTGCACAATGCGCTGGTCCGGAGCGTTCCTCCCGGGATCGAGCCGTCGCCTGCGCGATTGCTGCGCCAGCGCGGGTATCGAGATCGACGGGGAGCACAGCGCCCTGGCGGACGCCTTCGCCACGGCCCAGCTCCTCGCGAGCTACCTGGACCGATGCGGCGGGCGGCCGATGTGGGGGGACGAGATCAGCGCTGCCCGGGCCTTCCGCTGGCCCGCGCCCCGTCCGGCGGCGCACACGCTGACCTACAAGGTGCGGGCGGATCGCCAGCCGGAACGGGCCGACGGGTGGCTCGACCGGATCGTCGCGCGGATGCCACGTTCGGCCGACTCGCGGGTCGACTCATACCTCGCGGTGCTCGAGATGGCCATGCTCGACGGGTACCTGTCGCTCCACGAGCAGGATCAGCTTGTGGAGGCGGCGCAGTCCTCGGTGCTGAGCAGGCCGCAGGTGTTGGCGCTCCACGCGGAATACCTGCACGCGATGGCCGCCGTCGCGCTTGAGGATGGAATCCTCACCGCAGATGAACGATCAGAACTGGATCGGGCGGCCGGGTGCCTGGGATTGGCGCAGCACGACGTTGACGACGCCCTGGCAGGTGCGGCCGGCGACGGTGGCGCCGATGGGCTTGTCATCTCGGGTATCTCGCTGACGGTTGGGGATCGCGTGACGTTCACCGGTGAGATGCGCATGGAACGCTCAGTGTGGGAGGCGCGTGCGCGCGCGGTCGGGCTGCAGCCTGCCGGCCTGGCGAGGTCGACGAAGCTCTTGGTGGCCGCGGATCCGGACTCGCTCAGCGGCAAGGCTACGAAGGCGCGTTCGTACGGTGTGCCGATTGTTGACGAGGCGGCGTTCGCGAAACTCATGGATCGCCTTGAGGCTAGCGCTGACTGAACACCCATGGGGTCGGTGCACAAGCACCTCGAGGTCGAGCACTTCCCCGGGGTGCCGATCTGGCGATCGGCGGACCTGGTGGGCTGGACCCAGATCGGCAACGTGCCGGATCGGGTGGAGCAGCGCTGGCAGCTGGGCCCTCGCGCAGGATCTCCGCGTCCACGATCCGGCGCCACGCCGGCAAGTTCTGGGCCGTCACACCAACCTCTCGGACGCGCCAAGCCAGCCCTTCGTCGGGGGCGATGGCGGAGGGTCCTGGTCCGCGCCGCTGCGAATCCCAGGGGGTCAGCTGCCGGTAGACTGGCTTGGCGCGTCCGAGAGGTCCGAGGCGCTGCTGGAACTGCCCACTGTCACCGCGGTCGACCAGGCTGCCACCGTGGCGGCGCTGCGCGGGCTGGGCGTCGAGGCCCGCGCCGGGTTCGCCGACGAGAACCGCAGCGTCCTCACCCACCTGCGCGACGACGGCGACCTCACCCACCTGTACGCGTATCACTTCCTGTACGAGACCGCGGAGCCGACGACGGTGACGCTGAGGCTCCCGGGACTTGGGGTCGTTCACCGCATCGATCCCTGGAGCGGAGCCATCCGTTCGCACGCCTCCCGAGGGTACGGTGACCACACCCTGGTCACGGTCACTCTGGCGCCCGGTGAGGTCGCGCTCTTCACCCTGGATCGCAGTGACGCCCCGACGGACGTGCCCGGAAAGCGGACTGAGGTCATGGCCGATCTGGAGGCCTGGTCGATTACGATCGAGAGCTGGGATGCCGGCGACGACGTCACCCTTACGGAGGACCGGGGCCTGGGGTATGAGACTCGGGAGGTCCTCCCGACGACGGCCGTGACCCGGATCGAGGTGGGTCCCAGTCCGCCGCTCCCGTGGCGGGATATCGACGAGGTGGGGCCCGAGGTGTCGGGCATCGGCGAGTACACGACGACGCTGTCCCTCGACCATGCGCCGCGCCCCGAGGAGCGCCTTACCTCGGCTCCACTGCGGGCGGGCTGGGAGCGGTGAGCGTCAACGGCGCGCGGTGGCACGGCTTCGACACCTCCTGCCCGCGCGTCGACATCTCCGACGAGGTCCGCAGCGGCGAAAACGACCCCCGGGTCCGCGTGGCGAGCTCCCTCAACAACCGGCTCCTCGCGCGCGGCTACTACGACGACACACGGACTTGCTGGCCATGATGCTGGCGGGCGAGTCCCTGCCCCAGGAAACCCAGGTCCGCGACCATGGCCTCCTGGGACCGGTGCGTCTCCTCAGGATCGGCCAGGATGCGGTCGTGGTCGACGACCAGAGCTCAGAGGGGGAGCTTCAGGGAGCGTGAGTCTTCGCTCGGGCAAGCCGCCGCGGAGGCCTTCGCCCGCCTCGTCGATGCGACCTACGAACGTCGCCGCCCAGCCGTGACGAGCACCATCCACCCCGCCGGGTTCGACACCATCATGCCCAAGACCGTGGCCACCGCCGCACGAGGAGTGATCCGACGACCCTCAGGGAGATCGGCCTTCCGCGGCCAAGGTAATGAGCTGTCCGACTACAGGGGAGTGTGACGCTCGGTGAAGGCTGTTACGACCGGAGCGGCGCACCACCCGAGACAAGTGGGTTCCGCTACCCGTCGGCTCGTCGGGGGTTCTGTAGCAGTATAAGGACGGACTGCCGGTCCTCCGTCGCACTGGAAGGAGCCCTGTGATGTCTCAGAGCGCCCGTAGCGAGGCCCGCCTCAAGGTACAAAGCCAGCTCGTGAGACGGCATGAGGAAATGATGGCACGGGAGGCGAGGATCAAGACTGAGGTGCTGGATGCGGCCGCAGCCATCCTGAACCGGGACCGAGCCGTCCGGGAGGCTGAGACTCGCCTCGGCCAAGCCCTCGTCCATCTCACCTCGACCGAGGGAATGCCCGTCGACGAGGCGGCGGAGTTGTGTGGCCTCGACGCCCGCGAGGCCAGGCGCCTGATCCGCGGCATTGGCCATACTGGCACGGTGCGGCAAGCCGATGACTTGCCCGATCCACCCCGCAATGGCCAGGTGGAACGCTGATGGCCAGGGCCCCGCGCTCGTCGCAGCCGCCCCGGTATGCCACGCTTCCGGAGGCGATTGAGTACTGCAGGTCCTCTCGCAGCTCGCTTGAGCGCCGGCTTGCCGAGGGCAGACTCACCCGCTACAAGAACGGCTACCGCGTGCTGGTGGACCTCAATGAGATCGACGCTCTGCTTCGAGGCGAACGCCCCCTCATGGCGCCTTAGCGGCTCCCGCCGCCATCGCGGGGGCCTGTCTTGTCGGCGTCGCCCGCACTCGCGCAGCGCTGAGCTGTCACTCCGGCGACGGCGATGCGGCTCGTGCGTCCTGCCATCGCAGCGACATGTTCCGGGCTCGTTCAGCGTCACGCTCCCTGGTCGCCGTCTGGTGCTTGAGGGCCATGGAGGGCGTGGTGTGGCCCAGCATCGACTGGATCTCCCGCACCGACGCCCCGGCGGCCGCTGCCAGGGTGGCTGCTGTGGCGCGCAGATCGTGATCCTTCAACTCCGCGCGGCCGATGCTGGCTGCGGCCTTCTTCTGCACGCGTCGCAGCACATCGTCGTTGAGTGGCCTGCCGACGTGGTCGGCGAACAGCAACGCAGTGGGCTTGAGCTCGCCCAGTGAACGTCGCCACCGGCGCAATTCGGGCGTCGTGTCGGGCAGGAGCGACAGCGTCCGAAGCGATGCCCGGGTTTTTGGCGCCTGCACCACCAGCGAGCGCCGCCCCGACTGGCCGATCTTGGCCACAGTCCCGGCGACGGTGACTGTGCCGGCCTCCAAGTTGAGGTCCTTCGCCCGCAACGCCAACACCTCCCCGATCCTCAGGCCACACGTGACCTGGATGGTCAGCGCCGCGCGCGCCCACGGCAGGTCGATCGCCGCGAGGAAGCGGTCGACCTCCTCCATCGACAACGACTCCGGCTCACGAGACCGCTCGGGTGACCCAGCCCCCCTCAAGGTGCACGGCGTGGTCTCGATCAGCTCGGCCACAACGGCGTCGTCGAAGACCGACACGAGCAGCTCGTACGCCTTCGCTCCCTGGGTTCGGGTGCGGCTGGGCGGCCCGTCCCATCTCCACTCATGGACATCAGCCCGCCGCACCTCGGTCACCCGCATGCCGCCCAGAGGAGTCCCGGTCACATTCAGCCGAGCGAGCTTGCGATAGTTGTCTGCCGTGGTCTGGTTGATCGGGCGTCGGGACCGGGACTGACGCTCACTGATGCACCTCTCGATCCACTCACTGACCGTTGGAGTGCTCTGGAGCACCTCGACGGCTCGGGCCTCGGCCGCCGCCCGCTCAGCCTCGGCCTGCTCGACCTCCCTCAGAGCCTCAGCGCGTGCCGCGGGGCTGGTCCAGGCGCCGTACTCCACGAGTCGTCGCTCACCCGTGATCCAGGCCTGGGCGTCTGCCTTGTGGGTGAAGGTGCTGGGGCCGTTGTGCCGCTTCCCATCGGGCCCCAGATAGCTGCCCTGGTATCGGCCGCTCGGGAGCTTGCGAACGTACCCGAACCTCATCTGCCCCACCCCCAGCCGTCAAATTCGTGCGACGAACGTGCGATGAACGTGCGATCAAGATGCTACAGATTGACCCAGTCTGACGGAGCCTGAAGGAGCCCTTCAAAAGCAAAACCCCTAGTCAATCCGGCGTTTCGCCGTTCTGACTAGGGGTCAAGAAAAGTGTCCGAGAGAGGACTTGAACCTCCACGCCCTTAACGGGCACTAGCACCTCAAGCTAGCGCGTCTACCTATTCCGCCACCCGGACGAGTGACACCCCCGATGGGGGAGCGACAAGGAACTCTAGCAGGTCGCGGGTGGGGGTTCGCAAATCGCCGTAGGCTGTGGCCCGTCGAGGAGGTCCCATGGTCGTCAACGCCACGTTCGAGATCGAGATCACGCCCGAGGACGGGCTCCTGCCGGGCACGCGCCGCTTCGAGTTCGTCAAGGTTTGGTCGGGCGATGCCGCGGGGGCGAGCCGCGGGTTCATGCTGTCGGCGGGAGAGCCGACGGAGGGCGAGGCCGGCTACGTCGCCCTCGAGATGTTCGAGGGGCAGATCGGCGGCCGCCAGGGATCGGTCGCGTTCCAGCAGTTCGGAAGCATGCGCGAGGGCGTCCAGGAGCTCCGCTACGAGCTGGTGCCGGGCAGCGGCACCGGTGACCTCGCCGGCGCCACCGGCACCCTCAGCCTCACCATCGATGACGAGGGCATTCACCACGTCGTGTTCGACGTCGTGTGACGGGTCACCGATAGGCGTTGGCGCCGCCAGAGATGTCGTCGAGCGCTGAGACGATGGGCGGCACGAGTGTCTTGTCCTCCGCGTCGAGCAACTCGGTCAGCTGGTCGGTGGTGCGCGGCCCCACGAGGGCGGATGCCACCTGCGGCGCATCCCTCACCCACATCAACGCGACCTGGCCCGGGGTCAGCCCCAGGCCCTGCGCCGCGTGCGCGACCGCGTCGACGATGGCGGCGGACCTGGGCTGGAGATACGGCTCCAGGAACCAGCCGAAGTGATCCGAGGCGGCGCGGGAGTCGCGCGGGAGCCGGCCGCCGCGGTACTTGCCCGTGAGCGCGCCGCGACCGAGGGCGGACCACGCCAGCAGCCCGAGGCGATGGTGCCTCGCCGCGGGGACGACCTCCACCTCTGCGCGGCGAGCCAGCAGCGAGTACTCGACCTGGACGCTGCTGATCGGAGTCCGAGCCCGGTCCGCGTCCTGCCACGTCGCGGCGGTGGCCGTCTGCCAGCCCACGAAATTGGACACGCCCACATACCGCGCCATTCCCCGGGCGACGGCGGAGTCGAGGGCCGACAGGGTCTCCTCGAGGGGGGCGTCGCCCCATGCGTGCACCTGCCAGAGATCCACGTGATCCGTCCCCAGCCGCCGGAGTGACTGCTCGAGGTCGGACAGCAGCGCCCCCCGCGAGGTGTCGATGACGCGCCGCCCGTCGCGGATCACGAAACCAGCCTTGGTGGCGATGACGAGCGCCTCGCGGGGGAGCCCGCCCGCGAGAGCCTTGCCCACCATCTTCTCCGCGACGCCCGCGCCGTACGCGGGCGCGGTGTCCACGAGGGTGCCGCCGGCGTCGACGAAGTCGCGCAGCAGGTCCCTGGCCTGCGGCCATTCGACGTCGCGACCCCAGGCCATGGTGCCGAGGCCCAGTCGCGACACCTGCAGCCCCGACGAGCCCAGCGGACGGTGCTGCATCTCAGGCCTGCAGGACGCCGGTGAGGATCAGCACGGCGACGACGGCCGCCAGGATCAGGCGGTAGAGGACGAAGATGCGGAAGTTGTGCGTGGAGATGTAGCGCAGCAGCCAGGCGATGACGGCGTAGCCGATGAAGAAGGCGAGGACCGTGGCGACGATCGTCGGGCCCCAGGCGGCGCTCTCGTCGGCGCCGATGTCCTTGAGCTTGTAGATCCCTGATCCGAAGACCGCCGGGATGGCGAGCAGGAAGGCGTAGCGCGTGGCCGCCTCCCGGGTGTATCCGAGGAAGAGGCCGCCCGAGATGGTGGCGCCCGAGCGCGACACCCCGGGGATGAGGGCCGCGGCCTGGAACAGGCCGAACAGGACGCCGTCGCGCCAGGTCAGCCGTGTGAGGTCGCGCGTGTTGTCGCTCGCCATGCGGTCCGCCACGGCCAGGAAGATCGCGACCCCGGCCAGCATCGCGACGGTGATCCACAGGTTGCGCAGCGACGTGTCGATCGCGTCCTGGAACAGCAGCCCCAGCACCACGATGGGCACGGAGCCGAGGATGACGAGCCAGCCCATGCGGGCGTCGGGGTCCGAGCGGTCGACCGTGCCGCGGAGGCTGCCGAACCACTGCGTGATGATGCGTGCGATGTCGCGGCGGAAGTACACCAGCACGGCGGTCTCGGTCCCCAGCTGAGTCACGGCGGTGAAGGCGGCGCCGGGGTCGCGGCCCTCGAACAGCAGCTGCCCGACGATCGACACATGGGCGCTCGATGAGATCGGCAGGAACTCCGTCAACCCCTGGACCACGCCCAACACGATCGCCTCGAACCAGCCCACGTCACAGTCCCTTCGTTCAGCCGACCGCCAACTGTACCGCCGGGGCGTTGCGCCGCGACGACTACGCTGGCGGCCATGACGAAGGTGGTGCTGATCCGGCACGGTCGCTCGACGGCGAACGCCGATGGCGTGCTCGCCGGCCGGATGGCCGGCGTGGGCCTCGACGACGTCGGTCGCGCCCAGGCCGCCGCCCTGCGGGACCTGCTGCGCGGGATCCGCGTCGCGGCCGCGTACACGTCGCCCGTCCAGCGCTGCCGGGAGACGGCGGCACTCGCCGGTTTCCCTGACGCCGGCCTGCTCGACGACCTGACCGAGTGCGACTACGGCGACTGGACCGGGTCTCCGCTGGCGACCCTGGCCGGTGACGGATTGTGGTCCACCATCCAGGCCTCCCCGTCATCGGTGCGCTTCCCAGGGGGGGAGAGCATGCTGGAGATGTTCGAACGGTGCACTTCCGGCGTCGCCGGTGTGGCGACCCGGCACGGCGCCGACGACGTCGTCGTCGTGTTCTCGCACGGCGACCCGATCAAGGCCGTCCTGGCCCACGCGTGCGGCATGCCGTTCGACGACTTCCAACGCCTGCACGTCGCTCCGGCCGGGGTGAGCGTCGTCGAATACGGTCCCGAGCGGCCGCTGGTGCTCTGCATCAACGCCGGCGGCGACCTCGCCGCCCTGCTGGCGGCCCACACCGCGCCGAGCGTCGGCGGTGGCGACGTCGCCCCGGGGTCCCGGGCGCGCGGTTAGGCTGGGATCATGCTGCTGGAGTTCGACCGCCCGGACCGCTGCATCATCGGCACCGTCGGCAAACCTGGGGAGCGGCTGTTCCTGCTGCAGGTCTCCCAGGGCAACCGCCTGGCCGCCGTGGCGCTGGAGAAGCAGCAGGCGCAGCTGCTCGGGCTGCGGGTCGGCGAGGTGTTGGACCAGCTGGCAGAGCTGGGTCACGACGTGCCCGAGCGCCGCGAACCGGCTGACATGGGACCACTGGACGCGCCCGTCGAGGTGGCCTTCCGGGCGGCCGCGATCGGCCTCGCCTGGGACCAGGAACGTGGGCGCATCGTCGTGGAGTTGTTCTCGGTCGACGTCGACGACGAGACGGACGAGAACTCGCTGGTCCAGGTGCTCCTCACCCCGACGATGGCGCGGGACTTCTCCGCCCGCGCCGAGCTGGTGGTCGCATCCGGGCGGCCGGCCTGCCCGGCCTGCGGGCAGCCGCTCGACCCGTCCGGGCACATCTGCCCCCGGGCCAACGGCTACCGCGGGCCGCTGTTCACATGACGGCGCCCGCGGGTGACCTCCGGCTCGTCGGGAGGCTGCTCGACGCCTCGAACGGCACCTTCCTCGCCGAGGATTCGGCCGGCACCCGCTGGATCTACAAGCCGGTGGCGGGGGAGACCCCGCTGTGGGACTTCCCGGAGGAGACGCTGGGCAGGCGTGAGGTCGCGGCCTATGCGCTGTCCGAGGCGCTCGGGCTCGGCGTGGTGCCGCCGACGGTGTGGTGCGAGGGCCCGCTCGGCGAGGGGTCCGCGCAGCTGTTCATCGACGCCGGACCCACCGACGCGATCGACCTCGTCCCGCCGGAGGACATCACCCACGAGTGGCTGCCCATCCTCAGCGCCGTCACCGACGACGACCGCCCCGTCATCCTCGCCCACCGCGACGACGCCCGCCTGCGAAGCGTCGCCCTCTTCGACGTCCTGGCCAACAACGCGGACCGCAAGGCGTCCCACCTCCTGGCGGCGGGGAATCGGATTCTCGGCGTCGACCACGGGCTGACCCTGCACGCCGAGCCCAAGTTGCGGACGATCCTGTGGGGATGGGCGGGCGACCCGCTGACCGACGGCGAGCTCTCCCTGGTGGGCCTGGTGGCGGATCTGGCGGACCCGTTGGCCCCTGGCCTCACCGACGGGGAGTGGCAGGCCCTGGGGTCCCGCGCCCGCGCGGTGCTCGCCTCCGGTGTGTTCCCGCTCCCGGGAGGGGGGCGTCCCGCCATCCCGTGGCCGCCGCTTTAACTGTCAACCAACACGCTAAGTTTGGGGACATGTATGCCTGGGCCCCCGTCACCGTCCCGACCCTGCCGCCGACCCCGGAGGTGCCCGGGCGGCTGAGCCTGTTCGACACGGCCGCCCAGGCGGTGGTGCCCGTCGGACCGGCCGACGGCACGGCCAGGATGTACGTCTGCGGCATCACGCCCTACGACGCCACCCACCTCGGGCACGCCAACACCTACGTGACCTTCGACCTGGTCAACCGCGTGTGGCGCGACCTCGGGCTCACCGTCTCGTACACCCAGAACGTCACCGACGTCGATGACCCGCTGCTGGAGCGGGCGGCCGCCACGGGCCAGGAGTGGGAGGAGCTCGCCGAGGACCAGATCGAGCTGTTCCGCAGCGACATGCAGGACCTGCGGGTGATCCCCCCGGACCACTACATCGGCGCCGTGGAGTCCATCTCCTGCGTCATCGAACTCATCGAGCAGCTCCTGCCCAGCGGCCTCGTCTACCAGGTGGACGACGGCGACCACCCCGACTGGTACTTCAACACGGTCGCGGCCCCGGGCTTCGGCGGTGTGAGCCACCTCGACGAGGCGCGCATGATCGACGTGTTCCGCGACAACGGGGGCGACCCGGACCGCCCGGGCAAGCGCCACCCCCTGGACGCGCTCGTGTGGCGCTTCGCCAGGCCGGACGAGCCCAGCTGGACCTCGTCCCTGGGCGCGGGCCGCCCCGGCTGGCACATCGAGTGCACCGCGATCTCGCTGCGCTTCCTCGGCCCCGCCTTCGACGTGCAGGGGGGCGGGTCGGACCTCATCTTCCCGCACCACGAGATGTGCGCCGCCGAGGCGGTCGCCGCGTCGCGGGAACCCATGGCGGAGGCCTTCGTGCACTCGGGCATGGTGGGCCTGCACGGCGAGAAGATGAGCAAGTCCAAGGGCAACCTCGAGCTCGTGAGCCGCCTGCGCCACGGCGGAGCGGACCCCATGGCCATCCGGCTGGCGCTCCTCAACCACCACTACCGCACGGACTGGGAGTGGACCGCGGACCAGCTCGACACGGCCACGGACCGGCTCCAGCACTGGCGCAGCATCCTCAACAACCCGACGGCGCTGCCGGCCGGCGAGACGATCGCCGAGATGCGCCGCGCGCTGCGCGACGACCTCGACGCCCCCGCCGCGCTGCGCGCCGTCGACGCGTGGGTGGCGGCCAGCGGCAGCGTCGACAGCGACGACACCGACGCGGTCCCGCAGATGACCGCCGCCGTCGACGCCCTCCTGGGCATCCGGCTGTAGACGGTAGGCTGCGGGCCGTGAAGTCCTTCGACCAGCTCTTCGAGCAACTGACCGAGACCGCACGCTCCCGCCCCGAGGGCTCCGGGACCGTCCAGCGCCTCGACGCCGGCGTGCACGCCATCGGCAAGAAGATCGTGGAGGAGGCCGCCGAGGTGTGGATGGCCGCCGAATACGAGTCGAAGGAGCAGGCCGCCGAGGAGATCAGCCAGCTGCTCTACCACCTGCAGGTGTTGATGCTGGCCCTCGACCTGGATCTCGACGACATCTACCGCTACCTCTGACGAAGGCCACCCGTGAGCACTGAACGCCTCCTGCGCATCGCCGTCCCCAATAAGGGCGCCCTCGCCGAGCCCGCCGCGGCCATGCTGCGCGCCGCCGGCTACCGCCAGCGCACCGACGCCAAGGACCTGACGCTGATCGACGCCGACCACGGCGTCGAGTTCTACTACCTGCGCCCCCGCGACATCGCCGTCTACATCGGCCGTGGCCACCTCGACGTCGGGATCACCGGCCGGGACATGCTGCTGGACTCGGGCGCCGAGGCGATCGAGATGATGGCTCTGGGCTTCGGGGGCTCCCGGTTCCGGTTCGCCGCCCCCGGCGGGTCCCAGCTCACCGTCGCTGACGTCGCGGGCAAGCGCGTCGCCACGTCCTACCCGGGCCTGCTCGAGGCCTACCTCGACGAGCGTGGCATCTCCGCCGAGATGGTCAAGCTCGACGGCGCCGTGGAGTCGGCGATCCGGCTCGGCGTCGCGGACGTCGTCGCCGACGTCGTCGACACAGGCACGACCCTCAAGCGCGCCGGCCTCGAACTGTTCGGCGACGCCATCTGCACGTCCGAGGCCGTCCTGATCCGCCGCGCCGACGCGGAGCTGCCGCCCGGCGTCGCGGGGTTGGAGACCCGCCTCACCTCGGTGTTGGTGGCCCAGAACTACCTGATGATGGACTACAACGTGGAGCAGGAGAACCTGGCCGAGACCATCGCGCTCGCGCCGGGCGTCGAGGGGCCCACGGTCTCCACTCTCGCCAAGGACGGCTGGAGTGCGGTCCGGGTCCTGGTGCCGCGCGAGGGCGCCCACCTCCTCATGGACCGGCTCTACGACGCCGGGGCTCGCGGCATCCTGCTGACCGAGCTCGCGGCGTGCCGCCTGTGAGCGAGCGGCCGCTCCCGGAGCGGCTGTCCTACGCCAGCGGACCCGCCCTCATGACGGGCGTGGTGCTTTCGATCGTCCTGATGTCGTCGGCGCTGTTCGGCTGGTGGGCGCTCGGCAAAGAGGTCCGCGACCGCGTCACCTGGGCCCAGGCCGGGACGCTGCTGTTCTTCGTGCTCCTCATGGTGGCGATCATGCTGTCGATCGGCTATTCGCGGCTCTGGGCCGACGGCGACCAGGTCGTCGTCCGGAACGGACCGTTCCTGCACCGGTATCCGGTGGCCAGCATCGCCGGGGTCCGCATGCGCCCCGGGGACGCGTGGGCGTCCCTGCTGATCAAGGGCGACGGCGAACTGAAGCGCCGCCCTGTGCTCGCCATCCAGTCGCTCGAGGGTGCCGGCGGTCAGGCCAAGCTGGTCGACCTGCGCCGCTGGCTGGTGGAGCGCGGCGCGACCTCGAGCGACGTCGATCCGGCGCTGCTGGATCCGCCACCCGCGCCGCGGCCCGAGGACGACTGAACGGTCACATGATGCCGCGCTTGCGCAGCAGCTCCTCGATCTCGGCGTCCTCGGGGTCCAATCCCTTGGGCGCCTTCTGCGGCTTCGGCTGCTGAGAGGGCTGGCCGCCCTGGACCTGGGGCCGCGGCGACGACGCCGGCGCGGCCGGCTGCGCGGCCTTCGCCGCGGGACGCCGCTGCCCCGTGGGGAGGAAGGCGCCGATCAGCACCAGTAGCGCGCCGCCGCCGAGCAGTCCGACTCCCCACGAGGTGAGGATCGTCCACGGCGTGCGCTGGAACCAGTCGACGACCGCGAGGGTCTGGTCCGCGGCCAGCTGCGTGAGGCCCGTGAGGTACAGGCCGACCACCACCGCCGCCAGCCCGAGCCCGATGAGGGCCGGCCGGGCGCGATGGGCCCGGGCGGTCAGGCCGGCCGCGACCGCCAGGATGACGATGGTCAGGCCGATGGTGAGCAGCAGCGTCGTGGGCATGGGCCCAGTCTGGCACACGGCCCCGACGCGGGCCCGGGCGATAGGCTCACCGTCATGGCTCAGGAACTGCGCTCGCTCGCCCAGCCGAACTCGCGATTCGCCGGCGACGACGGCGCCCCGGACCCGATCGTGCGTGCCGCCATCGCGCGCTCCGACGGGGACACGCTCGCCTACCTGCGGGCCGTCGTGGCGCTGTGCAGTTCGCGGCTGCTGCTGCCGGTGGTGGCCAGCGGGGACGAGACCGACCATCCTGACCCCGACCGTCACGCCGAGCTGGCGGCCGTGACCCTCAACGACGGGGATCAGACGTATCTGGTGGCCTTCACCGGCTACGACTCCCTGCGCGCGTGGCGTGCGGACGCGAGGCCGGTGCCGTGTCTGCTGGACGAACTGAGCGCCACCGTCGAGCCCGCGGGTGCGCACCGGCTGCTGATCGACCCCGCGGGGCCCAGCCCGTTCGTGGTCGGGGAGGACGTCGTCGCGATGCTCGCCGACGGGCACTCCCTCGTCGAGTTCGACGACGGCCGCTTCGCCTGGGCGCGGGCCGACGACCCGGCGATTGGAGTTTGAGGCGGCCGGGGCGTAGACTCCTGCGAGTTATCCGACGGCTTCTGCCGTCCGCACAAGTGGAGTCACCTCCCACCTGAGCCGCCATCGGTGGCCGGGTCGCCCGGGCCGGGTCTACCGTGCCCTTCAGGGTGTCGTGGCCTCCGCCTGCGCGGAGGCCTTTTGCGCGTCGGTGCGCACACCATCTCACCCTGGAGGACCCATCAGCACTGAACCGCGGATCAACGATCGCATCCGAGTACCCGAAGTCCGGCTCGTCGGCCCCAACGGCGAGCAGGTAGGCATCGTGCGCGTCGAGGACGCCTTGCGTCTGGCGGCGGAGAACGATCTGGATCTTGTCGAAGTGGCGCCGATGGCTCGGCCGCCGGTCGCCAAGCTGATGGACTACGGGAAGTTCAAGTTCGAGGCCGCGCAGAAGGAACGCGACGCGCGGCGCAACCAGTCGAACGTGAGCACCAAGGAGATGAAGCTCCGGCTCAAGATCGACAACCACGACTACGAGACGAAGAAGGGCCACGTCGTCCGGTTCCTCAAGGCCGGCGACAAGGTCAAGATCACCATCATGTTCCGTGGCCGCGAGCAGTCCCGCCCCGAGCTGGGCATGGAACTGCTCAAGCGTCTCGCGGAGGACGTGGCCGAGTTCGGCTACGTCGAGTCGGCCCCCAAGCAGGACGGCCGCAACATGCTCATGGTGCTCGGGCCCACCAAGAAGAAGACCGAGGCCCGGGCCGAGCACGCGGCCGATCGCGACCGCCGGATGGCGGAGCGCCAGCACGCCCTGGATGAGGAGCGCCGCCTCGAGGCAGAACTCCGCGCCCAGGCCGCCCAGGCTGCGGCCGCGAAGAAGAAGCGCGGTCCCGCCGACAACATGGATCCAGACATCGACCTCTGAGGTCGAACAAGAGAGAAAGCGAGCCCGATATGCCGAAGATGAAGTCGCACTCCGGCGCGAAGAAGCGGTTCAAGACGACGGGGACCGGGAAGCTCCTGCGTCGCCAGGCCAACCTCGGCCACCTCAACGCCCACAAGCCCTCGACGCGGCTGCGCCGCCTGTCGACCCCGGAGTCGGTCAGCGCTCCGGACGCCAAGAAGGTGCGCAAGCTCCTGGGCAAGCACAAGGGCCGCTGAGTCGAGCCACCCCGCCCGGTGCGCCGCGGCGATCCATCCCCTGAACCACCCCCACATCCAAGGAGAACCCCATGGCACGCGTGAAGCGTTCTGTGAACGCGCTGAAGAAGCGCCGTGAAGTCCTCGAACTCGCCTCCGGCTACCGCGGCCAGCGCTCGCGGCTGTACCGCAAGGCGAAGGAGCAGATGCTCCACTCCGCCACCTACGCGTACCGCGACCGTCGCGCCAAGAAGGGCGACTTCCGCAGCCTGTGGATCCAGCGCATCAACGCCGCTGTCCGCGCCGAGGGCATGACGTACAACCGCTTCATCAACGGCCTCAAGACCGCTGGTGTCGAGGTGGACCGCAAGATCCTGGCCGAGCTGGCCGTCAACGACACCGCCGCGTTCAACGCCCTGGTCGCTGTCGCCAAGGACAACCAGCCCGCCGCAGCCTGAGGTTCGTCCCCGTGACGACTGAACCGGACGCCGCACCCGGCCTGCCCGCCTCGGTGCTGCGTTCGGTTCGTCGTCTCACCCAACGCCGCGGGCGCGACGTGACCAGCCAGTTCCTCGTCGAGGGCCGCCAGGCGGTGCGGGAGGCGCTCGCCGGCGCCGACATCGTCGAGCAGGTCATCGTCGACGACCCCGCCAAGCACGCCGACCTGTTGGCCGGTGTCTCGGTGCCCGTGTGGCAGGCCGACGAGCACCAGATGCGCCAGCTCAGCGACACCGTCACGCCGCAGGGCATCCTCGCGGTCTGCCGACAGCTCGCATTCGGGTGGGAGGCCCTCGACGGCGCCCGCCTCGTCGTGATCTGCGCGCAGGTCCGCGACCCGGGGAACGCGGGCACCGTCATCCGCTGCGCCGACGCCTTCGGCGCCGACGCGGTCATCCTCACCGCGGGCAGCGTCGAGATCTACAACCCGAAGACCGTCCGCTCCACCGTGGGCAGCCTCTTCCACATGCCGATCCTCACCGGTGTGCCGCTCGCCGAGGCCGTGGCGCGCGTCAAGGCGATGGGCATGCGTGTGCTGGCCGCCGACGGCGAGGGTGCCCCCCTCGACCTCAAGGCCGCTGCGGGCGAGCTCAACGGCCCCATCGCGTGGATCATGGGCAACGAGGCGTGGGGTCTGCCCGCGGAGGACGCACGGTTGGCCGACGAGGTCGTCGCCGTGCCAATGTGGGGCCAGGCGGAGAGCCTCAACCTGTCGAGCGCGGCAGCCGTGTGCCTCTACGCCACCGCCTCCGCCCAACGCCGAAACCTGTGAAGGAGGTCCCGACAGTGTCCGGGCCCAATGACAACTTCGACCCCAAGCAGGTCGCCGCACTTGATCCCACCGCCGTCGACGCGGCCGTCGAGGCCGCGCTGGCCGCGATCGCCCAGGCGACGACGACGGCAGAGCTGAAGGCGGCCCGGCACGACCACGCCGGCGACACCTCGCCGCTGGCCCTCGCCAACCGCGAGATCGGGGCGCTGCCGCCGCAGGCGCGGAAGGAGGCCGGCCAGCGGATCGGCCAGGCCCGCGGGACCGTGGCGCGCGCCATCGCGCAGCGCCAGGAGGAGCTGGCCGCGGCCGAACTCGAGGAGGCCCTGGTGGCCGACCGGGTCGACGTCACCCTTCCGGTGCACCTCGCCCCGCAGGGGGCCCTGCACCCCGTGACCACGCTCATCGACGAGATGATCGACGTCTTCGTCGCCATGGGATGGCAGGTGGCCGACGGCCCCGAGCTCGAGGCCGAGTGGTACAACTTCGATGCGCTCAACCTGGCCCCGGACCATCCCGCCCGGGCCCTGCAGGACACGCTGTGGGTGGACCCGCCGTCGGCCGGCACGCTGCTGCGCACCCAGACTTCGCCCGTCCAGGTGCGGGCCCTCCTCGAGCGGGGGGTGCCGCTGTACGTCATCAGCCCCGGCAAGGTGTTCCGCGCGGACGAGTACGACGCCACCCACCTGCCGGTGTTCCACCAGCTTGAGGGCCTGGTCGTCGACAAGGGCATCTCGATGGCGGACCTGCGCGGCACGCTCGATCACCTCGCGCGGGCCATGTTCGGCGACGTCGAGACCCGCATGCGGCCGCACTACTTCCCGTTCACTGAGCCGAGCGCGGAGGTCGACCTGCAGTGCTTCGTGTGTCACGGGGAGTCTGTCGGCAACCCGGAGCGCCCGTGCCGCACCTGCCGGTCCGAGGGCTGGATCGAGTGGGGCGGCTGCGGCGTCGTCAACCCGCGGGTGCTCCAGGCCTGTGGCATCGACCCGGACGTCTACTCCGGATTCGCGTTCGGCATGGGAGTGGACCGCACGGTCATGTTCCGTACCGGCGCCCCCGACCTGCGTGATTTCGTCGAAGGCGACATCCGCTTCAGCCGCTCGATCCTGGGAGGAGCCCGATGAAGGCACCCGTGTCCTGGCTGCGCGACCTCGTCACGCTGCCGCCCGACGTCACCACCGGCGTCCTGGCCGACCGCTTCACGCGCGTCGGCCTGACCGTCGAGCACGTCGAGTCCACCGGGTCGCCCGTGACCGGGCCCCTCACGGTCGGTCGCGTCCTGACCTTCGCCGACGAGCCGCAGAAGAACGGCAAGACCATCCGGTACTGCCGGGTGGACGTCGGCGACCACAACGACGACGCGACCGATGAGTACCCGGCCAGCCGGGGCATCGTCTGCGGCGCACACAACTTCGCCGAGGGTGACCTCGTCGTCGTGGCGCTGCCCGGGGTGGTCCTCCCGGGCGACTTCGAGATCGCCGCCCGCAAGACCTATGGCCACGTCTCCGACGGCATGATCTGCTCGGAGCGCGAACTCGGGCTCGGTGACGACCACGACGGCATCATCGTGCTGCCCGCCGGCAGCGCCCAGCCCGGCGCCGACGCCGTCGAGGTGTTGTGGAGCTCCGACGAGGTGCTCGACATCGACGTGACGCCGGACCTCAGCTACTGCCTCTCGCTGCGCGGACTCGCCCGCGAGGCGGCGATCGCGGCGGGCGTGTCCTACTCGGATCCCTACCGCCAGCCGCTGCCGGAGCCACACACCGGCGGCTACCCGGTCGAGATCGACGGGGACCGCTGCCGCTCGTTCGTGGCCCTGACCATCGACGGCATCGACCCCTCCGCGCCCACCCCGCGGTGGATGGCGGACCGCCTGCGGGCGTCGGGCGTGCGCTCCATCTCGCTCGCCGTCGATGTGACCAACTACGTGATGCTCGAGTCGGGGCAGCCGCTGCACGCCTACGACGGCGCCCGGCTCCGCGGCCCGATCCGGGTGCGCCTGGCCCAGGAGGGGGAGCAGCTGCGGACCCTCGACGGCCAGGACCGCCGGTTGGACGCCGACGACCTCCTCATCACCGACGACTCCGGCCCGATCGGCCTGGCGGGCGTCATGGGTGGCGAGACGACAGAGGTGTCGGCCACGACCACCACCATCGTCCTGGAGGCGGCGCATTTCGACCCCGCGACCGTGTCGCGGACGTTCCGGCGGCACGGCCTGCCGTCCGAGGCGTCCAAGCGGTTCGAGCGTGGCGTCGACCCGCAACTTCCCTATGCGGCGGCGCACCGCGCCGCGGCGCTGCTGGCCGAGCACGGTGGGGGAGCCGTCACGGCGGAGACCGTCGTCGGCGGCGCCCCGGCGGCGCACCGGATCTCGCTGCGCGCGGGGCTGATCGGCGCTGTCCTCGGCACCCGGGTCGACCAGGAGGAGGCCGTGCGCCTGCTCACCGCGGCCGGCGTGGGCGTCACGGCGCTCGGCGACTCGCTGACGCTGGACATCCCGAGCTGGCGGGTGGACCTCGTCGACCCGTACGACATCGTCGAGGAGGTCGGCAGCCACATCGGCTACGACCGGATCGGGCTCCGGCTGCCGGTGCCGCCCGGGGGCGGCGGACTCGACCCCGTGATCCGGGACCGCCGCGCGGTCCTGCGCGCCGTCGCCGCCTTGGGCTTCACCGAGATCCTCACCCTGCCGTTCGCTGGTCAGGAGGAACTCGATCAGCTCGGCATCCCGGCTGACGACCCGCGCCGCCGGCTCATCCGGCTCGCCAACCCTCTCGCGGAGACCCACCCCTACCTGCGCACCACGCTGCTGCCCGGGCTCCTGGCCGCCGTGGCCCGGAACACCTCGCGCAGCCTGACGGACCTGGCGATCTTCGAACAGGGCCGCACCTTCCTCGCCGACGGGGAGCAGCGGGTCGCCCCGCGCCCCGCGGTGCATGCGCGCCCGGACGACGCGCTGCTGGCCGAGATCGAGGCGGCCATCCCGGATCAGCCGCACCTCGTCGCGGCCGTGGTGACCGGGAACTGGACCGCCGCGGGATGGTCTGGGCCGGCGGTCAAGGCGGACTGGACGCACGTCGTCGCGTTCGCGGAGACGGCCGCCGCGGCCGTGGGCCGCCGCGTGACCCGGCGCGCCGTCAGCCGGGCGCCGTGGCACCCGGGGCGCTGCGCCGAACTGGCCGTCGACGGTGTCGTGATCGGGCACGCCGGCGAACTGCACCCCGAGGTGGTGCGCACGCTGCGCCTGCCCGAGCGGACGGCGGCGGTCGAGTTCGACCTCGGCGCGCTGCTGTCGATGGCGAACCGGAGCGGCGCGATCGGGACGCTGTCGCCGTTCCCGCTCGCCAAGGAGGATGTCGCGCTGATCGTGGACCGCGACGTGCCCGCGGCCGAGGTCGAGGCCGCGCTCGTCGAGGGAGCCGGGGAGCTGCTGGAGAGCATCGCCCTGTTCGACGTCTACACCGGCGACCAGATCGGGGATGGCCGCAAGTCGCTGGCGTTCGCGTTGCGGTTCCGCGGCGACCGCACCCTCACCGACGCCGAGGCGGCCCAGGCGCGTCAGGCGGCGGTGGCCGTCGCCGTCGACAGGTTCGGGGCCGAGCAGCGCGCCTGAGCACCGCTCCGGCACGTCCATCAGGTGCCTCGAGGCTGGGTAGGCTCGGGTCCGTGAACATCACGCGCCACGAGCACCCGGCATCGCCCTCGGATCCCGGGTTCGCGCTCGTCGAGGCCGAGGCGGCGCTGTGGCGCGGCGTCGTCGTCGACATGTTCGGAGACGAGGACCTCGCCGACGGCCCGCTCGCACGCTGGTCCGAAGGGAGCCGCCCCTCCTACTTCCAGCACGTCCGCTACGCCGCGCGGACCGACGACGGACGCGTGGTCGGCGTCGGGACGCTCGAACTGCCGCAGCGCGACAACCTGCACCGGGCCGGCATGAGCATCGTCGTGGACCCCGCGTTCCGCCACGCCGGCGTCGGGACGTCCCTGCACGCCGCCATGCTCGACGAGGCGCGCCGCGGGGGCCGGCGGACGTTCGAGGCGTTCACGTGGGAGCCGCTGGAGCCCACCGGCCCTCGGCGGCTCAGCGGGGTGGAGGGCGACGGCGTGATCGACCCCGACGGCGAGCCCGCGGCGTTCCTCTTGGGCCTGGGCTATCGCCTGGTGCAGGTCGAAACCCTCTCGGGCCTGGATCTGCCGGCCCAGGCGGACCTCGACCGCGATGTGGCGGAGGCCCGTGCGGTGGTCCCGGAGGAGTACTCGCTCGTGCAGTGGCGGGGCGTCACCCCGGCCGAGTGGCGATCCGACATGGCCGAGCTGCAGGTGGCGATGAGCACCGACGTGCCCATGGGTGACGCGGACGCAGAGCCGTCGGTCGTCGACCCGGAGCGCGTACGCAGCGCCGACGAGAGCTTCTTGGCCGGCGGGCGTGACCTGTTGTTCACCGCGGCCCGCCATGACCCCACCGGACGCCTGGTCGCCTTCACCAGACTCGTGCACGAGCAGGGCCGCCCCGTCGCGGACCAGTGGGAGACGCTCGTCGTCCAGGCCCACCGGGGCCACGGGCTGGGACTGCTCACCAAGACTGCGAACCATGCCGCGGTGCCGGAGGCGTGGCCTGACGTGCGCCGGCTCATCACCGGCAACGCCTCGGAGAACCGGTGGATGCTGGCCATCAACCGGCGCCTGGGCTACCGCCCCGTCGCGGCATGTGGCTGGTTCGAGCATCGCCTGGAGACGCCATGACCAGGTCGCGCACGGGGCACGCATGGCGCTGACGCGGGCGGCGATCGTCGGGGCAGGCCTGGACATCCTCGACCGCTACGGGCTGGCGGACGTGTCCATGCGGCGCGTCGCGGACGCGCTGGGTGTGCAGGCGGGCGCCCTCTACTACCACGTGCCCAACAAGCAGTCGCTGCTGGCCGCCGTCGCCGACGAGATCCTGGCCGACGCCCTGGGACCGGGCGACCATCCCGCGCTCGACGACTGGGTCACGGCCTGGGCGCATGCGCTGCGGCGCGCCCTCCTGGCCCACCGCGACGCCGCCGAACTCGTCGCCTCCACCCGCGCCCTCGGCCTCGGCGCGGTCGACCCGTGCGCGGACGGCCGCGAGCGGCTGGCGGCGGGGGGCATCGCCGAGCCGTCGGCGACGATGGCGGCCCTGCTTCACTTCGTGCTGGGGCACGTGACGCAGGAGCAGACCGCCGCCCAGATGGCGGCGCTGGGGCTGACGCCGGCACCTGAGCCGACGGCCGCCGACCGGGACTTCGCGTGGGGCGTGGGCCTGGTCGTGCGCGGGATGATCACCGCCGCCGCCTGAGCCGGGACGGCCCCCGGCTGCAGCCCGACGCCCGCTACCGTGGGTCGTATGGCAGCCACGATCGACGATGACGGCACGGTCCGGGTGACCGGTCACGCGGAGGTCCTGCGCGTGGTCCGCGATCCCCAGACCTTCTCCAGCGACGTGTCGCGGTTCCTCCAGGTGCCCAACACCCTCGACGGCGAGGAGCACGCCGCGTTCCGCGCCGTCCTCGACCCGTACTTCGCCCCCGACCGGATGGCGACGCTCGCGGGCCCCTGCCGGCGGATCGCGGCCCGCCTCGTCGCGGAGCTGCCGCGGGGGAGCGCCGTCGATGCCGTCTCGGGTCTCGGAGTCCGCTACGCCGTCGAGGCGATGCTGGCCTGGCTCGGCTGGCCGGCGGAGCTGGAGGAGGACCTGGTGCGGTGGGTGGCCGACAACGCCGAGGCGACGAGGTCCGGAGAGCTCGCCCGCACCACCGAGGTCGCCCAGCGGTTCGACGAGATCATCGGGCGCGTCGTGGAGCCCCGACTGGCGGACCCCGCGACACAGCCCCGCGACGTCACCGACGAACTCCTGCGCGACACCGTCGACGGGCGTCATCTCAGCCGCGAGGAGGTCGTCTCGGTGCTGCGGAACTGGACCGGGGGCGATCTGGGGTCGCTCGCGCTGTGCGTGGGGGTGATCCTGCACCAGCTCGCCGCGGACCCGGCGATCGAGGCGGACGCGCGGGCCCGCCGCGGTGACCCGGCCCGTCTCGACGCAGCGATCGACGAGCTGCTGCGGCGCGACGACCCGTTCCTCAGCAACCGGCGCGTGGCGACGGCGGACACCGTCGTGGGCGGCTGCCCCGTCACCGCCGGCAGCCGGCTCACCGTCGAGTGGACCGACGCCAACCGCGACCCCGCGGTGTTCCCGGACCCCGACCGGTACGCGCCCGAGGCGCACGCGCACGCCAACCTCGTCTACGGCGCCGGCCCGCACGTGTGTCCGGGCCGGCCGCTCGCGACCCTCGAGTTGCGGATCCTGCTCGAGGAGGTCCTGGACCGCACCACCGACCTCGCCCTCGACCCGGAGAACCGGGGGGAGCGGGCCGTCCGTCCACTGGGCGGCTGGGCCAGTGCACCGGTGATCCTCACATGATGGGTCCGCGTGACGCCTGACCGCGCCCCCGACGCCGACCTCCGCCGCGTCCTGGGGTCGCTCGTCGCGCCCGTCTACGCGCCGACCCTGGCACAGGCGATCGGCATGACGGCGTCCCTGCCTGTGATCCCGCTCATCGCGCTCGATCTCGGGTTCACGGTCCCGGCCGCCGCGGCCATCACGATGGTGGCGGGCATCGCAGGAGTCCTCGGCCCCATCCCGTTGGGCGCCATGATGACGGTGGTGGGGGAGCGGCGAGCCATGATCGCCACCGGCGTCCTGGTGACGCTCACCCAGCTGGGGGCGCTCGCGGTGGTGGGCGCGGCCTACGACGACGGGCCGGGCCACTGGCACCGGGCGGCCTTCGTGGCGTCGCTGGTGGTGTCCTCGCTGGCCCGGGAGGTGTGGGTCATCGGCCGCCAGGCCTATCTCGGCGGTGTCCTCCCGCCCCGGCTGCGTGCCCGGGGGATGAGCACCTTCGGGGGCATGATGCGCATCGGACAGGTCCTGGGTCCCCTGGCGGGCGCAGGGGTCATCGCCCTGGGGCACGAGGGATGGGTGCTCGGACTCGACGCGGCCGCGATGGCGGTCGCGACCGTGCTGGTGGCGACTTCCATGCTCCCGCAGGACCGGGGCACGGTGCGCCCGACCGTGCGGCAGGCGACGGGGCGGCTGGCTCCGGCGCCGTCGCCGCAAGCGCCGGAGCTCACGGCCGGGCGCGGGATGCTGCTCGCGGGGATGGTCACGGTGCCGCTGGCGATGTCGCGGGTGGCCCGGCCGCTCATCCTCCCGTTGCTGGGCGCCTCGCTCGGGCTGAACGCCGCGCAGATCTCGATGGTGTTCGCCGTCGCCGCCGTGGTGGAGATCGCGATGTTCGTGCCCGCCGGCAGCCTCATGGACCGCTACGGCCGCACCGCCGTGCTGGTGCCGTGTCTTCTGCTCTCGGGCGCCGGATACGTGCTGCTGGCGGTCCTCACCGCAACCGTGGGGAGTGCGCCGTCGACGGCGTTGCTGGTGCTCGTGGCGTCGGCGGCCCTCGTCGCGTTGGGCAACGGCTTCGGGGCCGGGATCGTCATGACGCTCGGCATCGACCTGTCTCCGGAGCGGGACCGCACGCGACACCTCGCCCGGTGGACCACGATCAACGGGGCCGGGCTCCTCATGGCGCCGGGCCTGGTCGCGCTCGTCACGCTCGCGTGGCCCTTGACGGTCGCCGGGGCGCTCGTGGGCGGGCTGTGCTGGGCAGCGGCCGGATGGGCGGTCCGGGTCATGCCCCGGCTGACGCCCCGGCCGCCGCGCGGCCCCTTCGCCGTCAGGCAGTGAGCAGCCGGACCTGCTCGTCGAACTCGGCGTCGATCTCGGCGTCGGGGCGGGTGGTGACCCGCGACACCGCCACGGCGACGATGAGGTTGAACACGAAGCCGGGCAGGATCTCGTAGACGTCGAACAGGCCGCCCTCGAGCGTGCCCCACACCGCGACCGTGACCGCGCCCACGACCATGCCCGCCAGCGCGCCCCAGGCCGTCAGCCGGCGCCAGTAGAGGCTGAGCAGCACCGTCGGTCCGAACGCCGCGCCGAACCCGGCCCACGCGAACGCGACCAGCGCCAGGATGGTGTCATTCTGGTTCCACGCCATCGCGGCCGCGACGACCGAGACCAGCAGCACCGCGGCCCTGCCCAGCAGCACGCCGCTGCGCTCGCTGAGCGGACGCCGGACGAGCCCGTGGTACAGGTCCTCCACCAGCGCGGACGCGGTGACGAGCAGCTGCGACGAGATCGTCGACATGATGGCGGCCAGGATGGCCGCGAGCATGAACCCCGCGATGAGGGGATGGAACAGCAGTTGGCCGAGGGCGATGAACACGGTCTCCGGGTCGGCGAGCCGGCCGCCGTCGCGCTGGTAGACGGCGATGCCGACCAGCGCCGTGCCCGCGGCCCCCAGGCAGCTGAGGATCATCCACCCGATGCCGATGCGGCGGCCGGCCACGGCCTCGCCCGGCGTCCGCAGCGCCATGAACCGCACGATGATGTGCGGCTGCCCGAAGTAGCCGAGTCCCCAGGCCACCGACGACACCACGCCCATGATCGTCGTGGTGGCGCCCCACAGCGCGAAGGCGTGGGGGTCCAGGCCGACGACGGTCTCGTACAGCGCCACCGGGCCGCCGACGTGCAGCATGCCCACCACGGGCACGGCGATCAGCGCGGAGACCATCATGATGCCCTGCACCATGTCGGTGTAGGAGACCGCGAGGAAGCCGCCCACGAGCGTGTAGACGACGACGATGCCGGCCACGAGCACCATGCCCAGGCGGTAGTCCATGCCGAACGACGCGTTGAAGAACTTGCCGCCGGCCACCATGCCGCTCGACACGTAGAAGGTGAAGAACACCAGGATGATGATCCCCGCGGTCACGCGCAGCGTCTGCGTGGTGTCGCGGAGCCGGTTGCCGAAGAAGCTGGGGATCGTGATGGCGTCCCCGGCCACCTGCGTGTAGGTCCTCAGGCGCGGCGCGACGTACTTCCAGTTCAGCCAGGCGCCGACGGTGAGGCCGATCGCGATCCAGAACTCGACCATTCCCGCCGCGTAGAGAGCGCCGGGCAGGCCCATGAGGAGCCAGCCGGACATGTCGGAGGCACCCGCGGACAGCGCGGCCGCGACCGGGCCGAGCTTGCGGCCGGCCAGCATGTAGTCGCTCAGGTCGCTGGTGCGGTAGTAGGCCCAGATGCCGATGGCGATCATCGCGACGAAGTACACGACCATCGCGATGCCTTGGTAGGTGACGTCGGACATGACTCTCCTCGAGTGGCGGGAACGGCGGTCAACCTACCGCCTCGCCCGGCCGTCCGCCGAGGGGCTACGAGTTAACGGACGGTGGACGCCGGCCGGGCGCTAGTGCGATGCCGACGAGCCCCACCGTGACGAGGACCCATCCGACGACCTGGACGGGATCCGACCAGCGCAGGAGCGAGTCGACGGCTCCGGCGGTGAGCTGCCCCTGAACGGCTCTCACCAGGCCGGTCCCCTGAGGTGCCGCCACGTCGACGGCGACCCGGCGGGCCAGGGAGAGGGCCACGACGCCGAGCGCGGCCGCGACGGTCAAGGCGACCCACCGGCCTCGGCGCGGCCCCACGGCCAGGCCGAGCAGCGCGAGCGCGATCGCGGCGACGTAGAACCACACCCACCCGCTGACGACGTCCAGCGCGTCGGCGGCCCACGCGGCCTGCTGGGGATCCGGCCGCCCCAGCGCGATGCGTGGGTCGGTCTGCCACTCGAGCCCCGCGACGATGCCGCTCAGCGCCGCGGGCGTCGACTCCAGGAGGCGGGTCCGCCCGAGGTCCACGAAGGGCCCCACGTGCAGCCACAGCGTCGGGGCGTCGCCGCCCGAGGCCCGGAACGCCGCCAGGTCGGTGACCAGGTCGACGCGGGAGAGGTCGACAGACCTCGCCCAGGCATCGGCCACGTCGGGGTCGTCCATGGCGTCGTCGACGGCGGACGCGATCAGCTGCTCGATCCGGGCCTGGGCACCGGGCAGGCCGCCGACGACGTCGGGGAGGTCCGCCGCGACACCCTCCGTCAACGTCGCGGCGACGGCGTCGCGGACCTGACCATCGCCCGCGAGCGGGGCCATGATCTCCGTGAGCGGGCCGGAGGTGTGCGCGAGCCGGTCCAGCCACTGTGCCCCCGAGCCGACCAGCGCGACGGCCACCGCGGCCGTGAGCAGGAGGGTCGAGAGCAGTGTGCGGGCGGCGTTGGTCACTGGGCCTCCAGACGGGTCTGTGCGGAAATCCAGGCTAGCCGCGTCTGCGGACAGCTCATCGCGGAGTGAGATGGCGTTCACAGTCGCTGCGGTGGCGCCGGGCTCGCCGGTCGCGCCGGCATCGTTCGCTGAGGTCGCGCCTGCCTCGTTCGCTGAGGTCGTGCCCGACGGCGGAGCCGTCCGGGCAAGTCTCGAAGCCGACGCTCGCCCGTTCGCTGAGGTCGCGCCCCGGTGCGGAGCACCCGGGCGAGTCTCGAAGCCGACGACGCAGGCGTCGATCTCCCAACCCCATCCGCTGCTGGTGTGGGGAGCCGTGATCCGTCGCTCGGGCAGCCCTTGTCGCCGGGTGTTCTGTTCGGCTGACAGCGCTGCGGGGGCCGGGTAGTCGAGGCCGCCCGAGCGTCGGTTCCCGTCTCCCCACACATGTTTCGGCGGTGGCGTGGCCGGGTCCGGGTGCGTGCCGGCGGGGCGGCCCTGGCACAGGTTCGTCTAGGCGGGACGCCAGTTGGGTGACCCTCGCGTTGGGCATCACTGCGCGCAGCCGCCCCACCGTCCCACCCCCTCGCGGGAATCCCCACCGACGCTGAGGTCGCGCCGACCCCGTTCGCTGAGGTCGCGCCGACCCCGTTCGCTGAGGTCGCGCCCGACGGCGGAGCCGTCCGGGCGAGTCTCGAAGCCGACGCCGTAGGCGTCGATCCCCCTGGGTGCGGATCAGGTGCCGTCGCCCCAGATGCTGGCGGAGCGGCGGATGAGGTCGCCCAGGACCGACCGGTCGGCGGCTGACAACTCCGTCTCGGGATGGTCGACGTCAGGTGGGTCGGTGTCTGGCAGGTCGTCTACTGGGCAGGGTGGTGCCCCGGCGCGGATCTGTTGGAGTCGGAAGCGGCGGTGTTGGCGCGGCCGTCTGGCGGGGTCGATATGTCGGGGCGGGGTGAACCACGGCAGCCCGGTCACCGGGTCCAGATGTACCCGCCATTGTGATTGCTCGGACTGCAACGGGTCGGGTTCCACCAGGCGATGGTGGTGGGGGCAGAGGAGTACCCCGTTTCCTAGCCGGGTCTCGCCGCCCTGCCACCAGGGGATGATGTGATGCGCTTCACAGCACGCGGGGGTGGCGGTGCAGCCGGGGAACGCGCAACCCCCGTCGCGCTGCATCAGGGCTGCGCGCAGGCCGGGGGTGAACGTGCGGTAGGTGCGGCCGACATCCAGCAGCCGGGATGGTCCGCCGAGCACGACGGGGATGATGCCGGCGTCACACGCCAACCGGCGCACCTCGCCGGCTGGCAGGCCGTCGACGTCGTCGACACCGATCAGGCCAACCCGACCGAGGCCGGTGGTGAGGGTGTCGAGGTCGAGGGTGACGTGCACCTGCGGCCGATCCCCACCATGCCTGGGCAGCGTTCCGGTGTTGGCGGCTTTCTGGGTGAGCAGGACCAGCGCGTCCGCCCGGCGCGCGTCCCGGGACGCGGCCTCACCGGCTGAGGTGTAGGTGGAGGCGTCCGGCATCAACGCATCCAACTGCGCGGTCAGCAGTGCCGCGTCGGAGACCGGGAGTTGTCCGGTGATGCGCATCGAGCCGTGATAGTCCGGTGCGAGACGTAGGAACCGACCCCGATGCGCTGCCGTTTCCTCGCGGGCGAGACGCTTCGCGTCGTCGGCATCGGCCTGATCGGGGTCGATGATCTCGACCAGACGTGCTGCGAGGACCCGCAGCTCGGACGGGCCGAGAGTGTCGACGTGCTGCAGGATCGCCTCCTCGCAACGTGTCAGCTCCACGCGGGTCAATCGCCCGGGCAGCTTCCGCAAGCCCGTGACGATGGCGTCGGCCTGAGCCAGCGAGATCGAGCCGTCGTTCAAGGCGGCGCCGATCAGCGGAAACCTGTCGCACAGGTCCTGCGCAAGCCGGAGACTGGCGGTGGCTTGGGCGGGGGTGGTGCGCACGGACTGCCGGACCTGGTCGATCACGGCCTCCGCGGCGGCGAGTTTCGCCTCGTGCAGCAGGTGGAGGCGTAGACCGGCGAGCTGGGCCTCGGCTTCGGTGACCGCGGCGACCAGCCCGCCCAGCCGGTCGACAGTCCTGGCCGCGTCCCGGTCGAGCGTGCCGACGGCGTCCCAGAGCGCGGCGAAGTATCGCTGCCCGAGATCCAGTAAGTCGCTCATGTGACCTATTATGGCGGGGGGCACTGACAATTTCGGATCGGCGGTTCGGTCACGGATCGACGCCTACGGCGTCGGCTTCGAGACTCGCCCGGACGGCTCCGCCGTCGGGCGCGACCTCAGCGAACGAGACTGGCACGACCTCAGCGAGCGAGCCCCCCAGCACGACACGCCGCCGAACTCCACCCTCAGTGCCCTGGACCGGCCTCGGGTCCGAGTGGAGCTGCTATTCGTGCTGGGGTCGGGTGGATCGACGCCTTCGGCGTCGGCTTCGAGACTCGCCCGGACGGCTCCGCCGTCGGGCGCGACCTCAGCGAACGGGAAGGCGTCGGCTTCGAGACTCGCCCGGACGGCTCCGCCGTCGGGCGCGACCTCAGAGAACGAGCCAACCCCCAGCACGACACGCCGTCGAACTCCGCCCTCGATGCCCTATGGCGGCGCCGGGCCCGAGTGGGGATGCTCTTCGTGCTGGGGTCGGGGGGATCGACGCCTGCGGCGTCGGCTTCGAGACTCGCCCGGACGGCTCCGCCGTCGGGCACGACCTCAGCCAACGAGGCAGGATCGCGACCCCAGCGAATGGCTGGCGTCGGCTTCTCGGCCGATCATGAATCCTCGAATGGCATAAGTATCGGAGATGTGGAATACTCCCGGCATGACGATATCTGTCGCGGTGGCGGGCTGTACCGGGTACGCCGGTGGCGAGCTCCTCCGCATTCTGCTGCAGCATCCCGAGGTCCGCATCGGCGCCGTCACCGGGAACTCGAGTGTCGGCGACCGCCTCGGCGCGCATCAGCCGCACCTGGCCCCGCTGGCGGACCGCATCGTGCAACCCACGACCGCGGAGGTCCTGGCCGGCCACGACGTCGTATTCCTCGCACTGCCGCACGGCTCCTCGGCGGCGATCGCGGAGCAGTTGGGCGACGCCGCCGTCATCATCGACGCCGGGGCGGACTTCCGGCTCACCGACCCGGAGGCCTGGGAACGCTTCTACGGCTCCCCGCACGCGGGGACGTGGCCCTACGGCCTGCCCGAGCTGCCCGGTCAGCGCGACGCCCTGCGCGGCGCGCGCCGGATCGCGGTGCCGGGCTGCTACCCGACGGCGGTCACGCTGGCGCTGCTGCCGGCGGTGGCCGCGGGCCTGGTCGACGCCTCGCAGCTGGTCGTCGTCGCGGCCAGCGGCACCTCCGGCGCGGGGAAGTCGCTCAAGCCCCACCTCCTCGGCTCGGAGGTCATGGGCAACATGTCGCCCTACGGCGTCGGGGGCGTGCACCGGCACACGCCCGAGATCGTGCAGAACCTCTCGACCATCACCGACGCCCCCGTCGGCGTGTCCTTCACGCCGCTGCTGGCGCCCATGTCGCGGGGGATCCTCGCCACCTGCTCGGCCCCGATCGCCCCGGGCGTGACGGCGGCGTCGGCCGCCGCCGCCTACCGCGAGGCCTACGCCGGCGAGCCGTTCGTGGAGGTCCTTCCCGACGGGGTATGGCCCCAGACCGCGGCGGTCGTGGGCTCCAACCGGGTCTCGATCCAGGTGACTGTCGACGAGACCGCCGGTCGCCTCATCGCGATCTCGGCGATCGACAACCTCGCCAAGGGCACCGCGGGCGGCGCGGTGCAGTCGATGAACCTGGCACTGGGACTACCGGAAACCACCGGCCTGTCCGCCGTGGGAGTCGCGCCGTGACGCCCACGACCGAGCCGACGACTGGAAAGCTTGCGCCCATGACCGAAACCACAGGAGTCACCCTCGCCCGCGGCTTCGCCGCGTCGGGCGTCACCGCCGGCCTGAAGCCGAGCGGGCGGCCCGACGTCGCCGTCGTCCAGAACCTGGGCCCCCGCATGGCGGCGGCCGCCGTCTTCACCACCAACCGGGTGTTCGCCGCGCCGGTGAAGTGGTCGCGCCAGGCCGTCGCCGACGGCCAGGTGCAGGCCGTCGTGCTGAACTCCGGGGGAGCCAACGCGTGCACGGGCGCGGCGGGGTTCGCGGACTCCGCGGCCACCGCGTCGCGCGTCGCGGCCGAGCTGGGGCTCATCACCGACAACGTCGCGGTGTGCTCGACCGGCCTGATCGGGCTGCGGCTGCCCATGGACCGGCTGCTGCCCGGTGTCGCGGAGGCGTGTGCGCGGCTGTCCCCGGACGGCGGATCGGCCGCGGCCCAGGCGATCATGACCACCGACACGGTCCCGAAGCAGGCCGGCGTCACTCGCGGCGGGTGGTCCGTCGGGGGGATGGCGAAGGGGGCAGGCATGCTCGCGCCCGGACTCGCCACCATGCTGGTCGTCGTCACCACCGACGCCGACCTCGACGCGGCCGCGCTGGACCGGTGCCTGCGCGAGGCCACCCGCATCACCTTCGACCGGGCGGACTCGGACGGCTGCATGTCGACCAACGACACCGTCCTGCTCATGGCGAGCGGGGCCTCGGGCGTCGCCCCGGACGAGCAGGAATTCGCAGCGGCCCTCACCGAGGTCTGCGCCGACCTGGCGCGGCAGCTGATCGCCGACGCCGAGGGCGCCGCGCACGAGATCGCCATCGAGGTGGTCGGGGCGGCCGACGAGCGCGACGCGGAGACCGTTGGCCGCGAGATCGCGCGCTCCAACCTCTTCAAGTGCGCCATCTTCGGCGGCGACCCGAACTGGGGCCGCGTGCTGGCGGCGATCGGCGTCACCGATGCCGCGTTCGACCCGGACGACCTCGACGTGTCCTTCAACGGCGTCATGGTCTGCCGCGGCGGCCAGATCGGCGACGACCGCGCACTGGTGGATCTCCGCCACCGCGACGTCCACGTCCGCGTCGACCTGCATGCCGGCGACGCCTCCGCGACCATCCTCACCAACGACCTCACGTATGACTACGTCAAGGAGAACGCCGAGTACTCGACGTGACCCGCACCCCGCAGACCCCAGGAACCGAGATGACCAGGACCCGCACCCAGCAGCAGCCGGAGCTCATCGCCAAGGCCGCCACCCTCATCGAGGCGTTGCCGTGGCTCGCCGAGTACGCCGGCCAGACCGTCGTGATCAAGTACGGCGGCAACGCCATGACCGACGATGCGCTCAAGCGCGCCTTCGCCGAGGACATCGTGTTCCTGCGGCGCGTCGGCGTGAAGCCGGTGGTGGTGCACGGTGGGGGCCCGCAGATCTCCGCGATGCTGGGCCGCCTCGACATCGCGTCCGAGTTCCGCGGCGGGCTGCGCGTCACCACGCCGGAGGCCATGGACGTCGTCCGCATGGTGCTGGTGGGGCAGGTCGGCCGGGAGCTGGTGAACCTCATCAACCAGCATGGGCCGTTCGCCGTCGGCATGTCGGGCGAGGACGGCGGGCTGTTCACCGCCAAGCGGCGCGGGCTCATCATCGACGACGAGGAGATCGATCTGGGCCTGGTGGGCGACGTGCGTTCCGTCGACCCTGCGGCGATCCTCGACCTCATCGACGCCGGCCGCATCCCGGTCGTCGCCACCGTCGCCCCTGACCGCGACGGCCAGGTGCACAACGTCAACGGCGACACCGCCGCCGCGGCCCTGGCGGTCGCGCTGGGCGCCAAGCGGCTGGTCATGCTCACCAACGTGGCCGGCGTGTACGCGAACTATCCCGACGAGGAGTCGGTCATCACCCAGATCAGCACCGCGGAGGTGCGGGCGATGCTACCGAGCCTGGACGCCGGCATGATCCCGAAGATGGAGGCGTGCGTCCGCGCGGTGGAGGGCGGCGTGACGTCGGCGACCGTCATCGACGGGCGGGTTCCGCACTGCCTGCTGCTGGAGATCTTCACCGACGAAGGCGTGGGGACCATGGTTACCGACTCCCCGGCCCTGCCCGCGAGAGGAATGCACGGATGAACCAGACGGACCTGACGTCGCGGTACTCCGCCGTCATGATGAACGCCTTCGGCGCCCCGAAGCGGGTCTTCGAGCGCGGTGAGGGCGTCCACCTCTACGACGCCGACGGCAACCGCTACCTCGACCTCCTGTCCGGCCTGGCGGTCAACGCCCTGGGCCACAACCATGCCGGGGTGACCGCCGCGGTCGCGGCCCAGCTCGGCCGGCTCGGGCATGTGTCGAATTTCTTCGCGTCCGAGGGCCAGATCCGGCTCGCCGAGCGGCTGGCCGCGGTCACGGGCGCCGAGCGGAGCCGGGTGTTCTTCACCAACTCGGGCACCGAGGCCAACGAGGCCGCGTTCAAGCTGACCCGACTCACGGGGCGCACCCGCATCGTGGCGATGGAGGGGTCGTTCCACGGGCGGACCATGGGCGCCCTGGCCATCACGCACAATCCCAAGTACCGCGAGCCGTTCGAACCGCTGCCCGGCGACGTCGAGTTCGTGCCCTTCGGAGACGTCGACGCCCTTCGCGGTGCCGTCGACGACCGGACCGCCGCGGTCGTCGTCGAGACGATCCAGGGGGAGAACGGTGTCGTGCCCGCGCCCGACGGCTTCCTGGCGGCCGCCCGCGACATCACCCGCTCCGCCGGCGCCCTGCTGTGGATCGACGAGGTGCAGACGGGCCTCGGCCGCTGCGGCGAATACCTGGCGCACCGGGCCGACGGCGTGGTCGCGGACCTCGTCACGCTGGCCAAGGGCCTGGGGAACGGATTCCCCGTCGGCGCGTGCCTGGCCTCCGGACCCGCGCTCGACCTGTTGCAGCCGGGCCAGCACGGCACGACCTTCGGCGGTAACCCGGTGGCGGCGGCCGCCGGCAACGCGGTGCTCGACGCCCTGGAGGACGGGGTCTTGGACAACGCACGGGCCACCGGCGCCTGGCTGGCCGCCGCGGTCCGCGACCTCGGGCACCCTGTGATCACGGGCGTGCGGGGGCGGGGCATGCTGCTCGGGGTGACCCTGGACCGCGAGGTCGCGCCGGCCGTCGCCGACGCGGCGCTGGACGCCGGCTTCGTGGTCAACGCCCCGCGCCCGGCCGTGTTGCGGCTGGCGCCGCCGCTGATCGCCGTCCCGGCCGACCTGGCGCCCTTCGTCGAGGCGCTGCCGGGCCTGCTCTCGGCTCATGTCTGACGTCACGCGCGCCGGGCGGCTCGCCACGCTGCGCCAGCTGCTGTCGACGGCGCGGTTCGCGTCGCAGGCGGACCTCATCGAGGCGCTCGCCGCGGAGGGCATCACCGTGTCGCAGCCCACGCTGTCGAAGGACCTGCTTGCGCTGGGGGCGATCCGCCAGCGCACGGGCGACGGGTCCCTGGTGTACGCGGCGGGTTCGGACGAGGATCGCGGGGCCGTCATGGACAAACTGGCGCGGCTCTGCGCGGAGATGCTGCAGTCGCTGCGCTCGGCGGGCAACCAGATCGTCATCCGGGTCCCGCCGGGCGCGGCGCAGTACCTCGCCGCGAGCCTGGACGCCGCCGCGCTCGCCGGCGTGATGGGTACGATCGCGGGCGACGACACGATCCTGGTGATCGCCGTCGACGAGGCTTCGGCCGAGGCGGTGGTGGCGCGGATCTCGGAGATGACCAAGAGTGGACGACCAGGTGGAGGACGGCGCGATGAGCACTGACCAGGGACGACTGTGGGGCGGCCGGTTCGCCGGCGGCCCGAGCGAGGCGATGTTCGCGCTCAGCAAGTCCACGCAGTTCGACTGGCGCCTGGCGCTGCACGACATCGCCGGCTCGCGGGCGCACGCCAAGGCGCTGCGAGCGGCTGGCCTGCTGGACGACGAGCAGGCCGCAGCCATGGACGAGGGCCTCGCGGAGCTCGCGCGGCGCGTCAGCGCGGGGGAGTTTGTCGCCGCCGACTCGGATGAGGACGTCCACGGAGCGCTGGAGCGCGGGCTCAAGGAGGTCGTCGGCCCCGAACTCGGCGGACGGCTCCGGGCGGGCCGGTCCCGCAACGACCAGATCGCGACCCTCATCCGCAGCTACCTGCGGGAGGAGATCCGGCTGATCGCCCAGGACGTCGACGGCGTCATCGACGCGCTCGCCGGTCAGGCCGAGCGGCATGTGGGCGTCGTGATGCCGGGGCGCACCCATCTGCAGTCCGCTCAGCCCATCCTGCTCAGCCACCACCTGTTGGCCCACGCCTGGCCGTTGGTGCGCGACATCGAGCGCCTCCGCGACCTCGACCGGCGCCTGGCGCTCAGCCCCTACGGCTCCGCCGCCCTCGCCGGGACCTCCCTGGGCCTCGATCCGCAGCTCGTGGCGCGGGAGCTCGGGTTCGACATGTCGGTGCCCAACTCGATCGACGGCACCGCCGCCCGGGATCTCATCGCCGAGGCGGCCTACGTGCTGGCCCAGATCGGCGTCGACCTCTCGCGCCTCGCCGAGGACGTCATCCTCTGGTGCACGGCGGAGTTCGGGTTCGCGACGCTCGACGACGCCTGGTCGACCGGCAGCTCGATCATGCCGCAGAAGAAGAACCCCGACGTGGCCGAGCTGGCCCGCGGCAAGGCAGGGCGGCTCATCGGCAACCTGGCGGGCCTGCTGGCCACCCTCAAGGGGCTCCCGCTCGCCTACAACCGTGACCTGCAGGAGGACAAGGAGCCGATCTTCGACGGCATCGACCAGCTGCACGTCCTGCTGCCCGCCGTCGCGGGGATGGTCGGCACCCTGACCTTCCACCCCGAGCGCATGGCGCAGGTGGCACCGCGTGGGTTCTCGCTGGCGACCGACGTGGCCGACCATCTGGTCCGCACCCGGGTGCCCTTCGCCGTCGCCCACGAGGTGGCGGGCGAGACGGTGCGCTACTGCGAGGAGCGGGGCATCACGTTGCAGGATCTGACGGCCGAGGACCTCCCGCGCATCTCGCCCCACCTGGACGCCGGCGTGCTGGAGGTCCTCACCGTCGAGGGGTCCGTGGCGGCCCGCGATGGGCGAGGGGGGACCGCCCCGGTCCGCGTGCGGGAGCAGGCCGCCGAACTGCGCGCGGCCCAGCGGCAGCTGGGTGCCTTCGCCCGCGGCTGACGCGAGCGGAGGCGTCGCGACGTCGGCGGCTATGCTGACCCGCGTGAACGCACTCCTCGACGACCTCCGTTGGCGTGGGCTGATCGCCCACTCGACCGATCCGGACGCGCTGGCCGCGCACCTGGACGCGGGCCCGGTGAAGTTCTATGTGGGGTTCGACCCGACCGCGCAGAGCGTGCACACCGGCAACCTGGTCCAGCTGCTGCTCGCCAAGCGTCTGCAGGACGCCGGCCACCAGCCCTACATGCTGGTCGGAGGCGCCACCGGGCTCATCGGCGACCCGAAGGAGTCGGGCGAGCGGATCATGAACTCCGTCGAGACCGTGGCCGGCTGGGTCGAGCGCATCCGCGGCCAGGTCGAGCGGTTCGTGTCGTTCGACGGGCCCAACGCGGCGACGATGGTCAACAACTACGACTGGACCGCCGAGATGTCGGTCCTCGACTTCCTCCGCGACGTCGGCAAGCACTTCCCGGTGAACCGGATGCTGGCCCGTGACGTCGTGGCCAGGCGCCTCGAGAGCGGCATCTCCTACACCGAGTTCTCCTACGTCCTCCTCCAGTCGATGGACTTCCGTGAGCTGTTCCGCCGGCACGGCGTGACGCTCCAGACCGGTGGGTCGGATCAGTGGGGGAACCTGACGGCCGGCGTCGAGCTGATCCGGCGCAGTGATCAGGGCCGCGTGCACGCGATGGCCACTCCGCTGTTGACGAAGGCCGACGGCACCAAGTTCGGCAAGACGGAGGCGGGGACGGTGTGGCTCGACGGCTCGCTCACGTCCCCGTACGCCTTCCACCAGTTCTTCCTCAACGCCGAGGACGCGAAGGTCATCGACTACCTCAAGGTGTTCTCGTTCAGGTCCAGGGAGGAGATCGAGGACCTCGAGCGGGCCACGGCCGAGACGCCGCATCTGCGCGTCGCGCAGCGTGCACTGGCCGACGACGTGACGGACCTCGTGCACGGCGCGGCGGAGCGCGAGGCCGCGGTCGCGGCCGCGGCGGCGCTGTTCGGCAGGGGTCGTCTCGACGAGCTCGCCCCCGAGGTCCTCGACGGTGTGCTGCGGGAGGTGGGGGCCCCGACCGTTACGGACCAGCTCACGGTCGTCGATGCGATGGCCTTGTCGGGTGTCGTGGACTCCAAGGGGGCCGCGCGGCGGGCGATCACGGAGGGTGGCGCCTACCTGAACAACGAGAAGGTCACGGACCCGGACCTCGTGCTCACGCCCGATCGGCTGATCCACGGGCGGTTCGCGGTGCTGCGGCGAGGTCGCCGCACCGTCGGCGGGATCGTCGCGGGCTAAGCGCGCTCAGTCAGCCCTTCGACGCCGAGCGAGAGGACCGTGCGGCGCGTGCGCTCGGCCGACGCCCTCATCTCCGCCTCCAGCGGCGTCCCGGCGGCCAGCGCGTCGCTGATGAGGTGGACGCGTGCCGGGCGGCCCCCCGCCATCCTGCTGATGAAGGTGGGGGCGAACTCGGCGGCCGTGGCCTCGAACCCGCCGTCGGACTGCTCGGTGAACGTGATTTCGACCATGACGCCGTCGTAGGTGCGCGGCTTCGCCGGGCCGCTGGCGGCGATGAGGTTCCCGAGGCCGTAGATCACCCAGGTGCCGTTGACCTTGTCGACGGGCTGCACGACGTGGGCGTGTTGTCCGAAGACCAGGTCGACGTCGGGGGACGCGGTGACGGCCTCGGCGAAGGAGCGCTGCTGGGCGTTGACATCCGAGGAGTACTCATCGCCGGCGTGCATGTGCACCGCGACGATGTCCGCCCCGGCGGCCTTGGCCGCGCGGGCCTGGGCGATCGCGAGGTCCGCGTCGAGCAGCTCGACGCTCCACTCCCGCCCCTTCGACTTCGGGAGCCCGTTGAGACCGTACGTCTGGCTGATGACGGCGATCCGGACCCCCTCGTCGGTGGTGTGGATCACCGGGGTCCGGGCCGCCTCCTCGGTGGCGTAGGTGCCCGCCGTCAGAATCCCCGCCGCCCGGTGGACCTCGATGGTCCGCACCAGGCCGTCCCAGCCGGCGTCCATCGTGTGGTTCGACGCCGTGGTGCACAGGTCCCACCCCGTGGCGGCCAGCGCGGGCGCGATCTCCTGGGGTGCCGCGAACATCGGGTAGTTCTTGTACGGCCCGGCCGGCGGCGCGAACGGCACTTCCGAGTGACAGATGCCGAGATCCGCCTCCGACACGTACGGTCCCAGCGCTGCCAACTGGGGGGCGAAGTCGAACTTCGCCGCGCCGGTGGCCTTGGCGTCCAGCGCGGCGCTGTCCCAGAGGCTGTTGTGCCACAGGAGATCGCCGCTCACGTTGATGGTGGCGACACGCGACGGTGAGGGGGAGGGGGACGGCGACGGCGACTCCGCGGTGGGTGACTGCTCCGCACGGGTGGGCGACTGGACGACCCCGGTTGGGGCGGAGTCCTCGGGTGGCGCCGCGGGTTGGCCCGGTGCCGGGGCGCACGACACGACGGCCAGTAGGGCCAGAAGCACCGGGGACGCTTTCATGGGCACAGCCTACGACGGCGACCCAGCGACGATTTGCGCCCCGCGGGCCGGTGTGGGTAGTGTTCACCTCGCTTCGCCGGTGCACCGGACGCAAGGACGGACCCGAAGCCACATCCCTTTTCTCCTCTTGTTGGGGCGAGTGTGCGTTCAGAAGAACCCGCTCAAGGCCCCGATGGCTGAGAGCCGCGGCCCGAGTTGATCGGAGGCCCCGGGACGGGTAATGTGAACCAGGCCGCTTCGGCGGTCCCAACAACTCAACAGCGATCGGATGATGTCCCCCGAATTTGACGGGGAGGCAGTCGCCCGGTAGAGTAGGCCAGGCCGCTACGGCGGTGTCGACCAGCAAAGCCCCTAGTCAGGTGGCAATTGCAGCTCTTCGGGAAGCCCGGAAGTGATCCTCACGGATTTGACCGGCCGATCGCGACAGAGTAAGGTTGGACGAGTCGCCTCGAGCGGATGACCACTAGGTCGGAAGCGCGTGAGCAACCGAAACTTGAGAACTCAACAGCGTACTTTAAAAGTCAATGCCAATTTTTGCAGGCATGGTTGTTTGTGGCTGTGTCTGTGTTTTTTCCCGTGGCTGGCCCTCTTTTGGGGGTTGGTTTGGGATTCCTTTGATGATTGATTGATTGATCCAGTTTTTGGGTCTTTGTCAGTGGTTGAAGTTTTTGTT